>Ga0209160_1005308_pt1 | contig 10183 bp, 8 predicted proteins | sample GraSoiAngelo_153_FD_186167 | JGI IMG/M metagenome (GOLD analysis project Ga0209160, IMG submission 186167) | Grasslands soil microbial communities from the Angelo Coastal Reserve, California, USA - 14_1009_12_40cm (SPAdes) (version 2) | ecosystem: Environmental > Terrestrial > Soil > Grasslands ... | reverse complement strand
AGGTTTCCTGGAGCTGCCACGGACGATGACGAGTGACTTAATTCACCTGGAGTTTGCATGTCCGGCTCGGACTCTTCTAAGCCTTCGGCTCAAGGACATTTCTAACTTACTGCCTTTCAATCAGTTCACTTTTTCTATTTTCCGTACTCACCGAAAACTCGGGAACGCTGCGGAACGTCAAGCGCAACCTTCGCCACAGCCTGTTTCTACGACACGGGTATCATGGACAGATGTTGAGACTGACGGGGCAGTCACCCTCGTCGGGACTTGAGAAGCGAAACTATCATATCAGTCTTGCACGAGGACCGGAGAAATCTCATCCGAACCCGGGACGGCGGCTTGGACGCGCACAGTTCTCTCGACATGAATCTGATACCAGAAATGGCACAGATAGATCAACGGTAGCACCAGGAGCCCCGCGATCCAGCTTTCGGAGTGGCTCAATGTGCTGACCAGACCGGCAGCAACCGCGCTCACCAGGAAATAAGGAAACGCCCAATAGAAGCAGTGAAGCCATTCCTTCTGAAAAGGCTTTTCCTCCGTCAGCGAAATGACTCCTGCAACCAGGCCTGTGTTCAGGAGCAGATAGATTAGCGAAGCAGAGGCAAGAAGCAGGATGAGAGAATTAAGATGCAATAGCCGCAATATCGCGTGGCTGAGCCAGTCCGCCAATCCAGCGGACAGCACTAACGTTCCCATGTTGAACACGATCTGCTCCGGTCTGGGAGGGGTTTTAGCGTGCCACAGGGTCTGCACGAACGCAACGGTGCAGCCCAGCAGAAGTGTTTCGCCGAAGCCGAAGTCTGCGATCCCGACCAGGATGAACGGGAAGCTGAGCGACATCGTGCCTTTCATTCCTGGGAGACGGATCTTTTGTGTAGAGAGCACCATCGCTAGGAAAAGGAATGCGAGAAGACGTGGGAGTCCCGTGGACTGCCAGTGGGACAAGCCCGCGACCAAGACGATGAGCCCGGCGGCGGCGATCCACGATATGTAGAGTTTGGCTTTAGTTGTCACTGGTCAGGCCTCGTGCCAACTCTGCGCGTTCAATTCTCACCGCCCAGTAAAATGCTTAGCGCTTTGGAAGTCGCCTGGTTCGATGTGTCGCCCCAGACAACACCACTACCCCACACGACGCTGAAGCCCGCGTTGGAGCTCGTGCCCCAGCAAACGCTACTCCCCCACAGCACGGCAGTTCCATTCACGAAGACGTTTGTGCCCCAAACAAGCGAAGTGGCCCACGGTGAAGAATCTCCCCAAACAACGCCCTGCCCAGTAACGAGATAGACGCTTTGCGTGGAGGGATCAAAGACTGCGGCCGGAGATACAGCCGAAGCATCGGCCAGGTCGTTGCTGGAGAGGGCAGCGCCAACGTCCAGATAGCCAGCGCCAATCGTAAAAATGTCGTAGTAATCGGTGTAGATGATGCCCGTGGTTGGGTCCGTGACGGTACTGTAGGCAGGAAAGTTTTTTGAGGCCGTTTTCATCAAACGGGCCTTCACTTGATCCGGCGTAAGGTTCGGATTTTGCTGAAGCAGGAGTACGGCGGCGCCACTGACCACGGGCGTAGCCATGCTGGTGCCGCTCAGCCGCATATAAGACGGCGAGATCGTGTTCGCGGTCAGGCTTGACGTGGAGTTCTTCTTATTGTTCTTGGTATTGCCGCCCGAGCCGGTGCTGGTGGTCGTCGAGGAGGAGTACTCGCTCAGATAAACGTCGGTGGGAGTACTCAATAGGGGCGCATTCGGCGCCAGCGTGGAGACGACCTGATTTCCAGGTGCGACGATGTCAGGTTTCACGACAAAGTCGTATGCCGTTGGTCCTTTCGAGCTGTAGCTGGCAATCGTGTCATCAACACGCGTGGGAGTGTTCGCGGTTTTCATAGCGCCCACAGTGATGGCATACGGATCGTTGCCTGGAGCGGCGATAGTGCCGTAACCTTCCGTGCCCGCGCTGTCGTTGCGGCCCTGGTTGCCAGCCGCAGCAACGACGACAATGCCCGCGCTCCATGCAGCCTCAACTGCCTGACAAAGCGGATCAACCGTGTAGCTCTCGTAGACCTGGCGGCCAAGCGAAAGGTTGATCACTCGAATGTTGTACGTAGATTTCAGGCTGATGGCCGTCTGGATCGCCGCAATTACGCTGCTGTCGGTGCCGGCGCCGTTCTGGTCTAGCACTCGCAGGTTAATGATGTTTGCGTTCGGCGCAATCCCTTTGAATGTGTGGGTAAAGTTCCCGCCGGTGGAAAACCACCCTTGACTCGCAATGATCCCGGCCACATGCGTTCCGTGGCCATATAGGTCTGATGTATCCGTTGTGCCAGGCACGAAATTCTGGCTATAAACAACGCGCGACCCGTAGGTCTGATTCGACGGAATCCACCAGTAGAGATCGCCAACGGCGGTGATGCCGCTGTCAATGACCGCCACTCCGACGCCCGTGCCATCCAAACCCCACTGCTGCCACGCGACTTGAGCATTGACGCTTTCAGGAGTGTAGTCGAGAGTTGATGTGGAAGTGCCGCTTAGCGGGCGATTGGGCGAGATGTAAGCAACGTCCGGATCATCCGCCAAGGCCGGGAGGGACTTCACCGGGACGGAATAATGTGCTCCCCTAATCACATCCAGCTTCTTCTTCAACACGCCGCCATGGCCTTCCACCTTGCCGTGCTGGGCGTCCGTCGGCGCCTGTTTGAATTGAATGATGACATCCACTGTCGCGCCGCTTAAGCCGCTTTTCAGCTCTTCAAGGTCTTTCGACAGCTTGTGCTTGCCGTCGGCAAAAGACAACGCGGCAGCCAGCAGCGTGATCAGGGCCAAGAAAGCGAACCGCGCACCCCAGGTCGTTGTCGTCTGTAGAATGCTGTCGTGCAACGGTCGCTTTGTTTCAAGTGTGGCGGACATAAGCTGGGCTCCTAAACTGCCTTGAGGGCCAAGAACTGGAAGTGTCGAGAGGGCGCGGCCCGATGCCTTGGTGTTGTCTATGCTGGGAGTATCAGGTCTGGCTGCAGGGCAGTCGATAGTACAGGTAGGGCATAGGTGTAGTACAAAAGTACAGCCGGTTCTTGGCGACAGGGACAATCCCGGGGTTTCTGTGGTTGGCATCTTCTCGGTTAGTGGAGAATACGTCAGCAAGGCGTGCACTCAGCGCGCTCGCGACGCGTCGGCGAGGGAGGCTTCATTCTCCTCGCTCACCCGTAATCGCCACGTTGATAGTCCAGACCGCACCGCTGCCCCAGACTGCGCCAAACGCTTGGTTGGTGCTCGTGCCCCAAACAGCGCCGCTGCCCCAGACCGGGCCGGAGCCACTGATGAACACATTCGTACCCCAGACCGCACCGCTCCCCCAAACGGCGCCAGAGCCCCAAACAGCGCCTGAACCAAGGATCAGGTAGACGTTGCCGTTACTGGAGTCGTAGGCAGCCGTAGGAGACAGCGCATTGCCAGTTGCCACGTCGTAATCGGCAAGGGCCGCCGCGACATCCAAGTAGCCCGCGCCGACCGTGAAGATGTCGTACTCACTGGTATAGGTAGCTCCGGTGGTCGGGTCGGTCGCAGTGCTGTAGGCAGGGAAACTCTTGGAAGCTGTCTTCATCAACCGGGCCTTCACTTGGTCCGGCGTCAAGTTCGGCTGCGCATGTAGCAGAACCGCCACTCCGCCGCTGACGACTGCGGCAGCCATGCTCGTGCTTAAAATGTAATAAGGAGATCCACTGTGGGAAGGATTCCTTTGGTAATAAGACGCTGGGACGTCGTTAGCCGGGTAGGTGAATTGCAGAGACCCTTTCGCATCGAGCACTGAGACGGTACGATTGCCCGGGGCGACGATATCGGGCTTTACTACGTGATCAAAAAGCGTCGGACCTTTCGAGCTATAGCTTGCGATCAAGTCATCGTTGCGAGTGGGCGTGCCCATCGTTTCATTGCACCCACGGTGATGACGTAAGGATCGTTGCCCGGGGAGGTAATGGTGGCGTAGCCGTTTGTGCCCTGCGAGTTATCGCGTCCTGAATTTCCTGCCGCGACGACAACCACGATTCCCGTGTTTTCCAGGCCGCCTCGACGGCTTGGCAAAGGGGATCGAGTTTGTAGCTCTCAAAGACCGGGCGGCCGAGAGAGAGAGAGAGATTGATTACGCGAATGTTGTACATGCTCTTGAGCTGAATGGCTTCTTGGATGGCAGAAATCACGGTGCCGTCTGTGCCAGAGCCGTTTTGATCGAGCGCGCGGAGGTTAATGAGATTCGCATTGGGGGCGATGCCCTTGAATGTGTAGATGTATTGGGAACCGGTCGAATTCGCGCCGCTGCCCGCCACAATGCCGGCCACGTGCGTGCCGTGACCGTACTCGTCGTACGTCTTGGACCCGCCATAGAACGCTTGGGAGTACGAGATGCGCGACGTCGATTTACCGGAAACCTGGAAATCCTTATCATTGCTGACACCACTGTCGATAACCGCCACACCGATACCCGTTCCGTCCCAACCTTGGCTCCACGCGATATTGGCATTTACGGCCGGGGCCGTGTTGTTAAGAAGTGAGGCGAGTGGACGATCTTGCGAGATGTACGAAATGTTGGGATTTCTGGAAAGATGCTCCAATCTGTTCGCCGGGACTGAGTACAGGCCACCGTTAATTAAACCGTATTTGTTTACCGTGTAGGCCCGCTGCATAGCCGCTGCTTGGCGTCAAAGACCAACGGGTAGAGGTAGATGTCTTTGATGACTTTGCCGTGAGCCTTGTGCTCGCGATCCATGCGACCGCGCCCGGTGGTCTGCCCTACATAGATCCAGTTGGCCGCGCGGTAGCAGGTTCCACGAAAGCGGCTAGCATCCACCAGGGTTTCCAGCAGCAGCGGACGATGGCCGTAGTAAGTTTCCCAATCCGCTGGAAGTTGCCGCGCAGCGTGCGCCAGGATCTTGCTCGCCAGTCCTTTGACGTGCACCCAGGGCAGAATCAGGAATCTGCCGTTGTTCACAATCCATGGTAGATGGCGCTGCCTTTGCTCATCGCTCCAACCAATCCAAAGGTCTCGCGGTTTCATCTTCCAAGCTGGCGAGGTCCACAGCAAGCAGGCCAGTTCCCGTTGGCGATTCCGTACCCAATAGCGCAGGTTCGAACCGAAGGGCACCCGACTGCCCAAATAGTGATAGCGTTCCACATACTCCCGCCACAAGCGGCTTTCTTCAGGGCCTTTCACCAGAACCAGCTTGAGCGGTTCGCATTCACGGGCTGCGCACTCCACCGCCTCCGGCTGCCAACGCAACGGAGATAGCTCCACGCGCCGCGGTCCTCGACCACCGGTTGGCCGCAGCGCCGGAAGCCGCAGCACGCCCTCTGCGGCCAGGCGCTCTAACAGTTGCCGGCACTCGTGATCCTTCAGCCGGCCATTGGGCCGCTTCCATTCCAACAATTCGCACACCGTCCGCGCGATCTCCGTCACCGCTAGGCCGCGATAGTCATGCACCACCACCCGCATCAACTCCAAGTCCGGCCCCGTGAACAGGCGACCACAGAAGCGCAACGAAACGGGTAGACTCTTCCGCTCTTCTCGCGGCGAAGCATCCGGGAAACCTAACGTCATGGCTGGACAGACACCCGCGCACCGTCCACCGCCTTCGGCATAGCGTAGAGAGCCACCGACTCCGGCGGAAGTACAAACTCTGTTTGCGACGGCCCGCGGAGATCGCAGGCCACCCCTTTCCGAGGTGGAGGAGCAGGCGAAGAATCCTGAGGTATTTCTCGGGTGCGCGGCACCAGGTCGAGAATCTTGCCCTGGTCGTTCCCCACCAGTAAGGCGATCAGCACCTCCAGCGGCTTCTTCCCTTGCTGTTGGGCCGTCTGCAGGATGCTGGTGAGTATGGCTTGTGCACGAGCTCCTTTCTGAGTTCGGTTCCCACCCCAGTTCTTGCGCGCCACCACCAGCGGTCGCAAGGCCCGCTCGGCGGCATTGTTGGTGGCATCCAGACCGGGACAATAAAGAAAGGTAAACAGGTAGGGCCGCTCCCGCCAAAGATGATTCTTCAAACGGCGGTTGGCGGAATCCCGAACGGGGCGCAGCAACAGACGATCCAGTTGGGCTTCTAACCGTCCCGTGGCCGTCCACAACCCGTGCCGCGAGAGCTCTCCTTGGTTATAGCGGTCTCGCAAGGCCAAGCCTTTTTCCAATAAGGCTTTCACTTGCAGCGGGAAGCGGGATGCCGATGCCGAGGCCACTGCTGCCATATCCCGGCAGCGGCGCAGCAGATGCGCCATACAACTTTGGTGTCCTGCCCGGAGAAACTTGTAGTACACCGCCCAACCGTCGTGGGTTAACCAACCGTCGTAATTCTCCCCTAACAGCGAAGCCGCTTGCTCGAAGCCGCGTCCTGGCAAGATGTCGCAGTAGGTGACCTGCTCACTCACCGCCACCCACAACCACCGCAGTTGGGCCTCCACCCTCCAGCCGGTTTCGTCGATGGCGTTCACCATGCTGCGGCGGGCCGCCTCGCGCAGCGCATGCCAGGTGGCTTGGCCCCGGCGCGCCACCCGCTCCACCGCTCGGCAAATCGTGCTGCGGTGCACGCGTAAGCCAAAACCGTCCTGTAACACAGCCGCTACATCGCCATGCGGCATTCCCAGCCCCTTGTTCATCCGCACCGCCAACGCCAGCGCTTCCGGACCCAGTTGCACCGCCGCCGCTCCCAGGGCATCAGAGGTTTGTCGCGGATCCCGTCCTTGCACTCGTCGCCCACATCTGCGGCAGCGACCGACGGCAATATCAAAGCGTCTCCAGATGGTCTTCCGCACCACCTCGTGTTGATACTGCGGCTCGATTTTTTCTACTTTCAGAGCGCCTCCGCAGCCACATTGCGCGGGCAGCGGCACGGCGATCACTTGATCGACTTGCTGCGGAATCGTTTTGCGGTAATGCTGGCCGTAGGCGGTACCGGGCTTGCGCCCTGGTGGCCTAGGGTTGGCTTTCCGCTGACCGCGGGAAAAGGGTGCGGCTTGTCGCTTGTTGGCCCGCTGGGCTTCTTCCAGTTGGCGCTTCAGCCTCTCGTTTTCCTCACGCAACCGTTCTCGTTCCCCACGAAGCCTCCCCTGCTCCTGGCGCAATTGCTCGTTTTCCTTGCGCAATCGCTCATTCTCGGCGCGAGTACTGCGCCACTGCTGCTGAAGGGAGGCGATCTTCTGCTTTAATTTTTCGATGAGGCCAGCTGGATGGAAGCTCTTCGGCCACGCCATGTTCGAACTCTCGCAGCTTAACGTAACCGAAGTCGCGGAATTTGTCCAGCAGAATTTTCAGAACCTGTTCACTAAAGGCGCGCCACCCGGTAAACAAAGACATTAAACCGAGCTCGGCCTTGAGGACTCCACCTGCCTCACGAATTGCTTCATCATTGTCGTTCGGCTTATGAGAATGTTTGAACTGAATGATTACGTCGATGGGTTTGGGATTGCGCTCGTGAAGGTCCTTCGCGAGCTGAGGGTTGGGGGCGGAAGGAGCCCCAACTGCCAGGATGGTGCTAAAGAGGAACGCAACGACCTGCGAGCGTCTTGTCGCGGTCACAGAACCCTCCCGCCGGTGTACTGAGATTGTGTTAAGGCTGTTAAGGCATTTGGATCTCCCAACTAAGGTGTTGAAAGGAGTCCTTTAGAATGAAAGCGTTACGGGAATTCTCGCGGCGGTCGTTGCGACAATTTGTCACCTACCACGATTCGCCAAGCAAGGTTTGGGCCTGCTAATCCTTTGGGATTTTGCGGGTTAGCATTCTGCAGGGCCAATACGACAAGATGTCCCTTAAACAGGTTTCAACATTCGCGGGGCAAAGCCTTAGAAGGAAGGAAAACCTCGGATATGGAGCCACGGCGGCCCTTCCATGTAAACGCCCAAAGTATTGGCGGAACTCTCGAAGGGCAGCCACCTCAATTTGTTCTTACTCTTGCCTTTTTTCCTGACAAATCAAGAAGCCGCTCTCCACGCTTTGACCAACGATGCGAGTCCAAACCACCCTGGCCATGCCTTTCCCTGCGTCATGGCAGAAGGCAACTTCTTGATCGGAGCAGAGCTCTTTGGAGGCATGGGAGGCGCGAAATCCCGACGCGCTCAAGTCAATGAGAGAAGCACGAATAGGCGAAGAACGCAAATCTGACTTCAGGATATCCAGGAGAATCACACCTTGGACTTCCCGGCGTGGATTCCTCCGACGTTCTTCCGCATGTGCTGGAAGGCAATCAACCAGCGGCGACTGCTTCAAGTGCATTAGCGACCTCATACTTTTTCAGCTTACGAGTCAATGTTCGCCGAGAAATCCCGAGCACCTTTGCGGCTTCTCGTGGTGGCCGCAGGTCTGATCCAACGCCCGAAAAATCATCTGACGTTCCATCTCGTCGAGACTTGTAACGACGGAGCCCGATTGAAGCGGGATCTTCTGCTTCCCAGCGGTAAGTCCTCTGGCTGGATTTCGTTTCCCGACCTCATGATCGCAGCGCGAATCACGGCATTGCGGAGTCCCCTTACGTTGCCAGGCCACGGGAAGCTACGAAGTTCGTCCAGTGCGGCCGGGGCGATACTCACACTATTGTGGTTCTGCTCGCGCAAGAAGAACTCGGCAAGCACGGGAATGTCTTCCGGCCGGTCGCGCAGGGGTGGCACTTGAACGTGAACCTGGCTTAACCGATGGAAGAGGTCGCTGCGGAACTTTCCCGCTTCAATATCTTTCTCCAAGTCCCGATTTGTGGCAGCCACGATGCGAACGTCCGGGGAGATCTTTTTTAGCCCACCAAGGCGGTAATACGGCGTGCCATCCAAAACTCGTGTCAGCTTCACTTGCAAACGGGCGTCAAGGTCGCCAATCTCGTCCAGGAAGAGTGTGCCGGGGTGAGCTCGTTCGAGGAGACCCTGCTTGGTCTGTGTGGCACCGCTAAAGGCGCCTTTCTCAGACCGATCCCTCGGTCCTCTTCACGGGCGGGCTTTGCACGGACTAGGTGGTTCAGAAATAAAGGGTTAGCTCCTATTTCTGAGAGTACTTTCGGGCCATATTTTCAGGTCAGAAGTACCATAGTCAATTTGTCCTCCTCGGAACATTCTTTGAAAAGCTTCGACGCTCCATAGATCATTTAGCGGGATTTCTGGGAGCAACAAGTATGAGTTGTAGTCACGGATCGATTCTCGGATTACCGGCCGTCATCCACAGCGCAGCGATGCGGCGCGTTATGGAAATGGTCAATCACCAAGGGGTCCATTGAAGTCGTAGGCAAACAGCAGAGACACTTTGACTGCGTCCGAGAGGGCTGCGACAAGTTGTCTCCGCTTGGCGATTGAGCGGCGCACCTCGCAAACGTGCTGCCAGAATGCGAAGTCGTGATCTTACAACAAGTTGCGGTTGGGCAACGTCCAAGGGCGATGATGGCAGCCTGGTTGCTCCAACACTATTCGCTGGTACGCGATTAATGCTTCCCACCTCTACGAAAGCTCGGGTCTACATCGGGATTACTTTTCTTGGCGGACTTTTGTCTTTGTCGCTCGGGCTTCTTCATGGTGAGTGGACCGAGCCCTCACGCTACATCTGCTATCTCGCTCTGGCTCTTCTCGCCTCCGGGATGAAAGTGAGTCTTCCGGGCGTGCACGGAACCATGTCGGTGATCTTTCTGTTCATTCTGATCGGCGTCCGTGAGTTGACTCTGGCACAAACCCTTTTAATGGGCGTTCTGGGCACGGTGATTCAGTGTTACTGGAAAGCCAAGACGTGGCCAAAGCCGATCCAAGTTGCTTTCAACATTGCGAGCATGGCGAGTGCCGTGGCCGGCACATATTATTTGTTTCATTCGAGGGTGAGCCAGATTGCTGCGAATAACCAACTGCTTATGCTGGTCGCCGCAGCGTCAACCTTCTTCGTCCTAAACACTGCTCCTGTAGCGTGCGTGATTTCGCTTACCGAGCAAAAGCCTCTACGCAAGGTTTGGTCCGAGTGCTACTTTTGGTCCTTCCCCTACTATTTGCTGGGAGCCGCGATTGCGGGAATCGTAGAACTTCTCGACAAAAAAACGGGCTGGCAGTCTTCTCTCCTGATCCTTCCGGTTGTCTATCTGATCTTCCGCTCGTACCGTCTTTACCTGGCCCGGTTGGAAGCCGAACGTAATCACGCCGAGGGTATGGCCGCTCTCCATCTTCGAACGATCGAAGCTCTGGCACTCGCAAT
>Ga0209160_1005306_pt1 | contig 10189 bp, 10 predicted proteins | sample GraSoiAngelo_153_FD_186167 | JGI IMG/M metagenome (GOLD analysis project Ga0209160, IMG submission 186167) | Grasslands soil microbial communities from the Angelo Coastal Reserve, California, USA - 14_1009_12_40cm (SPAdes) (version 2) | ecosystem: Environmental > Terrestrial > Soil > Grasslands ... | reverse complement strand
TGATAATTAAGACCAACTCTTTTTTGAGCGGGCGGACAGCGAGAAGCGGATGGAATTTCGGGTCTGTCCGTTTTTGCAACGAAACGAGAACCTTATTCATCAAAGCCGCATAAGGTCGTCCCGCCAGTGCGTGCTGCTGCGCTTTGCGCATCTTGGAGGCAGCCACCATTTGCATTGCTTTGGTGATCTGCGCGGTGTTGCGGATCGATCTTATCCGGCGCCGTATGTCCTGTGTATTCGCCATTTGTTAGAATCTTCTTTTCGCCCGGTAACGTCCCGAACGCTCGCGCACGTGAAATCCGATCTCGCGCCGTTTCGGCGGCTCATGGTGGAATCAAACGCCTGCAGACAAGTCATCGCCAAGTCGTCTTGAATTCATCGAGTGCCGCTTTCAATTGCGACTCGAGGTCTTTGTCGACCTCCTTTTTTTCGCGGATCGCCCCGAGCAATCCTGTTTTCCGCGTTTGCAGCCAATCCTGAAGTTTCAGTTGGTATTCCTTGACGCGATCGACTGGAACAGCATCGAGGTACCCATTTTGCATCGCCCACATCACCGCCACCTGCTCTTCCACTGGAATCGGGTTGTACTGTTTTTGTTTAAAAAGCTCGACAATGCGTTGACCGCGATCGAGTCGCGCCCTCGTTGCCGCATCCAGATCGGAGCCAAACTGCGCGAATGCAGCCAACTCGCGGTATTGCGCCAGATCGAGTTTCACCTTGCCGGCGACCTGCTTGATCGCCTTGATCTGGGCAGCCGATCCGACACGGCTGACAGAGAGGCCCACTGAAATCGCCGGCCGCACACCTTGATAGAACAAATCAGTCTCGAGGTAGATTTGCCCATCCGTAATCGAGATCACGTTTGTCGGAATGTAGGCGGAGACGTCGCCAGCCTGGGTCTCGATAATCGGCAACGCGGTTAACGATCCGCCACCGAATTCGTCGCTCATACGCGCGGCGCGTTCGAGTAATCGCGAGTGCAAGTAAAATACATCGCCCGGATAAGCCTCACGACCAGACGGACGCTTGAGCACCAGCGAAACCTGCCGATAAGCCACTGCGTGCTTCGATAGATCGTCGTAGATGATGAGCGCATCCATTCCATTGTCCATGAACCATTCGCCCATCGCGGCGCCAGCGAAAGGCGCCAGATACTGATTAGTCGCCGTGTCGGATGCAGGCGCAGAGATGATTGTCGTATAAGGCATGGCGCCTTCTCTCTCGAGAGTATTGAGCACTCGCGCCACGTTGGAATTTTTCTGGCCAACTGCGACGTAAATGCAGTAGAGCGGCCGATAATTGCTGTCTTTCGCGTCTTCCGCAGCTTTGTTCAATCGGGCCTGGCTGATGATGGTGTCGATTGCAATGGTGGTTTTACCAGTTGCGCGATCGCCGATAATCAGCTCGCGCTGGCCGCGACCGATTGGTATCATGGCGTCGATCGCCATGATACCGGTTTGCACCGGCTGATTCACGCTGCGCCGTTTGATCACGCCCGGTGCAATTTTTTCAAGGGGATAAAACGTCTCGATTTTGATCGGGCCTTTGTCGTCGAGAGGCTGCCCGAGCGTGTTCACCACGCGGCCCAACAGCGCCTTGCCCACGGGAACGGAAAGAAGTCGGCCGGTCGTTTTGGCTTCGTCGCCTTCTTCAACCAACGTGTTGTCGCCCATCAGAATTGCGCCGACTTCAGTTTCTTCGAGGTTCAACGCAAGACCGAATACTCCGTTTGGAAATTCGATCATCTCGTTGAGCATGACGTCACTCAGACCTTCGATGCGCGCGACGCCATCGCCGGTTTCACGCACAACGCCGACGTTGCTCTTGGTTGTCGATGTTTTTAACCCTTCAATTTTCGTTTCGATTTCTTCGAGTATGCTGCTCATGATTTTGCCTTGATTAAAGTTCTTGTTGAAGACGTTCGAGCCGGTTGCGCACCGTTCCGTCCCACACATCGCTTCCCACACGAATACGCATCCCGCCAAGAAGGTCCGGATTAACGACGAACTCCGTTGTCAGGTCGCTACCGTATTTCTTTTTTAGATTAGCCACCAGCTCGGAAGTCGTCGCAGAATCCACTTCGCTCGCTGTCTCGATTCTGGCCTGGCGCTTTTCCAATTCGAGCCGAAGCAGACGCCTATAGTTCTTTAGGATCTCGACATAATGACGCGGTTTTCTCGCGATGAGTGAATCGACCAGGGATGCGGTCCTTCCAGGATCGAGCTGGCCGTCAGTGAAGCTTGCTCGAAGCATCGCACGGGAGAGCTGACGAATTTCCTTGTTGATCTTCATCAGGCCAGCTGACGAGCTGCTTCCTCCTGCAAGCGCCGTTGATCCTCGGGCGTTAACACCTTCCCGGCCACTTTAGCCGTGGTATCAACTACCAGGCGTCCAAGCTCGCGCTTCAAAGATTCCATGGTGCGCTCGTGCTCAATCGCACTGGCCTCGCGCGCCTTGGCAATGATTTGCTCCGCAGCAGTAATCGCCTCCTGTTGCTTGCGTTCGGATAGGTGAGCGGCGCTTTCACGCGCTTCATCGATCATTTTTTGAGCGTCCGCGTTCGCCTTTGCCAGAATCTCCTGGTAACGCTTCTCTGCTTCGGCGAGTTCCTTCTTGATTTTTTCCGCGTTGAGCTGGCCCTCTTCGATCTTGCGCCGGCGCTCCTCAAGCACGGCCAGGATCGGTTTATATGCGAATCGTTGCAAAAGGAACGCAACAATGCAGAAGCTAATGACCTGCGACAGAAACAACTTCCAATTCCAGCCGAACGTTTCAGCTGTTTCGCGCAAGATGTCGGTCACGCCTCCGCTACTGGCGGCAATTATCAGCTTCATAAACTAGGTTTCGGGCGCAACATCGATTGCCTCCCGGTGAAAATTAGTGAACGAGATACAGCGCGTAGAAAACGATCGCCTCGGTCAACGCGATGGCGAGAATTCCGTGCACGAGCACTTGTGTGAACGCACCGGGATTGCGACCGACCGCGCTGGTCATTCCCAGGCCGGTCAAGCCGATTCCGATTCCGACGCCCATCGCGGCAAGCCCGACGTGAATGCTTCCGCCCAGTTCCGCTAGTATTGGTAGTATCATATTTTTCTTAGTTGGTTTTGCGATCTCGTCATGAGATCGCCGAAAAATCAGTGCGCGTGCTCCGGACCCTCCTGGTGTTCTGCAATCAACATTGTGAAAACCGCAGTGAGCAGCATGAAAACGAGCGCCTGCACAAATCCCACAAGCACTTCGAGGAAATAGAATGGAATCGGCAGGATCGGTGAAAGCCACGGAATCATCGTGGACATCGCTTCGAGAATGCTTTCGCCGGCATAAATATTTCCAAACAATCGAAAACTGAGCGCAATCGGTCGAAATAAAATCGAGATCACTTCAAGCCAGCCGACGGCGAAAAAGATGACGACCATCAGGATCTTCACGACACCGGTCGTCTCACCTTTTGGGCCAAACAATTCTTTCAAGAATCCGCCGACACCGTTGGCCTGAATCGCCCAGACAAACCACATCACGAAAAATATGGCCGACATTGCGGTGGTCATGTTTAGGTCCGCGTTACCACCGCGCAGCAACGGCCGATCGACGTGAAAATTTCCTGTCGCGTCGTAATGGCCCCAACCAACAGTTCCGATTCCTGGAATTAGTCCAAACCAGTTCACGAACAGAATAAAAATGAAAATCGTCGCAAAAAACCAAAATCCTTTGGCCACTAACTCACGGCCGATGATGTTTTCCAAAAAGTTGTGCAAACCCTCAACTAACCACTCCCAAAAATTTTGAATCCCGCTGGGGATGGCCTTAACCTGCCGGGTGGCGATTTGTGAAAAAATGATGATGCCGGCGGCGACGATCCAGGTGACCAGCATCGAGTTTGTGATTCCGAAGCCGCCGAACTGGACAAGCATCTGTGGTTTTAGCGAAACGCCCTCGTGCTCGGGTTGGCTGGATGGGTTCTCGGCAGCGAGCGTTGATGTTGCGAGGGCAAACCCGCAAAGCAACATCACCACGCCGAAAAGAAAACAACGATTGCGCATTTTTAAGATACAGCTGTAGCCGGCATGTGTGATGCCGACCTGCCGAGGTCATCCGCCTTCGCAAATGCTACGGCGGACAGGCCACCCCGGCTACAACTCGAACGCGCATACCAAAGCGCGTTTTGCCCTGATGACAAACAAAATTCTCGGCCGCGAGCTTATTTCGCCGGCAATCCTTCGGCAAACCGTGGAGCCAGTTGGGCAACCAGATTCGATTTCACCGGCTCGGAGGCGGCATTCACAGTAATCGCTTCTTCGTAGAACGATTCTAACTGATCGATCTGGGCGTCCTGCTCGAATCGTTCAACCACCGTGGCGTGTGCGCGCGCTCCCATTTGCCTTAACAGATCGGGCGAACGTGTGATTAGCTGCATGGCGTTTGCCAATCCAACGTGATCTTCCTCAGCCACCAGGAACCCGGTACGCCCGTGATCCACTGCCTCGGGAATTCCACCATGACGCGTCGCAACCACTGGCAATCCAGTCGCCATCGCTTCCAAGACCGAGTTCGGGACACCCTCCTGATCTTGATTCGGGGATATCTCGCTCGGATGCAGAAACAGGTGCGAACTCGCGTAAAGTTCCAGGAGTTTCCGTTGCGACAGAAATCCGACAAAGTGCACGTCCCTTAGAATTCCCAGCCCGCCGGCTAGCATCTCTAGTTCAGGTTGCAGAGGCCCCTTGCCGGCGACGAAAAATTCCGCTTTGGGATTGTCTTTCTTAAAAATTGCAAAGGCGCGCAGGCTCGTCGCAATGCCTTTTTTCGGAATCAACCGGCACGCCTGGACCACTCTCCATTTGCCATCCGGCGGCGGTTGTCTATCCACGAAAGGAAATTCATTGAGAGGGATGCCAGTCCGATTGATTCGTAGTTTTTCCGGTGGGCAACCCAATTGTATCAACCGGTCAACCAGCGATTGGGAACGCGCGAACACGAGCGGAACTGCATCAAAAAGACGGCGCAACTTTGCCGGATAATCTTTGATGTCCTGTTTGTGCGCGACGTCCGCGCCATGGAAGGAGACCACGCATGGCTTGTCCCACTGCTCGATAAAAGGAAGCAGGTGCACACCGGTATGGCCAAAATAAATATGCATGAGATCTGCGCCATGCCGCTCCAACAACGAATCCAGCGTCTGATATTCGCCCCGATAAACGATCGGGGGCCGGCGTTCCACGAATTTCAACCAGCCGTGCACCAGTAGGTTTGTGCGCCGCTTTGGAATGATTTCGATATCATCAAACGGAAACCGCTCTGCATTCTGGACTTCCTTGGTGACTACGAATGTATCGACCCCGCGCAGCGCTTTTACTTGCCGATAAATGTGCAACATCTCCGACTTAAGAAAGCTGGAGCAATAGCTGGCTACAACCCGTCTGCCCATAAAACAGCGCCAAGTTTCGCTAGGGATTCTGGACTTGTCCACCTTAAATTCCCGGGGAAATGACATCTTTGTCATTCGTCATTGTCGCTGCCAACGTCTTTTTTAAAGCATCGATTCCCTCCCCCATCGCGGCTGAGCAGGGAAGGATCTTGATTCTGGGAAATCTCTCTTGCATCGCTGTGAGATTCCTCTCCGCATCCATCAGATCCATTTTGTTAGCAACAACCAGCCATGGGCGCGATGAAAGCGTGGGATCATAAAGATCGATTTCGCGCCGAAGATTTTGCAAATCTTCTGTGGAATTGCGTCCTTCGCTTCCGGCGACATCCACCACGAATACTAAAATGCGGCAGCGCGTGATGTGGCGCAAGAATTCGTGCCCCAATCCGAGCCCTCGGTGCGCTCCTTCGATCAAACCGGGAATATCCGCAATGGTGGCCCGCCGGTAGCCTGGCAATTCCATCACGCCGACGATCGGATGCAGCGTCGTGAACGGATATGCCGCAACCTTCGGCCGCGCAGCGGAGATTTTCCGCAACAGTGTCGACTTGCCCGCATTCGGATAACCGACAAGCCCTGCGTCCGAGATCGTTCGCAACTCGAGGAGAAAATACCCCTGCTCGCCATCTTCACCCTCCGTGTATTGGCGCGGCGCACGGTTGCGCGAGCTCTTGAAGTGCACATTGCCCTTACCTCCTGCTCCGCCTCGACAAAGCACAAATTCCTGCCCGTCGCGGGTAAGATCGACGACCAAATCCATTGCGGACTGCGAATGGCGGATTGCAGATTGGGCTGGATTGGGCGTTCGGTGTTCGGCGTTGAACGTTGGGCGTTTTCCGTCTTCTACCCGCCAAACGATCGTACCGACCGGAAGCTTCACCACTTTGTCCGCTCCTGCGCGTCCCGCCATTTTTTTCCCCATCCCGTGCCCGCCGTTCTTTGCTTTAATGATCGGCTCGTACAAAAGATTGGCGAGATTATCAACATGCCGGTCCGCTCGCAGGATCACGTCGCCGCCGCGTCCGCCATCGCCGCCATCCGGCCCGCCTTTCGGCACAAATTTCTCCCGCCGAAAACTGACGCTCCCGCGCCCGCCCTTTCCTGCTTGTGCAAAAACTTTGACCCGATCGACAAACATTCTTTAAACGTTGCACCGTTAAGCCGTTGAAGAGTTAAAGCGGTCGGGGAATCTGAAGCTGAAACGCTTTAACGCTCCAACGTTGCATAAAGGACTTTGGTCTTCTGCGCAATTGCACTCCAACTGAACTTCTCTTCTGCTCTTTTGCGGCCGGCCTTGCCGAATTCTTCGCGCAATTGCTGATCTTTCATTAGTTGGTTGATCCGCGCTGCGAGGTCTCGCGCGAATTTTTCGGGATTTGTTGCTTCGAATGGACTCTCTTTCATTTGTCCGAGTGGAACGAGGAATCCGGTCTCGCCATCTACGACGACCTCTTTGATTCCGCCCACGGCGCTCGCCACAACCGCAGTCTCGCAAGCCATCGCTTCAAGATTTATAATGCCGAATGGTTCGTAGATTGACGGGCAAACGAACACCGCTGCGTGCGAGTAAAGTTCGCATGCGGTCTTTTGGTCTACCATTTCATCGATCCAGATAATTCCGGGCCGCTGCGCGTTTGCGTGCTCCACCAAGGTCTCCATTTCCTCTGCCATGCCCGGGGTGTCGGGCGCGGCGGCGCAAAGCACGATTTGGAAATCGCGATCCATGAATTGGATTGCGCGTATGAGATGTTGGAATCCTTTTTGGCGAGTGATCCGTCCGATAAAAAGCAAATAGGGCGAATCAGGATCAATGCCATAATGCTTCAGCGCAGCAGTTGAATCGGCCTTTCGATATTGGTGCAGATCGATTCCGTTGTGGATCACATGAACACGCGTAGGATTGACATCGAACAGCCGCTCGATGTCGCGCCTGGTTTCGCTAGAAACGGCGATGACTGCATCCGCCATTTCCAGCGCCGTTTTCTCTACCCAAAGGGAAAAGTCGTAGCCGCCGGCGAGCTGTTCGCGCTTCCAGGGTCGAAGCGGTTCGAGCGAATGGACCGTAATGACAAGCGGAATTCCGTAATTCTTTTTTGCCAGAATCCCGCCAAAGTGACTGTACCAAGTGTGACAATGGACGAGACTGGCATCGATGTTTGTGGTGTTGAAATCAATGCACCGGCGCACGGCGCCGAAAACAGAGCGCAACGGCTTTGGGCAGGTGAAATTGCTCGGATCGAGTTCAAAGCCGATGACTCTGAGGTTGCCTTCTTCAAGACGTTGGTCGCCAAAGCAACGCACTTCCACCGGCATCATTTTCGCCAGTTCGCGCGAGAGATAGCCTACATGCACACCCGCGCCCCCGTAGATGTGCGGCGGATATTCGTTAGTCAAAAAGAGGACTTTCACGAGCGTCCATAGAATGACGAAATACGAATGTCGAATGACTTCGTCATTTTCTCCAGCAGCGTCTCGAATAGCCGAAGCGGTTGAAATTAACGTTTCACTTTCAACAACAACACCGGCACATCGACTTCGTGGCGCACTTTGTCTGCCGTCGCGCCATAGAGGAGGTCGCTAATGAAGCGGTGGCCGTGCGTGGTCATCGCGATCAGATCGACCGGCTCCGCGCGCGCCAATTTGATGATCTCGGTGGAAGGTTCGCCCATCGCCAGGACCGAGCTAACTTCAAAGCCCTCCTCCTGCAGCTCTTGTTCCAGATTGGCAAGGTATTCACGGTCGTGTTTCATCTCTTCACTCTCCTGCAATTTCAGCTGTTCATAATTGCGCGCCGCCCAACCGTCTGCGACATGAACCAGCATCAGCTTCGCATGTGTCAGGCGTGCGAGCGGGCGGATGTGCTGGAGGATCGTTTGATCAGTTTCACGATTCTCGACCGGGATCAGAATGGTTTTATACATGACGATGGTTTTTAGGATAGCCAGCTGCGGAAGGTTTGGACAAGCAGCCATGCATTGAGGGACGCGATCACGACGGCAACCAGCCAGGCAAGCATTTTAATCCAAAGCGGATTCACAAACTCTCCCATCTTAAGTTTGTCGCTCGTGAACATGACGAGTGGGAATACGGCGAAGCTGAGCTGCAGGCTCAGGATTACCTGGCTCAGTACCAGCAGTTTTGCCGTGCCGCTTTCGCCCGAAACAGCCGTCACAATCACGGCCGGAATGATGGCAATCAAGCGGGTGATCAACCGGCGCAACCACGGTTTCAGACGAATGTTGAGAAATCCTTCCATCACGATCTGGCCAGCGAGAGTGCCGGTGAGCGTAGAATTTTGGCCGGAAGCCAGCAGCGCGATCGCGAAGAGAGTGCTCGCGCCGGTGACACCGAGTAGCGGCGAGAGAAGTTTGTAGGCATCACCGATCTCGGCGACCTCGCTGTGGCCGCTGCGATAGAACGTCGCCGCCGAAACAATCAGAATCGCGGCATTGATGAAGAGCGCGAACATGAGCGCGAACGTCGAGTCGATCGTCGCGAACTTGATCGCTTCCCGTTTGCCGCGTGGATTGAGTTCGTAGTTGCGCGTCTGCACGATCGAGGAATGCAGATAGAGATTGTGTGGCATCACCGTCGCGCCGAGGATGCCGATCGCTATGTAGAGCATCTCGGGATTGACCAGGATTTGTGGCGATGGGAGAAAGCCTTTGGCGATTCCAACGACCTCCGGCCGGGAAAAAATAATTTCCAACCCGAAACAGACGCCGATTGTGCCGACGAGCGTGATGACCAGTGCCTCGGTGTAGCGAAAACCTTTGTTTTGAAGCAGGAGGATCACCAGCACATCGAGCGCGGTGATGCAAACTCCCCAGATGAGAGGAATGCCAAAAAGCAAATTAAATGCGATCGCCGAGCCGATCACTTCGGCGAGGTCGCACGCCGCGATGGCCAGTTCGCATATGATCCAAAGGCAAAAGGAGACGGGCTTGCTGTAATGGTCGCGGCAGGCTTGGGCGAGGTCGCGTCCGGTCGCGATCCCCAGTTTGAGAGAGAGGCTCTGGAGCAGGATCGCCATGAAGTTTGAAATCATGATGACCGAGAGCAGCGTGTAGTTGAACTTGGAGCCGCCCGCTAGATCCGTGGCCCAGTTACCCGGGTCCATGTAGCCGACGGCAACTAAGAAACCTGGCCCGGCAAAAGCGAGGAGCTTGCGGTAAAACCTCGCGGGATGAGGAACAACCAGGGTGCGGTGGACCTCCGAAAGACTCCGGAGCATGGGCTGTGAACGCCAGCCCGATTTTCCGTAGAAGTTCTCCTCCTCGCGAGAATTAGTCATGTCTAAATTAGTTCTATCTTACTATGAATTTGTCAACCGACAAATAATTTTGCCTTGACCAAACGCCGTGCCACCGTCAATTTCTTACCATGCCTGGCAAAACCAATCCATCTCGCAATTCGACTGCGGTCGAGGATTACCTCGAACGCATCCTCGAACTGATTAATTCCAAGGGCTATGCTCGCGTGGTCGATATCGCGGCCGCGCTGAAAATTTCGCAGGCCAGCGTGACGAACATGGTACAGCGGCTCGACGCGGATGGGCTTCTGAAATACGAGAAATATCGCGGGCTCATCTTGACCGCAGCAGGCAAGAACCTGGCTCGCAAGATTGCACACCGGCACAAACTTCTCACCGATTTTCTGAGACTGCTCGGCCTGGATGACCGCGTCATTTATCATGACGTGGAAGGAATGGAACATCACATCAGCCCGCCAACCTTGCGCGCAATCCAGGCTCTGACCGCG
>Ga0209160_1005304_pt1 | contig 10190 bp, 8 predicted proteins | sample GraSoiAngelo_153_FD_186167 | JGI IMG/M metagenome (GOLD analysis project Ga0209160, IMG submission 186167) | Grasslands soil microbial communities from the Angelo Coastal Reserve, California, USA - 14_1009_12_40cm (SPAdes) (version 2) | ecosystem: Environmental > Terrestrial > Soil > Grasslands ... | reverse complement strand
TGTCGACGGCGGGCGCGATGCGGAAGATCCCCGCGCTGTCGCGATCGTAGAACTGGGTACGGTCCGGTACCAGGCTGTCCACGCGGTCGGGCGCGGTGTGGGTCAGGCCGAGGGGTCGAAATACGTGGGCCGACATGTAGTGCAGGAAGTCGTCTCCCGACGCGCCCTCTACCACCGCCGCGACGAGATTCCAGCCGTAGCTCGAGTACGAGAATCGCGTGCCGGGCGGGAACAGGAGCGAGTCGTCCTGGAAGATTATGAGCCCGTCCAGCACCGTAGCGAAACGGCGGTTCAGGAAGAATTCCTGATCCTTGTAATGCCTGATGCCGGCGAGATGACCGGTCAGCTGCCGAGTGGAGATCGGGTACCCTTTGTCCGGGAACGACGGTACGTAGCGTTGCACCGGTGCGTCGAGATCGAGCTTCCCCTGCTCGAACAACAGGGCGACCGAGGTGGCCGTGAGCGGCTTCGATACGCTCCCGATGCGGAACTGCGTCTCGTGCGTGACCGGCCGCATGCGCGCGGCGTCGGCGTACCCGAACCCCTCCGACCACACCAGCTTCCCGTTCACTGCCACGGCCAACTGCACCCCGGGGATGCGGGTCGCGAGCCGCTCGCACACGAACAGGCGCTCCCGGGCAACCGTGGCCGCGTAGGCCGCAGGAACGCTCCCTGAGCGTCGAGAGACGCAGGGCGTCCCCTGGGCTACGAGGGTCGTGGGGACGAGGAGACCGGCGAAGGCAAGGCGGCCAAGCATAGGCCTCAAACTCTCAGCACTTCTGAGCCCGCGCAATGACGCTCTCTCGCCGGGGGTTGGGCGCGTTCGGTTTCCCGTCACGATAGCTTTCCCTCCATGGAGCGCGTGCGGGAAGCCCTCTCGGCCGCCCTCGGCGACCGCTACAGGATCGAGCGGGTCCTGGGTCGCGGCGGCATGGCGACGGTGTACGTCGCCGAGGACCTCCGGCACCGCCGCCAGGTCGCGATCAAAGTGCTGCGGCCCGACGTCGCGGCCGCGATCGGCGCCGAGCGGTTTCTGCGCGAGATCGCGATCGCCGCGCGGCTGACCCATCCTCACGTCCTGCCCCTCATCGACTCCGGTCAGGCGGACGGATCTCTCTATTATGTGATGCCATATGTGCGCGGCGAAACACTGCGGGAGCGCCTCGTGCGCGAGCAGCGGTTTGCGCTCAAGGACGCGCTGAGGATCGCGCGGGAGGTGGGCGCGGGCCTCGACTACGCGCACCGCGAGGGATTCGTCCACCGGGACGTGAAGCCCGAGAACGTGCTCCTCGCCGACGGGCACGCGGTGCTCGCCGACTTCGGGATCGCGCGCGCCATCTTCCAGGCCGGTGGGGAGCACGTCACCGAGGTCGGGCTCGCCATCGGGACGCCCGAGTACATGAGCCCCGAGCAGGCCGCGGGCGACCGCGAGCTGGACGGGCGGTGCGACGAGTACGCCCTCGCCTGCGTCGTCTACGAGATGCTGGCCGGGGAGCCGCCGTTTTCCGGAGACAGCGCCCGGGCCATCGTCGCCAAACACTTGAGCGAGCCGCCGGCGCCGCTTCGCGCCCGCCGTCCCGACGCGCCGGCCGCGGTCGAGCAGGCGCTCGCCCGCGCGCTCGCGAAGGCGCCGGCGGACCGGTTCGCGAGCGTCGCCGAGTTCACGGCGGCCCTGGAAGAGATGCGACCCGGAGCCGCCCCGTCGCTGGTCGGCAGGACGCGCTCCATCGCGGTGTTGCCGTTCGTGAATGCCAGCGCCGATCCGGACAACGAATACCTGAGCGACGGCATCAGCGACGAGCTGATCAACGCGCTCACCAAGGTCGACGGCCTGCGCATCGCCTCTCGCACGTCCGCGTTCGCCCTCAAGGGAAAGCCGCAGGACATCCGGGCGATCGGCGCGCTGCTCGGCGTCTCCGCCGTGCTGGAGGGCACGGTGCGGCAGTCCGGAGACCGTCTGCGCATCACGGCGCAGCTCGCTGCCGCCGACGACGGACGCACGCTTTGGTCGGAGCGCTACGATCGTGCGCTGGACGACGTGTTCGCGATCGAGGACGAGATCGCCCGCACCATCGTCAGCACGCTGCGCACGACCTTCCTGGCCGACATCGCCGACCCCACGCCGCAGCGCTATACGCACAACCTCGAGGCCTACTCGCTGTACCTGAAGGGCCGGTTCTGCTGGAACAAGCGCAGTCAGGAGGGCGTGCTCGAGTCGATTTCCTTTTTCAAGCAGGCGATCGACCACGATCCCGACTACGCGCTGGCGTACTCCGGCCTCTCGGATTCGTACGCGCTCCAGGTGGACTACCGCAGCGTGCCGGTCACCGAGGGCTACCGACTCGCGCGCGAATACGCGCTCAAGGCGCTGGCCCTGGACCAGAGCCTGCCTGAGGCGCACACGTCGCTCGCCTGGGTGCTGCACGTGTATGACTGGGACTGGCCGGGAGCGATGCGCGAGTACGCCCGAGCGCTCGAGCTGAACCCGGGCTTCGCCACGGCGCACCACTGGTATTCGTACGTGCTGCTCGTGAACGGGCAGTCGGAGCAGGCGATGACGGAAGTGCTGACGGCGCTCGAGCTCGACCCGTCGTCGCTCTCGGTGCGACGTGGCGTGGGCTGGATCAGTTACTACACCCGCCGCTACGAGCAGGCGCTGTACCATCTGCGGCGCGCCGTCGCGATGAACCCCACGTCGGAAGACACCTATCGGGTGATGGGCCTCGTACTGATGCAACAGGGGGGCTACGCCGAGGCCGAGCGCGCATTCCGCGAGGCAATCACCCTCTCACCCGACTTGTCGTACGCGACCGCGGGCGTGGCCCACGTGCTGGCCCTGAGCGGCCGGCGGCGCGAGGCGGAGGCCATGGTGGCCGAGCTCGAAGCCCGCGCGCGCGAGCACTACGTGACACCGGTTGCGCTCTGCATCGCGCACCTCGGCTTGAGGAATGTGGACCAGGTGTTCCACTGGCTCGACCGCGCGTACGAAGACCGGCGTGGCTGGCTGACCTACATGAAGGTCGACCCGATCTTCGACGCCGTGCGGGATGAGCCGCGATACGCCGCCTTTTTGAAACGGATGAACCTGTGATGGAATTCGATCTCGACAAAGGCTTGGCAGTCCTCACCCGCACGCCCGCCACGCTGCGAGAGCTGCTCGCCGGGCTCCCCTCACCCTGGACCAGCGCCAACGAAGGTCGCGACACGTGGAGCCCGCAAGATGTGGTCGGCCACCTGATTCACGGCGAAGAAACCGACTGGATCCCGCGGGCGCAGATCATCCTCACCAAGGGGGAAGCGCAGCCGTTCGAGCCGTTCGACCGATTCGCGCAGGCGCGGCGCTTCGCCGACTGGTCGCTCCAGCGACTGCTGGATCGATTCGCCGAGCTGCGCGCCGAGGGTGTCGCGACGGTGCGGCAATGGCACCTGAGCCGGGAGCAGCTGGCGCTGCGCGGCCGGCATCCCGAGCTGGGCCAGGTGACGCTCTCCCAGCTGCTCGCGTCCTGGGTGGTGCACGACCTGGGCCACATCGCCCAGATCTCGCGCGTGATGGCGAAGCAGTACTCCGTGGCCGTCGGGCCGTGGAAGGCCTATCTCCCGGTGCTCACGCGCTAGCCGGTTGACACCACCGCATTCGAGTGCGAGCCTAGACCAACCATCGAGCCTCGTTCATGCGCCCTGTCAGCCGAACCGTGATTCAGACCCTCCCCGTGTCGATCGAGCGGGTCTTCGCGCTGCTCACCGACCCGAGTCGCATGGCCGAGTGGCTCCCGGGATGTGCCGGAACCCAGAGCGACAAGCCGCTCAGAAAGGGCGTGCGGTTCAAGGTACGGTTCGGTCAGCGCATGACCGAATTCGAGGTCGTAGACTTCACGCCGCCCACGACCTTCGGCTGGGTGGAGCGCGGTGAGCGAAACGGCTGGAAGACGTTCTTCCGGCTCGATCCGACGGCCGAATCGACCGCGGTGACGGTGCGGGACGTGTGGGCCCCGCGTTCACTGGTGGCCTGGCTCCGCGGCCGGCTCTTCGAGAAGCGCCGGGTGGACAGCCAGCTCGACGCGATCCTCTCGAACGTCCGAAAGATCCTGGCGAGTTGAAGGGTCGGTCATGACCGAGCGAGAGGCGTTTTATTCGGTCGATCGCCTCGAGCGCGCGGTCGCGGTGCTGGTCGGAGACGACGGCGTCGGGCTGGACGTGCTCAAGAAGACGCTCCCGGTCAAGGTGCGCGCGGGCGTGGTGCTGCGCGTACGGCTCGACGCCGCCGGCAATCCCGACTGGTCGAGCGCCGCCATCGATGACGCCGAGCGCGAGCGGCGACTGCAAGAGGCCCGCGAGTGCCTCGAGCGGCTGCGCGGCACCGATCCGGGCGGCGATGTCGTCCTCTAGCGCGCTTCGGGTGAGGACCACCTGCTGCTCCATGACCTCGTCCAGACCTCGCGTCGCGTCGCGGCAACGAGCGGCCGGCTTGCGAAGATCGACCTCGTCGCCGCCCTCCTGAAGCGAGCCGGTCCGGACGAGATCGAGATCGCGATCGCCTTCCTGTCGGGCTCACTCCGCCAAGGACGGATCGGGATCGGCTACGCCACCCTGCAGGCCGCCCAACCCGAGCAGGCGGCCACCGCTCCTACCCTCGAGCTCGCCGCGGTGGACGCCGCGCTGCAACGCCTCGCGACGACCACCGGCAAGGGCTCCACCCATATGAAGCAACGCCTCCTCGGTGAGCTGTTCGCGCGGGGGACGGCTGACGAGCAGGAATTCCTGCTTCGCCTGGTCATGGGCGAGCTGCGTCAGGGGGCGCTCGAAGGACTCGTGGCCGAGGCGGTGGCGCGGGCGGCGGGACTCGAAGCCGGGGCTGTGCGCCGGGCGACGATGCTCGTGGCCGACCTGGGTCGCGTGGCGCACGCGGCGCTCACCCGGGGAGCGGCGGGTCTCACGAGCTTTCGCGTGGAGCTGTTCCGCCCACTGCAGCCGATGCTTGCGCAAGCCGCCGATGATGTAGGGGATGCGCTGACCCGTCTGGGGGAAGGGCAGGCGGCGTTCGAGTACAAGCTCGACGGCGCGCGCATCCAGGTCCACAAAGCGAGAGACGAGGTGCGGGTGTTCTCTCGTCAGTTGAACGACGTCACGCAGGCGGTGCCCGAGGTGGTGGAAACGGTCCGGCGCCTCCCGCTCGACGACGCCATCCTGGACGGCGAAGCGATCGCGCTGCGCCCGGACGGGACCCCGCTGCCGTTCCAGGTGACGATGCGGCGCTTCGGGCGGAAGCTCGACGTCGAACGGTTGCGCGCCGAGCTGCCACTCGTGCCGTTTTTCTTCGACATTCTCTACGCCGACGGCGCGCCGCTCCTGGACGAGCCCTACGCCCGGCGGTTCGCGGTCCTCGCCGCGGTCGTGCCGGGCGAGCAGCGCGTGCCCCGGATCGTGACGTCGGACGCGGGCGAAGCCGGGGCGTTCTTCGAACGGGCGATCGCGGCCGGACACGAAGGGCTGATGGCCAAGGCGCTGGACGCGCGCTACGATGCTGGCGCGCGCGGCGCCGCATGGCTCAAGCTGAAGCCCGCTCACACCCTCGACCTCGTCGTGCTCGCCGCCGAATGGGGCCACGGCCGCCGCCGCGGCCGGCTCTCCAATCTTCACCTTGGGGCCCGTGACGGTGGAGGCTTCGCGATGCTCGGGAAGACGTTCAAAGGGATGACGGACGAGATGCTCGAGTGGCAGACGGCGAAGCTGCTCGAGCTCGAGACGCGACACGACGGACACGTGGTGCACGTGAGGCCCGAGCTGGTGGTGGAGGTCGCCTTCAACGGCATCCAGGCGAGCCCGACGTATCCGGGCGGCCTGGCGCTGCGCTTCGCGCGCATCGTGCGCTACCGCCCGGACAAGGGCCCGGACCAGTCGGATACCATCGAGACCGTCCGGGAGTGGCATCGGCGCGAGGTGGGCGAGACGTAGACGCTCGAGGGCCACGGCTTCACTCAACGCAGCAGCGCGCCCGCACGTAATTCCACCAGATCATGGCATCGATCAAGTGGCTGTTACTTCTCGGAACGGCGGCAGCGGCCGCGTGCACCAGCGACTCCGCCGCTGGCCCTCCCGCGCCGCCCTGTAACGCCGCCTTGGCTATTGACCTCGCCCTGGCGGTCGGCGCGTACACCGCGATCGACCCGGCGGCCGACTCCGGGTGCGTGTCGTTCCCGGCGAACGCGTCCAGCGATTCCGCCGAGTACGTGGTGATCGCCCAATCGGCAGGGGGTGTCCCGGGCGATACCGCGCTGTTCGCGCTCCGGAGCGCCTCGCTCGTGGCCGGAGCCGCGCCCGTGACGGCGCGCCGTGCCGGGCTGCTCGGCCGGCGGGGGTCGATCGCCGCGCGATTCGACGGCATGTTGCACGAGCGCGAACGTTCCCGGCGCGCGATCGCCCGGACCAGCGCGGTCCGACCCTCCGCCGCGGGCACCGGGGTCGCGGCCGTGACACCCCCCACGCTGGGCAGCCTCCGCACCTTCACGGTGTGCGCCAGCCTCGATTGCACTACCTACAAGCCGGTGACCGCGCGAGCCCAATCGGTGGGCGCGCACGTCGCCATCTACGTGGACACGGCGGCGCCCGCGAACGGGCTCACCGCGACCGATATCGACACGCTCCAGCAGGTGTTCGACACGCACGTGTATGTGGTCGACACGACCGCGTTCGGCAGCGTGTCGGACATCGACAGCAACGGCGTCGTGATCACGTTGATGACCCCCGTCGTCAACTCGTTGGTCACCAACGCCGAGTGCCAAGCCGGAGGGTTCGTCGCCGGATTCGCCGATCCGGCCGACCTGGACCCGTCCACCGCCGTGCAGCACAACCAGGGCGAGATCTTCTATACGGTTGTGGCGGACCCGAACGGGGCACTGAGCTGCGCGCACAGCGTCGCCGACGTGCTGTCGTTCCTCCCGGGCACATTCCTGCACGAGCTGCAGCACCTCATCAGCTTCAACCAGCACGTGCTGATCCGAGGGGGGAACCAGGAGGACCTTTGGCTCGACGAAGCGCTGTCTTCGTTCGCCGAAGAGCTCGGAGGGCGGAGCTTCCTCCCGGACTCGACGACATTCGAGACGTACGTCGCCACGGACCTGGCCGACGCCTACGATTATCTCGCAGACCCCGGCGATCATTTCCTGCTGCAGACGAGCGATACCGTCCTCGCGGACTTCGGCGCGGGGTGGTTGTACGTGCGTTATCTGGTCGACCAGTTCGGCGACTCGCTGACGGGCCGTCTCGAGCAGACGGCGCTCACCGGGGCTGACAACGTCGCGGCGCAAACCGGGCTCTCGTTCGAGGCGACCACGACCAGATGGGCCCTCGCCAACTGGGTGTCCGACCTTCCTGGGTTCGCGCCACCCGCCGGGGTGTTCTACCGGTCATGGTCGTTCCGCCAGGTGTTCGCATCGCTCTACGCGCAGGACCCGTTCGACTTTCCGCTGCCGTTCCCACTGGTGCCACCGGCGGGCGCCGGCACGCAAGTGAACCTGGGCGGCACGCTGCACGCCGGCTCGGGATTCTACGTCGACATCCTCCAGGCGCCCGGCGCCGGCGAGTTCGCCCTCCGCCTGGGCGGCGTGATCGGCCTTGCGGCGACCACGGTGGACCCGCGGCTCGACGTAATCCGAATCCGCTAGGCAACTTGGGGGAGTGGCGGTGCGGCCGATTTGACCCGGCCCCCGCCGTGGGCTACTCTCGCGGGCGCCATGCTCTTCAAGAGCCCGCATCCCGACATCGCAATCCCGGACATCGTGGTGCACCGCTTCGTGCTCGCGCGGGCGGCGGCACTGGGAGACAAGCCGGCCCTGATCGACGCGGCGAGCGGCCGAACGCTGACGTACGGACAGCTCGCCGGAGGGGCGGACCGGGTCGCGGCCGGACTCGCCGCCCGGGGCTTCGCGCCGGGCGACGTGCTGGCCCTGTTCGCGCCCAACTGTCCCGAATTCGCGCTCGCGTTCCACGGTACGCTCGCCGCCGGCGGCGTCGTGACCACGATCAACTCGCTCTCGACGGTCCAGGACGCCACGTATCAGCTGCGTGACGCCCGCGCCCGGTTCCTCGTCACGGTGCCGTCATTCATGGATCGGGCCGCGCCAGTCGCGCAACAGGTGGGCATCGAGGAGATCTTCGTTCTGGGCAGCGCGCCCGGCGCCACGCCGTTCGCGACCCTGCTCGAGACCGCCGCGTCTGCCCCGCGCGCTCCGGTCGACCCGGCGCGGGATCTCGCGGTACTGCCGTACTCGAGCGGCACCACGGGATTCCCCAAGGGCGTGGTGCTGACGCATCGCAATCTCGTGGCCAACCTGCTCCAGACAGCCTCAGTGCACCATGTGGCGGAGCAGGATCGCATCATCGCGGTCCTGCCGTTCTTCCACATCTACGGGATGCAGGTGGTGCTGAACCTGGCGCTGTGGCGTGGCGCGACCCTCGTCACCATGCCCAGGTTCGAGCTGGAGCCGTTCCTCGCCACCGTGCAGCAGTATCGCATCACCCGGGCGTTCGTGGTGCCTCCGCTTGTGCTTGCGCTCGCCCAGCATCCGGCCGTGGACCGCTACGATCTGTCGAGCCTGCGGGCAATGATGTCCGGCGCGGCACCGCTCGAGGCCGACCTCGAGACCGCATGTGCCCGGCGTCTGGGATGCGGGTTCATTCAGGGGTACGGACTCACCGAGGCGAGCCCGGTGACCCACGCCAATTCGGACGAGCCCGGCAAGTGCAAACCGGGGACGGTGGGACCGCTGGTGCCGAATACCGAGTGCCGGATCGTAGATGCCGCCACCGGCGCCGACCTCGGGCCGGACGAAGCCGGGGAGCTCCTGATCCGCGGCCCGCAAGTAATGGCGGGATACCTGAACAACCCGGAGGCCACGGCGGCCACGCTCGACGCCGCCGGGTGGTTGCACACGGGAGATATCGGGCGCGTCGACCGGGACGGGTACTTCACGATCGTCGATCGGTTGAAGGAGTTGATCAAGTACAAGGGGTTCCAGGTCCCGCCGGCCGAGCTCGAGGCGTTGCTGCGGGGCCATCCTGCCGTGGCCGATGCGGCGGTAGTCCCGCTGGCGGACCGGGAGTGCGGCGAGGTGCCGAAGGCCTTCGTCGTGCTGCGAGGCGACGTGTCGGCGGCGGACCTGATGGCCTATGTGGCCGAGCGTGTCGCGCCCTACAAGAGGATCCGCGCGCTCGAGGTCATCGACGCCATTCCCAAGTCACCCTCCGGGAAAATCCTGCGGCGCGTGCTGAAAGAGCGAGGCCAAGCGGTCCGAGTGTAACGCGCGCGGCGCCGCCTGGCTCAAGCTCAAGCCCGCTCCTAGGGGTGTATCGTATCCACCACCGCGCAGGGCACGCCGGGTTTTCCAAGGGTGTCGCCGCTTTGGACGCATACCACCAACCGATACTCAGTCGGTATCTGCATACACGCCGCTGCGACCGCGGCCGCCACGACGACCAACACAGCGATGGCTTTGCGCATACTAGGATCCTCCGTCCGTAATTGGTGGCAAGGCCTAGGGCGCAACCACTCGAGTGCAACGGCTTCTTCATGGGTCCATGAAAACGAACAGGCCGCCTACGGTCGACACGTGTCGATCGCTGGCGGCCCGGCGGGCGTAGCGGCGCACTGCGTTAGCCCCGTGGCTCTGCGTCGCCGCCTTTCGGCGGGTTTGCTCTGAGCAGCGTGTTATCCGTGACGGGCCGGTCCTGCGGCGGCTGCCGTCGCGGGACTGGAACTTATCCTCAGCCTTTCTCGGGATCGGTGATCTAGATCAACGTCGCCGGCGACGGTATCGGGCGGGCGGCGTATGCTATTGGAGCCAAGGACGATAGGAGCCTGCGGCGCGTGCTGAGGGAGCGGGGCCAAACGGTCCGAGTGTAACGCCGCGTCATATAGTCGCGTCCCAGCAGACACTCATCTGTCGATACCGAGCCCACATGTCACCTGTCGACCAGACGACCGAGCTCGAGGAGCTGCACGCCGCAGCGTTCGGATGGGCCCTGAGCTGCTGCAGCTCGGATCGGGCCGCGGCCGAGGACGTGCTGCAGGCGACCTACCTGAAGCTCCTCGACGGTCGCGCGCGCTTCGACGGGCGCTCGAGCTTCCGCACGTTCGTGTTCGGCGTGATCGCGCGGACCGCCCGGGAAGCGCGACGCCGGGCAGCGCTGCGGCG
>Ga0209160_1005303_pt1 | contig 10190 bp, 14 predicted proteins | sample GraSoiAngelo_153_FD_186167 | JGI IMG/M metagenome (GOLD analysis project Ga0209160, IMG submission 186167) | Grasslands soil microbial communities from the Angelo Coastal Reserve, California, USA - 14_1009_12_40cm (SPAdes) (version 2) | ecosystem: Environmental > Terrestrial > Soil > Grasslands ... | reverse complement strand
AATTTCGGGGGGGGAAGCCAGTAAAGCCAACTGCATCAACAGGCTTTATGGAGCGGGCGATGGGAATCGAACCCACGTCCGAAGCTCGGGAGGCTTGTTGTAGGTGAGCAAAAACGCATGAATTGGCGCCAATTTAGCGTTTTGCGAAGTCCTTAAATCGATTCCAATTCGAGCAGCGGGGATGGGAACTCCGAAGCAATCCCAAGAATCATTTCACTCAAGTTTAAGGTCCCACCGTGCCAGACACCGTAAACGGCTAAGGGGATTACCCGCATCGCAACTCCAGTGTTTCCCTAACTTGTCAGCTCCTGCGATCAATGATAATTGTTTTCGATATTCCTTCGAATTGAAAGCGGCTAAGCAAAGGCCTTGGGCCATTCCAGTGAGGGGGAGCTTTGGTTCCCAGGCGGTGTCCCCACGCGTCTCTTTCAGAACCAGTGCCGGAGGCAAGCCATGAAATCTCCAAAAAGAATCGAGCCCGTCGAGAACGAGCAAGCTGATTATCACAGTACGCAACGGAAGATTCCTCGTCTGAAGAGTTTCGATGCGAGAATTGAGAGGCGCGAGCCTCTGCCAGTTCAGATCGACCTCGCGAACTTGGAAGAGCCGCGGGCTCGCGAACACACCGTAACGGAAGACGTCAGTCCCCACGGTGCTCGAGTGCTCACCAAACGATGCTGGCAGCCTGGCGAAATACCGCTGGTTACCCCCTTGATGGGCGAGTTTCCGAAGCACGCTCGAGTTGTATATTGTGATCCTCGAACGAAGGGTGGCTATTGTGTGGGCATACAATTCGAAGGCCCCCCATTCAAATGGCAGGTATAGCTCTCGCCGGGTTCGCCATCACGCTCTGCGCAATAGCAGCCAAACCTCCGAAGAGCGATGCTAGGTAATCCGCTGTTCGCATGCTGCAAATGCATTCATCTCGTGGCGCGTTTCGGGGCGCACTCTGAGCGGGATGCAATACCTCACGCGGCAGCCAACCACTCAAATCTAACCGGCAGACGTTCGGCCCGGGCTAACACTTTCAAGACAGAGGTCAATCCCAAAAGACCTAGGAGTTCCAAGCTTGTTGCCCAAGAAAGCCCGGGAATATCCACAGGGTAAGTCCAACAAGAAGCAATCACTTAATGGAGTAATGCCTAAAACATAAACAAAACTGCGTTATTTTAATCAGAGCGTAATTGACCGAGTTGCGGCTTCCGTGCACAATCGCGTTCTCTCTTAGGGAGCTCTCAGCATCCTACGTTGGTTGATTGGGCTGGTTTTTGCCGGAAGCTGACTTGCCCATGCCAGTATCGGGAGCAGATTCGCTCTCTATTGTTCGGCGTGCAGGAGAGTACTTCACTGTCATTCATCATTCTGCTACTCATGTTGCACGCCTGACGGTGCACTCGTTTCAAGACATCGCCGAGAACGTTTCTAGCATTGAGTTACGTCTTGGCGCAATCGGGTCGACAATCGCTTCACAAGTAGAACCACCAGAATTCACTGGGCAGGTGGCCGCATGGGGATTCCTTCCACGCACATACGTGGTCCAAACTCGTCATGAGCATCTCCTAGTGTTGATCGACCCGACCAAGATGACCGCCCAGATTCAGCATGACCTGGTATGACCAATCCTACGACAAAATGAATCAAGCGATTTTGGACGTTACGGAGATACCGGGCACCACACTGGTGATCATTTCTATGCAGAGAGATTCTGAGCCAGTGCTTTACGATTTCGCGGCAAAAAGAGTCTTGAAGAAGCTTAACTTGGCTGGCCGTCATGGTAATCCTCAGCTTTGGTTGCGTCACAGCGCATCCGAACTGTGGGCAAGCGACTACGACACGATGGTCAGATTGGATTCACGAGATTGGAAGGTACTCGATACTTTGAAATTGCAGGAGTCTCAGGGCGGAATGGCAATGCTCAATGTAGGCAAGTACTATTTCTCCTCAGATGAGCATCTTTGTCTTGTCGCGCGTCCTCATAGTGGAGACGTAATCCGTATTGATCCGAACAAGTTCGCAGTCATCCTTCGTTCAGAGACTGGCGGGCAACCTGAAGATGTGGCTCTCCTTTGGGACAACTCGGTTATCGCCCGCGATTTGAAGACGGGACGGATTTTGCAAGGTACTCTACATCGCGTTTAGGGGCGCAGTCTTGTAGGACGGGTGGCCAGGGCGTAACACCTCCAACGAATCTGCGTGCGAATTCCCAGAAACATCAGACTCGAGCATGAGAAACTCGCCATGAATGCCGCACCTCGCGACACCCTGTAGTTGACGTATAGCGAGATTCTCGAGTAGCGCCTCTTAAGTGCATATCGCGTTGTTGGGTGCTCGTCCGTGCAGCTCTGCAGTAAGCCTGTCGATGGGGAAGCTTGGCCGTTGCGGTGCGGTGGCTAGCTTTCGGCGATTGAGACGTGTAGGAATGTGGGAAAATTGGCCGTTAGGCAAGCGTCGAGATGTGGCGCTTGAGAAATTAGGCTGCGAAAGGAAAGTCTTGCGCATGATAAGCATTCGCCGAGGAGCCATTCACCTCTTCCGCTTCGCCGGGATAGATTTGTTTTTGCATTGGTCTTGGTTCTTGGTGGCTGCGTTTGAAATAGGCGAGCGAGCGCAAAAGTATTCCTCTATCACATGGAACGTGCTGGAGTATCTCTCGCTGTTTTTTGTTGTGACGCTTCATGAGTATGGCCACGCACTGGCCTGCCGGCAGGTTGGAGGGACGGCGAATCAAATCGTGCTGTGGCCACTCGGCGGCGTGGCGTATGTGAAGCCGCCGCCACGGCCGGGCGCCACACTCTGGAGCATTGGGGCAGGGCCGTTAGTGAATGTGGTGCTTCTACTGATTATGTGGGTTCTCAGCGTGTTGAGCCGATCATCGGGGTGGGCGGAGACGATGCCCAATGCCCACGCATTGGTGCGGGCAGTTTGGTTCATTAACGTGGGCTTGTTGATTTTCAACTTGCTCCCAATCTATCCCCTTGATGGTGGTCAGGTACTCAGGTCCCTGCTTTGGTATGTGGTGGGACGGGCTCGCAGTTTGATGGTGGCCACGACCGTTGGGTTCGTCGGTGTGGCTGGGCTCTTTATCCTATCTGTATGGATGCAATCCGTCTGGTTTGGCATTGTGTCCGTGTTCATTCTAATGAATTGCTGGAGAGGACTGCGACACGCACGGGTATTGTCGCGTTTAGCAGAATCGCCGCGTTACGACTGGCTCGCCTGTCCGTCCTGCAATGCAGCGCCACCTGTGGGAGCCTATTGGATTTGCAGGCAGTGTCGGAAGTCATTCGACACGTTCCAAACGGAAGCAGTCTGTCCCTACTGCGCGGCCTGTTTCTCCCTAACGGCTTGTACAGAGTGTGGTGGACAATATCCGATGAACCGATGGATTGTTCCAGCTATGGAAAAAGGCACTACAGCCATTCACTGAAATTTATCGGATGTGAAGACCGGCGCGTATCTGGTGCAGCCGTACACCGAAGGCCCTGTAGCCGCGACCGCTTTTGGCGAACCGACGGTAGTTTGTAAGGAGAATTTCAACTCCCAAATTGCGGACGCGATACTTGCGAGCCTCAAGAAATTCGGCGAGGACAAGTATGACCGCATCCGAGCAATACGTCATAGTCCGGGCGAGCGGGCACAGTTCCTCAAGCGGCACGTTGCGGTCGGTGTCGAAGAACTCGTTTCAGGAGGACTGATTATTCGTCCGCTCCTTCATGAGGGAGGCGGCTTCGTCGGCTTGGACGAGGACTTTCCGAAAGCGACCTACCGCACAAGCTTGCAGATGCCATCGCCGAGGCATTCAACAGAGCTACCTGAAGGATCGTCTTGTTAGATCGTGGGCTAGAGACATTGAGTAGCTCTGACGCACTGATTCGTGCGAGCCGAGGCTCTGACCGTCAGGCGTTTGCTGACCTATTCGCCCGTTCGTCGATCTTATTCCTTCATCTGCCTCCGGGACTGGAGGGTGGACTAGACCCGAATGTAACGAAGGATGAGCTGCTGGCACAGATCAAGAAATCAGCTAAAGATTTATCGGGTCGAGAGCAATTCGTGCCGCTGTGCGACATCCGCGAAGGCCGGAAGCGGATGCTGCTGTTCACGCAGCAGACGTTCGCCCGAAGTCCTGACAGTCGAGGGCAGGGTGCTCGTGCCTAGTTTTCGGGACACCGACAGCGTCGTGCTGAATGCTGGAAGCAAGGTTGAGTATGAGCTTTCGGCGGAGGATATGGCCCTTCTGAAGGCTGGTAGTGGCCGTTAACGCCAGCGCGGGGGAGTCGGAGAAGAGCGGCGCCTTCGGCGCCGGGTGGGGGTAGACACCTCACCCCATGTCGGGTGCTGCAGAGCAACCTTCGGTTGCTGAATGGGAATCGTCAAGGAATCAGCGACCTACGAAATCTCCTTCGCTACAGAACACCGGAGCAGCGCTCGCTTGTTGAATATAAAAGAGCGGCAAAAACCCGAAGCAACTAAAGAAAACTCTTTCGCGTTGTTCTCCGGACGGTCCCTTTGGCTATTTTGTAACTTTCTCTCCGAATCCCGCCACACCAACAAACGACTTGAGGCCGGCTGAAACCGAGGCGGTCTTCGTGTTTGTAACATTTCCGCCCTCGAAACTTCAAACTTCACTGGGGGTGTTCTAAAGATACTTAGGGCTCTTTCGGATTCATAACCGCCCCAATAAAAAGCAAGGCATGCGTCACGGTATCGCGAATGAGGAAAACGAAGGGGCGATTCAGAGTCATGTGGAATGGCTCACGGACCATCATGATTCCGCCGTACACGCCGCCGGAAATCGTACCGGAGTCTGCGCGGATTCCATCGCCGTCCACGGTGATTTCCGTTTTTTGGGCTACTCCGCGGAGTTTACCGCCTGATCTGTTGGGAGCCATGGAGAGCAGAGTGTTGCTGTCCGAAAAAATGAAGTGCACGCCCATTTCCTGCAGGGCATCGCGCATGTCGGTCTCATAGCCAAAGTGGAACATAGGCATTTGCACATCTTCCTAGTGGTAAGCAAGGAATGGTTCAACCAGATCGGGATTTTTTGCCAACGCAGCTTCCAGTTGGGAGACATCGGCATCAGGCGGCGGAAGAACAAAGAGAATCGTTGCGCCCCAGCAAGCGAGTTCGATGGCCTCGAATTCGCCGGAGCGGACGTAAGGATAGCTAGTTGTTTCGCTTTTCAAAAAATCAGTCTGGGTAATCTGTCCCGAGCGCAGGCGGAAATCCTGCCCTTGTGGCTTCGCATCCACAAACGTGTTTCCTGCCCACGAAGTGCGGAGATGTATGGAAGAGGTAATCCAGAAATCATCGGAATCCGTGATGGTCGGAAGAGGCATGCTGGCATCCCAGTTTTGGGCCAGAATTAGAGACTGAGGAGTTTTTTCGTCGACGGCCCGAAATTGGAATCCAAAACGATATTTCACGCGCTCAATGAATTCTGGCGAGAGCGAGCTCTGCCCTCGGTAAAGGAAAGCGATCGAAAACCACGACTCCTCCGGGATTCCGGGTTGAAAGAGCCTCCGTAGTTGTTTTTCGTGCTCATTCCGCGGAGCGGGCGGTTTCGGACGAGGTTTCGGTTTTTCAAAGCGTGACAAGAGCATCCGAGCTGCGGCAGGTAGTGCAAAGGCCTCTTCCCAATGGAACGTAGAGCTCAGTTCATGCGTGCTTCGCGAATCCGGGCTGCCGTCCAGGAGCGCGGCAAAGGTCAACGATACCGGCAGCGGGGCAACGACAATGTTGCGGTCTGGGGATTCCTGGTGTGTCGTTCTGAGCAAGTCAAAGGCGAAGCGGTCGTTAGAACGTAAGAAGGATGCAGGCTGGGCCTGTTTTTGAACCTGGGCAGACACCGGGAAAATACAGAGAGAAAAGAAGAAAACGTAGCACGCCAGACGCCTTATTGAAATCACCGTTGACTTCGAGAAAGCTGAGAACTCCCTGTTGGGGCAGATGCGATGAACGCAATTCATAAATGGAGCATAGCGGAATCAGAAAGCGACGGATTCGGTGATCAGGACCATGGTTTCGGCTGAGGCAACGACCCGGCGGGGTGGCAATTGATCGACGGTTATCCTCAACGCCTTCATGGAAGGGCTTAGGCCTCAGTTCGTTGACTTCCCAATGGTCACTGAATCAAGAACTTGTCGTTTCTCCTTCTCTACATTGCCCATGAACACCATCACGAGCTGATACTTGGAGACTGGTCTCAGGTAAAACTCCACGGTAGCAATTCCCCCATAATCCCCGTAGAACAGAGAGTATCGAATGACAGCCCGTCGCCAAGGTCCTTCTTCACCGATGTCAGTTTGAACTTGCCCCGGGCCGTAGAAGTTTCCTGTCGACAGTTTCTTGGCGGTGGCAAACGCCGGACCTGAAAGTCTCCTGAGTATCTCCGCTGAACTTAAATCCGTGACATAAGCTCGCAACTGCAAGTCACCGAATGACACGCCATCTCTCCCCCATCCTTCCCCACCGACGTGAACTGCACAGTACTCGAAGGGCAGAGCGCTGTTGACGACGTCCCCGTACTCGGTGTCCCACTCGCCAGCTCCAAAACGAACTTTCTCTAGTTCCCGATGTGTGAGGTGAAGATTATTGTGAAACTCGCTATCCCAGTACAGCCAGTCTTGGGGAATTTGAAAGCTGACCTCGGACGGATGAAGATAAATCGTCCGCTCCTGGCGGGTGGCATACCTGCCCGCGTCCCTTGTAAACAGTCCTGCCCGATAGGCAGGCCACAACGTGGGCAGAAGGCAAATGACTACGGTAACGACAAGTGCAATTCTGGCTTTTGCAGCTATCAATATCCACAGAACGTTCAACATAGAAACTACAATCCCAACCAGAAAAGAAGCTGCGGTCACGCCGCCCAAAACCAACGGAACAAAGGAATACAACCCTCCCCCAAAAACGCCTTTTAGAGTGAGCAGCGCATAGAAGCCGATGATAGCGATCGCATTCAACCACAGCGCAAACCAAGTGACTCAACAGCGTCAATTTGAGCGAAGTCCAACAAACCTACGAAGAACCCGGGAATCAGGATGAGCAAAGCTTGTGCATTCCTTGCCGGGACCTGGCTGGACGATATCAATGCTCCTCCGAAGCAGTAGAGCGAAAGTGATACCGTCGCATACCCCCCAACCGTCAGGCCGAGGAGCCAGTTCTTGGACATGGAGCGTTTGTTCTCGATGAGGAAGGCCACTACATTCATCTTATTTGTTTTGACTCCACCGAGGACACAGTTGTTTCCAATTCATACCCCGAAACACAGGCCAAGAAGCCCAAACTTATTGTCAGTGGACGTGTAGTCGGAAAATCTGACAAGTGTCCGGTCATGTTCTGCATCGAAAGATGAAGCAGCGTCCAATTGACGGCGCCGGCGTCCATCTGGCGTCCAAAACCGACCATTTCTAAGGGTATTTTCAGCGACTCGGTCGCATAAAGGCAACCGAATCATCGAGACTTATGGAGCGGGCGATGGGAATCGAACCCACGTCCGAAGCTTGGGAAGCTTCTATACTGCCATTGTACGACGCCCGCTCATTCCTCTAGTTCGCTGATTATACACAACTAAGCTACTGCCCGTACAGACCGGCCATTTTCCATATTTTCCAATTTCATGCTGGAAAACGCCGCCCGCACTTGCTCTAGTGGAATTTCTCCGGTGTATTTGCCGTCATCACAGCAGAGCTGTGTCCCATTTGCTGACGAAGAACAGCAGGATTCATCCCGGACAACTCCCACCTTCGATTGCAGCCATGTCGAAACGCATGCATGCCGGCTTGGGGAAGCCCGAGGGCCTTTAGAACCGGATGCAAGAAAGCATGCAAGACATGTGTTTCACGCAGCGCAGAACCGCGCTTCGAGTGGAATACAAGGCTGTTTGGGTCCTGACGTCCCTTGAGAAGGATCTCAGCATCCTTAAGGCTTCCCGGCCTTCCGAATCCGCGAGTAGAACCCTCCGATAGGCCGCAACGTTCTTGCATGGCCCGATAATGTATGTCCGTTGATCGGCTGATTCATCCACGCGAACCGTGCCCTCCTTGAAGTTAATATCATTCAACCTCAAGGCGAACAGCTCTGAGCACCGTAATCCTGTCGCAACTGCGAGAACAAAAACCATGGCGTATCGTTTTTTTCGGGCATCGTCTACGTCGAGCTTGTAGACTTGGTCTACAATTTGGTTCGCTTGGGCCCACGAAAACGATACAGCCTCACAACTCTTGATCCTCATCTGCAAATTCTCAGCCTCATTTGCCACCTCCTGGCGTGTGCTGGAGGCGAACTTGGGGCTGGTTAGTTAGGAGTTTCTGAGGAGGAAGCTCAATGGACGGCGGCTTGATTGAGGCTTGATTGCTTCTAAGCGGCTAACGTTTCTTGTTTCATTAATTTATGGTGTTGGGTTATCTAAACCTTGTCATCTAGTTGGGGGGTGATAGACTCGCGCTAACATCAGAGATAGATGCAAATGGCCCTCGAAGTCCGATCTCGCTCAATTTTGCGCTTCGGAGTGTTCGAGGTGGACGTGCGCTCGGGGGAGTTACGAAAGCAGGGCGTACGAATCAAGCTGCAGGAACAGCCCTTTCACGTACTCGCCGTCCTGTTGCAGCGGCCCGGTGAAGTGGTCACTCGCGAAGAGCTGCGTTCCCAGAACTGGCCTGCCGATACCTTCGTCGACTTCGATAACAGTCTGAACACGGCGGTCAACAAGTTGCGCGAAGCGTTGGGGGATTCCGCTGATAGTCCACGCTTCATCGAAACACTTCCGCGCCGTGGATATCGGTTCATCGCACCAGTCACCGGGGGAGATGAAACAGGGAGAGGGACGGCCGCTGGTGTGAGCGCGGCCGCGCTGCCACGCAGTCGGAAGATCATCGTAACGGTGGCCGTTGCGGTGCTCGCCTCGGGAATAGCGGGAGGACTGCTCTGGCGGACGCCGCAAGCACGGCACCTCACCGAGAAGGACACCATCGTTCTCGGGGACTTCGCCAATTCGACCGGCGATGCAGTATTCGACGGGACGCTTCGAGAAGGCCTTTCTGTCGAGCTGGAGCAGTCGCCCTTCCTGAGCCTAGTGTCAGAGGAAGGAATCCGTCAAACATTGCGGATGATGGAACGACCGCCAAATACGCGACTCACTCCTGAAATCACGCGCGAAGTTTGTCAACGGACAAGCAGTGCGGCTGCGCTGGAAGGTTCGGTAGCTCTGATCGGCACCCGATATAATCTGATTCTCAAGGCGGTCAATTGTGCCAGCGGAGACTTACTGGCGAGCACCGAAGCGCAGGCGAACGACAAAAGCCACGTTCTCGACGCGCTCGGCAAGGCGGCTTCGGCCATGCGCAGCAAACTCGGGGAATCCTTGAGCACCGTACAAAAGTTCAACACGCCTCTGGAGCAAGGGACCACGCCATCTCTGGAAGCATTACAGGCCTACAACTTAGGCTGGCAAGCTTTTTTCGCACACGGCGACAGCGCCGCGGCGGTATCTTTTTTTCAACGAGCGGCGCAACTTGACCCGAATTTTGCGATGGCCCACTGGGGAATGGCCCAATCATACGCATTCGTCGGCGAGACCACCTTGGCAGGTGAACGCCAGCTGAAAGCCTACGAGTTGCGTGAAAGGCTGAGTGAGCTCGAAAGACTAAAGATCGAATGCGATGTCGCTCCCCAGGGCGATGTCATGAAGGCGATGCGCAGCTGTGAGCTTGGATCAAGAATGTACCCACGCGAGGGCTTCTTTCACGACGACCTTGGAGTCTACTTAGACGGACTGGGACGATATGAAGCCGGCCTGAAAGAGAAATTAGAAGCCGGTCGTCTCGCTCCATACAACGCCCTTTATTGCCGGACTGTCGCCTACGGGTATCTTTACTTGAACCGAGTCGAGAAAGCTGAGGCTGCGGCCAAAGAAGCACCCACAAAGTGCCTGGACGCCCACCCTGAGTTCATCCTTTATGCTATTGCGTTCTATCGGGGTGACGCCGCCGAAATGGGGCAACAGGTGAGTCGTGCTACGGGCTTACCGGGAGTAGAAGACTTGCTGTTGGCGAGTGATGCCGATACATCTGCCTATTTCGGACATCTCGGGAAAGCCCGTGAGCTTTCTCGGCGCGCCGCGGATTCTGCGCAGTTAGCCGCAGAGAAAGAAACCGCGGCGGGTTACTACGCTATATCTGCCTCGCGAGAGGCTT
>Ga0209160_1005301_pt1 | contig 10191 bp, 7 predicted proteins | sample GraSoiAngelo_153_FD_186167 | JGI IMG/M metagenome (GOLD analysis project Ga0209160, IMG submission 186167) | Grasslands soil microbial communities from the Angelo Coastal Reserve, California, USA - 14_1009_12_40cm (SPAdes) (version 2) | ecosystem: Environmental > Terrestrial > Soil > Grasslands ... | reverse complement strand
TCGTGAAAATCTCACGATCTGAAAACGCCTGCCCAGATTCCCGATCAGGGCTTGTTCTGCGCCTGTCAGGTTTGGAGCGGAACAGTTTGTGTTTGATCCCTTCGAATGAGAGGGAGAGCGGAGAAAAGATTACTCTTCGTTAGTTCCCTCCCAATCGCGAGTCTTGTGTCCTGAGCCGCCCTAAAGTTAGAATTTCCAGCAGCAAAAGTTCGTCAGGTAGCGTGTTTCCGGCGGAGAGGGGGCGAATAGGGCTGGGAACGGGCTGGTTGGGCATTGTAAAATCCGCCAGTTACTCGCAGGAGAATAGCGCCGAAAGTGATCGGTGCGGATGGGATTCCTTATCAGCTTTTTCTGAGGGATTTCCGCGGAGAGATTTTGATAGATCGCGAAGGATCTCTTGGAGATCTGACATCCGCTCCATCGGGTCGAGAAGTATTTGGATCAGATCACAACGGAACCGGGGAGCTTCACCGGTATCCTCCATATGTATAGAAAGCTTGACCCAGGGCTCTACGCCTACCTCCCCCGGTAAGTTAATCACCAGTATGCCCGCACTTACCTTTGTTCGGCCTACTACGCCAATCTGAACAATGTTCTACTAAACCGTCCTGCCTCGAGGTGAGAGTAGCTGAGCCTGGAAGCAGACGGCGGCGAGCCTGGTCCGCCTTCACCACGTAGCCCAATTCCACCAGGCTAAGAGAAGAAACGTTGAAAAGACCAGAAACCCCTCTTTTTTTCTAACGCGCCTTGAGCACTATCACACCAGACGAATATTTCGAAAGGATTCACCGGATCGTATCTCTCCTCGACGAAGAAAACACCAGAATAATTCGAACCATGAAACAGCATGGTCCAAGAAACATTCTGAACATTGCCCGAGAGAGCAAACTACCATACACGACAGTCTATTCGCGCGTCGTGAAGCTAGAATCAATGGGCGTGCTCAGAACCTGGATCCATCCCAACTACTCAAAGCTCGGACTCTCCCGAGCGATGGTCTACGCCACACCATTCCCCGGCAAAGAACTCCTTGCGAAGGAGGCTCTACGGATACCCGGTTACTGGCTGCGATTCGCCCGCTGCATCGGCGACTGCAACGGATACTATTCACAACACGGAATACCATTCTCGCATCTGCGAGACTTTGAACTGTACCTAGAACAAGTGCGCGAACGAGGAGCCCTCAGAAACTTCCAGTTATTCTGGCTAGGAGAGCCCCGAACCACTATCCCGAATTTCGAATACTATGACATGAAAAACAAGACCTGGAGATTCGACTGGAACCAATGGCTCGAACTCTTCACCAAGAGCCGAGGACCCTCCCGCGGAAAAGAATCCTCGAAGAACGAGGAAGGATTCGATGCGAAGGACCTCATAATATTGAAAGAATTGTCCAAGAACGCTCGGACAACCCTCGCCGACATGTCCAAGCTTCTCTCGATGACCTTGCCCGCAACGAAGTATCGCTTTGATGATCTGGCTGAGAGGGGATTCATACAGGACTATGTTATTGACATACTGCCCTTCGCTCCCGACATATCACAGCTGTCCGAACTGCGACTCGACTTTCGAAATGAGAATTCGCTCAAAGACGCCCGCGAGGTCCTGGCCACCCTACCATTCGTTCTGAACTTCTCTACTGTAAACGGCCTGAACTCCTTAACCAGCCGCATATACATCCCACGGTCAGAAATCACCAACCTAATGACCCTCATATCGCATCTCGCCAGAGACGGGATTCTAACGGGCTACCACTACTCAGAGATCGACCCAACAACAATACAGACCCAAACAATCGCGTACAAGCACTATGACGACAATACTGGCTGGCGTTACGACAACAGAGCCTATCCGGATCACTAGACAACCTCCTTGCAGCATGGCCTGGCAGCCAAAGCCGTCCAACATTTCTCGAAACGGCAGCAGCTATCGCGTCTCAGTGAAGTTCTTGATCCCACACGCCGCCGTTGAGGAAGTTGCCGCTCGATTCTATTGGGACCAACCGACCTCTACAATGAGGACCCAACGCCTCGGCAACGGTGCCGGCGTGGCGAGCATTCGCCTCAATCTTTGAGACCTTTAACATGACTCCGGTTGATAATCATAATCACATACTCCTCGCAAAAATAACGGAAATGGTCGCCTCCGCAAAGGCGAACAACCTTAGTGAGTTCTCGATCACAGAACATGTATCCCAGTTCAGAAAGCCCAGGGAATCCATCAGGTTCGGCGCAGTACATCCCAGCGGCAGAATCTTCGAGAGCCTGAAAGAATTCAAGAATGAATTCAGCACAGTTGATCAAAATACTGATTCGGGGATGAGGATCAAATGCGGGCTCGAGGTCGATTTTTCCCCGCGCTTCGAAACGAAGGTGGGAGATTTTGTCAACCAGGAAGAATGGGACATCCTTCTTTGCTCTGTCCACGAGTTCGAAGACGGAAAGGATATCGAGAGAACCGTTAGAGGAAAAGCCGACCCGGCTTTTGCTCACGAGCACTGGCGGGAATATCTCAGACTTGAACAGATGGCCGTGGAGAGCGATTTTGTCCCATTCAAGGTGCTCGCTCATCCGGTCAGAATGTCGAGAGCCACAAGCGTTGTTCCTACTGACCTCGACGACCTCTTGCTAGACCTCGGTAGAACAGCCAGGAGCAGAAGCAAGGCCCTCGAACTGAACGGGAGGGATATCGACTACTCCCCAGCGCTTGTTCGAAGACTAGCCGCAGCTTGCTCAACGGCTGGTTGCAGGGTCAGCCTTGGATCCGATGCTCACCATCCAGACGAAGTGTTCAGAAACATGGGAATCGCCTTGGCTCTAGTCAAGGAGTTCGATCTGAATCTAGCTGATTAACGTCGCAGGACTTAGAGCTCCGGTACTTAGGTATGGGTGAAACTGGGCCGGTGATCGTGAGATCACATCTGAACACTCAGGGCTTGCATGCCAGAGATTACCGACTCAACTTCAGTAGTCATACGGTTGACTCTGCCGTCCTCCAGCACCAGAATCATGTTACAGTCCCTCAGAGTACTTGGACGATGAGCTATCATCATCGTCGTTCTGCCCTTCATCAGCTCTTGAATCGTATCGAGGATCGCCGCTTCAGTATGAACATCGAGTGAGCTGGTGGGCTCGTCGAGTATGAGGATGGGCGCGTTCTTCAAAAACGCGCGAGCGAGCGATATGCGCTGTCGCTCTCCACCAGACAGCTTCATTCCACGCTCGCCTACCAATGTATCGTATCCATTTGGCAGATTTGTTATGAAGTCGTGAGCTTTCGCAGCGGTTGCTGCTGCAATGACCTCGTCCATGGTTGCATTGGGCTGGGCGAAGCGAATGTTCTCAGCTACGCTGGTCGAGAAGAGCACAGTCTCCTGATGGACCACCGCATACTGGTTTCGGAGATCAGCCAGCTTGTACTCTCTCAAGTCTATGTCGTCCAGAGTGATGACGCCATTGGTCGGGTCGAAGAGTCGTAGGAGAAGTGTGGAGAGTGTCGTCTTGCCTGAGCCGGTGGGACCCACCACGCCGAGACGGTTGCCAGATGGCAATTCGAAGGATATGTCGTGGAGTACTGGATGATCTTTCGTGTACTCGAATGATACGTTCTTGAACGCGATCTCGCCTCTTGCTCTCGTCAGTGGAAGCGCGTGTGGCGATTCGGGCACGTCAGGTTTCTCGTCGAGAACAGCACGATATCTCTCCACTCCGGTGAGCGACATCTGAATGTCGAGTATCGACTGGCCCACGTTCCTCAGAGGACCGTAGAGCTGGGTCACGTAGTAGTTCACGACTAGAAGGCTACCGAGCGTGAGGATACCCGCCTGGACATGGCCAATCCCTATGTAGAGCACGGCCGCTAAGCCGGCAGCTGTAAGAATGCCCACCAGTAAGCTATAGATCGCGCTGTCTACCTGGACCTTCAGCGACGCTGACAGGCTTGCGTCGTAGTGAGAGACTAATTCCTTGTTCTTTCGCTCTTCCTGACCGTATGATTTCACGAGTCTGGAAGCGCCGAGACTCTCCTGAGCCACAGCCATGGCCGCGCTCTCCGACGCCCTGAACTTCCGCCATCCCGCGCGAATACGTGGCCGAAACAAAAATGTGAGAAGGAACATCAGTGGAGATACTAGGAGTGCGATAAGGGCGAGCTGCCAGTCCAAGAAGACCATGACAAGAATCATTGCGCCGAGAGTCAGGATGGAAGTGGTCAGGGGAATCAGGCTGTCGATTCCGAACGAACGCAGCATCGGAGCATCGTTCAGAGTTCGATAGGCTGAGTCTGCGGCCCCCATAGTATCATGGTACGCGATCGAGAGACGTTGCATCTGGCGAAATAGGCGGGTCCGCACGTCGAGCGTCATCCGATTTCCGACCTTGTTGCTGTACCAGACATTCACTAGGTTCTGGAGGTAGGTCAGGACCGCAGCTGCCATGAGTATGCTGATCGCCAGCCATAGCGCGAGGCTCGTGGAGACTTGTGATCCCACGAAAATTGTGAGATATCCTGGCAAGGGCTGGGAACCGAGGACACTGTCAACTAAGAGCTTGATGGGCAGGGGAAAGATCAACGTCATCGGCACTGCTAACAGAGATACTATCAACAGAACAACGAGTGGCCGGAAATACGGTCGAAGATCCTCAAACGCTCGTTGGGCATGACTAAACCTCAACATACCAATAATCTGGCCGATCTCTCGAATAAACCCTCGTGACTACCAAGTGTTTATCCAGAATGAAGATTCGTCTACGGCTCCGGACTTGAAGATCTTATGGGCATTCTTCGAGTTGGAACTTCATTCCACATGAGTGTTTCAATACAAAGTTGCTATTGAACGCTCAGAATTATTGAGGGTGGCGCCAATTATTGGTGGAATCTTTCATCTCACTGATCTCCTCTCATTCTCCGAATTCTCAAAGGGGGACCGGCTCAAATCTTCAGACGAATGAACATGTTAGACACTACTAGGATTCACAACCATAACAGTCGTCAGGCCGTGGGTCCAATGACTGAGCGAAGGGTCCGGTTCCACGTTTCACATGCAATAGTATCAATCCGCAAATATTGTCCCAACGCCTCCGCCTCCAATAGTCACGGAACGTGTTCCTGCGGAACAAGTAATGTGAGAGCGACTTAATGTCTCTGACGGCAGACCTTGGGCTGGGAGTGTTGTTCGTCCTAGCCTTTGGCAATGGGGCGAACGATGTTGGAAAAAGCATTGTCGCTCTCATGACAGACCCTGAGACCTCAACGTTTCGGCCGCGATACTCGCCTCTTGTCTGGGGAGGCTTATTCAGCGGCTTGGGCAGTGTCGCAGCCATCGTTATCTCGGTAAGATTGTTCTCCGCGTTCACGCCCCAGAGTTTCCTTCAGACAGCTCCCGGTTCCTCCTTTATACTGGCAGCGCTTGTAGGCGCTGCCGCTTGGATCCTGCTTTCAACTCTCTTGAGAATTCAAGTCTCGACAACGCATGCAATAGTCGGCGCCATCATCGTACAGGCCGTCTACTTATTCGGGAGCTCGAGTCTACAATGGTCGTTCCTCATTTGGAGGATCCTCCTTCCTCTAGCGGGGGGTCCGTTTGCCGCCCTCTTAGCAGTCTACATTCTTAGCCGATTGTCACATAGGCGAGAGGGTGAGGCGAATGAAGCCTCGTCCAGACGGGTTGGGATGGCTGATTGGGGCTCCTCCGCGGGGGTCGCCTTCGCGAGAGGCGTTAACGACGCTCCCAAAATGGCTGCACTGGGAACATTCCTCCTGCTAGGCACACCACAGGACACCGTATGGTTACCATACGTGGTTGTAGGCATCGCTGTCGTCGCTGGTTCCTTGGTTTGGGGCGACCGAGTTGCCAAGACTTTGATTGGTCACACCCCGCAGCACCGCGGGCACCGGCTTAAGGCCCATGCTGCGACGGCATTCATAGTCTCTGCGGGAGCATATTTCGGCGACGCCTTCTCAACAACTCACGTGTCCGACGGCGCAGCAGCGGGTCATCATGGGAAGAAGGGTAGGCAGTTCCTAGGATCGGCTCTACGTGGCTTGGCAACGGCCTGGGTGGTAACTCTCCCTATGGCAGGATTGTTCGCGGTAGTTGCGTCTATTCTCGGCGCAGGAATCTGGGGCTAGCGACATTCATACTCGTTGAGTATGCTGATGATAGAGCTACGCACAAGACGAGGCTCCAGTCGGATCCGACACCCGTGCTGAGCGGGTTGTTGACTCTCGTCGCAGAAGCAGGAAAAGGGTATCGACGTACACCTCACTTGTCTATATTTGTGTAGAAACGTCAAGCTAGGCTTCAGCTTGCACACTATTGCAAAGAAAATGTAGGTCCTCAAACACTTGTAGACGTCTCGCTCAAATATCGTGCTCGAGCCTCCAAGGATAGGAGGAGCCGGACCCACGCTAATTCGGGACAAGAGGGCCATAGTGACAATTCTCGCATGCTGCCTTCTAGTAAGCGTAGTTGTGTATGGTCACCTTGGGCTACCTGGGCCGGTCGCGGCGATCAACAACTCCACTCCGAGCGGGTTGTTCTCTTGGAACCCGAAAGTCAGCTGCACACCGGTGCTAGTCACCGTGGAACAGATTGTCGGGAATCAGACAGGCCTTCTCGGCGGAGCCACCGAGCAAGGAAGTGTCTTCAATCCAGGAATAACTTCCCCCTATGGTCCAGATAATACAAAGAGATGGTTGACCCCATCTTCGTCCACTCCGCCTGGATGGGCCTCACCGGGCCCCCCTTGCACTTTCACTAACGCGAACGGACAGGTGGTTTCCGCGTTCGTCCAGATCAACGGTGTGCAGAGAGGCTACCGCGCCGAGGAGGACTGGAACACTACTTTCCAGCAGATAAATGGTGGTGCGCCATACCCCAATGGTCCACAGTCAGACAGCACATTCAACATTCTAACTCCTGGGTACTCTAGCTGCGACTCCTCCAACACGACTGGCTGCATGCATACGCTTCACGGGGAGATCGACCACGACTGGAAGGGAGCGTCTTACTGCGGTCCATTCACTGCCTGCGACAATAACACATTGGTAGGGCAAACTGCAGCCTACAAGTCGCTGATCGACGTTCAAGGATTCGTCTTCTGGGACCCGGATCATCTCAACGAGTCCGATCACAGTTTCTCAGGGTGGGAGCTACATCCTCTCACAGCGTGGAGGATTTCGAACAGCCCAGCCGATTTCGGCCTCAGCGCCAATCCGAACAGCCTAAGCGTCCTAGCCAGCCAGTCAGCCAGTTCTACCATCACAGTCAACACATTCAACCTCTTCTCAGGCAACATCACATTCTCGACTGTGGTCTCGGCCGCATCCAGTGCGGTTGGACCGTCTCCCACGGCGACAATGACCCCCTCCAGCGTCATAGTAGCTTCCGGTGGAATAGCGAATTCCAATCTTACGGTTACAACAGCCGCGTCGTCTCTGGGCAACTACACTGTCTTGGTAAGTGGGACAAATGGGACAGTCACACGGACGGTAAGTGTCTCTGTAAACATTGGAGACTTTAGCGTCGCAGCCAGCCCAGCATCTCTCTCCATCTCGATCGGTTCGTCCGGCACGTCCACGTTGACACTGACGAGCATCAACGGATTCTCCGGAGGAGTAGGCTTGTCAGCCCAAGTGACTCCCGCCAGTCTGACCGCTGGGCTCTCGCCTTCGAATCCGTCCACATCTCTCGCGCCATCCGCGATGAATCTAAAGCCCCAAAGCACAGGCTCATCAACATTGACAGTGTCAGCATCGCTCCTCACCACGCCAGGAACCTACAGTGTCACAATCACCGCGACAAGTGGTACTGTATCTCATACGACACAAGTGACAGTCACAGTCACGGTTGCAGGAATAATATAGCGACCGCCTAGGCATCTCTCCCTTCCACAAATTAACTCTTCAACACGAAACGCAGAGCGATTCTCCGACATCCGCCAGCGACTGGGTCTTGACAGCCCTGACGATAACCGCGAGACTTGACGGAACGACTGATTACGATGAATATTTCCGAGCGAATTCGGGCTTGTGTCAGAGGATCTTATGCATTAATACCGAGTTGGTGCAATTATTGTAGAGTTTGAGAGGTGTTGGTTTGACGGTGGAGGAAAATCTTCGGTTGATGAAGACGTTGGATGATGCTTGGAATCCGCGGGACTGGGAGACTTTCATGAAGCGTCATGCTGAGAATGTGGCGCTTTACTGGCCGGGGCAGCCGGAGCCGACGAGGGGACGGCACGCGGACCATTCGGAGTCGGTTGGGTTCTTCCATGCTGTCGAGAACCATATTGAGAATGATCCGTACATGATTCTCTTCGGTCAGGGCGACCATACTTGTTCGGTGGCGAGATGGACGGGCACGCATACTGGTCCGTTGAAGGGTCTTGACGGGCAGATCCATCCCGCGACTCACAGGAAGTTCAGCCTAGAGTTCTGCACGGTGGCTCGCTGGAAGAATGGAGAGATTGCCGAAGAGAAGCTCTTCTACGACCTAGTCGGATTCATGACCCAGCTCAACCTACTACCCAAAGCCACGGTAACAGCCACAGCCCAGTACCCGTCGGAATACAGAAGCAAAGCCCCTTTTCTGAAAAACCCCTCTACTATTCAAGAGAAGAGAACGCTTACAGGCGAAAACACCGAACACCTACAATGGCTTGAGCGTTCTCTACGAGACGACAGCTTCGACTTGGGTCTGAAGGATTGTTCTAAGATGTTCTAGGGTTAGTGTGATGTCTCTGATCGCGTTCATATTATGCAACGATCCATGACCCTGATCACGGGTTATTGCTAGCTGGACTGGTAGTCCAAGCTTCTCCGCTTCCTCGGAGAATTTCTTGACGGGCTCAAGAGGGGTTATCGTATCGTTTTCACCATGAAGTATCAATAGAGGCTTCGTCAGTCCCTTGAGGTGGGTTATTGGCGACCTATCATCGTACAAGTCCGATTTCTCTTCTGGAGTTCCTCCAAAGAAGTGAACGCAGAACTTTCGATAGTGAGAATCTGAGAGATTGTAATCCCGTTTCCAGTCGGTCGTAGGAGCGATCGCGACGCCTCCAGCCCATTCGTCAGGTTGTGTCAAGAGTCCCTGGAGTGTTAGATAACCGCCGTAGGAGCCTCCAAAGAGGGCAGGTCTATGATCAGTCTTGACGGCTTCCATCGCGTATCGAGCTCCATAACGAACATCCTGGAGATCGCCGCCACCCAAATCCCCTATGTTTAGGTCTCTAAACTCCATCCCGAATCCATCACTACCCCGAAAGTTGGGAGCGAAAACGTGGAAGCCAGCGATTGCCAAGGCTGGAATCTCCGGATACCACCAATCTCCTTGAGTTGCTGTGGGACCCCCGTGAACATACATGACCAACGGAGCTTGAGGATTTGGATTCCTCAACAGCCACCCCTGAACTCTCCGTCCATCGAAGCTCTGATAGTGGTGATTCTCAACCCGAATGGTTTGAGCAACAGAACGCGGAGCGATGAGGTTGACAACAACGCCGTTTCTGAGAGCTTGCAAGAACGGAGGTTGGAAGAAGCTGTTCGCCACCCAAACCGGACCATCCTTAGTCACGGTCGAGAATAGGGCAGATACGTCAGCCAGCGGAGCGGACCATTCTCCATTGCGAAGGTCGACAATTCGCGGCGACAACCGGTCATCATACAAGATTACCCCGAACAGATGACTCTCGTCGACCCATTCCATGGATCCGAAACCTGGAATCCTCATCCGATTCAGCTCTTCCAAGGTCTCTATGGATCTGACTACGAGTTCTTGGTGGGTTCGCTTGTCAATGGAGTATGCGAGGAGTGCTCTTTCCGTGTAGACTGATGGGGGATAGAATGGGGGAATCCCGGCCTCCGGAACCCATTGCCAATGACTAGGGTGGGCGATGTCGATGATTACGAGTTTAGCTGCTTCTCTTCCAACGGAGAATGCGAGAAGGTTCCTCTGGCTGTCGTATGCAGCACCGAGAATCTGTTCGCTTGTTGTGTAGAGATCCTTCATTGTTCCATCTCGAAATAGAGACTTGGCGTAAACTGTCTGCTTGTCGTGCCCGACTACTATCCACTCGTCGTCACTGACCCAGAAAGTGTAGAAGATTCGGCCAATCGGCTCGGTTATCTTCTGCAAGAAGTCTTTCGAATAATCCAAAGTGTACAGTTCACAGTTTACGTCGCCTCCCTTGT
>Ga0209160_1005298_pt1 | contig 10195 bp, 12 predicted proteins | sample GraSoiAngelo_153_FD_186167 | JGI IMG/M metagenome (GOLD analysis project Ga0209160, IMG submission 186167) | Grasslands soil microbial communities from the Angelo Coastal Reserve, California, USA - 14_1009_12_40cm (SPAdes) (version 2) | ecosystem: Environmental > Terrestrial > Soil > Grasslands ... | reverse complement strand
CAGTCTGCGCCTTCGCCAACTCTTCGCCCAGATAGCCGGCATGACTGAGCTGTGTAACGAGTCCCTCTCGCAAGAGACCGAGCAACATTGACGTTGCTCCACGTCCTCGCATCTCATGAGCCGGAGTATGGTCCCGCAAGTAATGGCGCAGGACGATCTCTTCCTTTTCACGATCGAGACTGATCACAAAGTAGCCTTTGGGATCATACACGAGCGGTTCACGCTGGCCTCCCGGTCGGATAGAGACGAAGTTTTCTACTGTAGCGGTCGGCCCTCCAGCCGTCCCACCCTCCCCTTTGAAGACCCCGGGGCTTCTAGCAAATAGACCGCTAATGTTCTCTTTCAAAGCCCCAACGTTCTCCTCGCCAGTCCAATCAAGCACTTCTACCTGCTCCCGGAATTGTTTGATCTGATCGGGAGACAGTGTAGCCAGTACTGGATCATATCCTGCGGCACCAACAATCTTCTTCTCATCATCGATTCCATGCTCCGACAAAGCAACAAGAGACTGACCCGGTTTGAACAATGGCGAGTCCCTACCACAGATCAACAAGAACCGAATCGCAGGATTAGCAGTGATATTCACTACAATTCGCGTAATCCCAAGATTGGCCGTATAGACCATTCCTGCAATCGCTACTCCAGGAAGACCCACAAGAGGATCGACCAGGCGCTCCGATGTTAGGGCGCAAACCGCGACAGGTCCCGACGGATCGCCCACCTTGTAGGATCCGGCGATCACCGGCCACGATGCGACTGTCTTGATGCTCACAAGCAAGAAATATCCTAAGTCAATATATGAATGAGAAAGATACCATTAGTATACTAGGACCGGAAAAATCTTCACCAAAGAGATTGGGAGACAAATGTCACGTCTCGAGAAACGATCTATGAAATCCTGCCAAGTTGGCCTAGACCTCGCTGCCATCGGAAAGAGGTGGACCTTTCACATATTGAGAAATATTGGAGCATTACATGTCGACCGCTTCAACCAGATCCTCCGATCAGTCCCAGGACTGACCCCTCGCGTCCTAATCATGCGCCTAAACGAACTAGAAGAGCGTGGACTAATCAGATCAGTAATGATTAAACAAAAGCCTAGACTTGTCCGCTGGGAACTCACCGAGAAAGGAAGAGACACCGTCCCGATAGTCGAAGGCTACCTATCCTTCGCCCACAAATGGTATCCAAACTCGTCCTTGAAGAACCATCTCACCCAACAGAAGAAACAGCCAGATCTCCTAGACTTGATCCAGCTAGCAACCAAAGAACGGTCGGCCAATACTCTAAAGACCATCTGAAAGCGACTCGATTCCATCCCTCTACATCGATCCTGATGTGATCCTGACAATCCCATATTAGGAACAACCCATCAAGAAACTTGCAAGCAGAGTCAAGTCTTAATGGCCTTACTGTCGGCGAATGATGCGTTCAAGGCGCCTCGTGAATGGCTGTGGTCCACCCCGGGTCAGACACTTCCTGGAAACGACTACTTTGGTACGTCCTCGCAGGATCACGTGGTGGGACCAATCGTGGAAGGATCATCAACCTCATCCGAACAGAACCCCGCAACGTCAACCAGCTTGCTGAGGCACTCGACGTCCACTACCGAGTCGCAGAGCATCACATTCGTGTTCTCGAAAAGAACCACATCGTCATTGCCTCCGGCGAACGCTACGGACGACTGTACTTTCTCTCCCCAGAACTTGAAGCTCACATGCACATCTTCGACGAGATATGGAACAAGATACAGCCAACTAGTGTTGAGATGAAGAGGCAAGAGTAAATGGTTTCACTAATGGACCTAAGCATGTACACCGCCACGATCAGCGTCATCCTCCTGTTCGGATTAATCCTAATCTACGCACGAATCTATCGCGAGACTAGGGCCCAGTTCAGCCTTGGCCTACTAGTATTCGCATTGATCCTATTCGCCCAGAACGTACTAGCCGCCTACTCTTTCCTCACTATGAGCCCATTCATAGGAGAACCATTCCTACCCTACTTGTTAGCGGTGAACACTGCTCAGGTCCTGGGAATCCTCGTCCTACTTCGGACCACAGTCCATTAAGCAACAGATCTAGACCAAAACCCCACCAATTCTCGCAATTCCGTCAAATACGATCACCCACTCCTCATCGGCCAACCAGAAGCAAACGGGGGTGAAAATTACAAGATGAAAAATGCAAGATACACAGTATTAGCAGCCCTCATCCTTCTCGCGCTAGCAATCCCTCTGGCCAACGCTAGATCATGGGATGATAATCAAGGAAACGACAATTCCAATAGAACAACAGGCGCAGTCTACATAATGACCAACGATCCAGCCGGAAACCAAGTCATACGCTACAATAGGGCAAACGCTGGGTCTCTAGCATTCTCCGGAAAATTCTCGACAGGTGGCCTAGGCGCAACAGGACTCACAGGATCCAACCAGGGCGGTCTAATCCTATCAAACGAAGGCAGAACATTACTGGTTGTTAACGCAGGCAGCAACGACATCTCAATCTTCCAGGTAGACCAGAACATTCTATCACTCACCGACAGGACCAGTTCCCATGGAATAATGCCAATCAGCCTTACAATCCATGATCGACTAGTCTACGTGCTGAACGCGGGCGGAAAGGATAGCGTCGGAAATATTGCCGGCTACAAGCTAGATAGAGAAGGCGAATTAAGAGCAATAGCAGGCTCAGTCCAGCCCCTCAGTGGAATCACGGCCCCAGCCCAGATATCATTCAACCCCCAAGGCACAGTATTAGTCGTCACTGAAAAGACAACGAATAAGATCGACACGTACACTGTCAACGACGGAGTCGCGTCCGCACCGATCATTCATGCCTCCAGTGGTAATACTCCATTCGGATTCGCATTCAGCAACAGGGGTGCCTTGATCGTCAGTGAAGCCGCAGGAGGCACGCTATCCTCCTACAGCGTATCCAACGCCGGCAGTCTAACCACACTCAGCAGTTCCATACCCGACAATCAACTAGCTCCTTGTTGGGTCGTCGTCACAGGAAACAGCAAGTACACCTACACAACCAACGCACACAGCGGAACCATCTCAAGCTATACAATCGACAAGAATGGAACCATCCATCTCCTAGAATCGATCACAGCCATCACGGGATCAGGAGACATCGACATGGCACTCACACAGAACAGTGCATACCTCTATGTCGCCATCATCTCATCACACAGCATACAAGGCTACAGGGTATACGATGACGGAAGCCTCAGCTGGGTCACAACCATTACAGGAGTCCCAGCAGGAGCAGACGGACTCGCAGCAAACTAGAGAAGAACACAGACCACACGACAAGCGAGTCCCCCTCCCCCTTTTCCTCCCCGACTTCCCTTGGGGGGTCGTGCTACTACAATACCGGCAAATAGAAAGGAGCAGTCAGAAGTACGATTATGTTCGGTTATTCTTTCGTCCTTTCAGAATAACCACTGTTCCTATGACAGCCACGATGATAGCTGTGATTGCTCCGGCAACAGTGTAGAACATTTCCGGGGATAGTCCTAAAATTGACGAGGTAGAAATGGTCCGAGGTGATACCTCTACTCTCACTTGAGCCGTCCGTGACATTCTTCCACTCGTTCCCTGTACAATTACAATGTATGTCCCGACAATTGTGCCTGTACAGGACATGGTACTGGTCTGAGAAGCTCCAAGAGTGACACTAGCGAGCGAGAGCACACAAGACAGACCGCTTGCTGGAGAACTAGATGTTGTCAGGTCAATTGACCCCACGAATCCGTTGACAGGATCAACGGTTAGAGTAGATGTGACCGAGGTTCCGACCTGTGCTCCAATCCTCGCCTGATTAGCCGTAACACTGTAGTCGGGCCCTATCAAAGCAGCGATTCCACGAGAGCTGTAATAATAGAGCGTTCCATCGCTAGCTAGAGCGATAGGATATCCCGGGTCGGCAAAGTTCCATTTTACTTTACCATCTGGGCCGATCGCAACGATTCCCTCCTTTGAGTGAACGTAGAGAACGTTGTTTGAATCGACCACGGTGGTGGACCTCCACGTAGTGTCAAGTTGAATCGTCCATTTCACGGTCCCATCAGGGTTGATGGCACTAGTCTTGTTATCACCGCCGTAGACCATGTAGATACTGCCGTCCCATGCCAACGAGGGATGATAATCTGGGTAAGGAGAGCTGCTAGACCATTGCACGCTACCGTTGGAACTGTTCAACGCAAAAAGCGAACGGGCAGAAGTTAGCGAGCAGTAGCCTGGAGTCAGGTCGCACAGATACCCGATCGCAAGTACGGCACCGCTATCTTCTACGACAAGCTGAGCGTCGACCCAGACAGGAACAGTCCAGTAAGCTTGACCATCGCTGCGATATGCTGTCAGGTTGTTCTCTGTCGCTGCATAGATGGTGCTGTCCCGAGCAACTGCGACTCCGCCATAACTCCCAGAACCAATCTTCATCCATTGCAGAACACCTGAAGGGTTGATTGCGTACAGTGGCCCATGAAAGTCGGAGATGTAGATCGTGTCATCTGCTCCGACTGCTATCTGTGTGTAGATATTTTTGGTCAACGTAAAATTCCACTTCTGCGTTCCATCAGTTTTTAGCGCGAACACAGTTCCATGTTCCCATGAAGTCCCAACCAAATAGTTCGCTCCCGCAATTATCGTGCCGTCAGAAAGGAGGGCCACTGTGAAAACCCTCCAGCCTGGATGATGCCAAACAGTCGTATTCAAACCAGTACTAGGATCGATTGCAACCAGACCGTAGTCTGATCCGACATAGATTGTACCTCTAGAATCTATCACAACTGGGGTGTCACCAGTTTGATCGCTTGGTGAGGTCCCCACCGTCCATTCCAACCTCAGGGATCCGGCCGGCCCGGCAACATCGGTCCTTCCTGTACGCTGACTATCATGTCCGTAGACAGGCCATGCGTTTACACTCGTTGCACTGGCCTCAATGGTACTAACGTTTCCTTGAAGGTTCAACAACAATGTCGTTGGGAGCACTAGGGGCGCGATTGCGAGGATCGCGACGAGAATGGATCCGCTGCAACCACTAGGACGCGAAATTATCACTATCTCTATGATCTCTCTGTACGTCGATTTAAAGATGCAATTATGAGAGCAGAGGCAAGGTGAGGGATATTCAATCGAATGATAAATGAAAATATCTTCTCAGCAGTCTGGCGAATTGCTTGGAATCTTTGACCGGGTATTCGCGGCGTTGTTCGTCACTTGTCACGACGAGCTTGTTGTCAGAAAGCGTGACTCTGCCTCGAGGTGTGAGCTTACTAATGAGTCGTCCCTGGGTGAAATGAGACCTTGGCGAGGTTTGTTGATAGCGATTCCTTACATTAAAGTCCGCAAGCTTTCGTGGTCGTAGAGTGAACGAGTATTGAGGGGTCCAAACACCAATCTCGTCCCATCGCGATAGAACCTTCTCCCGCTTCCTTCTCGCGATCCTGTAGAGTTCCTTATTGTCGAATTGTGGATGTGTATTCGCTAATTGTTTTGGTTCTGTGAAGGAGTCTCCGAACCCGACATCAACTAGCCATGGCTCCTTCAACCGGACTATGAGTGTCATGTGATCAAAGTCGGGACTGAAAATCCCGTTCTTTCCTGCCACCCTAGCGGAAAGCATCGACACTCTGAAACCAAGCTCTCTTAACAGCCACGCGAAGCACCCGTTCAACTCGTAACAATAACCTCCGCGACGACCCCTAACGATCTTGTTGTAGAATGACTCCTGATCAAGTATGATCGGCCGACCAAGCTGAATGTCAAGATTCTCGAACGGTACAGAGAGCAAGTGTCGAACGTGCAATCTACGGAGAACATCTATGCTAGGCCGAACTGATCCGCGATAAGCTATACGTTTCAGGTAAGATTGAGCGTGCATTTCCAGGTTTCCTTGCTAGTTCTTCCAATGAAGCCTCCAGTCTTTTTATTCTGCCGATATACATCCGGTTCACTTGGAAGAACATACCATTGGCAGACTTGGAATCTGTTCTCAAACAGTCGTTGATGCGGGCCAGTTCTCATTCGAAGAATGTGTATGGTAAGAATCCGTTAACAGCGCAAGAAGTATTCGACCTAGCAAACTCCAAAGAAACAAGTGCGGTGGCTGCCACGATTAAACCGGATGGGCAACCACATTTGTCCCCAACAGATGTCGTAGCTGTCGACGGAAAGCTGTACCTGGGCGTAGACAAAGCTACGGCACGTTACAGGAATCTTCAGAAGAACCCAAGGTTGACATTGATGATTATGGAGGGACGGAGACGCCAAGCCATCATCGAAGGGAAGATACGATTCCTCGAAATGGGAAGCACAGTCGCGAAGAGGGTTGGGGAGACTCAAAAGAAAAAGTACGGCTGGACCACTGACAGCCTAGTAGAACTTATTCCGGAGAAAGCGTTCACGTACAAATCAGCCTAGATTGAAACTTGCCTGGATTGGGAGCGTTCTTTCAACGCGATTGCCGAACAACTCCGGTTGGACTCTTGTTTCCACTTACGCCCACAAGGACAATCTTTCAGGCGAAACCATGAGCCGCGAGAGTTTCGATGAACGAGAGACTGCAAGAACGGAGGCGTTCAGTGACGGTATCTTCGCATTCGCAATCACATTATTGGTCTTGAACCTCAAAGACCCATTGTCCGATCCCCTGCTAGCCGGATCATCACTGCTCGAAGGGCTCTTGAAGCAGTGGCCAGCCTTGTTCGCCTTGGTCACGAGTTTCATCACCATACTAATCATGTGGGTAAACCATCACAACATGTTCACCTTCATCAAACGCATCAATACGAATCTGATGTTCATTAATGGACTACTCCTATTCTTCGTAGTCCTCACACCATTCACCACCCTCTTGGTAGCAAACCATGTATCATTCAACCAGACAGCCGACAGCAAGACCGCGGCGGCGGTCTACTCTGGCAGCTTCCTAACTTTAGCGCTCGTCTGGAATTCAATCTGGTGGTATTCCTCGCGAGCCGATCTGCTAATCCGATCTGATCAAGAGGAACATGTCAGATCCGTTACGCGTAGATACTATGTTGGTCCCCTCTCGTACGCCATAGCGTTCATTCTATCCTTCTTCAGCGCATTAGCAAGTATCATTGTCATCATGATCGCCGCTGGATACTTCACAGTGAACGTCACAGCCGACAGCCGAGAGAACCGTGAGCTTTTCACCGGCGGGAAAGTAACTGTGAGAAAATGATCGGTCTCTTCGCAACAGGTCCCACCTCGATAATCTTCTACCTCGTCTACAGTCTCTGGTGGCTTAGTGAACTCATCGGTGCCCTGCTAATCCCAGTACTCCGGAGGCGAGGAACGACTCAGGTTAGGAGAGACCAAGGATCTGCAACGGTGATTGTATCGAGCATCCTCATAGCGATTTTCATAGCTTTCGGTTTCGGCTACACAGGTACTGGGCAGTTGCCGGACTGGGTCTTTTATCCCGGGATCTTTCTAATGCTGCTAGGGATCGTTATTCGGCAGTACGCTATCGCGGTCCTAGGACGTTTCTTCTCGTTGACTGTTCGAGTCGCAGAGTATCACAAAGTCGTTGACAGAGGTCCTTACAAGCTCGTGAGACATCCAAGCTATACTGGAGTCTTAGTCACATTTCTAGGATTGGGACTTGCAGTCCAATCTTGGGCGGCAATCCTAACCCTACTGATAGTATTCACAGTCGCGTACGGTTACAGAATGCGAGTAGAAGAGAAAACTCTAATTTCGCAGCTAGGCGAAGATTACCTAAACTATATGAAAAGAACAAAACGACTCATACCATACTTGATCTAGAGGGCGATCAGGAATCATGTCAAGCAGAACTCCGCGATGTTCTTGCGGCGGAGAACTCGTTATTGTTGGCGATATCCGGGCTCCTGATGGGTGGAGAACCGGGTTCAAGCTGCAATGCAAGAATTGCAATGCTCACTGGATCTATTCTGGAGGCATCTATCATCGTGAGACGGACACATCGAAGCCCGAGGTTTCTCCGACAAATCCTGAAAAGTCCTAGTCTTTAAGAAAGATCGCATTTCTGCCGAAGACCCAGAATCATGACACAACCAGCTAACGTCGCGAATCATAGAGATAGATCAGAAGTTCACATCTTAGGTCTCTCAGGTAGCACCCGCAAGGGATCATTCAATACAGCACTACTGCACGCTGCAAAAGAGATGTTACCAGAAAACACAACCCTCGAAGTACACGATCTCTCCGGACTCCCACTATTCAGTCAGGACTTAGAACGCGACCTTACCGTGCCAATCAGAACCTTCAAACAAAAAATACGAGAAGCAGATGCGATACTCTTCGCCTCACCTGAACACAACTATTCTGTCACGGCAGTTATGAAGAACGCGATCGAGTGGGGTAACCGGCCACCAACCGACAGAACATGGAAGGGCAAACCTGCTGGAATAATCAGCGCCTCATCCGGACCAAGAGGCGGAGTAAGATCACAAATGCATCTCAGACAGATAATGGTCGACATAGACATGTACCCGATCAATACTCCACAGCTACTCGTCGGAGACGCAGAGACAAAATTTGACAGAAACCTCATCCTGATTGATGAACAGACGCGAAAGATACTGCGAGACCTACTCGTCAGCCTATCAGATTGGACCCGGAGGCTTAGAAGTACGCGACAGGTTCCCGAGGTCCGTCTTAGGTAGCGGCTAAAGACGATCAGAACTATCTAGAATCTTTCAGTGTCTCGCAAGACATTGCAATATCCTGAGACGAACCTGCTTATCTCCCCGGTTACTGGATCATAGCTGTGCCGTTCCGTATTACCAATATCGCGTCCGTAAATGTGTATGCTGAACGCGGCTTTGAGAGAGACGTTGTCGACTCGATGTATCCCGGAATGTCCCAGAACTGTCACGTGTCCCTTCTTGTTTGACCGTTCGTTAACCTTCTCCAGCTTGGCCTTCTTTGGGTTTGAACCATCGTCAATTCTTCTGAAGAGTGTCTCTCGCTCCTCGCCCTCATACACTCCTATCAACGCCCAAGTTAGATGATCATGAATGGGCGTCGACTGTCCTGGGCGCCATACTCCGCCAATGATCGAATAAGCCTCATCGTCGGGCATGTGAAGAAGGTTCATCGCAAATCGATCCTTTCGAGGCGCGAAGGCTTCAGCAGGCAGAGAGCTAGTGTTGACGGCTTTCTCTAGAAGGGGTTTCAGGTGTAGAAGGGTTTCAGATTCCGAAACATATTTTCTGACGACAAGATCAACATCTGAACTCAGCTGGTTTAGAGAGTATTCTTCAGAGCTCAGAATCATCCCCTCAGACTGATCATATCATGACTAGCAGCCTGGAAGCGTCTGTTCTGGCTCGGTTCTCGCGGAGGATTCGACGGCTTTCTCCCACTCCTCGGCTTTCCTCGCAAGCTCGAGAACTAGATTTGCTTCTTCAGGAGTTAACGGCTCCCGTCTAGCGTGCTTCTCTTTGATCGACTCAAACATCGGCTCTTCTTCCCCCAGAGGAACCTCTGCCTTCTCGATCCTCCGAATAAGCCTCTCAGTCGATTCCATGCCTCCAAGCTGCAACACCATCTTCCACACCACTCACACGAATTCTGCCTACGTCCAATATTAGCTATACCCAGGTATCACAATATCAGGATTCGATAAATCCGGACCACGTCATCGGTTGAACTGAAACGTCCACTTAGTACCCTTGTCCTAGTCCTGAACACTTCAGGAGACAACACGCCTTATGCTAACAGCCCATCAATACAATTCTTGGAAGAGAGGAACTATGGCCAAGAATGCTGGTGGGCACTGTGGCTGCTGCACATATCTCTCGATTCTAGATCCTGTTCTCCACTCGATAATAGCAGAACAAGGCGCAAAACTAGGAGATGGACTGCATTGCAAGTGCTGCACTTACTGGAGAGCCAAGGGTATCCATCAGGACATTTCCAAGGCAAGAAGAATAAGCCGACCAGTCAAGACAATAACCGCCTAAACTCTCACACATCCACACCCCCCGACGCCAAGACCCCGGACCCCCTGAAATCCCCTAGGAAACGCCTTGAAAACAGCTAGAGATACGTCAATATGTCAATCCTACATCTTGGCACAGGAAGAAAAAGCATCATTCCTTCACAGCGAACGTCAAAACAAACCTACCAAACCAGACACGTCCCAGAAAAAAGGGAGCAAGATCAACA
>Ga0209160_1005296_pt1 | contig 10196 bp, 12 predicted proteins | sample GraSoiAngelo_153_FD_186167 | JGI IMG/M metagenome (GOLD analysis project Ga0209160, IMG submission 186167) | Grasslands soil microbial communities from the Angelo Coastal Reserve, California, USA - 14_1009_12_40cm (SPAdes) (version 2) | ecosystem: Environmental > Terrestrial > Soil > Grasslands ... | reverse complement strand
GAAGCTAGGCCTTTTTTCTTGCGGTATGCAAATCAGAGCGTTCCAGCGGTGGGCAGTATCGTGAGTTCTTCCACTGTACTGTTCTCGGGGAGAACCAGCGCGTTCACGACCGCGGTGGCAATGGTCTCGGGGGTCATCATTTCCTTCCGCGCCGCATCCGGCCACAGGGTATTCCAGATATCAGTATCGGTAGCGCCGGGCAAGAGTGCGATCACGCGAATTCCCTTCGGACGCAGTTCCTCGCGCAAAGTGTCCGTGAGTCCCAGGGCACCGTGTTTGGAAGCGTTATAGGCAGATGATCCGGCAAAGACTCGCTTGGCGGCGATAGAGAGGTTGTTCACGATCGTCCCACCGCGCTTCATCAGCGGCAATGCGGCACGCGTGACCAGGAACGTGCCAGTGAGGTTGGTGTCGATGACTTCTTTCCAATCTTCGACGGGCAATTCTGCGACATTCAGATTGGCATGGGCGACCCCAGCGTTGTTGATCAAGATATCGAGCCTGCGGAACTGCTTCTTCACAGTAGCGACTAGTGCCTCCACGGAACAACGGTCACGCACATCACAGGCTTCCGCGACGACTCGAATTCCGAAATGCGCCAGTTCCCTGCTAGCTTTTTGAAGTGAACCACGATGGCGGCCAGTGATGATCAGGTCGCAACCCTCCTTCGCCAGGGCTCGGGCGATGGCCAGACCAATGCCACGATTTCCGCCGGTAATGAGGCCAACTTTCCCCCGCAAGCGAGGTTCGGCGGCGAAGTGCTGAGAAGATGATAGATGGCTGGCTTTAGGACTCTTATGGCTGGAGCGGGGGATGATCAGACTCCGTTGGCGCGGTTGCGGATTAGCGAGAGGAACTCGTTTCGCGTTTCCTGCTCTTCGCGGAAACAGCCCAACATGGAAGACGTCACCGCCGCGGAATGTTGCTTTTCCACGCCGCGCATCATCATGCAGAGATGGCGCGCTTCAATCACAACTCCTACGCCCTGCGGCTGGATGGTTTTTTGAATCGTCTCTGCGATCTGCGTGGTCAGCCGTTCCTGAATTTGTAGGCGGCGCGCAAAGATGTCAATCAGGCGAGGAATCTTGCTTAAACCAATCACCTTTCCGTTGGGAATATAAGCGATGTGCACTTTGCCGAAAAATGGCAGCATGTGATGTTCGCAAAGGCTGAACATCTCGACATCTTTGACAATCACCATCTCGTCGTAGGTGACGGCGAACAAAGCCTTCTTTAGAAGCGCTTCAGGGTCTTCCTTATAGCCCTTGGTCAGAAACTGCATGGCGCGCTGCACCCGTTCCGGAGTACGGGTGAGGCCGTCTCGGTCGGGATCCTCGCCCAGGCGCACGATCATTTCCCTCACCAGATCTTCAAAGCTGGCGCTGGTCAAAGTGGCTGGTTCAGTTGTCGGTTTCATGCTGAAGTTGTGAGAACTTTGTAATTTGTAAGCCGCGAATTACCAGTTATGAATCTATTTACGAACTTCCTCGCTACCCGCGTACTCGAACGAATTCATCATAGTCTCTTCCAGTCTTACCTTCTCTAGATGAGCATGATCGAACCCACGCTGCACAATTTCGTAGATGCAGGCAGAAAGGTTTTCGGTCGTAGGGACTTGGCTGGTGAATTCTGGCAGCATGTTCAGATTCTGTATATCGAAGCGCTGCAGAATCTCGCGATCCACAAAACTGTCGAGGTCCACAAGATTGCACACCATGCCCGTGCGCTCGTCTAGCGCGCCACTGACTGTAATCTCCAGTGCATAGTTGTGTCCGTGGCCGTACGGATTGTTGCACTTACCGTAGGTGGACTGGTTCTCCTCTGCTGACATCGAGTCGTTGTGGAGACGATGCGACGCCGAAAACATGTAACGCCGGGTCAAGTGCGCCTTCATGCTTCACCGTAAAAATCTACAAACAGATCGGGGGTTTCATAGATTCGCACGCGATGCAATTGTGCGGCTTTCAGCTTGGGGGCGAGCCGCTGCCAGATGGAAATTGCCAAATTCTCGGTGGTCGGGATACGCGCGAAAAAATCCGGCACTTCCTTGTTAAGAAAACGGTGATCAAGCGCGTCGAGCACTTCGCGATTCAGAATCTCTTTCAACTGCTTGAGGTCAACGACAAACCCAGAGCGGGGATCCACTTCGCCCTTCACCGTTACTTCCAGCGTGTAATTATGTCCATGGCCATTAGGATTGTTGCACTTGCCAAAAATCCGGCGATTTTCCTCCGGCGTAAAATCCGGGTTGTGATAGTAATGCGAAGCTGAAAATTCTGCTTTGCGCGTTAGATAGACCATGCCTACCTCGGAGGCTAAAGCCTCCCGATTCGCTTATTCCCCAATAGCGGTTTTAAGTGCCGTTCTTGCGCCGCAATCTGCGGCATAACTTTGACGGCAGGATTGGAACCGTAGGTTCTTCCCTTCCAGCCCACGGTTCCTCGCTTATGAGAGAGTCGTGAACGCAACAAAAGATACGAAAATAAAGGGAGTCCAAATAAGGCCAGCAGGTTCACATCCCATGGAAAATGCGCCTTGCGGATTCGCTGAATAAAAAAGCTGAACAGAACAACGGCAAGCAAGGCGATCACTGCGGCGACTTGCGCCCTGCCGCGTACGAACTCCACGATGGCAAGTGCAGCGCTTGCCACGATCACCACGAACTCAAGCATACGTAGCAGTGCCAGTTGCAAAACTGAAGGAAACAACAATGCCAGGTTCTTGGTCCAACCTTCGCGAAGTTGCCAAAAGCTGCGATACATGCGGGTGCGCACCGCATCGGGGCCGTAGCGAAAGAAAATCTTACGACCTGAAGTCTTTACCACTCTTGCCAGCGCGACATCCTCCAAAAGGCTATCGGGTACTGCGGCATGGCCGCCGACAGCTAGATATGCATCCCGAGAAATCAGTAAATACTGTCCATTGGCTGCCGCTACGGGCGATGCCGGATCGCGGACCCGTGAAGGCTCGTACCTCGCCGCCAACTCCGCAAAGATCACGGGCATGATGGCCTTTTCCCAGAAGCCATGGACCTCTTGCTCGGGCGAATAAGAAAGCAGGGCCGCACCCTGCTGCTTCGCCTCAGCCAAACTACGCACCAGCGAGCCCGGACGATGGATGGTATCTGCATCGGTGAACAGCAGCCACTCACCGCGAGCTTGCTGCGCGCCGGTGGTTAAAGCATGGTTCTTGCCGGTCCAACCCATTGGCAGCGGACCCGGATCAATCACTTTTACGCCGCTGAATGAATGTGCGATTTCACCTGTGCGGTCGGTTGAGGCGTCATTCACCACGATGATTTCGGAAGATACGCCGCCTTGTGCGAGCAGCGACTCCAGGCAAGCTCGGAGGCACGGTTCTTCATTGCGGGCTGGCACAATTATCGAAACCTCAGGCCGCCCTGCCACTACATTCGGCGTCGACATAAGCTGAATCCGTTATTATAGCTTTGTGCGACGTACCATTGCTTCGAGTGTTGTTCTAACCGGATGCCTTACTCTTCTGCTGACCGGCTGCTATAGCGGCTCTCGGCCGGGCCACATCGGGACCAACGCCCCTGATTTCACGGTGCAGGATGCAGACCGCAAAGTCACGCTGAGCGACCTGCGTGGCCAGATAATCGTCCTGAACTTCTGGGCGACGTGGTGCCCGCCTTGCGTGGAGGAAATGCCTTCCCTGGTAGTTCTTCAGCAACGCATGAAAGACAAGGGCATCACCGTGCTGGCTGTGAGCGTGGATCAGGATGAGAGCGCGTACCACAAATTTCTCAAACAATACGGGGTGAATCTGCTCACCGTCCGCGATCCCTCGGAGAAGAGCAAGAATCTTTACGGCACGGTCAAGATTCCCGAGACCTATATCATCGACCGGAACGGAGTGGTACGTCGCAAGTTCATCGGAGCGGTCGACTGGGCTGAGCCCGAGGTCGTGGAGTTTCTCAGCCGACTGTAGAACTTTGCCACGGAGACACAGAGACGCAGAGCCCAGTACTGCAAAATCTCAGATTCACGAGAGCCTTAGCGTTTCCTCGCTAAAGCTGTATCTTCCTCAACCGCAGTGAGTTGGTAATTACCGAAACTGAGCTGAAGCTCATTGCTGCCGCCGCTATGATTGGGCTTAAGAGCAATCCGAAGAATGGGTACAGCACTCCCGCCGCAATCGGCACTCCGAGAGCGTTGTAGACAAATGCAAAGAACAAATTTTGACGAATGTTCCGCATAGTCGCTTTGCTAAGCTTGCGCGCGCGCACAATGCCGCTAAGATCACCTTTAATCAGAATCACATCGCCGCTCTCCATTGCGATGTCAGTACCGGTGCCCATGGCGATGCCGACGTCAGCCTGTGCCAGTGCGGGAGCGTCATTGATGCCATCCCCCGCCATGGCAACAATGCGGCCTTCTTTTTGCAGTCGCTGTATCACTTCCCCCTTTTGATGGGGCAACACTTCAGCCTGAAATTCATCGATTCGTAAACGGTGTGCGATGTCTTCTGCGGTGGCGCGAGTGTCACCCGTCAGCATCACCAGGCGAATGCCTTCTGCTTTTAGCTTGGCGATAGCATCCGCGGTTGAACTCTTGATGGGATCACCAATAGAAACCACGCCTGCCGGTCGCCCGTCTATCGCCACAAAAATGACCGTCCGGCCGCCGCTGCCTGTAACTCGCGCCGCTTCGATCAGGTCATCGGTGGCGATCCCCATGGAGCGGAGGAACCCTTCATTACCTGCAACGACAGCCTTTCCGTCGACTGTGCCCACGACACCTTGGCCAGGGTGATATTGAAAACCCTGGACTTCTGAAATAGCTAGAGCACGTTCCGCGGCGGCGTCAACAATAGCCTGTGCCAAGGGGTGCTCACTGGCGCGCTCCAGACCCGCAACCAGCCGTATTAACTCGGTTTCATCGATACCTGGTTCAGGCGCAACCGAAAGCACCTTGGGCTTTCCCTCGGTAAGAGTGCCGGTTTTATCGACCACCAAAGTCTCGACTTTTTCCAGCCTCTCCAGAGCTTCGGCATTTTTGATCAGCACTCCAGCGCTTGCGCCGCGACCGGTGCCCACCATGATCGCCATCGGAGTCGCCAGCCCCAGGGCACATGGACAAGCAATGATCAGCACCGCCACCGCATTCACCAGTGCATGCGCCAACCGCGGCTCAGGTCCGGCGAGCGCCCAAACAATAAACGTCAGCACAGCGACTGCAATCACCGCAGGCACAAACCAGCCAGCCACGCGATCGGCGAGGCGTTGAATGGGAGCACGACTCCGCTGGGCCTCGCTCACCAGCCTGACAATCTGCGCCAACATGGTGTCGCTACCGACGCGCTCGGCGCGCATGACCAGCGATCCCGTAAGATTCACGGTGGCGCCAACTAGTCGGCTTCCAGGCGCCTTGTCTACCGGAATAGATTCGCCGGTCATCATGGACTCGTCCACCGAGCTCGACCCCTCGAGCACGATCCCATCCACCGGCACTCTCTCTCCCGGGCGAACCCGTAATCTGTCTCCTGGTTTGACTTGCTCAAGTGGAATGTCGAGTTCAGTGCCGTCGTCGTGCAGCACACGCGCAGTCTTCGGACTCAAATCCAACAGGGCTCGAATGGCGCCGCTGGTGCGGCTCCGCGCACGCAACTCGAGTACCTGTCCGAGTAGAACGAGCGTGGTAATGGCAGCGGCCGCCTCGAAATAGACATCCGGACGGTCGGCCACGGTGCGGAAGGAGGCAGGAAACATCTGCGGGAACACGGTTGCGACCGTGCTGTAAACGTATGCCACTCCGGTTCCCATCGCGATGAGCGTAAACATATTGGTGCTGCGATTTACGATGGAGGCCCAGCCCCGCTGAAAGAATGGCCATCCTCCCCAGAGCACGACTGGAGTCGCCAATACAAATTCAATCCACGGCAGCCAGGCGCCGGGAAGCACTCGATGCAGCGGCGTCCCCGGCAGCATGTCAAGCATTGCCAGCGCCAGCAGCGGCACCGTGAGCACCAGGCTGATCCAGAAGCGGCGAGCCATGTCGCGCAGTTCTGGATTCGCTTCTTCTTCCGCGGTTACGGTGCGCGGCTCAAGCGCCATACCGCAGATGGGACAACTACCGGGCCCGGGACGAACGATCTCTGGATGCATCGGGCAGGTGTACTCGATCTTTGTCGCGGCAATCGGCGTTTCCGGTTCGAGCGCCATGCCACATTTCGGACAAGCTCCGGGGCCAGCCTGCCGAACATCAGGATCCATGGGACAGATGTAAATTCGCCGAGTGGACGACTGCGGCCCCAGCCAGGATTTGTCATGTCCAACTTCGGTGGCTCCTCCGCCTCGGCCTTTACTGGAGACTGCTGGATGTTTAACAGGAGACGATTGGAAACTCTGAGGCACCGTTGGCGCCCCCGGCAACGTAACCAAAGCCAATCCTCGAGAGCCCGGGGGTTGGGCATATTTATGAGGCTCGGCACGGAATTTTTCCAGACAGGGCCGACAGCAGAAGTAGAAGTTATTCCCTTCATATTCGTATTTATGGGCCGCGGTTGCAGGGTCCACCGTCATACCGCAAACGGCATCAATCGCGGACAGCGGTTGCCTGGTCTTCAAGTTGTTTGAGTTTTCCATAAGCCCATGGCCGCAACCGGCTCAGCCAGCATCACTTCGAATCGAACTATATTAGATAATCGAAGCTGGGAAATCGATTGTTGTATTCTGGTTGGGTCTAAAGTCAAAGTCAGGAGGAGCAATGACCAGTCTGGATGTGGCGTACCGCTATGGTGCTTCGCCTGGCGAGCGCGAGATGCGCGCTGTCAACGGGCTTCGTGAGGTCTATGGGTTACGGCGTGTGCAATGGGACGAGAAGGAGTGCACCATCAGGATTGAGTATGATGCGTCGCGCCTGAATGAAGACACGATTGCCAGCTTGCTACGGCGTGCGGGGTTGATGTGCGCGAAAAGCTCGATTTAATCCATCGAGAAATTTAGGGGGAGGGCTTGCCAGAGAGGGCTTGCCAGAGAGGGCTTGCCGGTCAATTCAGACGAACCAGGGAATGCAAAGGGGCGCTCAAGAAAACCTCTGGCCGAAGTTATTCTCTAGAGCGCCCCGTTGCGCGCCACTTCGTCTGCTTATTTGGTAGCACCTGCCATACCAACCTCAACATCCTGAAAACACAAGGCTGCAAAACACGCCGCTCTGTAGGAATTGCCCCCTAGGAGAAAGATTTACTTCCTCGCAGCGACGCGCAATAATCATGCCGAAATTATTGAGCCGAAGCTTTTTATTGTTGAAATCCGCAATTGCGGATAAGCCTCGAAAGCCCGCTCTGGACGCCCGAATTCCCCTGTTTGCAGGTTGTTTGGAAACTAGACGAGATATCGGCATAGGGCCGGAGTATCGGCACTGCGCATTTGGACTATTTGATGAATCGAGGATTGATGCTTGACGCTGTTCCCACCCTCTCCGCAGCTGATTTTTCCAAGCAGAAATTTTTCGCTATAATCGAAACGACTTCAAGCAATCCTTGCCGCGCCCTTAGCTCAGCTGGATAGAGCGTCTGGCTACGAACCAGAAGGTCGGGAGTTCGAATCTCTCAGGGCGCACCATCTTACTTCCCTTCCCTCAATCCGTTAGCAACTTTTCCGATTCGTGTTTCGCTTGCAGCCTTTCTTCGCTGTGCCCATAATTGTGCCCACTCAGCCTCTCAACCGCGGCTAGGACGGAATCCTCGGAAGGATGCACGTAGTGAGCAGAGACGGCCACAGAACTATGCCCTGCGATCCGGGCAAGTGTCCACACGTCGCAGCCGGATGCCCCCAAACGAGTAAGGAACGTATGACGCAGACTGTAAAGCACGAAGGGACGTACCGTTGAGACCTTCAAAGCCCTGGCCATGCTGTTTCTTCAGACTGCACGGCTCCACATGTCCACTTTTGGTCGCTGTTGGCCACACTCAGCCCTCTTGCGGTTTGCCCGCGGCTTCCCAGCGCCCTTGTAACAGTGTCCTGACCCTCTGAGTCATCGGCAATACGCGCCTCGCGGCGGCGGTCTTGCCGTGCGTAACAAGAACCGTGCCATGGCGACTATTGATCCACGTCACACATTCCCACTGGAGTCGGTAGCACTCTTCCGGACGCATTCCGCTGTCGGCCAAAACGGTTGCGACCGAAGCTAACGGTTCCGATGCCGCTGCGAGATATCTTGCCTCTTCCGCTGCCGACAATACGAATTCTCGGTGTCGCTCCCCGTGGAGCATTCTTATCTTCGGCACTTGATCTACGGCACCCCACTCCACAGCTAAGTGCAACAACCGACGCAGCACTTGCAATTCCCGGTTGATGCTGGCAACCTGGAGACCCTTGGCCTGCCGCTGCGCGATATAAGCAGAGATTCGCTCTCCTAGTTGTGGTTCGTCCAATGCTGAAGAAATGAGCGGCGCATACATTTGCAGACGTCTAACTCCGTTTCGGTAATAAAGCCAAGTCTTAACCTTCGCGGCGAAGGTTGACTCCGCCCATGGCATGAATTGCTGCGTAGCAAATTCTCCCAGAGTCGGTGCCCGCTTCTTCTCTCGAATGCCAACCTCGCCCTTCGCGAGAGAAGTGCGATGCGCCGCCTCCATCTGCCGTGCCACTTTGTCGTTGCCCTGCTTCGTGGATTCACGCACTAGTTTTCCATTCCACTGAAATTTGTACCAGTAAACCTTACCGCGTTTATAGATCATGGTCTTTCTCCTCGGATGGTGATTCCTCGTCCCGGCGAGATGGCAGCTGTCGGATTGCGAGACGCTTTCTACGCAAGATCTTTCCCTGGCGGTTCCAGTAACGTCGCTGCCGATTTTTACGAGCACAATCTGCAGAGCAAAAGCGCGGCCGTTTCGTGGTCGGGTAGAAGAACTGGTTGCACTCTTTGCAACTCCGAATTGCTTTTCTCCCAACGACATCATAGAAAAGCATCAGATAGCACGCTTGCAAGAAGTCGCGCATAGTCCAGGTTGCTCGGAAACCTCTCTCATCGCGAAAGTCCGGATGCACATCTTGAAGCCTAAGGCTCAAGACGACTTTCAACAGTTCTTCTGCGGCTTCACGGAGCTTTTCTCGGGATGCCTTGTGAGCGAAATTCTTGCCACATATATAGGAGCGTTCGGCGTCCATCGTCACTCGATCTAGGCTTGTGGAGTCACTTCCCAGAGAGTCACTTGGCCAAAAGAACTCTTCCCCTTTAGCTTCCGCGAGCCAGCCCTGGTTAAGGTCGATTACATCCTGCCCTGGCAAACACACGCACCCGGTCTCAGACATCGCCGTCAAGAAACATTGCCGGAGGTCCTTGCGATCGCCCCTACACGCCTGCCAAAGATTGAGCACCGCAGTAAAGCGCTGCCGCGCTTCTGCAAAAGCTTGAACCGAGCACGTATAGGCGCTTGTGAAGCCGAACAGTGGCCCGTACTCTTTGTGCCACTGCAAAACATCGTTAGCGTTGGCAAAAGCTAGATGGGGAGCCATCCCCCTCTCATAGAGCTCCTGCGGATCGTAGCTTGACTGCCGAGAGAGGGCGCCCCAGATGCGCCCGCCCGCGAGTTCCAGTTGCGCAAACTTAGGTTGAACGAGTGCTCTACGCATTATCGACGTTTACAAGTAGAGCATACACCAATATCATTATTCGTCAAGCGCGCTCGTGAGCGCCACGGAGGATTTAGTGAATACGGCAGAAATTCTTAATGAACGGCAAGTGCAGGAGTTTTATGGCTTCTCCATTCCCTATCTGCGCCGCGCCCGCCGAGAGCGGCGCGGACCACGCTTCCTTAAGGTCGAAAAACTCGTACGGTATAGGAAGTCTGACATCGAGGCTTACCTCGCGGCACATGCGGTCGAAACAACAGACCAGCCAGCGCATACAGCAAAGTAATGTCAGCCCGGAATGACCACGAACTCGTTGGCGAAGCGCCCTGATGCTGCGAACAGGTTGGCTCATACTTCAAGGTCACAAAAAAAGGTTTTGAAACTTGCAAGCTGAGGAAAAGCACGAATTGAACATCGCTCCAGTTCAAGAGAGCGGTTATGGACCCTTTCCACGTTAAGAACGGGGCCGCAAACGCCCTGATGGTGTCCGGCACAACGTCGAGCGGGCGTCCGCACAACGGAACAGAGCCAGCCGACAGCCGCAGACCAGAAGGCTGTCCAGTGGACCCACTCGGGCCTCAGCTCGCGATGAGCCGGT
>Ga0209160_1005294_pt1 | contig 10199 bp, 8 predicted proteins | sample GraSoiAngelo_153_FD_186167 | JGI IMG/M metagenome (GOLD analysis project Ga0209160, IMG submission 186167) | Grasslands soil microbial communities from the Angelo Coastal Reserve, California, USA - 14_1009_12_40cm (SPAdes) (version 2) | ecosystem: Environmental > Terrestrial > Soil > Grasslands ... | reverse complement strand
CGTGCAAGATCGACATGCAAGAGGTGACGAACGCCCTCGACCAGGCGCGACGGGAAATCGAGACGCGCTACGACCTCAAGGGCACCAAGTGCGGCGTGACGATCGAGAAAGCCGACATCACCACGACCGCGCCCGACGATATGAAGCTCAAGGCTGTCGTCGACATTCTCCAGTCGCGCCTACACAAGCGCGGCGTGCCGCTGAAGGCGCTCACCTACGGCGAGGTCGAGCAGGCTTCCGGCGGCACGCTACGCCAGAAGATCGCGCTCCAGCAGGGCATCCCGATCGAGCGCGCCAAGGAGATCGTGCGCCTCATCAAGGACAGCAAGGTCCGGGTGCAGGCCTCGATCCAGGAAGACCAGGTGCGTGTCGCCGGCAAGAACCGCGACGATCTGCAGAAGATCATCGCGATGCTGAAGGACAAGGACCTCGGCATCGCGCTCCAGTTCACGAACTATCGAAGCGTCTGAGACCGTGGGAGCCCCGAGTCGTTGCCCCACCGTCGTCCCGCTCTCCTTCCCGGTCATCTCGCGTGAATATCCTGCGAAGCTTCGCTGCATAAAGCGGCGACCGCGCCGGGCCGATCCCGCAAGCTCGCGGAAACTCGTTAATCACGAGCCGCCTTAGCCGTCTGCGGCCGCGATATACAGAACTTGGATATATTCCAGTTCGGGATAATGATCGCGGTCAGCGGCCGGGGCGCGAGCAACGCGAGCGCCTCGGTCCGCTGCACTGCGCGGTTCGGCGGTCAGTGTCATTGGATAATTACGTCCGCCCGCCCTAGCAGCGATGGTGGAATGGTCAGCCCTATCGCTCTCGCGGTTTTCAGGTTGATCACGAGTTCAATCCTCGTCGGCTGTTCGATAGGGAGGTCGCCCGGCTTCGCGCCTCTGAGGATCTTGTCGACAGGCGATGCGGCTTGACGGTAATAGTCACGAGCATTGGGGTAATACGACATCAGGCCGCCGGCCTCGACCTCGAGGCGGTTGCGGAGCATCGTTGGTAACCGATGTCTCGTGGCCAGCTCCACGGTCTCGGCATTTAGCATCCCTGCGAGGGGGTCAGCAAGTCGCAGGACGGCGTCGGCCTTGTCCTTCACTGCTGCCTCGAATGCGCGCCGAAGGTCGTCCACATTGCGGATGTCCAGCCGCTGAAGGCGGACACCGAGTCGACCTGCGGCGATCCCGGCCTCGCGCCACTGCATCGGGATGATCGGATCGTCTGGGTTCATGATCACCGCGATCCGGGTGGCTCTAGGTACTGCTTCCTTCAGAATCGCCAGACGCTTCTGGGTAAGATCCAGGAGCATGAGACTAATGCCCGTCACGTTGCCGCCTGGCCGGGCTAGGTTTGTGACAAAGCCCGTGGCAACAGGATCCCCGACCTCGACCATGACAATCGGGACGGTCTTGGTGGCGGAGATGGCGGCACGGGCACCTGGCGAATTCGCGGTGACGATGAGCGCCACGTTGAGTTTCACGAGCTCGTCGGCGGCGACGGCGAGTCGATCGAAGTCGCCGTCGGTGAACCGCTCCACGATGACCAGGTTCCGTCCGTCTTCCCAACCCAGATCACGGAGCCCCTCTCGGAACGATTCCCAGGAAGCGGTGCTCGTCGCGCGGGACTGGGCCGTCAGCACTCCAATCCGGACCGGCTTGCCTGTCTGCTGTGCGCCGGCAGCGAGCGGCGAGACGAGTAACCCAAGAGAGAGGACACCCAGGAAGGTGCGCCGCGACGTCATGATCTGAAGTGGTCGGCACGCAACAACGACGACTGTAGAATCGTCACGACTCCTCCTTGCGCGTTCAATGCCCTGCGTGGAGCCTCGCCGTAGTAGAGCACACTATGGCGAGGGCGGGCCTCAGCCACTCGCCTGATCGCCTATCAGCCGAAATACTACTTAGACCGATCCAGCGAGAGTCTCAGAGGGCCGATTTGTCCGACGCAGAGCTTCGGGTCGTTGTCGGTCCGGAGTCGCTCAAGCAGGCCGCCTCAGGAGCGGTTGTTGGACCTGTCTGGCTGGCGACGGCCTGCTCCACGTGGAGTCGCTCGACAGCGGCGCTGTGCGCGCCCAGTGGCTCACTCCGACACAGATGTTCTTAAGCGGTCCGGCTCGAAGCCGGCCGCTCAGCCTGGTCATTAGGCCTCATCATGACATTCGCGTTCCCGACAATCCGGCGAGGAAGGAGGAAGGCCGGTGAAGGTCATAGGCTGTCTGAAGCGTAAGGCAGGGATGACCTCGGAGGAGTTCCACCGTTACTGGCTTTGCTGAGGTGTGGTTCGACAGTCTTGAAGGTGTCGGAAAGGCGTTTGCGGAGCCGCGCTACTTGGAGATCGTCCGACCCGACGAGCTACGGTTTCTCGATCTTCCCAACTGCAAGGTTGCAGTCGTTGAGGAAGTATGGATGCATGCGGAATAGAGCGCCGAAGCGAAACGGACCAGGCTAGGTGAGCGAGATGACGGCAACCATTGACGATTTCTGTGCGGAAGGATTCCTTGTGGTCCGGGGTGCTGTGGCGCCGGACACTGTGCGGGCTTGCGTGGACGTCATCGAACACGAGCTGCGGGCGCGAGCTGTCGATCCTCGCGATCCCGAGACCTGGATCCAGCCCGTCGTCCGTCTCCCTTGCCCCGAAGGTCCCGCTTTCGCAATCGCGGCCACGTCGCCAGCGCTCCGAGAAACGTACAACGCGCTCCTCGGACCGGGCTGTTGGATTCAACGCGAAGGAGTCGGTGGGACCGTTCCGGTTCGTTTCCCAAGCAAGAAGGATCCGGGAGACGCGGGGTGGCACATCGACGGTAGCTACGACGTGGACGGACAGTGGTGGGTCAACGTGCACAGTCGAGGTCGTGGACTCTTGGCGCTGTTCCTGTTCACGGACGTCGGCGACGCGGATGCACCGACGGAGATCTTGGTGGGATCTCATCTCGACGTTCCCGGCGTGCTCGCACCATTTGGCGCCCGGGGTGTGTTCTTCGGCGACGTGGCCGGAAATCTCCCTGCTTCGACCTTCCAACGCTCGTGTGTCCGCGCCACTGGCCGAGCCGGTGATGTGTATGTCTGCCATCCATTCCTCGTTCATCGCGCCACGTGGCCGCATCTCGGTTCCGGACCGCGCATGATCGCCCAACCCGCGATCGCGCTTCACAAGCCGTTTGCGTTACACGACGGCGCCGCGGTGTGCGCGGTCGAACGGGCGATCCTCCGCGGTCTCGGGTAGTTCGTGGGTAACGATCGACAGGAGGCGCCCCGGGCCTAACCCTTTGCCCTCGGCGACTTAGCCCGCGTGGCCAGGTATACTGCTCCCGTCCCATGAAGGTCCATCTGACGACCCTTGGCTGTCCGAAGAACCAGGTCGACTCCGAGCTGATGCTCGGCATGCTGACCGAGGCCGGGTTTCCGCTCACGGAGCGCCCCGAAGACGCCGAGTGCCTCGTCGTCAACACCTGCGCCTTCATCGACCGGGCGCGCGAGGAATCGATCGACACGATCCTCGAGCTCGCGAAGCTGAAGCAGCGGGGGTCCTGCCGCGCCCTCATCGTCACGGGCTGCCTCACCCAGCGCTACGGCGGCGACATCTTGAAGGAGATGCCGGAGGTCGACGGGATCCTCGGTACCTCGAATCTCTCGCGCATCGTCGAGCTGGTCCGCCAGGCCGCCGGCCGCCACGACTGGGCGAGCTCGGCGCCCCCAGGATACCTGTACGACGCGACCACGCCGCGGTTACTGACCGGGCGTGTGCCGTACGCCTACGTGAAGATCGCCGAGGGCTGCGACATGGGTTGCACCTTCTGCGCGATTCCTCAGTTCCGCGGCCGTCACCGGAGCCGCCCTCTTGCCGACATCGTGAAGGAGGTCGAGGGACTGGCGGGGCGCGGGGTTCAAGAGGCGATCCTCGTCTCGCAGGACACGCTCGCGTACGGCCGTGACATCGCCGGCAACGGTGACATCGCCGACCTTCTGCTGGCCCTCGGCGAGACGCGGATCCCGTGGATTCGCCCCATGTACCTGCATCCCGCGCACGTCAACGAGCGGATCATCGAGCGATGGGCGCGGGCGCGAGTCGTGCCCTATCTGGACATGCCTGTCCAGCACGGCGACGACGGTGTGCTGCGCGCCATGCGTCGCGCGGTGACCGCGAAGCGGATGCGGGAGATCGTCCGAGCGTTCCGTGACGCGATCTCGGGGCTCACCGTCCGCACGACTGTCCTCGTCGGCTTCCCGGGTGAGACCGAGACGGCGTTCCAGAACACGCTGGAGTTCCTCGAGGAGACGCGCTTCGACCGGCTCGGCGTCTTCACCTATTCGCGCGAGGAGGGGACGCCCTCCATCGCGTTTGCCGACCAGGTCACGCCCGAGGTCGCGGCCGAGCGCGCGGCGATCGTGCAAGAGCATCAGGACCGTCGGGCCTGGGAGCGCCATGCCGCTCTCGCCGGCACGGTCACCGACGTCCTGGTCGACGGCCCGAGCGAGGACCCGGCGTTCGCGTGGGAAGGTCGGACGGCCGGGCAGGCGCCCGAGATCGACGGCGTCGTCTATCTGAGGGATCGCAGCCTGACGCCGGGAAGGTTCGCGCGCATCCGCATCGTCGAGGTCGAGGGATACGAGCTGGTCGGCGAGCGCGCCTAGCCGCACCACGGCGCTCGACCGCGTCGCGCTCGTCATCGCAACCGGCTTGGGCGCCGGCTACTCCCCGGTGGCGCCCGGTACTGCCGGAAGCGCCCTGGCCGTCCTCATCCTCTGGCTCGTTCCGTTCTCGCGCGCCGGTGTCTTCCTGTTCCTCATCGCGGTCACGCTCGTGGGAACCTGGGCCGCGCACCGGGCCGAGCGCCTGCTCGGTGGCCTCAAGGACCCCGGCGCGATCGTCATCGACGAGGTCGCGGGCATGACGCTCACGGTCGCGCCGTTCGTGCCGACTCTGCCGGTGCTGGCGGTGGGCTTCGTCCTGTTCAGGATCTTCGACGTCACCAAACCATTCCCGGCGCGCTCGAGCCAGGACGCCCCCGGCGGCATCGGGATCATGGTGGATGATCTGATCGCGGGGTTGTACGCTCTGATCGTGATCGTCATCGGCCGAGCCGTCTTCGCCTGGCCATGACAGCGAGCGCTCACATCGTCACGGTCGGGGCGATGCCGTCCCCCGGCGCCGCCGGCGCGGCGGTCGCGGCGGCTCTCGGCGCCGCCGGCGTCAACGTCGTGAGCCGCGTCTTCGTCGAAGACGACGAGAGCGCGCTCGAACGGGCGCTCGGGTCCGATGAGGCGCTGACCGTCGTCCTCGCGGGCGGCGGAGGCTCGGCCGGCGACATCGTGCGCCGCGTGCTCGCGCGGGTGACGGGCGCGCGCCTCGTCCTCAACGACCGGCTCCTCACCACGCTCCAGGAGCGCTATCGCCGGCTCGATCGCCCGTTGCCGCGACGCGCCGAGCGGCTGGCGCTCTTGCCCCAGGGCGCGACGGTGTGGGTCACGGCCGACGCCGAAGCAGGATGGGCGATGGAGAGCGGCCAGCGGGCCTTTGCGGTGCTCGCGCTCGACGCCACGCTTCAGACCACGATCGCGCAGCATTTGACGTCGTTTGCCCGCGACTGGGCCGGGGGGCGCGGGACCTCGGTCGTTCGCACGTTGCGCACGGCCGGTCTCACCGCGGCCAACGTCGAGGAGCGGCTCGTCGACTGGCTCGGCCGTGACGGCGAGGTGACCGTCTCGACCATCCCCGCCGACGGCGAGGTCTGGGTGAGGCTGCGGGCACGCGCCTCGACCCCGGCGGAAGCCACGCGGAGCCTGGCGAAGGCCGAGACCGGGATCGGCGCGCTCCTCGGAGAGGACTGCTACGGGCGCGACGGGGAGACGCTCGAGATGGTCGTCGGCCGGATGTTGCTCGAGCGGCAGCTGACGCTCGCGGTGGCCGAATCGTGCACCGGCGGACTCCTGGGCCACCGCCTCACCAGCGTGCCGGGCTCGTCGGCGTATTTCGAGCGCGGCGTGCTCGCGTATTCGAACCGCGCGAAGGAGGAGCTTCTCGGAGTGCCGGAGTCGATCCTGACAGCCCACGGAACGGTCAGCGGGCCGTGCGCCGAGGCGATGGCGCGCGGGGTCGCGACGCTCGCCGGCGCGCCGTGCGCGCTCGCGGTCACCGGGATCGCCGGCCCCGACGGCGGCACGCCGACGAAACCGGTCGGTACGGTGTTCGTCGGCCTGGCCGTCCGGGGCGAGACGCTCGCGCGACGCTTTTACTTTTCCGGGGATCGAGCCGCGGTCAAGTGGCAGTCGACCCAGGCTGCGCTGGACATGCTACGCCGCTCGCTGGGAGGACAGGCTTGAGGGTGTCAATCGTGGCGCTGGCTCTGGTGCTCGCGGCGTGTTCGACCGTGACGCCGCTCGACCGCGGCGTCAGCCTGATGAACCACGGCGACTACGCCGCAGCGAAGGACGCCTTCGACAAGGCGATCCGCGACTCGCCGACGTCGATTCCCGCGTACGCGAACCGCGGCACCGCCCGCGCGCATCTCGGCGATCTGGATGGCGCGATCGCGGACTACTCCAAAGCGGTTGCGCTCGGGACCGTCGACGGCGACGTCCTCTTCAGTCGGGGCGTCGCAATGATCGCGAAAAAGGATTATCAAGGAGCGATCGCCGACCTGACCGTGGCCTTCTCGACGAACCCGCATCACGCGAGGGCGCTCTTCGCGAGAGGGACCGCTCGATCGCTCAGCGGGGATGTCGACCGCGCGCGTGCCGACTGGCAACGTGCGATCGAGCTCGAGCAGGATCCGGCGGAAAAGGCGCTGATGCTCGCCGCGACCAGCCCGCCGGCGGCACTGGGCTCTGTCGCCCGGACACCAGCATCGTCCCCCGCACCGCAGGCGCGGCCACCGAGCGCTGCCGCTCCTTCGGCGCCCGCTGAAGCGCCGGTGACCGCGCCGCCCACGGCGCCCGCGCCAACCACTGAGACCGCGGCCGCTCCAACACCGGGTGGCGCGTCGCGGGCCGAGTCGTCGCCTCCGCAGCAGCCGTCAGGTGCTGCTCCAGCGCCCGAGCCGCCGGCCACGGCGGCACCGGTGGCGACAGCGCCGGTTGCGGCTCCGTCCGGCGCGGCCCCGTCGACAGCGGCGACTCCGCCGGTCTCCCCGTCGGCCGCCGCGCCCGAGCCTGCGCCGGCCCCGGCGCAGCAACCCGAGGTCGCATCGATCCCGACTCAGCCCGCGCCGGCCCCCGTGCCGCTCGACGCGCGCGCGCTGGCCGCCCGCGGTCTCGAGAAAGAGCTCAGGGGCGACCACGACGGGGCCGTCGCCGATCTCCGCGCGGCGCTCGCCTCCGAGCCGGATCCCGAGCGGCGCCAGGGCGTTCGAAACCTGCTCCAGCTCCTGGATGCACCGCGATAGCGGGCATTCGCGCGTTCGTCGCGATCCTGCTCGACGACGCGATCCGACGAGAGCTCGGTGACGCGATCGAGCGGCTTCGCCCTGTGGCGCGCGATGTCGCATGGGTCGCACCGGGCAACCTTCACCTCACGCTCAAGTTTCTCGGCGCGGTGCCCGAGACGCGGATCGACGCCATCGTCGCTGCGCTGACCAGGTCGGGCCTGGACCTGCGGCCCTTCGAGGCGCGAATCCGCGGGCTGGGCGCCTTCCCATCCGGCACGAGGCCAAGGGTGATCTGGGCCGGAGTGACCGACGGCGCGTCCGAGATGGTCGAGCTCGCCCGCCGCGTCGACGCGGCGCTCGCTGAGCTCGGCTTTGCCCGCGAGGAGCGACCGTTTTCGCCCCACGTCACGCTCGGCCGGGTGCGCCGACCTGGACGCGATCCCGCGCTTACGGAGGCTCTCGGCCTCGCGACGGTGCGTGAATTCGGCCGGATGCGGGTTCCGGGCGCCGCTCTGATGCGGAGCGAGCTTGGGCCCCGCGGAGCCCGTTACACCGAGCTGGCGAAGATGACGCTTGGCGATCCTGTCTGAGTCTCGGGACATTGACGCCCCGGAGCAGGGCCACCTAGAATGGCCGGAAGCGATAGCGAACGAAACGTGCAGCGAGCGTGCGAGGATACGTGCGAGGATAAATAAGGAGAGTCGCATGGCTGAGGCTAAGAACGAGCGACGGCAGGCCCTGGAGCTGGCGATCTCGCAAATCGAGCGGCAGTTTGGCAAGGGCTCGGTCATGCGCCTGGGCGCCGGCGGTCCCCTCGAGGAGATCGCCGTCATTCCGACGGGCGCCATCACGCTCGACGTGGCGCTCGGAGTAGGCGGCCTGCCGCGAGGACGGGTTACCGAGATCTACGGCCCGGAGTCCTCCGGCAAGACCACGCTCGCGCTCCACGTGGTCGCCGAGGCCCAGCGCCTGGGTGGCATCGCGGCGTTCATCGACGCCGAGCATGCGCTCGACCCGATCTACGCACGTAAGCTCGGCGTTAACATCGACGAGCTCCTGATCTCGCAGCCGGACACCGGGGAGCAAGCGCTCGAGATCACCGAGACACTCGTCCGCTCCAACGCCGTCGACGTGATCGTGATCGACTCGGTGGCGGCGCTGGTCCCTCGCGCCGAGCTCGACGGCGATATGGGCGACTCGCTGCCGGGCCTCCAGGCTCGCCTCATGTCCCAGGCGCTCCGCAAGCTCACTTCCGCCATCTCGCGCTCGGGCGCCATCGTGATCTTCATCAACCAGATCCGCGAGAAGATCGGCGTGATGTTCGGCAACCCCGAGACCACGACGGGCGGACGCGCCCTGAAGTTCTACGCCTCCATTCGGCTCGACATCCGGCGCCAGGACGCGATCAAGCAGGGGACGGAGTCGCTCGGCGTCCGGACCAAGGTCAAGGTGGTCAAGAACAAGCTCGCGCCGCCTTTCAGAGAGGCGGAGTTCGACGTCATGTACGGTGAAGGAATCTCCAAAACGGGCAGCGTGCTGGACGCTGGCGTCGATAACGGCCTCGTCGAGAAGTCCGGGACCTGGTACACGTACAAGAGCGAGCGGATCGGACAGGGACGCGAGAACGCCAAGAAGTGGCTCCAGGACAACGCGGCGACGCTCGCGGACCTCGAAGCGAAACTCCGCGACGCCCTCGGACTTCGCCCGGCCGTGCCGATCAAATAGGAGCAGTTCATGCCGATGGAATTCGACAAGCTCCTGGTCACCGGCGTCGAGCGCGGCGCCTCCGACCTGCACCTGAAAGCCAACGCTCCGGTCATCCTCCGGATCCACGGCCGTCTGGTGCCGCAGGGGGATCTCGGCGTGATCACCGCCGAGGACATGGACGCGATCGCCCACCGGTGTCTCACCGAGCGGATGTACGCCCAGCTCATGGACGGTCGCGAGGTCGACTCGGCGTACGCGGTGCCGAACTTCGGCCGCTTCCGCGTCAACATGTTCCTGGCCCTGGGATCGGTCCGCGCGGTTCTGAGATCGATCCCGTCGAAGAAGCCGAAGTTCGAGGAGCTCGGGCTGCCGGAAGTGCTCGAGCATCTCTCGATGGAACGCCGCGGGCTCTTGCTGGTTACGGGCATCACCGGCTCGGGTAAGTCGACGACGCTCGCGGCGATGGTCGACTACATCAATCGCACCCGCAACGACCACATCATCACGATCGAGGACCCGATCGAGTTCACCCACGACGACATCGGCTGCGTCGTCAGCCAGCGCGAGATCGGCCACGACTCGCCGAGCTTCGCCACCGCGCTCCGCGCCGCGCTCCGCGAGGACCCGGACGTGATCCTGGTCGGTGAAATGCGCGACCCGGAGACGATGTCGGTCGCGCTCCACGCCGCGGAGACGGGCCACCTGGTGTTCTCGACGCTCCACACGCTGAACGCGAGTGAGACCGTCAACCGCATCATCGGGACGTTCCCGCCCCACCAGGAGCAGCAGATCCGCGACCAGCTCGCGGCCGTCATCGTCGGCATCATCTCGCAGCGCCTCATCCCGAAGATCGGCGGCGAAGGACGCATCCCGGCCGTCGAGATCCTCGTCGGCACCGGCGCCATCAAGGACTGCATCCGGGAAGCCAAGCGCACGCCGGAGATCCCGGCGTTCATCGCGCAGGGTCAGTCCCAGTACGGCATGCAGACCTTCGACCAGTGTCTGCTCAAGCTCTATCGCGACGGCATCATCTCGTACGAGACCGCCCGCGAAGCGGCGACCAACGCCGACGACTTCGACCTCAAGGTCCGCGGCATCTTCTCGACCGGCGAGCAGTCGTTCGAGCAGC
>Ga0209160_1005291_pt1 | contig 10200 bp, 11 predicted proteins | sample GraSoiAngelo_153_FD_186167 | JGI IMG/M metagenome (GOLD analysis project Ga0209160, IMG submission 186167) | Grasslands soil microbial communities from the Angelo Coastal Reserve, California, USA - 14_1009_12_40cm (SPAdes) (version 2) | ecosystem: Environmental > Terrestrial > Soil > Grasslands ... | reverse complement strand
GCACTGGTGAAACTGCGCGACAATCCACCCGATGCACCCAGCGCCGAGCTGATCGCGTTCCGGCAGGAGCCCTACAGCGCGACCGAGCGGGGCGCGATCATCGATGGCATCGCGCGCGGCACGCCGAAGGAGCTCGCGTTTCTACATGTGGCGCTGGGTGAGCGCTTTGCTGCGGCGGTGCTTGCGCTGCTTGCGTCCTCCAAAACGAACCCGAGAGACTTGGCCTTCGTCGCGTCGCACGGGCAAACGATCTGGCATGAGCCGGGTAGAGCGACGCTCCAGCTTGGTGATGCGGCGGTGCTGGCGGAGCGGCTGGGTGTGCGGGTCGTGAGCGATTTCCGCGCGCGCGACGTAGCGGCGGGAGGGCAGGGTGCTCCGCTCGTGCCGCTCGCCGACGTCATGCTCTTCGGTCACGAGCAGCATGGGCGCTGGCTGCTGAACCTCGGCGGGATGGCGAACGTCACGTGGGTGCCGCGCCGCGGCGTGACGGCCGGAGCGCTCGCGTTCGACACCGGGCCCGGCGTCGCGGTCATCGATGCGGTCACGCGCAAAGTCGATCCCGACGCGTCCTACGACCGCGACGGCGACCGCGCCCGGCGCGGCCGGCCGAACGCGAAGCTGCTCGACGAGCTGCTCGCCGATCCGTATTTCGATCAGCCGCCGCCGAAGAGCACGGGACGCGAACGGTTCGGCATCGAGTACGCCGACAAGCTGCTCGCGCGCGTGCGGAAGGCGGGCGGCTCGGATAACGACGCGGTGGCCACCGCCACTGCTCTTACTGCCGAGACCATTGGGCGGGCGGTTGGGCGCTGGGGGCTGGGGGCTGGGGACTCGGGAGCGGAAATCGTCATCTCGGGCGGAGGCGCGAAGAATCCGGCGCTCGTCGAGCGGCTGGCCGCCAAAGTGCAGCCTCGTCCTGTCGTGCTGTTCGAGCAGCTCTTCTTCGACGGCGAGGCGAAGGAAGCCGTCGCCTTTGCGTTTCTCGGCCTCGAGACCGTGATGGGGAAGCCCGGCAACCTGCCGGCCGCGACGGGCGCGCGCGGTCCGCGCGTGTTGGGGCACGTCACGCCGCCGTGATCCAGCCGCGCGCGCGTCTCGTCTGTCCGGCGCTGCGCTGGCGACGTGGTTCGTTCCGATCCAATCGTGCCACGATTGACGCTGCGCTCGCGGCCGGCGTCGGCGGATTCATTCTCTTCGGCGGCACGCGCGACGCGGTGACCGCGCTCACGAGTGCGCTGCGCGATATCGCTGGCCGACCGCTGCTGCTCGGCTCGGACTTCGAGCGCGGGCCCGGGCAGCAGGTGAAGGGCCTCACCGAGCTGCCGCCTCCCGCCGCGCTCGGCTACCTCAATGATCTCGATGTGACGTACGCGTGCGGGCAAATCACCGGCACCGAAGCGCGCGCCGTCGGTCTCACGTGGGCGTTCGCGCCCGTGTGCGATTTGGACGTCGAGCCGAAGAATCCGATCGTGCAGACGCGGTCGTTCGGCGCCGATCCGCAGGTCGTCGGCGCGCAGGCAGCGGCGTGGATCCGCGGCTGCCAGGAGCACGGCGTGCTCGCGTGCGCCAAACACTTCCCGGGACACGGCCGCACGACGACCGATTCGCACGAGGGACTGCCCCTTGTAGACGTTCCCGCGTCGGAGCTCCAGCAGGCCGACTGCGCGCCGTTTGCAGCCGCCGTGCAGGCCGGCGTCGGCAGCGTGATGCCCGCGCACGTCGCGTATCCGGCGTGGGATTCGACCGGCTCAGCCGCGACGTTTTCCAAACCGATACTCGGCTATCTGCGCGACACGATTCGATTCGATGGGCTCGTCGTCACGGACGCATTTATCATGGCCGGCGCGACAGCAGCGGCACCGGAGGGAGTGGCGGCGGCGGCGGCGGTGACGGCGGGATGCGACATGCTGCTCTATCCGACAGACTGGGCTGGCGTCGTGCGCGCACTGGAGCAAGTGCCTGCCGATCGGGCGGGGCAGGCGCTCGAGAGATATGAGAAAGTCGTGGAGAGTTGGGGAACGCCCAATCCCGGGGCGCCGTCCCGGGGTCAGCCGAGCGCACTGGACGAGGGGCAACGCGCCGAGCATCAGAAGTTCGCGGACAGTTTGGCGGATCGGACCGTGCATCTGCTTCGGGGCACTGCTCCGTCGCTTAAGCGCAGCCTCGACGTTGCGATCGTCGATGATGATGTCGGCGGGCCCTACTCGATTCCGCCGCGGGATGTGTTTCACAAGACCCTGAGGGATTCCGGATTCCGAGTAGCCCCGGGACGTGGCCCCGGGGCCCGCCACTCGATTCTGCTTGTCTATGCGGAGCCGCGGTCATGGAAGGGCCGCGCCGATCTGGGTGCCGCATCAGTGGCGCGCCTCGAGCGGCTCGTCCCTGACGCGGCGCTCGTGATTCTGTTCGCGCATCCGCGGCTCGTGAGTCAGATCGCGGGCGATGTGCCCGTGTTGTGTGCGTGGCACGGCCAGGCGTTGATGCAGCGGGCGGCCGCGCGGTGGGTCGTGTCGCGAGGCGCCTGACGCGCGTAGATTAGCGTCCGGTCGCGTCCACGCTACTCGTCTTCAACTTGGTGTGTGAGCACGCTGCAGATCGGGTAGACCGCCGATGATCACGATCATTCTGGATGGTCTGGTTCTGCTCGGACTTATGTTTCTCTTCGATCGGAAGAATCCTAATCGCGACTTTCTGGAAACCGGGCTCGTCGCATTCATTCTTGTCATTGCCTCTGCGTTGATGAATTCCTTTCTGACTCCGCTCATCGGCCTTGTGGTTTTGCTCCCGTATTTCGCGCTGTGCGTCTTCCTGCTCTGGAAGCTGCCGGAGATCGCGATCCGACGGGCAGTTGTGATCGCTGCCGTTTTTGTCGCGTTCAAGATCGTGGAGCCCTTCGTGTTCAGGGCCCTCTTGGGGAGTTGATGGCATGGCTCCTTTGGTCGGAGACCTGACTTTGCCTACCTGGCATCAAGCGGACGTCAAGCGCGCGCGTAGATTAAGGAATGAGTCTTCTCTATGGCCTTTGATGAACGCTCCTCCATAATTCCCGACCAACGCCATGGCGCATTCAATTAAGGTGATCGGAGCAGGCTTCGGTCTGCTGGCGTTATGCCTGCTCATTGGAGGTTGGCTCGGCGCGCCGACGCCGGCGCACGGGCTCGCGACCGCCGCGAAGGTGTTCATTCCGCTGTGGTTCATCGGGGCCGGGATCAACATGTGGGCGGGAGTTACGAAGGCGGGATACTCAGTCGCCGAAGAGATTCCGTTTTTCCTCTTGGTATTCGGTGTGCCTGCCGCGGTGGCCATCGCGCTCGTGATGAAGCAACGATAAACGCCCTCAAGGAGCATGGATGCCAGAGACGCTGCAGACCACTACGACCTTTTCGATTGAGGGATATCGCATCACCGAATACAAAGGCCTCGTCCGCGGAATCGTCGTGCGATCGCCAACGATCGGCCAGGGGTTTCTGGGTGGGCTGAAGCAGATCATCGGTGGGCAGATCGGTGCGTACACCGAGATGTGTGAGCAAACGCGAGAGCAGGCCTACGAGCTGCTCCTCCAACATGCTCGAGCACTCCGGGCGAACGCGGTCGTGGGAGTCCGGTACGAGAGCTCGGAAGTTGGCCGACAAGGTTCGGCCACCGAAGTTCTCTGCTACGGAACGGCAGTCGTCATCCAGCGTTCACAATGAGCTGAAGTTCACAGGAGGACTCGATGCCGCCCCGTCTCCGCATCTTCTTCTCGGCTCTGATGGCCGCGCTATTCTGCATTCCAGCCGTCGCGCTCTACAGCGAGCTCTCGCGGCGCGCTGACATCTGGTGGACGCCGGCGCCCTTGGCTCTCTCGCTTGCGGATAGCAAAGATCGTGTGGAGATCTACGCGCGCGGCCAGCCGCTTGGCACGCTGGTCGAGCAGCACCGGGTATCGATGATGGACGGGACGGAATCACGTGCACTCACGGCGCAGGAGATCGGTCTTCGATTCAACAATTGGGATCGAGTACGGGTACAGCGCTTGCCGCTGCTCTTGGTCTGCGCGGCCGCGTGCGGGGGAACAGCAGTGCTGCTTCTGCTGGTTGCCACCGGCCGCTTGGTGTATCGTGGTGAGCATGATGCCGCGGCCTAGGCCCGCTGCGATTACCAGGCAACGACGAGGACAGCCACATGGAACCTGCCGTGTTTCTTACCGCACTCCTGATATTCGTGGGGATCCCCGCGCTCACCGTCATCAAGCTCGCTCGGCTTCGTGCCGCTCGTCCGCAAGCATTATCGGACGATGTCACTGCGCGGCTCGAGGCACTCGAGAGTCGGCTGCAAGATCTCCAACAGGAGCAGGCCGAAACCCAGGAGCGGCTCGATTTCGCGGAGCGTTTACTCAGCAAGGCTCGGGAAGTGAACCGGGGGGCGTGACATGGTCCACGTGAGCATCCTGCCTGTCGTCATTGCCGCCGTCGTCGTGTTCGTGCTGGGCTGGCTTTGGTACAGTCCCCTGCTGTTCTTCAAACCCTGGATGCGACTGCGTGGCCTGGACCCCGTCGCGGCGATGGCCGGTGCGAAGATGCCGGCGGGGAAGCTGTTGGTCGAGCTGGTGCGGTGCATCATCCTCGCCTACGTGATTGCGGGCTTCGTCACTCTCCTTGGCATCAGAAGCTGGATCTATGCGATCCACTTCGGCCTTGTCCTGTGGATCGGGTTCCCCGTCATCCTGCTCACAGGATCGGTCCTCTGGGAAAACGTCCCGTGGAAAGTGGCCGCGATCCATGCCGGCGACTGGCTCGTGAAGATGCTGGTGATACCGCTCATCGTGACGCTGTGGCGCTCATGAAGAAGGCCCAATGGTTGCTGCTCGCCGCGACGGTGAGTGCTTGCTCGTCCAGGGCGTGGCCTGATCCGCCGCCCGTTGATCGGCCGGCGTTCCTCGCTGCACACGCCGCGTGGCGCTCGGAGCTACAGCAGTCGATCGGCGAACGCTTCGTCGGGCTTGCCGGTCTGTGGCTCCTCAACGAGGGGCGAACGCCGTTTGGGACAGACTCCTCATTGCCTATCGTTCTCCCAGGGCCTGGCCCGCGGGTGCTCGTCGGTACCTTCGTGCGCCGCGGTCGGATCGTGCAAGTCGAACCCGCGCGCGGGCACCGCCTCCGCTCGGACCAGAAGCGTCCAATCGCGTCGACCGTGACACTTCTTACGGAGGACGATTCGATGCCGACCTACCTGCGCTTTGGTTCGTTGCGCATGTGGATCCATGTTCAGGATGAGCGCGAGTACCTCAGGGTGACGGACTTGGCGAGTCCACGTCTCAAGGGGTTCACGTTGGCGCCGGACTACGAGCCCGACCCGCGGTGGCGTGTCGCCGCGCGACTCAAGGCGTATCGGCAACGGCGGGTCTTCCGCCTCGCAGATGTAACAGGTGCTGAACAGCATCTCGCCGTTCCGGGCGAGCTGGTATTCCACCTCGCCGGTAGGGAGATGCGCCTCGAAGCGTTTGCCGAGCCCAGCGATCCCAAGTGGCTCTGGCTGATGTTCAAGGACTCCACCAATCGGCTCGAGACGTATCCCGCCGGCCGTTATCTCTGGGTGCCTGTTCCGGACTCGACCGGCTGGACGACCATCGACTTCAATCGTGCGATCAGTCCGCCCTGTGCCTACACGGCCTTCGCTACGTGTCCGCTGCCGCCGGAGGAGAATCGCCTCGCTGTGCGTGTTGAGGCAGGTCAAAAACGCCCTCACTAGAATGACTCTCTGTCCCCCAACCACAGTAAGCCATCGATGACTAGCTGATCCTGTGGTGGGTTATTCAGGGTATGTGACAACGTCTTGTTCGTTGCATCGTACTTGTGCTCATAGTCAATGTCGTTGTGACCCATGTTGAGGTAGATCATCTTGTAGTGCTTGTTGGTCCAAACCACGGGATAGTATCCGCTGTGCCAGATCTCGTGTGGCTTTGGCCCGGTGCCCAGCGGAAAGCTGCTCGAGTCGATGGACAGCAGAATGTCTATGTCAGGATTCTGGCGCAGATCTTTTTCCCACCGGTACCACTCGTTGGGCGAGGACCGAAACGTCTCGGGCAGATGGTGAGTCGCCGGATGCATGCGGTCTTCAACACGGAGAATGGCCGACGTCGGTCTCCACGTATTACTGACGTACGATCCTGACCCGAGAAATGTGTTGTGGTACCAGTCCCAGTTTGCCGGATACGCCGAAGGTGTCAGAGCAAAACCGGCAAAGTGAAAGCCCATCCAGGCGCCGCCATGCTCCATATAGTCCTGAAACGCGGCTCGTTGCGTGGGGTCCTCGGGGCGCGTATCCAGAAACACCACCACTTGATACTGAGAAAGAAACGCTCCGTTCAGATTGCGCCAGTTGGTCGTCGTGTCAAACGTGAAATGGTATTTCGCCGCCATTTCCGGAAACCATCGCTCGGCTTCATGTAAAAAGCTGATATGCGCCGGATCCTCTTTGCCGGTAAAGAACGCGATCACTCTGAACGCCGGCCTGCCGCTACTCGGCGCTAAACAGAAATAGATGAGCGCGGCCGTTGCCGTACTGGACATAGCGACCCGCAGAGGTCTAATCTCCCGCATGCGCAACCGACTCCTTCCCGCACTGCCCGCACTTCTCTTGACCCTCACGGCGAGGCCCGTCGCCGCTCAGACATCCCCGCAGCTCCGCTGGGAGCTCGTTGGGGACAGCATCGCGGTTTTCACGCTCACCAACCGCGGCACGAAGCCGCTGCCGCCGAGCGGATGGGCGATCTACTATAACGCGCTCCACGGCGCGCGGCCTGGCAGCGTCGGGGCCGGGTTCACCATCGAAGACTTGCCGGGCGACCTGCACCGCCTGGTGCCGGCAGCGGGGTTCGCTGGATTGGCGCGCGGCGCCAGCGTGCGGATCCCGTACGTCACGGACCTGTTGCTCAATCGCAGCTTCGTGCCGCAGGGGCCCTACATCGTGTTCGACGACGCGAAGGACGTGGGTGTCCCCTTGAGCGATTATGTGGCCGCCCCGTTCGAGCATCCCAGCGTCGCGAGCCCCGAGAAGCAATTCGCGCTCGACTCCGCGATTCGCGATCTCGCCGCGGGTGATTTGCCGCCGGTTTTCCCGACGCCGGTGCAGCTGACGAAAGGAGCGGGAGCGCTGCGCTTCACGGCGATGCCGCCGGTCGAAGCGCCCGAAGCGCTCAAAACCGAAGCGGGATTCGCGGCGGAGTACCTGCGTCCCTACTTTGGCACCACCGAGAAGCGAGGCGGCCCGCCGCTGCGACTCGAGGTCGGAGTCGTCGAAGGTCAGACGTCACCCGAGGCGTACTCGCTCGTGGTGGATTCCGTCCAGGGCGTTCGTATCGTGGGCACGTCGCCCGCCGGCGTCTTCTACGGTCTCCAATCGCTACGCAGCTTGCTGCCCACGCCAACTCCTCGGACAGGTCTTGTCTTGTCGGCGATCCGGGTCGTGGATGCTCCGCGCTTTGGCTATCGCGGGTTCATGCTGGACGTTGCCCGCAACTTCCACTCGAAGCCGCTCGTGCTGCGCACGCTCGGTCTCCTCGCCCGCTACAAGCTCAACGTCTTTCACATCCACCTCACGGATGACGAAGGGTGGCGGGTCGAGATCCCGAGCCTCCCCGAGCTGACCGCGGTGGGTGCGCGACGCGGCCACCCGCCCGATTCGGACCGGCATCTTCAGCCCGCATTCGGCTCTGGGCCCGCAGTCGACCGGCCCTGGGGGAGCGGATTCTTTTCCCATGCTGACTACGTCGAGATTGTGCGGTACGCCGCGGCGCGGCACATCGAGGTGATTCCGGAGATCGAGATGCCGGGCCACGCGCGCGCCGCGGTCAAGGCCATGCAGCGCAACCAGCAGTACCGCCTCAACGACCCGGACGATCGCTCGGTCTACACGTCGGTCCAGGGTTACCCCGACAACGTGATGAACCCGGCGCTCGAGTCGACGTATGGGTTCATCGAGCGCGTGGTGAGCGATCTGGCCGCGATGCACCGCGAGGCCGGTGCGCCGCTGCGCCACATTCACATGGGTGGTGATGAGGTTCCAGCCGGTGTCTGGGTAGGGTCGCCGGCCGTCCAGGCGTACATGCAAGCGCACGGCCTCACGAGCGTCGACGATCTGTGGTTCGTGTTCTACGGCCGCGTGGAGCAGATCCTCAAGGCGCAGGGTATCGCTCCCTCGGGCTGGGAGGAAATCGCCGTACGCAAGACCAGCCGCGATGGGCGACGGACGAACATCCCCAATCCCGATTTCGCCGCGCGCGGCTGGCGCGCCTACGTCTGGAACAACGTCCCCGGCGGTGGCGCCGAGGACCTCGCCTACCGCCTCGCGAATGGCGGTTACGACGTCGTGCTGAGTCCCGTGACCAATCTTTACTTCGATCTCGCGTGGAATCAGAGTCCGGAGGAGATCGGACTCGACTGGGGCGGCTACGTCGACCTGCGCAAGCCGTTCGACTTCATTCCGTTCGACTACTACCGCAACACCCGCCTCGACCGCCGAGGCAATCCTTTGGACCCCGCCGTGTTCGCCGGCAAGGACCGGCTCACCGACTACGGCCGCGCACACATCGTGGGGATTCAAGCGGATCTGTGGTCGGAGACGCTGGGCGGGGAGGGTCGGGTCGAGTACATGCTCGTCCCGAGATTGTTCGCCCTCGCCGAGCGGGCGTGGGCGCCCGACCCCGACTGGGCGAGAGAGCGCGACGCCGCGAAATCCGACTCCCTCTATCGCGAGGCTTGGTCCCGCTTCGTGAATATCGTCGGCCAGCGCGAGCTGCCTCGACTCGATCGGGAGGTCCCGGGCCTCAACTATCGAATCCCCACACCGGGCTTGAAGGTCGAAGGGGGAGCTGTTCACACCAGCATGGAGCTGCCGGGCTTCACTCTGCGCTACACGACGGACGGCAGCGAGCCTACGGTCCGCAGCGCCGAAGTGCGCGGTCCGATCCCCTTCCGCGGGACAGTCCGCGTCGCCGCATTCAACTCCGCTGGCCGAAGGGGCCACACGGCCAGACTCACCGCTCCCTAACGATGGCCCGCGCCGGCGCGCCTTCGTGCCCTCGGACCTTGATCGGTAGCACGATGAGATCGTAGTCACCTGCGTGCACGGGGCGCAGATCCAGTCCCTCCACGATGGGAATCCCGCGCCCGAGCAGAATCTGGTGCGTCCGCGGCGCCGGAGCGCCGAATTGCTCCGCTGAGATGTAGTCGACGCCGACCAGCACGACGCCGGCGTCCGCGAGGAGCTGCGCCGCGTCCGGGGCGATGTAGGCGAAGTCGCGATGGAACGCGGAGTCCATCCAGCCGCGCAGCGTGCTCCGCGTCCGGAATAGCACCCGCTTCGCGCCCCTCCAGTCGTGCCTGTTCAACTCGGTCGCGTCGATCGCCCGCACGCTGTCCGGGATATCGATCACCCGCGCGGCACCGATGAGCGGGTCGAGCGCCACCTGATCGATCGGTGCTCCGTTGGCAACGAAATGCATCGGGGCGTCGATGTGCGTCCCGCTGTGCGCGCCCATCGAGTAGGCCGACAGCGTCAGCTTATCGCCCTTCCGCATGTCCTTGAGAAAATCAAACTTCATCGGCGCGTCGCCCTCGTACACCGGCGTCCTCGCCGGATCGAGCGTAGCCGTCACATCGATCCACCCTGCTGCGCTCAGCTCTCGCGTCCGCGGTTCGCCTGATGTACACCCCGACACCACGAGGCTGAGCAACAGCGTGAGAGCCAAACCCGCCAACCCAATGATTGTCTCCGCGACAGTCCACGTCTTCAGCGTCTGTTGCACGGTCATGTTGAAGAACTCCTTGATGAGCCAGAACCCCGAGTCGTTCACGTGTGACAGCACCAGCGAGCCCGTACCCGTCGCGAGCACCAGGAGCTCGGGCATAGTCCCCGGCGTCGCCGCCGCGATGGGGGCGACGATTCCAGCGGCCGTCGTCATCGCCACGGTCGCCGAGCCGGTGGCCACGCGGATGAGCGCCGCCACGGTCCACGCGAGCAGAAGTGGCGAGGCATGCGATCCCAGTGCGATAGCGGCAATCGCTTTCCCCACGCCGCTCTCCAGCAGTACCCTGTTGAATCCGCCGCCGGCGCCGATCACCAGCAAGATGGTGGCGGTCGGCGCGAGGCAGTCATTGGCGAACTTCAGGATCTGATCGCGCGTGAAGTGCTGCCTGTAGCCCAGCGACCAGAACGAGA
>Ga0209160_1005282_pt1 | contig 10209 bp, 9 predicted proteins | sample GraSoiAngelo_153_FD_186167 | JGI IMG/M metagenome (GOLD analysis project Ga0209160, IMG submission 186167) | Grasslands soil microbial communities from the Angelo Coastal Reserve, California, USA - 14_1009_12_40cm (SPAdes) (version 2) | ecosystem: Environmental > Terrestrial > Soil > Grasslands ... | reverse complement strand
TGGCCTCGCCGTCGCGCTCCGTGAGCGCCAAGCCCCGGCTGCCGCGCGTGACCAGGAGGTAGCGCGTCTCGAGCCGGTCGAGGAGCTGGCGGCTCGCCTTCTCCAGCGTGAGCTCGTCGTCGACCGCCATGCCCGTGAGGGACTCGACCTCGGGCTCGTTCGGCGTCGCCGCCGTGGCGCCCCGGAAGCGCGGCAGCTCGTACCGGCTGTCCACCGTCACGATCGCCCCCGTCTGCCGTGCGAGGGCCTGCACCTCGTGGTAGAGCCGTGGCGTCACGGCGCCGTAGCCATAGTCCGAGACGATGATGGCGTCGGCGCCGTGCGCGAGCGCGGCGAGCCGCGCGCAGAGCGCGTCCTCGGTGGCGGGCTCGGGGCCCGCGGGCGGCTCGCGATCGACGCGGACGACCTGCTGCCGGGTGGACCGGTAGCCGCCGGCCATGATGCGCGTCTTGATCGGCGTCGGCCGGCCGGGCTCGCGGGCGACGCCGTCGGTCGGGATCCCCGCCGCCCGGAGCAGCGCGAACATCTCCTCGCCCGCAGCGTCGCTCCCCACGACCCCGATCGGGACGACCCGCGCGCCGAGCGTGTGCACGTTGTGAGAGGCGTTGGCGGCGCCGCCGAGCCGCGCCTCGCGCTCGGTGAAGCGCAGGATGAGGACCGGCGCTTCTCGCGAGATCCGCGCCGGCTTGCCGTAGAGATACTCGTCGACGATCAGGTCGCCCACCACGACGACCGACTTGGACGGAAAGCGGGTGATCGCCTCCCGGAGGCGCGCGCGGTCGGAGGTCACGCGCCGGCCGCTCCGAGGATCCGGCCGACGGCATCGAGCAGGTCCTCGGCCACGCAGTCCGGCGGGACGGGGAACGCGGCCCGACGGTATTCCCACTCGCCGAGGCCGTAGCCCGTGAGGACGAGCGCGGTGCGGGCGCCCGCGCGGTGGCCGGCAAGGATGTCCGAGGGCTTGTCGCCGACCATCCACGAGCGGCCGAGGTCGATGTCGAGGTCGCTCGCGGCGCGGACGAGGAGCCCGGGCTCGGGCTTTCGGCAGTCGCACTCGGCCCGGAAGGGCGGCGAGCCCTCCCGCGGGTGATGCACGCAGACGTAGAGCCCGTCGAGGTACGCGCCCTGTCCCTTGAGCGCGGCGACGAGCGCCGCGTTCACCGCGGTCAGCACCTCCTCGCTGAAGTATCCGCGCGCCACGCCGCTCTGGTTCGTCACCATCACGGCCGGAACTCCCGCGCGATTCAGGCGCCGGATCGCCTCGGCCGTCCCGGACAGGAGGCGGAGGCGGCGGGGATGATTCACGTAGCCGAGCTCCTCGGTGAGGGTACCGTCGCGGTCGACGAAAACGGCCGGCTTTCCCACTGATCGAGAGTGTAATGTGCACGGCCCGATTGATCAACGAAAATCCTGCTTTGCGGCCGGGATTTCCCGGTAAACCCGCTCGTAGCCGGCGAGCTCCGCGGCGTAGGTGAAGGGCTCCGCGCTCTGGCGGGCCGCCAGGCTCAGCCGGGGCCACGGCTGGCCGCGGAGCTCGTCGAGGGCGCGCCCGATCGCCGCCGGGTCCCCGGGCCCGGCGAGCGCGCCATTGCGGCCGACCTCGATCACCTCGGCGCCGCCGGCGACCGTGCTCGCCACGACCGGCACCCCCGAGGCCAGGGCCTCGAGATGCACGTTGCCGAACGGCTCGTAGAGCGACGGCACGGCGACGGCGTCGGCGGCTCCGTACCAGCGCTCGACGTCTGACCGCGGGCCCGCCCAGACGACCCTCGACGCCACGCCGGCCCGCTCGGCGAGCAGGCGGTAGGGCCGCGGGTCGCCCTTGCCGACGACGATCAGCCAGCTCCTGGCCTCGCCGAGCCCCTTGCGTTGGAACCCGCTCCCCACGAACAGCACGACCCAGGCCTCCCGCGGGACCCCGACCTCGGTGCGCGTGCCCGCGCGGTGGCGCCCGCGGTTGTCGGGATGGAAGCGCTCCAGGTCGACACCGTTGTAGACGACCCGGAGCCGCGCCGAGGGCACGCCGTAGAGCCGCGCGATCTCGTCCCGCCCGCACCGCGCGATCGAGACGATGCGCGGCGTCCGCGCGAAGATGCGGCGCTCGAGGGCCATGACGAGCCGATGGTAGGGGCTCGCGCCGGGTCCCCCGCGGGTGGCGAGGTACGCGCGGTGGCATCCCTCCCCCGCCCGATAGATGTCCTGTGACAGCGTGCGCTCGTGGCTCTGCACGACGTCGTAGTCGGCCGCGCGCACCGCCCGCGCCACCGCGAGCGGCAGCCAGAGCGCCCGCGCCAAGGACGGCGCACGCACGACCGGGAGGCGGTGGCCCACGACCCCCGGCAGCGGCAGCTGCCCCGGCGGGCTGTAGAGATGCACGTCGTGACCGTGCGCGACGAGGGCGCCGACGAGCCCGGCCGTGGCCGTCTCCACGCCGCCGTGGTAGACGAACGGACGCGAGATGAGCGCGAGCTTCACGGGCGCCCGGAGGCGGCGACCCGTTCGACGAGCGGGAAGAGCCGCGCGCGGGCGGCGGCGAAGCTGTACAGCGCCTCGCAGCGGACGCGCCCGCGGGCGCCGAGCTCGCGGGCCAGCGCCGGATCGTCGAGCAACCGTCCGATCGCCGCCGCGAGCGCCGGCGGGTCTCCCGGCGGGACCACGAGGCCGCAGCCGTCGAGGACTTCGGGGATCATCGAAACGCGCGTCGACACGACGGGACGGGCGAGCGCGAGCGCGTCGAAGATCTTGGCCGGCACCTGACCCACGGTGTCGCTCGTCGCGCGCTGGGGGACCGCGACCACGTCGGCGGCGGCGAGGTAGCGCGGGACGTCGTCGAAGGGGATCGGGTCGGTCGCGATCACCTCTGACCCCTGGGCCCAGCGGCGGCCGGCACCGACCAGCGCCAGCACGACGTCCGCGCGTCCGAGCAGGCGGACGGCCGCCACGAGGTCCTCCACCCCCTTGTACGCGCGCGCGGTGCCGAGGAACATGACGATCCGCCGGTTTCCCGCGCCGAGCGCCGCCCGCCCCGCCGCGGCGTCGAAGCGCCCGGGCGCCCAGAGCTCGGTGTCGCGCACGTGGGGGAGGAGCGTGCCGCCGAAGCGCGCCTCGAGGAAGCGCGACGCGACCGTGAGTCCCGAGGCCAGCGGGACGAGCCGTTCCATCAGCCAGGTCCAGGGAAGCCCGTTCGGGTTGGCGAGGTTCAGGGAGCGGCCCAGGCGCCCCCACGCCCCGGACCGGTAGAAGAAACCGAGCTCCCAGTCATCGATGTCGAGCAGCAGCGGCCGCCGCGCCACGAGCCGCTTGAGGAGCCCGAGGCCGAAGCTCGTCGGTCGGGGCTTCGACGCGTAGACGAGGGCGCGCCCCGGGCACGGACCGTTGGGGGATCAGACCCGCCTGCGCCGGCTTCCACACGTCCGGGCCGAAGCGCGGGCCGACGACCTCCACCTCGTAGCGGCCCGCCAGGAGCCGCGCGAGCAGGTCGGCGCGCCCGGTGGCGTTGTCCGAGAGATCAAAGGCGAGGACCGAGATCTTCAGACGCGATCCAGCACGGTCCGGTAGATCCGCTCGACCGCGTCGACGTAGCGCGCGGGGGTGAATTCCGCCTGGGCGCGCCGTTGCCCCGCCGCACCCATCGCGCGCGCCCGCCCGGGGTCCCGGAGCACCGCCGCGAGGGCGCGGGCGATCGTCTCGGGCCGGTCGTCGTCGAGCAGTAGGCCCGTCTCGCCGTGCACGATCGTCTCCGGCAACGCCCCGACCCGGCGCGCGACGACGGGACAGCCCGCGGCCATCGCCTCGAGGACGGCCCGGCAGCTCTCGTCGGAGCCGGCCGCCATGAGCACGAAGCAGTCGAGTGCCGCCAGGACCCCCGGCAGGTCGCGATCGCGGTAGCCGGCGAAGAGCACGCGGTTGGCGAGCCCCTGAGTCGCGACGTCGGCCTCGAGCGCGGAGCGCGACTCCCCCTTTCCGACCAGCAGCAGGCGGGCCTCGGGCAGCTGCCGTAAGAGCTCCTGGAACCCGGCGATGAGCGTCGCGTGCCCGCGCTTCGGTGCGAGCCGTGCCACGCAGCCGACCAGCGGGGTGCCGCCCACCTTGAACTCCTCCCGGATCGCCCGGCCGTCGCGCGGCCCCGCGAAGCGGGCGACGTCCGTGACGCCGGGCACGTGCCAGAGCCGCTCGCGCGGCAGCCCGGCCAGCAGGCAGCGCGCCTCGATCGACGCGCTCACCGCGATCGACCCCGCGGTACGCGCGTGGAGCCAGGCGCTCGGCAAGCCCGCCCGGACCCCCTGCGCGTTGTGGAACGTCCGGACGAGCGCGGCGCGCGGCCGGGCGACCGCCGCCAGCCAGTGATCGTGGGAGTGGTGGGCGTGCACCAGCTCGACGCCCTCGTCGCCGATCAGCCGCCCCAGGGCGAGCACGTCCTGCACGATCCCGACGGGCGACCGCTTGGCCTCGAGCGTGACCGCGGTCAAGGGCTCGATCCCCGCCTCCCGCGCCTTCGCTTCGAAGCGATCGCCTCGGATCATCGCGAGCATGACCCGGTGCCCGCGCTCGCGGAGCCCGCGGCAGAGCGTGACGATCGAGTCCGCGCTTCCCGTCCACCAGCGGTTGGCGGCGAGCTGGAGGATCGTCACCCGAGCTCTCCGTAGAGGGCGAGCAGCCGGTCGACGCAGCCGTCGCGGGAGTACCGCCGCGCCACGAGCGCCTGCGCCGCCGCCGCGCGCCGCCGGGCGGCCACGGGGTGCCGCAGCACCGCGCCAAGCGCCGCGGCCAGCGCGGCCGGATCCTCGGGGGGGACCAGGAGCCCCGTCTCGCCGTCAGCGAGCACCTCCGGGATGCCGCCGACCGCCGACGCCACGACGGGGACGCCGACCGCCATCGCCTGGAGCAAGGACTGCGGCACGCCCTCCGTCCGGATGGACGCGAGGACGAAGCAGTCCATGAACCGGAGCAATTCCGGCACATCGCGACGGAAGCCGGGGAAGCAGACGGCGGGCGCGAGGCCGCGCCCCCGGGCGAGCTCCTCGACCCACGCCCGCCGGATCCCGTCGCCGACCAGCACGAGCCGGGCCTGGGGGAACTCGGGCCGGAGCCGCTCGAACGCGTCGAGGAGATGCGGGTGCCCCTTCGAGCCCCGGAACATCGCGATCGAGCCGATCACCGGACGCGCGGGACCGAACTCGCGCAGCAGCGCCTCGCTTCGCTCCCCCGGCGTGAACCGGGCCAGGTCGACCCCCGCGGCGACCGCGCGGACGGCCTCGGGGCGGACGCCCCCGGCGAGTACGAGCGCGCGGATCGCCTCGCCGCTCGTCAGGACGCGATCGGCGAGCCAGGTGTAGACCGGGTTGAGACCGGCGCGGATCGGGATCGACACGTGCCGGGAGCGCACCACGGGCACCCGCGCGAGCCGCGCCGCCGCGCCGCCCACCCACGCGTCGACCGAGCTGTGGGTGTGGACGAGGTCGACCTTCTCCCGCCGGATGACCCGCGCGAGCCGGAGGACAGCGGGCACGTCCCACGCCCCCCGCATAGCGACCTCCGCCGTCTCCAGGGCGACCCGCCGGGCCTCCTCCCGGACCCGGCTCCCCGGCTGGGCGGCGAGCACGACGCGCACGCCGCGCTCGCGTAGCCAGGTGGCCTCGGTGACGATTCGCACCTCCTGCCCGCCCCAGCCCAGGGAGGATTCGGTATGGAGAACCGTGAGCGGCACGAGACTAGCCGTCGCGCGGCCGGAGCCAGTCCCGGCCCGCGGCCCGCCCGCCCGCGTCGCCGTCCGCCCCTCGGGTCTCCGATGCCAGCGTCGCGGCCGGCGCCCGTAATCCGAGGCGCGCGAGCACCGCGTCGGCGACCTCGTCGACGCCGATCGCCCGCATGCACACGTGGTCGATCGGGCAGCGGCCCAGGAAGCAGGGCGCGCACGGGACCTGCTTGGCGATGATGGTCGCGGGGCCCCGTGGGGCCGAGAGCGCGGGGTCCGTGGGGCCGAACAGCGCGACCACCGGGGTGCCGAGGGCGGCGGCCAGATGCGCGGTCCCGGTGTCGCCGCTCACGAGGGTGTCCAGGCGGCCGAGCAGCGCGGGGAGGAGTGCCGGACGATCTCGACCAACGAGCGACGGAATCGCCGAGCCGGCGCCCGCCTGGACGCGACGCTCGAGGGCTAGGTCGGCCGCCGTGCCGAGGAGCAGCGCGGTCACCCCGTGGCCGGCGAGCCGGGCGCAGAGCGACGCGAGACGGTCGGCGGACCAGACCTTCGAGGAGCCGGAAGCGGCACCGAGATGGACGCCGACTCGCGGCGCCTGGCTGGCGCCGCACCGCACCAACAGCTCCGCCACCTCGGTCTCGCTCGCCGCGGCGGGGAGCCGACGAAGCGCGGGCTCCGCCCCGGCGGGCGCAATCCCGAGCGGCCCCAGGAGCCCCAGATACTCGTCGATCTGATGGCGCCGGGGCGAGGGAAGCGGCAGACGGTCGGTGAGCCAGATCCCGCGGCCGGAGGTGTCGTAGCCGATCCGCCGTCGCGCGCGCCAGTAGCGGGCGGTCAGCGCCGACTCAAGCGAGTTGGGCAGGAGGAGGGCCAGATCCGGGCAGAAGGGCCGGACGGCCTCGAGGGCGCGCAGGCGCCCCGTCCACGCCCGCGGATAGCCGACCCACGTGTCGGCCAGCTCCTGTCCGGCGACCAGCCAGGCCCACGGGCCGATGGCCACGATCCGATCCGACGGCGCAAGGCCGGCCCGGAGCGAACGCAGGAGCGGCAGCGCCATGACGGTGTCGCCGAGCCAGTTCGGGAGGCGCACGAGAACGTTCATCGGCGCGGGCGCGCGAGCGCTTCGCGCCAGAGGTCGGCGCCGGCGCGCAGGACGAAGCGGACGCCGAGGGCCCAGAGGGACAGCCGCGACGGGGGCAGGCTGCTCAGCCGGACCCAGTCCTTCTCCGTCGTCACGAGCCCCTCCGCGCCCGCGGCGACGGCGCGCGCGGCGAGCCGGTCGAGATCCCCGCGCCCATACCAGCAATGGTCGGGGAACGCCGCGAAGCCCGCAAGGTCCACGCCGAGGGCCGCGAGCGTCCGACGGAAGTCGTCGGGCCAGGCGATGCCGGCGAAGCCCAGGAGCCGCTTGCCCGTGAGCGTTCGCGCCGGCTCCGGCGTGAGCCGCCGTGCCTCCCAGCACTCGACCGGCTCGTATTCGGCGGCGAGGACGGGCACCCCCGGCGCGTGCCGGGCGGCCACGGCGGCCACTGACGCGACCGCATCGGGTCCGGCGGCGCCGCTCACGACGATCAGGTGGGCCCGCGCGAGAGCGTTCACCGGCTCGCGCAGGGGGCCGGCCGGGAACAGGCGTCCGTTGCCCCACGGGTTCTCGCCGCGGACGAGGACGATCTCCAGATCCTTCACGAGGCTCCGGTTCTGGAAGCCGTCGTCGAGGACGACCGCCGACACGCCGAAGCGGCGCAGGGCCAGGCGCGCCGCCTCGTACCGGTTGGCCCCGACGACCACCGGCACCCCGGGGAGCCGGCGCGCGAGTAGGAAGGGCTCGTCCCCCGCGTCCCGCGGCTCGAGGAGGACCGAGCGACCGTCGGCGACGACCCGGACCCCCGTCGAGCGGCGACCGTAGCCGCGGCTGACGACGGCCGGGCGCGCGCCGAGCGCGGCCAGCGTGCGCACCGCGTACTCGACGGCGGGCGTCTTGCCCGTGCCGCCGAGCGTGAGGTTGCCGATGGAGATCACGGCGCAGGGCAGCGGCCGGCTCGTGAGGATCCGCCGATCGTAGAGCCACTCGCGTGCCCGGAGGAGCCCGTGGTAGCCGCCCGCGAGCGCCCGGGCGCCGCCCGCGCTGCCGCCACGCTCCCATTCGTGGACGAGGCGCGCCCGCACCGCGCGAGTCAGGCTACTCACCCGCGCCGCCCGACTGGACGAGAAAGCGGTCGATCAAGGCGAGCGTCTCGCGAACCGCGCCCTGCCGACCGCCGCCAACCCGGCGTCGCCCATCGTCGCCCGGAGCGCGGGATCGCCGAGGAGCCGCGCCAGCTCCCGCTCGAGCTCGGCCGCGTCCCGGACGACGAGGCCGCCGCCACTGCCCGCCAGGAGCTCGGCGCTCTCGCGGAAGTTCGTCGTGTGGGGACCGAAGAGCGCGGGCTTCCGCCGCAGGGCGACCTCGACCATGTTGTGGCCCCCCGACGGCACCAGGCTTCCGCCCACGAACACCACGTCGGCGAGCTGGTAGAGCTGGGCCAGCTCGCCCACGGTGTCGAGGATGATGGTCGCGCCGTCCGTCCGGCCCTTCGGCAGCTCGCTCCGCCGCACGACCGGGAGGCCCCGCTCGCGGACGAGCCGCTCGACCTCAAAGACACGCTCCGGGTGCCGGGGGGCGACGATCAGGACGAGGCCCGGGTGGCGCTCGCGCAGGCGGGCGTGGACGTCCAGCACGATCGGCTCCTCGCCGCGATGCGTGCTGCCGGCGATCCACACGGGGGCACCGGGCGCGAGGCCGAGCAGCCGCCGCCAGAGCGCCGGCGCGGCGCCGTCGTCCGCGGGCGCGTCGTTCTTGACGTTCCCCGTCACGAACACGCGTTCGGGCGCCGCGCCGAGGCCGATGATCCGGCGCGCGTCCTCGTCCGAGCGCATGCCGAAGACCGCCACCGTCTCGAGCAGGCCCCGCATGAACGCCCGCGCGAGCCGGTAGCGCCGGTAGGAACGGTCGGAGATACGTCCGTTGGCGATCATGACGGGCACGCCGCGAGCGGCGAGCGCGCGGAAGAGGTTCGGCCAGAGCTCCGTTTCGAGCACCACGAAGAGCTGCGGCCGGTTGTGGGCAATCGCCCGCCGCACCGCGCCCGGCAGGTCGAGCGGGAAGTAGCGATGGATCGCCAGGCGCGCCAGCCGCTGGCGCGCGACCCCGGCGCCCGTCTCGGTCACGGTCGTCACGAGGATCGGCAGCTCGGGGTGGAGGCGGCAGAGCTCCTCGACGATCGGCACCGCCGCGAGCATCTCGCCGACCGACACCGCGTGCACCCAGGCGGTCCTGGGGGGGTCGGGGACGTCCCGATAGAAGCCGAGGCGCTCGCGCAGGTGGATCGGGACGCCGCGCGCGAGGCGCCGCCAGACGGCGACCGGCACGTAGCCGAGCAGCAGGAGACGGAGGGCCAAGGTGTAGGTCACGTAGGCGAGCCGCCTCACCGCCGGCCTACCGCGTTCCGCGCCGCCTCGCCGAGTTGCGCGAGCGCCGACTCGAGGTCCTTCCGCGCCACCTCGCGGTCACGTCCCCGTACCGGCAGCGGCGCCCCGAACGCGAGCGCGCCGCGCCCGAACGGCCGCGGAATCTCGAAGCCATCCCAGCTCCCGAGCCGCCAGGCGGGCTCGGCGACGAAGGCGACCGGGACGAGCGGCGCACCCGTCAGCTCGGCGAGCACGATCACGCCGGCCTGCGCCCGGGCGCGCGGGCCCCGGGGCCCGTCGGGCGCGACGACGACGTCGACGCCCGCGCGGACCCGTCGCGCGAGCTGGCGGAGGGCACTCGCGCCGCCCCGGCTCGATGAGCCGCGGATCACGCCGAAGCCGAAGCGGCGCACGAACTCCGCGAGGAGTTCGCCGTCGGGCGAGGCGCTGGTCAGCACGTGGACGGGGCGGGCGCCCCAGGCTTGGCGTAGCCGTTCGGTCACGAGCGGCATCATCAGAATCTGGCCGTGCCAAACCGCGTAGATGAGCGGGCGTGCGGTCGCCCAGAGCGGCGCGACCTGGGGATCGCCGAGCACGGTGATCCGCATGGTGCGGCCGAGCAGGCGGACGAGGACGGCCCCGAGCGGGGCGAGCGCGCGCGCGATGAGGCGATCCCACCTGGAGACGGTCACGGACCCGCGCCCGCGGCCTGGAGCACGGACCGCGCCGCCCGCAGCCCGACGCCGGGGGGCCCGAACCGACCGTGGAGCTCGGCGAAGGCGGCCCGCTGCGCGGCGAGCGCCGACGGATCCGAGAGCAGCCGCTCCGCCTCCCGCGCCAGGCGCGGGCCGGTCACGGTGTCCTGATAGAGCTCGGGGGCGACCGTGCGGGCGAGGGCAATGTTGGGCAGCCCGATCCACGACACGCGGATCAGCAGTAGAGACAGCCGGAAGGAGAGCTGGGAGAGCCGGTAGCAGATGATCATCGGCGTCCCGAGGAGCGCCGCTTCCAGGGTGACGGTGCCCGACGCCGCCAGGAGCAGATCCGCGGCCGCCATCACCGCC
>Ga0209160_1005280_pt1 | contig 10210 bp, 11 predicted proteins | sample GraSoiAngelo_153_FD_186167 | JGI IMG/M metagenome (GOLD analysis project Ga0209160, IMG submission 186167) | Grasslands soil microbial communities from the Angelo Coastal Reserve, California, USA - 14_1009_12_40cm (SPAdes) (version 2) | ecosystem: Environmental > Terrestrial > Soil > Grasslands ... | reverse complement strand
GAACCGCTCCGCGAGAAGGCGCACGACGCGATAGAGCCTCGCGCGCGCCTTCGCGATACGGAGCCGCGCGAGATCGGGAAAGCGACCCACGACGTGATCGCGGAGCGCGGGGTCGGGTCCGAACGAGGTCCGCATCCCGCGGCGGACGGTGAGGAACACGCGCGACTCGCCGCGAGGCCGTGCGAAGACGCAGACGATCCCATCGCGGTCGAGATGCCAGTGCACGGCAGCAGGTGGAGCGACCTCGCCCTCGGCCTCGAGGTAGAGGAAATCCGTGGCGTACTCGTGCTCCTCCTCCGCGATCCCGAGCTCGCGCCGCACGCTCGAGCGCGTGCCGTCGCAGCCAATGACCACACGCGCGCGGAGCTCGCGCGCGTTCCCGCCTTCGCGCACACGCACGCCCACCACCCGCCCGCCTTCGCGCAGCAGCCCGGTCACGACGGCGCGCTCGACGGTCACGCTGGGCCGGCGCTCGGCGCACGCTGAGAGCACCGCCTCGATCCGTTCGTGCGGGACCGCGATCGTCCGACCGGCCGGCGTCTGGTCGCGTACGGGGGTCGGGTACCGCGCGACGATCCCGCGGTCCCGCGTGCTCACCACGAGCTCGCGCAACGCGACCGCTCCGTCGGCCCGCAGCGCGTCAAGGACACCCCAGCTATCGAGGATGCGCAGCGTCGGCGGATGGAGGAGATCGCCGCGCGCGCCGTGCCGCTCGCGGTCGAGGCGCTCGATGAGGAGCGTCGGGATGCCGCGGCTCCCGAGGGCGTTCGCGAGCGACGCCCCCGCCACGGCGCCGCCGACGACGATCGCCTCAGGCGACGGCGAGGCGGAGCTCCTCCCGCACGATCCGCGCGCCGGCGGCGAGCGCGCGCAGCTTCCCGCGCGCGCTCTCGCGCGACAGGTACTTCATGCCGCAGTCGGGCGCGAGCACGAGCCGCTCCGGCGGCACGTGCCGCAGCGCCGCGCGGGCGCGCTCCGCCACGGTCTCCGCCGTCTCGACGCGCGGGTCCGCGAGGTCGATGACGCCGAGGACGATCGTCTTGTCGCCGAGCCGCTCGAGGACGGAGAGGTCCAGGCGGGGCTGCGCCGCCTCGATCGCGAGCTGGTCCGCCGGACACCGGGCGAGCTCCTCGAGGAACGCGTAGTGGCCGGGCTTGTCCTTGATGTAATGCGCGTAGCCGAAGCACGTGTGCAGCGCGGTGGTGCCGCTGACGCCGGCCAGCGCGCGCTCGATCGCGGGAAGCGCGAACGCGCGCGCCTCCGGGATCCGCGACTGGAGGTACGGCTCGTCGATCTGCACGACGTCCGCGCCGCCGCCACGTCGTGGTAGTGCTCGTCGACGGCCTGTTGCGACATCGTGAACGGGCCTGGCACGGTGATCTTCACGCGGCGGTCGGTGTTCCGCCTGAGGAGCTCGAGCGCGCGCACCTCCACCGGCCGCGTGCGCCGTATCGGACCGACGATCCGCGGGACGATGTCCTTCTTCCCGGTCCGCGAGACCGCCTCGCCTGGGCGGTCGAGGTCCACGCCGGCGAGCGAGCTCGCGAAATGATTGGAGTAGCTCTCGCGGCGCATCTCGCCATCGGTGATGACGTCGATCCCGGCCTGCTCCATCTCGCGGATCGCCAGGAGCGTCGCGTCGTCCTGCGCCTGCTCGAGCCAGGGCTCCGGGACGCGCCAGACCTCACGCGCGAGGACGCGCGGCGGCAGGCGCGAGCGGAGCATGTCGCGATCGACGAGCCAGTCCGGCTGCGGAAAGCTCCCGATGACCGTCGTCGGAAGGAGCTGAGGCATCACCTCGGCGATGATGCCTCAGCCCGCTCCCCTACTGACGCTGGACCGGGACCCCGTCGTGCTCCCAGCGGACCGAGCCATCGGGCATCTGGAACGCGAGCCAACTGGCGTCCGCGGAGCCCATCACGAAGACGCCACGAATCGCTCCGCCAAGCACGAGCACGCTCGCGTCGTCGAAGCCGACCGTCGCGGCGCGCACGGCGTCGTTGACGCCCCAGTCGGACCAGGGCAGCCCGTCGAGCTCCCACCGCACCCGTCCGTCCGCCGTCTGGAACGCGACGAGCCGGCCGTCGGGCGAGCTCATGAGATAGCTGCCACCGAGGCTCGACATCGGGACGAGCTCGCTCGAGGTCGTGACCGGGTCGGCGAGCGCGGGGGAGGCGAAGGCGAGCGTGAGCGCGACCGCGCACGTCGTCACGATGCGGCGCATGTTTCCGACCTCCTTCGTTCGCCCGCCATACACGCAGAACGGGGTCCGCCTGGCCGCGCCAATCGCAACGAGAGATCGGCGGGTAGGACACGATCCGGTAACGAGACGGCAGGGTCGGTGCGGGCTAGCGGCGGAGCCGCCAGGCCACCGGCAGCGCTACGGCGGCGAGCGCGATCTTCACGGCATCGCCCGCGACGAATGGGAGCATGCCGAGCGGAAGCGCGCGCTCGGGGCCCACGAAACGGGCGAGCCACGCGACGCCGAAGACGAAGATGACCAGGTCCGCGAGGGCCATCGCGACGATCGTCGTGAGCACGCGCCGATCGAAGCCTCTCTCGGCGAGCGCGCCGACGACCGCCGCGGCCGCGACGAAGCCGACGAGGTAGCCCGCGGTCGGGCCGAACGCGACGGGCACGCCCGGGATGGAGCTCGGCGACCACGCCGACGTGCCGCCGGCGAACACGGGCAGGCCCAGGGTCCCTTCGGCGACGTACGCCGCGAGCGTCGCGGCACCCAGACGGGCGCCGAGCGCCGCGCCCACGAGCAGCACCGCGAACGTCTGGCCGGTCACCGGTACCGGACTGAACGGGAGATCGACGCGGAGCTGCGCGGCGAGCGCGACGAGCGCGCTGCCGGCGACGATCGCCACGGCCGCGGCGGGCCAGGTGGGCGTGACGACGGTCGCGAAGAGCGTGCGCTGTCCGATCACGGTCCGCGATGCTCTCACACCGGCATCACGTCGTGCTTCTTACGCGGCCGCTCGACGCGCTTGGTCTCGAGGACCGCGAGAGCGCCGATGAGCCGCGCCCGTGTCTCGGCCGGCGCGATCGCGGCCTGCGCGAAGCTCGTCGCGAGCGCATCGGCCGGGCCGCTGAAGCGCTCGCGGAACTCGGCGATCTTCTCACGGCGCACCGCCGACGGATCCGCGGCCGCGCCGATCTCCCGCTTGTGGAGTATCTCGACGGCGGCCTCGGCGCCCATGACCGCGAGCTCGACGCCCGGCCACAGGAGAACGGCGTCCGCGCCGAGCTCGCGCGTGCACATCGCCTGCTTCGCGCCGCCGTAGCCCTTGCGGAGATAGACGGTGACCTTCGGCACGGTCGCCTCGGAGTACGCGTACAGCATCTTCGCGCCGTGGCGGATGATCCCGGCCTGCTCCTGTTTCAGGCCGGGCAGGAAACCGGGGACGTCGACGAGGGTGACCAGCGGGATGCCGAACGCGTCGCAGAACCGGATGAACCGCGCCGCCTTGTCCGCGGCATCCACGTCGATGGCGCCCGCGACGTGCTGCGGATTGTTCGCGACGAAGCCCACGCTGCGGCCGTCGAGCCGCGCCAGACCGATCGCCATGTTCCGCGCGAAGCGCGGCTTGAGCTCGAAGAACTCGCCATCGTCGGCGACGCGCGTGATGACCATCCGCACGTCGTATGGCTTGCGCAGATCCTGGGGGACGACGTCGGGGAGGTCGTCCGCGCGCCGCGAGGGGGCGTCGTCCGTACGGCGCCGCGGCACGTTGGAGTCGAAGCTCGACGGGAGGTACCCGAGCAGCGTGCGGATGCGCTCGAGGCACTCGCGGTCGTCCGCCGCGACGACGTCCGCGCAGCCGGAGAGCTCGCCGTGCACCTTCGCGCCGCCGAGATCTTCGGGCGTTACCTCCTGTCCGAGCACCTCCTTGATGACCGCGGGACCGGTGATGAACATCTGGCCCGTACCGCGGACCATGAAGACGACATCGGTCAGGGCCGGCGAGTACGAGCCGACGCCGATGCACGGGCCCATCACCGCCGAGAGCTGCGGCACCGCGCCGGAGGCCTGGCTGTTCGCGTGGAAGATGCGGCCGATCGCGCGCGTGACCTCGAGCCCCTCCTGGATGCGCGCGCCGGCGGAGTCCCAGAGCCCGACGACCGGCAGTCCGAGCGTCCGCGCCCGGTCGATCGCGTACGCGATCTTCTCGCCGTGGGCGGCGCCCACGGTGCCGGCCATGACGCTCCAGTCCTGCGCGTAGACGTAGACCGGGCGGCCCTCGACGCGGCCGTGGCCGACGATGACGCCGTCCCCGGGCCTGCGCCGCTCGGCCATACCGAAGTCGGTGACGTGCGTGAGCGCCTCGGCGAACTCCTCCACGAACGTGCCGCCGTCGCAGAGCGCCTCGACACGCTCGCGTGCCGTGAGCTTCGTCTCGGCCACTACACGATCCCGAGCCCGGCGAGGACCGCGAGCATCACCGACGCCGCCATGATCGAGCCGAGCTGGCCGCCGGTGTTCGCGGCCATGGCCGGCATGAGCAGATAGCTCTTGCGGTTCTCCTGCTGGCCGATCCGCTGCACGACGCGCGCGGCCATCGGGTACGCGGAGATCCCCGCCGCGCCGATGAGCGGGTTGATGCGGCCGCCCGAGAGCAGCCCGTAGATCTTCCCGAACGCGATCCCGGCCGCCGTGTCCAGCACGATCGCGACGAAGCCGAGACCGAACACGAGGAGCGTCTGGGGGCGGAGGAAGACGTCGGCCTGCATCGTCGCGCCGATGCAGAGGCCGAGGAGCAGCGTCACGACGTTCGCGATCTCGTTCTGCGCGGCGTCGCGCAGCCGGTCGACGACGCCGCTCTCGCGCAGCAGATTGCCGAGCATGAGCGTGCCGAGCAGCGGCACGCCCTGCGGCGCGAGCAGCCCGCCGACGATCGTGACGACGATCGGCAGGAGCACGCGCGCCGCGCGCGAGACCTCGACGCTCTTCACCGGTGGCATCACCCGGCGGCGCTCCTCCTTCGTCGTGAGGAGCCGCATGATCGGCGGCTGCACGACCGGGACGAGCGACATGTAGGAGTACGCCGCGACCGAGACCGCGCCGAGGAGGTGCGGCGCGTACTTCGTGCTGACGAAGATCGCGGTCGGGCCGTCCATGGCGCCGATGACGCCGACGGCGACGGAGTCGCGCAGCGGGAAGCCGATGACGAGCGCGAGCAGCAGCGTGATGAAGATCCCCAGCTGGCCCGCCGCGCCGAGGAGCAGGAGCTTGGGATCGCCGAAGAGCGGCCCGAAATCGGTGAGCGCGCCGATGCCGAGGAAGATGAGCACCGGGAAGAGCTCCGTGGCGACGCCCGCGTCGTAGACCACGCGGAGGATCCCGCCGGGCGCCATGAGCCCCGAGCCCGGGATGTTCACGAGGACCGCGCCGAACCCGATCGGCACGAGGAGGAGTGGCTCGAGTCCGCGGCGGATGCCGAGATAGAGGAGCGCACAGCCGACCGCGATCATGAGCGCGTCCCCGGGACCGAGCCGCCCGGCGCCCTGGAGGAAGCCCCCGATCGCCGCCGCGACCGCGTCGCCCATTAACCCAATCTCTGGCTTCGCCAGGAGACGCGCTCAGGGCTGGCGGACTCGCTCCTCGCAGGTGAACTGCTCGTCGCTCGACTCATTCTCAGCCCTTGGCTGGGAAGAGACGACGAAGCGCGACCGTGAAGAGCGCGACGATGCCGAGCGCGACGAGCGTGCCGGCCGCGCTCACGATCGCGACGACGAGGCCGACGCCGAGCTCGCCCGTCACCTCAGTCGAGGACCGCGATGACGTCGCCGGCGTCCACCGCGTCGCCCGGCGCGACGCGGAATGCGGTGAGCATCCCGTCGCGCGGGGCGACGACCTGGATCTCCATCTTCATCGCTTCCATGACGAGGAGGGTCTCGTCCTCCTTCACGCGGGCGCCCGGCTCCGCCGCGAGGCGGAGCACCTTCCCGAGCATCGGTGCGACGACGTCCTCGGCCACGGGTCGCGCGAGGTCAGCGGCCCCGGGCGCGCCTCGCCGTCCGCTTGGTCGTCGTTCGCTTGCGCGCGGTCGTCTTGCGCGCCGTCGAGCGAGCGCCGGCGCGACGCGTCGCGGCCCGCTTCGTCGGGCGCTGCGCTGGCTGGCCGTTCGAGCTCTTCGCCAGGCCGATCACGTTTCCCTCGGGGTCCGAGAACAGCGCGTACTGGACCACGCCCATGTCCATCGGTGGCATCACGGTCCGGCCGCCCAGCTGCTCGGCCTTCGCGAGCGTCTTCGCCAGGTCCGGGGTCTCGACGTAGAACGTGACCCAGGCGCGGCCGTTCTGGCTCGCGCCGATGCCGCCGCCGATGCTGTGGCCCGGCCCTGCGGCGCTCACCATGCCGTAGTCCATGGGGTTGTTCGTGTCGATCTTCCAGCCGAAGAGATCGCCGTAGAACTTCTGTGCGGCCTTCGCGTCGCGCGCGTTCACCTCGAAATGCGTGACCGGATGTGCCATCGAAGCTGTCCTCCCCTGCGTGGCCCGAGCGGCCCGGCCACAGACTCTAGCCGACCCATAGCATCGGGTCGTGGGACGACCGCTCGAGGCGGCGCGCGCGTTCGTGAAGGCGGTGCAAGGGCGCGATCCCGACGCCGCGGCGGCGCTGTGTACGGAGGACGTCGAGGTCCGAGTGCCGGGCATCGACACGCCGTTCCACGGCAAGGACGGCGTGCGGCAGATGATCCGCATGGCGCCGGCGGAGCTCCTCCAGAGCCTGCGCGGAGAAGAGGAGCGCGGCAACGAGGTCCGCGTGACCACGCTCACGCGCGCGCCCGGGATCTTCGCGAACTACACGACGTGGCGCTTCGAGACCGACGGCGCGCTCGTCCGTCGCCTCAGCTTCGAGCTGCGCGGGGCGAACTGAACTAGCTCGCGAGCCCGATGTCGAAGGTCGCGGCGTACGCGCTGCCGGTCCTGGCCACCTGCAGTGTCAGCTTCCCGCCGCTGTCGTTGAAGATGCCGTCGCCGGTGTTTTTCAGGCGCTGCCCGGTCTTCTGGGAATAGGGCGCCTCGGCGAAGACCTGGTCGCTCACCGCGTCGTCGAAAAAGAGCTGCGACGTGAACTCCGATGACGGATTCGTCGTCCGGATCTTGAAGTGGATGTGCACCGCGCGCCCCTGGTACCAGCCCGGGTAGATGGTCGTGAACTGGACCTTCCCGTTCGCGTCGGTCGTCTGGTAGCCGCGGAGGAACTTCTTGCCTTTCGTGTTGAAGCCAGGGTCCGTGGCGTCCGAATAGACGCCGAGCGCGTCGCAGTGCCAGACGTCGACCGTCGCACCGCCGAGAGGCAGGCACGAGGCGCCGCTGACGCGCGAGACGTTCACCGTGAGCGTGAGCTGGGCGCCCGGCCTCACCGTGCCATCCGAGGGATCGGATCGGATGTCTGACCGGTTCAGCTTCTCGTCGACGAAGTAGGGCCCTTCGGTGAGGGCGGGGCGGACGACGCACGAGGGAACGGCGGCGGTCGCGGCCAGCGGCGCGGCGGTCGCGCCGACGGTCGCCGCTCCGGTCGCGCGCGCTGTCGGCGACGCTGTGACGCTTGCGGGCGGCGCGCAGGCGGCGAGGAAAACGGCGCCCGTGCCGCCGAGAAGCGCGAGCACCTCGCGCCGGCTGAGGATCCGCCCGATCGGGGCGTCGTCGGCGTCCAGTTCGCGGCTCCTAGCCTTTGGCGGTCGCGACGAGGTCGACGACCACCTTGATCTCGTCGACGAGGCTGACGACGCGGAACGGCACCGACGGAGCCGTCATGCCGAAGTCGGCGAACTTCCACGTGGGGTTCGCGGTCGCCGTCGCGGTGAGATTCGCGCCGTCGCGCTTGCCCTGGACGTCGAACGTGACCTCCTTCGTCGTGCCGTGGATCGTCACCTTCCCGGAGAGCGTCAGCGTGAAGTCGCCGCTCGCGGGGACGGTGCCGCTGATCTTCGTGGGCACGAGCTCGGCCTTGGGGAACTGGCTCGTGCGCAGCGTGTCCATCTTGATGAAGCGGTCGCGGTCCCGCTGGTCGCTCGTGAGCGTCGTCAGGTCGAACGAGATCTTCGAGTCGCTCGTGAACGTGCCGTCCACGTTGAGCGTGAAGGACCCCGTCGCCCCCGTTGCGACGAGCACCGCGTCCGATGGCGCGCTCACGCCGACGAGCTGCTCGCGCACGCGGACCGTCGCCTTCGAGGTGTCGCCCACCGACCAGGTCCCCTGCGCGACCGGCCCCGCGGTGCCTGGGGCGGTCGCCGTCGGCGCGGGCGCGGTGCTCGGCGTCGCCGCGCCGCCGCACGCTGCGACGAACAGCACCGCGAGCAGAGCGCCGATAGGAGGACGCATCGCCGTCAATCGTGAGGCATCGCGCGCGGTCGGTGGGACCGCGGCGCTAAGAATCGGCTAATAAGGTCAGGCGAACTCGACCGAGCGCTTCGAGAGGCCGAGGAAATAGCCGTCGATGACCGTGCGCGGCGTCTCGTCGAGGCTCGCGCCCAACGCGACGAAGAGCGGGACGAAGTGATCGACGGTCGGATGCGCGTACGGCAGCCCTGGTGCGGTGCGCCGGTAGTCGACGAGCGCGTCGACGTCGCCGCGCGCGAGCGTCTCGGCGGCCCACGCATCGAACTCCTTCGACCACCCGGGCGGCGGCGCGTCCGGACGGAAGTCCGTGAGGAAGGGCAGGCCGTGCGTGAGGAAGCCGCTGCCCATGATGAGGACGCCCTCGTCACGTAGCGGCGCGAGCTGCCGGCCGAGCGTGAGGAGCTGCGTCGCGTTCAAGCTGGGCATCGAGATCTGCAGCACGGGGACGTCCGCCTGCGGATACATGACCGTGAGCGGCACGTAGGCGCCGTGGTCGAGGCCGCGCGCGGGCTCCTCGCCGACCGGCGTCTGCGCGCCGACGAGCTGCCGCACGCGCCGCGCGAGCGCGGGCGCGCCCGGCGCGGGGTACGTGACGCGGTAGTACTTCTCCGGGAAGCCCGAGAAGTCGTACACGAGGGGGACCGGCGTCGTCGCGCCGATCGTGAGCGGCGCGTTCTCCCAGTGCGCCGAGATGACGAGGATCGCCTTCGGCCGCGGGAGCGCCGCGGCCCACGCGGCGAGCTCGCCCGGCCAGATCGGATCGTCCACCAGCGGCGGCGCGCCGTGGCCGAGGTACACGCTCGGCATGCGGTCGGTGCTCATGGCGACATCTCAACACTGCGCGCCCGTCGGTTATTTCGCGGTTCAGCCTTGCGGCCGTTCGAGGAGCATCCGCTTCACCGTCGACTTCACCTGGCGCATCGCCTTCTCGGCAACGTCGCCGAGGATGAGCTGCCGGCGGGGCGCGTCAGCGCGTCTCGAGGGGCCGCGGTCCGGCCGGCGGGGGGAACGACTCGTCCAGCTCGTCGAGGTCCCTCTTCGAGAGCTGGAGGTCGACGGCGCCACGGTTCTCCCGCACGCGGGCCGGATGTCGCGATTTGGGGATCGCGATGACGCCCGGATGGCGGATCAGCCACGCCAGCGCGACCTGTGCTGACGTCGCCCCGTGTCTCACCGCGACGCGCCCGAGGGCGGGGTGATCGCGGTGCGACAGGAGTCCCTCCTCGAGCGGTGAGTACGCGATGATCGGCAGCCGGCGCCGCCGGCACCAGGGCAGGAGGTCGTCCTCGATCCCGCGGCGCAGCAGGTTGTAGAGGACCTCGTTCGCGGCGATGCGGACGCCGTCCCGCACCCTCGCGAGCTCCTCCATGTCCGCGACGTCGAAGTTGCTGACGCCGGCATGACGGATCTTCCCCGCGCGAAGGAGCTCCGCGAACCCGGCGACGGTCTCGCGCAGCGGGACGTCACCGCGCCAATGGAGCAGGTAGAGGTCGATGCGGTCCGTGCCCAGCCGTCGCAGGCTTCGCTCGCACGCCGCGACCAGGGCCTTTTTCGTCGCGTGTTGCGGGTAGAGCTTGCTCACGACGAAGACGTCGTCGCGCCGTCCCGCGATCGCCGCGCCGACGACCTTCTCCGCGCCGCCCTCGCCGTACATCTCGGCCGTGTCGATGAGCGTCATGCCGAGCTCGATGCCGAGACGCAGCGTCGCGACCTCGCTCCGTCGCGCCGCGGGATCCTCTCCCATCCGCCAGGTGCCCTGGCCGATGACCGGCACGCGTTCGCCCGACGAGAGTTTTGCGGTCCGGATCGCCCGCACGACGGACGTCAGGCGGGCGCTGGTGCAGGCGTGGCGGTG
>Ga0209160_1005279_pt1 | contig 10210 bp, 9 predicted proteins | sample GraSoiAngelo_153_FD_186167 | JGI IMG/M metagenome (GOLD analysis project Ga0209160, IMG submission 186167) | Grasslands soil microbial communities from the Angelo Coastal Reserve, California, USA - 14_1009_12_40cm (SPAdes) (version 2) | ecosystem: Environmental > Terrestrial > Soil > Grasslands ... | reverse complement strand
GACGAGACCGGCGGCCGATGTGATGGTGCTGCCCGACGGAGACCTCGCAGTCGAAGCCGCGGAGGTCGCGCGGATCTGCCGGTCGGTTCGATCCACGGCTGTCGACTACGAGCCGAAGAGCCTGGCCGCGAAGATGCGCTCGGCGAACAAGCTCGGTGTGAAGTTCGTCGTGCTGCTCAGTCCGGCCGACGCGGCGCAGCGGACCGCCCGCCTGCGCGACATGAGCAGCGGCGAGCAGACTGACCTGGCATGGGTAGAGTTGCCGACCCGACTCGCATGAGCGGCTTCTCCGCTCCCCACTGCGGTTCGCTCCGTGCGTCGGATGAGGGGCGCGAGCTCGAGCTGTACGGCTGGGTCGCGCGGCGTCGCGACCACGGCGGCTTGATCTTCATCGACCTGCGCGATCGCTGGGGCGCGATCCAGGTGGTGTTCAACCCGGCCCACGCGCCGCAGGCGCACACAAAGGCGTCCGATTTGCGCTCGGAGTACGTGGTGCGGGTCGAGGGCAAGGTAGCGCGGCGCCGGCCCGGCGCCGAGAACCCGCGCATGCCGACGGGCGAGGTGGAGGTGGTGGCTTCTGACCTCGAGGTGATCTCAGCCGCGAAGACTCCGCCCTTTGCCATCGAGGACGACGTCGAAGCCGACGAGGCGACCCGCCTGAAATACCGCTACCTCGACATCCGGCGGCCGAAGATGACCCACAACCTCGAGCTCCGCCATCGCGTCGTCCAGGCGATCCACCGCTACATGGACGCGCACGAGTTCATGGAGGTCGAGACGCCGATGCTTCTCAAAGGCACGCCGGAGGGCTCGCGCGACTTCATCGTCCCGTCGCGCCTGCATCCCGGCGAGTTCTTTGCCTTGCCGCAGTCGCCGCAGCAGTTGAAGCAGCTGCTCATGGTCGCGGGCATTGGTCGCTACTACCAGATCGCGCGCTGCCTGCGTGATGAGGACCTCCGCGCGGACCGCGTGGTGGAGATCACACAGCTGGACGTGGAGATGGCGTTCTGCACCGAAGAGGACGTGTTCGAGCTCATCGAAGGTTTGTGGGCGAAGGTCTGGAAAGACGTCCTCGGGATTGACATCCCGACGCCGTTCCGGCGCATCGACATGCAGGAGTCGCTCCTCAAGTACGGCACTGACAAGCCGGACCTGCGATTCGACCTCGAGATCGCCGACGTCAGCGATGCGCTGCGCGAGACAGGCGCCACGGTGCTTCGCGGCGCGCTCGATGCGGGTGGGGTCGTGCGCTGTTTTGCGGTGCCGGGCGGCAAAGACATGAGTCGCCGCGAGCTGGACGACCTCGCCGTCCTTGCGAGAGGCGCTGGGGCGAAGGGCCTGGCCTGGGTGCCGGGACCGCTGGATCGCCATCTCAGCGAAGGCGAGATGGCCGCGATCAAGTCCGCGGCGGGGGCCGGTGCGGACGACATCGTCCTCCTCGTGGCGGACCGGCGACGCAAGGCGGAGACAGTGATGGGACTGTTGCGTCGCGAGATGGCGCGCCGCCGCAAGCTGGTTCGCCACGGTGAGTGGAACTTTCTGTGGGTCTATCCGATGTACCTCTTCGAAGAGGACGATCTCGGCAACCTGACATACATGGCACTGCTGGCCGAGCGTCCCTACGACGTGAGGGCTCGAGCTTATGACTGCGTGCTCAACGGCGTCGAGATCTCAGGCGGCAGCATTCGCATCCACGACCGCGAGCTGCAGGAGAGGGTCTTCGGGATTCTCGGCATGGATGAGGAGCGCATCCGCACCCAGTTCGGCCACCTCCTCGACGCATTCGAGTACGGCGTGCCGCCGCACGGCGGCATCGCCGCCGGCATCGACCGCCTGATGATGGCGATCGTCGAGACCGACAACATCCGTGACGTCGTCGCGTTCCCCAAGACCCAGAGCCATCAGGACCTGATGCTCGGCGCGCCGAGCCCGGTCGACCCGAAGCAGCTCGAAGAGCTCCACATTCAGGTCGTTCCACCCAGGAAGCCTGTTTCGTAGTATTGAGGCGCTCCCAATGGGCTGCGGGTGACGTGCGCGTTGCCCAACAGTTCACCCAAGGGACCCCGGAGTCCGCAAGGCCGACCAAAAGCCCGCTTTCGACGGGACTTGGAGAGCCGAGGCAGGGGACCCACCTGAGCATGCTCAGGACAACCCACCGCCGCCGCTCGGAGGGAGCGCTCCCCCCGGATAGTCCGGACTATCCGCCCTTTCGAACCAGCGAGACCCCGGACAGTCCGGACTATCCGAGGGGGCCGGGAGTTTGAGGTTCATCCCACCGGGCCTGATCGTGGCCCTGCTTCTCGTGCTGATCGTCTCCCAGCTTTGCTACGCCTTCCTTCGGTACCGGCGGCGCGCCTACATCCCGATCCTCGTCATGACCGCCGTCGGCTTCGGCCTCGGCCAGTTCTGGGACTTCATGGGCCTGCCCTCGTTTCGCCTCGGCCAGGCCAACCTCGTGCCCGGTGTGGCTTTCGCGCTGCTCCTCCAGCCCCTGGCCCGCTTCGTACCGAGACCTGATCGCCAGCCCAAGGAGCCACCACGGGAACGTAGGCCCAGCAATTAGCAAACCCCCACTTACTATTGCGGGTGTGTTTGCGAACCGCGGCTCGAGGGTATTCAGTCGATGAGCAGCGAGAGCTTCATGTGGCTCGCTTTTGGGGTGGCCGCCCTGATCGTGGCGCTCGCCCTGGGGGCGGTCCTCATCAGGCTACGCGGCACCCTTGGCGCCGTGGAAGAGCTGCTCGACACCACGAACGAAGAATTGAAGGAGACGCTGCCCGAGGTGCGACAGACGATCGAGAATGTGAATGACATCACATCAGGTGTGAATGTCGGCCTCAGGACTGGCGGTCGCGGACTGGCGGCGGTCGGCCGCGGCGTCAATTCGGCGGTGCATGGCGCGAGGGTGGCGGGTCAGAGCCTTGTTCGCTCGGTTAGAGGAGGTTAGCGATGGCTGACGAAAGGAACGGCGGCGGTGGTTTCGGCTGGTTCATCCTCGGCGGACTCGTCGGTGCGGCAATCGGCGCGTACATCGCGACCGGCCCCGGCCGGGAGCAGGTCGAAGGCCTGCGCAGCAAGACGATCGAGCTGAGCGGCAGCGAGACCGTGCAGCGGGCGCGCGAGGCGGCGCAGCGGGCGCGGACCATGGTCACGGACCCCGATCACCCGGTCGGCAAGGCGATCCAGGACGGCGTCGCCGCGGCCAAGCGCAAGCGTGAAGAGCTCGAGGCGACCGCCGCGCGCAAGATGCAGCGGGCGACCAACCTGGAGGAATAGCCGAACCCGCATGGCGAAGCGCAACCTGGCAGAGCTGAAGATCCCGGCCGTATCAGCGTTCATACCGGTGGCCAAGCGCGTCGCGACCACGCTGGGCGGCCAGCTCGGTTTGAGCTTGATGGACCTCGACGAGCTCGCGATTGCTCTCACCCAGGCGTGCGACAGCGCGATCTCCGCGGCCGACGACCTCGGCACGCCGGCCGATCTCAAGCTGACCTACTTCGCCACCGACCGGGCGCTGGTGGTCGACGTCGACGTCATGCCGACGGGGGCCGCGCTGCCGCTGTCGGCGATCAAGCACGAGACTCACATCGACCCAGAGCTGCAGAGGCTCGCCTACGAGATGATCCGCTGCTTCGTCGATGACTTTCGGCCGTCGATCGAGCCACTTACCGGTCACGTGAGCTTCCGGATGGTCAAGCACCTAGCAGGCTGATCCCCGACCGGCGGACACTTAACAGGTATTGAGTTCGTCGACGCGGATTCCGCGCGAGGAGTTGCGGGCGCTCCATCGCCGCTACAAGGAAAGCAAGGACCCGGCGGAGCGAGATCGCATCCGGGCGCGGCTCGTCGACGCCTACCACGACTTCGTCTACTTCTTGGCACGCAAATTTCAGAACCGCGGTGAACCGCTCGACGATATCGTCCAGGTCGGCTACCTCGGCCTGATCAAGGCCATCGAGCGTTTTGACCCCGACCTCGGGTACGAGTTCACGACCTTCGCCACGCTGACTGTCGCAGGCGAGATCAAGCGGTACTTCCGCGACAAAGGAACCGCGATCCGGTTCCCGCGCCGTCTGCAGGAGCTGCACCAGTCGGTGGTCCGCGTCAACGAGCAGATGAAGAACGAGCTGGGTCGCGAGCCAACGGTGGGCGAGCTTGCGGATCGCCTTGGGGTCACACCCGACGACGTCACGGAGGCGATGGAGATTGGCCCAGCCTACGTGCCCGTCTCGCTCGACCAGCCGGTCTCGACCGGCGACGGGCAGGACAACCGCTCGGTGGCCGAGCAGATCGGCGGCTCCGATCCGGAGCTGGAGCGCGTCGAGATGCGCGACGTGCTCGACCGCGCAATGGAGCATCTGACCCCGCGCGAGCGCGCGATCATGGCGATGAGGTTTTACGAGCAGATGTCGCAGTCGGAGATCGCGCGCCGGCTCGGTATCAGCCAGATGCACGTCTCGCGGCTCCAGCGTGCCGCGCTCGAGCAGCTTCGCAAGTACGTGCCAGAAGAAAGCGCGGGCTAAGTGGCGCTCGTCGAGTCGGAAGCGCCGCGCGATCCCCTCACGCTCTTTCGCCGCTGGTATCGAGAGGCGCAAGACGCGGGCGCGCCGCAGCCCGACGCGATGACGCTCGCGACCTGCGGTGAGGAGGGGCCGTCGGCGCGCATGGTGCTGCTCAAGGGCATCGAGGACGGCGCATTCCTTTTCTATACGAACTACGGAAGCCGCAAAGGCCGCGACCTCGCGGCGGACAAGAGTGCGGCGCTGGTCTTCTACTGGTCCGTCACTCGCCATCAGGTACGCGTATCCGGCACGGTGCGGCGGCTGAGCCGGAAGATGTCGCAGGCGTACTTCGCGACGAGGCCTCGTGGGGCGCAGCTTTCCGCGCTGGCGTCGCGCCAGAGCCGCGTCGTCAAGTCGCGTGACGTGCTCGAGCGGGCCGTGCTCGAGCTGGCGAAAAAGTACCCGGCGGAGGCGCCGCTGCCACCGGATTGGGGTGGCTACGCGGTGCGCCCGCGCTGGATCGAGTTCTGGGAAAGTCGTGAGGACCGCCTGCACGACCGGCTGCGCTACGTGCGGAAGGCCGGAGGCCAATGGGCCATCGAAAGGCTCGCTCCGTGAAGCCATCCCGCCATTCGGGCACGAATGGCTGCATCGGGCACTCGCCCTAAACTAGATCGACCCCGTGACCGGGAATGAGATCCGCACACGTTTTCTAGAGCATTTCGCGAGCCGGGAGCATCTGGTCCTGCCCAGCGCGCCGCTTGTGCCGCATGGCGACCCGAGCACGCTCTTCATCTCGGCCGGAATGCAGCCACTTCAGCCCTACTACCTGGGCTTGAGTCAGCCGCCCGCGCCCCGAATCGCCACGTCCCAGAAATGCCTGCGGACAGGAGACATCGAAGAGGTGGGCAAGACCGACAGGCACAACACCTTTTTCGAGATGCTCGGCAACTTCGCGCCGACCGGCGAATACTTCAAGGAAACCGCCATCCCGCTCGCGTGGGATCTGGTCTCCAAGGGTTTCGCCATGCCGGTCGACCGGCTGCGCGCAACGGTCCATCCGTCTGACGACCAGGCTTTTGAGATCTGGACGTCGTCGACCGGCATCCCGGCAGACCACGTCACTCGCGACGGCACCAACTGGTGGGGTCTCGGTCGCGGGCCGGCTGGTCCAGACTCCGAGATCTGGTGGGACCGCGGCCGCGAGGCGGGCTGCGGTCAGCCGGACTGCTACCCGGACCACTGCAAGCGCTTCACCGAGATCTGGAACCTCGTGTTTCCGCAGTACGACCAGCGTGGCGATCTCTCCAGCCCGCCGTCGACCGCGGAGTCGATCCAGCGCGGCGTCGCGGACGGCGCGCTCGTTCCTCTCGCGCGTCCCGCGATCGACACCGGGATGGGATTGGAGCGGATCGGCTTTGTGCTCCAGGACAAGAGCAACGTTTTCGAAACCGACCTGCTGTTCCCGCTGGTTGAATTTGTGCACGAGCACAGCGCGAAGCCGACGACGCTGTCCGAAAAGATCATCGCCGACCACGTTCGCGCGATCACGTTCTGCATCGCCGACGGCGTCGTGCCTTCCAACGAAGGGCGCGGTTATGTCCTGCGCCGTCTCATCCGCCGCGCGGCGTTGCACGGTCGGAACATAGGCTTGACCGCCAGGCTGTCTGGCGGCGCGCAGCGCACGGTTGCGATGTTCAAGGAGCACTACCCCGAGCTGAAAGACCGCGAACGGTTCATCACAGAGACGATCGAGGCCGAGACAGAACGATTCGCGAGGACGCTCGAAGACGGCATGGAGCAGTTCGAAAAAGTCGCTTCGCGCGGAGGCGGAGTCGTCTCGGGTGCTGACGCCTTCAGGCTCCATGACACCTTCGGCTTTCCGCTGGAGCTGACGAGAGAGCTGGCCGCCGAGCGCAAGCTCACGGTGGACGAGGAGGGCTTCCGCACTGCGATGGCCGAGCAGAAGGAAAGGTCGAGGCGCGCGACCCCGCTTCGCTTCGCGATCACAAAAGACATCCCGAAGTCGGAGTTCAGCGGCTATGACGAGCTCACAACCGAAACCAAAGTGCTGGCGATTCGTCTAGGTGGCGACCCGGTCGATGTCGCCATGGAGGGGGACGAGGTCCAGGTTTTCCTCGAGCGAACGCCCTTCTACGCCGAGTCCGGCGGCCAGATCGGTGACACCGGAACGATCAGCACCGCGGGCGGACGCGTGCGCGTCGAAGACACCCAAAAGCCACTCGAAGGGTCAATCGCACACCTGGGAACCGTGATCACAGGTGAGGTGCGCGTGGGGGAGATGGCCACCGCCGCGGTCGATGAAAAGCGCCGCCGGCAGATCATGCGTCACCACTCCGCGACGCACCTGCTGCACAAGGCGCTCCGAGAGACTCTTGGCGAGCAAGTCGTGCAGAAAGGATCATGGGTCGGCCCGGATCACACCACGTTCGACATTCCGCTAAATCGCGCCATCTCGAAAGAGGAGCTGGTCCGGATCAACCGTCGGGTCATGGAAAAGGCACGCGAAGCGCTCCCGTTTCACGAGAGTCAGAAGCCTTATAAAGAAGCGGTCGCGCAGGGCGCGATGCACCTGTTCGAGGAGAAGTACGGCGACGTCGTCCGCGTGGTGTGCTTCGGCGATTGGACCTGCGAGCTGTGCGGCGGCACGCACGTCAAGAACACCGCCGACATCGGCACCGCGCTCATCGTCTCCGAGTCCAGCATCGGCTCAGGGCTGCGCCGGATCGACATGGTCGTCGGCGAGGCGGCGGATGAGCTCGTGCGCAGGGACCGCGAGCTTCTCACGGAGCTCGCGAAGTCGTTCAATGCTGCTCCGGAGCAGCTGCCTCAGCGCATTGAAGCGCTCAGGGCGCAGCTGAAGGAGGCCGAGCGCGAGCGGGCCAGGCTCCGCGACCAGCTTCGCGCGGCGCGTGTCGGCGGCACGGACGGATTCGCAGTCAAGCACGGACGGGTGGACTACGTCGCCGAGACGGTGGACGCCTCCAGCGTCGAGGAGCTGAGGGCCTACGCGGACCGCTACCTCGAGCGGGTGAAATCGGGAGTCGTAACCCTCGTCGCCGGTGACAAGTTTGTCATCAAGGTGTCCAATGACCTCGTGCCGCAGTTCGATGCCACGCGCCTGAAGGATTTCTTCGGCACGGGCGGCGGGCGACCCCAGCTGGTCACCGGCAAGCTGACCGTCCCCCCAGACGAGGCCTTCAAGCGCCTCGAGCAGGCGCTCAAGGCCGAATGAGCAAGTTCAAGTTCCTGCGCAAGCGCAGTGAGTACTACCGCCATTTCACCGTGCTGGACATCGGGACCGACCTGATCAAGGTCCTCGTCGTCCGGCGGGACGGCCCCGACGGCGAGGTCCTCGGGGTGGGAAGGGAGCCGCAGGCGCCGGCCGCGATGTCCGGCGGCGCGATCGCGGACCTCGAGTCGGTCATCCAGTCATGCAACCGGGCGCTGGAGGCGGCGGAGGACATGGCCAAGACAGTGCCCGGCCAGGTCGTGGTGGGCATCGCCGGCGAGCTGATCAAGGGGTTCTCCTCGACCATCGCCTACCCGCGTGAGAACCCCAAATCGAGGGTTCGCTCGGGTGAGATGTCGACCATGCTGCAGATGGTCCAGCGCCGCGCGCTGCGCGAGGCACAGCACCTGCTCGAGTTAGAGCGGAGCTACGGCCAGCTGGAGGCGAGGCTTGTCCACTCCGCGATCACCAACGTGCGGGTGGATGGCTACCCCGTGACGAACCCAGTCGGTTTCACGGGCAAGAACCTGGAGGTCACCGTCTTCAACACCTTCGCCCCGATGACGCACATCGACGCAATCGAGACGGTCGTGCGAGAGCTCGATCTCGAGCTTGCGGCTGCGGTCGCTCAGCCCTACGCGCTCGCTCGGGCGTGCGCCAACGAAGAGATCTGGGCTGAGGGTGGGATTTTCGTCGACGTCGGCGGCGGCACCACGGACGTGGCGTTGATCCGTGACGGTGGAGTCGAAGGGACGCGCATGTTCAACCTTGGCGGCCGAGCGTTCACGCGACGCCTCGCTCTCGCTTTTGGTTTGAGCTATGAAGAGGCGGAGGCTCGAAAGCTGCGCCACTCCGAGGGCCTGTTGTCGTCGGACCAGCACCGTCAGGTTTCGGAGCTGCTTGGTGCGGACGCCGAGGTGCTCCTGCAGGGCCTCGCCCTGAGCATCAAGGAGCTTTCGCGAGGGGAGCGCCTTCCTTCCAGCATCTACCTGTGCGGGGGCGGAAGCCTCCTGCCCGAGCTCACCGTCGAGATGGTCAAGAACAACTGGTCGGCGGGGCTTCCTTTTCCACGAGAGCCTCGCGTCAGGCACCTTGTGCCGCCAGACGTGCGCAACCTGACCGACTCGACGGGACAGCTGTCAAGCCCCCAGGACATCGCCCCGATGGGCCTGGCAAACCACGCCTTGCGAACTGAAGCCGAGGAGCGCGATACGGTGAATACCGTCATGAGACGGGTCCTAAGCGCTATAAAAGTCTGAGCAGAGCTCCAGGAGACCTGTAAAACGCCATGGCAACGAACCCGATTTACGTCGAAACAGAAGAGGAGATCCCCGAGCTCGTAGAGCGGCTTCGCCGCTACCACGGCGAGGACACGATGCTCGTCCTGCCCATGCGATCGCGCATCGGGCAGAGCCGATTCAACTTCCAGCTGCTGCGCAACTACTCGGCCAGGTTGGGCAAGCGCGTGACCGTCGTTTGCGACGACCCCGCGGTGCAGAAGATGGCCTCGGAGAGCGGCTTCGCCGTCTTTGGAGCCGTCGGGCCCGAGGGCGAAGGCATTCCCTCCGAAGCCGAGTCGGCGACGCCGATCCGCAAGTGGTGGCAGCGCAATCGCGTCGCGCCGACGACGCACGTCGCGATCGGCGCCCCGACCAGGCTCCTCACGAAGACCGCCACGGAGTTGAAACCCGGACGGTTCCTGCTCTATGTGACGGCGATCACCTTGATCCTGGTTGGCCTCTTCGCCGCCGCGGTGTTCATACCGTCGGCGTCGGTGACTCTGGTCGCCCAGGCCCAACCTTTCACGGAGAAGGACCACGAGATCCAGGCTCAGCCGGGCAAGGCGCCGATCAAGGTCAGGCCGGCGGTGATCTCGAAGTCCAACTCGCAGGGCTTCAAGGTCACGGGCTCGATCAACGTGCCGCTCGCTCCATCCCTCGGCCAGGTGACTTACACGAATAACTGCAGCAGCAGCGGACACTCAGTCTCGGGTTTGGTCGTGCTCAACGGCCAGCGCTTGCTGAACAGCAACGGGATCGAATTCGCTCAGACGTCCGGTGACACGACTGTTCCATGGGGCAAATCCGCATCTGGGGTCAACGTCATGGCCGTGCAGCCTGGCACCGCTGGGAACGTCGGCGATCACACGATCACGAGGTTCAATCCCACGCGATATGACTGCATCGTCGTGACCAACCCGCAGGCGACCGGCGGTGGCACAGATCCCTCGAACACGCCGATCATGACGGTGTCCGACTTCGACGCCGCACGGGCGCAGCTCGAGCAATCCCTCCACCAGACGATCGCCCAGGAGCTCTCAGGCGGCGGGCAGCCAGGCGAGAAGCTGGCCGAGACGATCATATTCAGCCCGCCGCAGTTCACCACCGACCACCAGCCAAACGACAAAGTGCCGAGCTTCACAGGCACGATGACGGTGAGCGGCGAGGGCGACTTC
>Ga0209160_1005277_pt1 | contig 10212 bp, 8 predicted proteins | sample GraSoiAngelo_153_FD_186167 | JGI IMG/M metagenome (GOLD analysis project Ga0209160, IMG submission 186167) | Grasslands soil microbial communities from the Angelo Coastal Reserve, California, USA - 14_1009_12_40cm (SPAdes) (version 2) | ecosystem: Environmental > Terrestrial > Soil > Grasslands ... | reverse complement strand
GCCGACGGGCCAGGCTGAAGCCGCGCTCCGGCAGGCACTGGAGATGCCGGGGCTGGAGCTGGTTGGTCTGCATGTGCACCTGGGCTCGCCGGTGTTCGAGCTAGAGCCGTACTCGGAGGCCGTCGACACCGTGCTCGAGTTCGCTTCGAAGATGAGGAAGCAGCACGGATTCGAAATGGCGGCGTTCAGTCCGGGGGGCGGGTTCGCTGTGGCGTACACGCCGGAGCAAAACGCGCCCGAGCCTGCCGTCTATGCGGAGACGATCACGTCGACGCTGCGGGGGTCGCTCTGGCGGTACGAGCTGGGGGCGCCGCAGCTCATCGTCGAGCCGGGGCGGTCGATCGTCGCGCGGTCGGCGGTGGCGCTGTATACGATCGGCTCTTCGAAGGAGGTGCCGGGCGTTAAGACTTTCGTGTCCGTCGACGGCGGGATGGGGGACAACGTCCGGCCTGCGCTGTACGAATCGCGGTATTCGGCGCTGGTGGCGAACCGCGTGAACGATGAACGCCGCGAGACCGTGACGATCGCCGGGAAGTACTGCGAATCGGGCGACGTCCTGCTGCCGGACGCGGAGCTGCCGCCGCTGGAGGCGGGAGACACCCTCGCGATGCCGGCGGCGGGGGCGTACGCTCTGGCGATGGCGAGCAACTACAACCTGTCGCTGAGGCCGGCGGTTGTGCTCGTGAAGGACGGGCAGGCGAAGGTGATGCGGCGGCGAGAGACGTACGAGGACGTGATGCGGGCTGACGTTTGGCCGCTGGAGTAAACGCCTCGATCTTGAATCGAAACTAGATGCCAAGGACCGCGCCGGGAAGACTTGGCGTTTTCAGCGACGAGGAATTAGTCGAAGCTGAGAAGCGAAGTCATGTTCGATTTCTTAGGAGACTCGGCATAGGTCCAGCAGCGAATGGTCGCTTTGACGACATTAACAACAAGGAGTTAAGAAGACGGGTCGCGCGGTCGTTCGCTGAAATGAGCGATCGCGAGTTTGACGAAGCGTGGCAACTGGGGCACATTGGTTTCCTCGGCCACGCTTGGGGTGCACAATCGGATTACTTCCGGCGGTTGAGGACGCAACCTTATAAGGCCGGCACTGGGTGGCAGCGACCGGGACCTGTGGAAGAGCCCGTCACAGCGGCAAGTGCCCCTGCGGTGCCCGACCTAGGGCCGATTAGTGACCAATTGCGGAAGACTGGGTCTTCCGAGGAAAAGGTTCGGGCTCTGGAAGCGATAAACAGCCTGTTGTCGCCCCCTGCTCAGCTTCCCGGCGTCTTCCTTCCACCGCGCCACGAGCCACGATTCGAGTTTGTGATTCTTGGCGAGATGCCTTCCATGAACGAGCCGCCTGGCGTCCCGCCAAACGTCAATTTCAACTTTAACGTGACCGCTGGCGATCGGTTTCTCCAGCAGATGATGGTCAAATACGGACTCGCTGGCAGCTACATTACGGACATCGTAAAGCAGCGAGCGGCTCCCGGAAGGCCTAGTCCAATAGCAATCAAAACCTGGCTGCCTTTTCTTCGAAGAGAGCTAGAGATCATTGAGCCTAGGGGTCTCATTGTCCTCGGCAGAACCAGCTATCTCATAAATTTCCGGCCCTTTGTTGAGTCCTCGCTGCCTGCAGAACTTGCCGTCGACTGGGTCTTCCACTATAGCCAAGTGCCGAGGGCCCGATTCGAGGCTAGGTTCGCGGAGGTCTGCACCAGAATGCGCGATGTCCGATCCTCTCATCGGTAACGCCCGCGCCGTCGCCACCGTCCAAAGAGCGCTCGCGAGTCCTTCGGCGCCGCATGCGTGGCTGTTCGTGGGGCCGGAAGGCGTCGGGAAGGCGGCACTCGCGCGTTGGCTGGCGCAGGCGGTGAACTGTCAGGCAATCGTTGATCCGGTGGGTGGCGTAGGGGTGCAGCATCGGCAACAAATCACAGCGCTGAACGATGAGTCGTCTAAAACGATGGGCGCTGACACGGAAGAGATGACCGATGCTGCGCCCCTACATCCCGATGCAGCACGGGCAGCCGCCATCGGGCCGTGTGGCCAGTGCGCGCAGTGCGACCGGATCGCGCGGGGGATACATGCGGATGTGAGCACGGTGTCGGTGGCCGCGGCGGAGGAAGGGCCGCAGCACAAGGAGATCAGCGTCGACCAGATACGGGAAGTGCAGCGGGCGGTGGCGCTGGCGCCGTTCGAGGGGCGGACGCGGGCCGTGATCATTGATCCGGCGGACAAACTCTCGGAGGAGGCGCAGAACGCTTTTCTGAAGACGCTAGAGGAGCCGCCAGCGAGCGCCGTGTTCGTGCTCATCGCGATGCGGGGAGACGCGCTGCTGCCGACGGTTCGCTCGCGCTGCGCGCTGATCGAGTTCGGGCTGGTTTCGACGGCGGAAATCGAGGAAGCGTTGCGTGACCGGGGCATAGAGGAGGAGCGGGCGCGGCTCCTGGCGCGGTTGTCGAACGGGCGGCCCGAGTGGGCGCTGGCGATGGTGGACGATGCTTCGCGGCTGGAGAAGAGAAGCGAGGCGCTGGAGCAGGCGCGGGCGCTGGCTTCGATGCCGATGGGGGACCTGATGGACCTGGGCGAGCGGCTGGCTCAGCAGTTCCGGCGTGACCGGGAGGCTGTGCTGGAACGGCTGGACGGCTGGCTGTCGTGGTGGCGGGACGTGCTTCTCGTGTCCGCCTCAGGCGAACACGCTGAAGATGGCGTCGCCAATATCGATATGGTGGGCGCCCTGAGCGAGGACGCGGGGCGATACGAACGGGATCGCGTCGTCTCGTTCGTGCGGGCGCTGAGGGAATGCCGGCGGCGGCTCGAGTCGAACGTGCAGGCGCGGATTGCGCTGGACGCGCTGCTGGTGCGGGCGCCAAGGGGGGCGGAGGTGGCGATGAGAGATGGGAAATGAGAAGTGAGCAATCGGCAATTGGCGAGGGGCAAGCAGCGAGGGGTAAGCCCAACCCTGTGTCCCTCGAGGCACTATGTTTCCTCGTTCTTGGCGGCGAAATCTCCTTCGTACCACCCGCCCACCCGGAGGGTTAACTGGGGGACACCCCCACGCCCCCGGCCTGCCGGCGGCATTGTGCCTCACGCGGGAGCGCGACGGGGTGCTCGCATGGAGATGCGAGCCGGCGGGGGTCTTCCGCGCCTACCGGCCGGACTCGCTGAGGCGAGAAAGACCCCGGCTACATTGCTATGCCATCGAGACATACCTGGTCTGAAGGGCCATTTCACGTGCGGAGACGAAACATAACTGGCGCCCCGGCGGCTGCAAGGAGGAGATCACAGCTTACAGCCTGCTTGCGTTTTGCTTTTTCTGTGTTAACATGCTCTAGCGTGCCTGAATTTCAGGCGCGCGCAAATGCAATACTGGGCCCGCCCCGATGAGGATCGGGGTCCCCCTTTTCCGTGTTTCCGACTAGGGACGGGACGCGGGTTCTGCCTGCCGCAAGTCAGGCAACGCAGCGAGGTATCCGCCTGAGGCGGACAACCCGAAGGAGGGATCGATGCACGTCATCATCGACGGCTACGGAGGTGATCCGGACCAGCTTTCGGACGAAAACGTGGTACGCGTGATTTTGGACAGGTACCCCGAAATGATGGGGATGACCAAGATCACGCAGCCAACTGTCCTGGAATATAGAGGCAGCAAACCAGAAGACTGGGGCGTCTCCGGTTACGTGATGATCGCCGAGAGCCATATCGCGATGCACACGTTCCCGGAGCGTCGCCTTGTTTGGGCCGATATTTTCTCGTGTAAGGACTTCGACGCGGAGCCGGTCCTGGCCGACCTCAGGCAGCGTTTCGGCCTCCAGGATATGGAGGTACGGACGCTCGAGCGCAACCTGGAACCGATTCCGACTGCCTAGCGCAATGACGAACAATCACCCGAACGCGGGCCAAGACGAGGCCCCGCCGGGCGCAGGCCCCCTGCTCCCGTTCTCCGTCAGCGACAAGAGTTCGGTGGCCGAGCTTGTTCAGCGCATGGGTGAGACGGCGTTTCAGGCGCGCAACGTTGGGCTGGCGGCCGAGATCTGGGAGGCGATGCTGCACGACGAGACGACGATTTTCTTCGGGCTCGCCGGCGCGATGGTGCCCGCGGGGATGCGGCCGCTGATCGTGTACCTGATCGAGAACCGGCTGATCGACGTTATCGTGAGCACGGGGGCGAACCTGTACCACGATGTGTACGAATCGCTTGGGTTTCTGCATTCGCAGGGCGACCCGCAGGGCGATGACGTGCGGCTGGCGCACCTGCGCGTCGTGCGGTTCTACGATGTGCTAGCGCCGGAGCACGAGTTCTCACGGGCAGAGCGCTTTTGTACCGAGTTTTCGCTGACGCTCGACGAAGGCCGGCCGTACACGACGCGCGAGTACTTTGAGCTGCTCGGCAAGGTGATGGCGCCGGTCGCTAAGGAGGAGGGGATCCTGACCGCCGCGGCTAAAAACGGCGTCCCGATCTACTGCCCTGCGTTCGGGGACAGCGTCCACGGGCTGGCGGTGGCGGAAGGCCGGCAGCGGACGGGACGACGCATCATGTTCGATGTGACCGGCGACGTGCTGGAAATGATCCACCTCTCGATGACGGCGGAGAACAGCGCCGTGATCTATGTGGGTGGCGGGACACCGAAGAACTTCATCCAGCAGACCGGCGCCGCTGGCTATATCTTCGATCGCGACCCGGCGGGCCACAAGTACGGCATCCAGATCACGATGGACCAGCCGCAGTGGGGCGGGCTCTCCGGGTGCACGTTCGAGGAGGCGGTCTCGTGGCGAAAGATCGCCCCGGAGGCGCGCTTCACGACCGTAAACGTCGAGGCGACGGTCGCGCTGCCGTTAATTGTGAGCGCACTGGCGGAACGGAAGGCGCATGCGGGCAGGAAGCTCCCGGAGCTCGATTGGGCGTGGGAGAAGGTTTCTGTCGGCGCGTCAACGCCGTAGAGGAGGAATTTTGGCATCCGCAAATCTCGAAACTGTCCGACGTTTCTGCGAGGCGTTCAGCCGACGCGACCCCGATGAGATCCTCGAGTTCTTCAGCGAGGATGCGGTGTACCACAACATGCCTCTGCCGCCGGTGCAGGGCAAGGCCGGGATCAAGACGGTCCTCGATATGTTCCTGAAGCCAGCGGAGTCGGTCGAGTTCATCGTCCTGAAAATCGCGGAGGGGGATGACGGCGTCCTCACCGAGCGGGTGGACAAGTTCTCGCTAGGTGGGAAGAACGTGGAGCTTCCCGTGATGGGCGTATTCGAGCTCACGGACGGGAAGGTCTCGGCGTGGCGGGACTATTTCGATATGGCGGCGTGGACGCGGCAGACGTCGTGAGGTTAGAGGGCCATTTCCAGGCACGCCGGTCCGTAGTCGAAGGAGGCGTCCCTCCCGTTCGTCCAGAGGCTCTCGAAGGATGAACGGGGCGATGGCGTGAGGAGAACGGGTTGGAATTCTACGCCGACATGGTAACTTGCGCGGACCAGAGCATCTACACTGGCCACGCGGACAACCTCGAAGTGCGGGCTGGCCGCTCATAATGACGGCTGTACATTCACGCGCAGGCCGGTCCGGCTGATCTTTCAAACGTCTTTTCCAACACGTCAAGAGGCGATCGAGGCAGAGCGCCAGATCAAAGGGTGGTCCCGGGCGAAGAAACTCGCCTTAGCGGAAGGCGACTGGGAACTGTTGGAGCGGTTGTCATTGCGACGACAGCCGCAGAAGCGGTCGCAATGCGAATCGACAGACCCCCCGTTCATGGTTCGAGAGCCTCACCACGAACGGGAAGCGACGATCTTCTAGGGTGAAAGCACCGCCTGATGTGCCTCGCGCGCTGCAGTGGAAATGCCTTGGGAACGTAGTGCCCGATATTTCTGTCGCACGGGCTGCGCCCGAGACACGTAGTGATGCGAGGCGACTTGGCAGCCCTTCATGCATCGAGAACCTCACCACGAACGGGAAGCGACCATCCTCTAGGTGAAAGCACCGCCTGATGTGCCTCGCGCGCTGCATTGGAATTGTCTTGGGAACGGAGTGCCCCGAAATTTTCTGTCGCACGGGCTGCGCCCGAGACACGTATCGATGCGAGGCGACGTGGCAGCCGTTCATGGTTCGAGAGCCTCACCACGAACGGGAATGGAATATCCTCTAAGTGAGATGACCTGCCTGGATATCGCTCACCGGGGCTTCGTGTGACTGACGAGCGGTTCTTCCACCGGAACTTCGGATGGCTGGGGCCGGAGCATAGCGGCTTCGAGCGGTCGCGGGTTGTGGTGTTGCCGGTGCCGTACGACTCGACGGCTTCGGGATGGATCGGATCGCGGGAGGGGCCGGCGGCGATCATCGAGGCTTCGGCGAATATGGAGCTGTACGACATCGGGATCGGCTGCGAGCCATACCTGGTGGGAATCCACACAATGCCCGAAGTCGCCGCGCACAGCGGCAGCCCGCAGGCGATGGCCGAACGTATCGAGGAGATCGTCGGCGAGTTGATCGACGACAGGAAGTTCGTCGTGACGCTCGGCGGGGAGCACACGGTGGCGGTCGGGGCGGCGAGAGCGTATGCGAAGCGAACGCCGGAACTCTCGGTGTTGGCCTTCGACGCGAACGCAGACATGCGGGACGAGTACCTCGATTCGGCCTACAACCACGCGTGCACGCTGCGCCGCATCTCGGAAGTGGCGCCGATTGTGCAGGTGGGGCTGCGTAGTGCGGAGCGCGAGGAGCACGAGTACATCCGCGAGCAGGGGCTGCGCTTCTACAGCCCGCGCGAGTTCCGGGCGATGGGGCCGGAAGCGATCGCGGAGCAGGTTTCGGACTCGGTCTACGTCACGTTCGATCTGGACGCATTCGATTCGTCGGTGGTGTCGGCGCTGGGGACGCCGGAGCCGGGCGGGTTGCACTGGGACGAGGTGAGCGACCTGCTCGAGACAGTCGCGCGGCGCAGGCGCATCGTGGGGTTCGATGTGACGGAGCTGGCGCCGTCGCTGGGGCCGCGGGCGAACGCGCAGCTGGCCGCGAAGCTGGTGTACCGGCTGATCGGGCTGGCGGTGAGGGAGTAGAGGCCGGCGCGTACGCCACCCAACTCTCCCACCCCGTGTGTCCCTCGGGGCGTAATGTTCCTCTTCTCAAAAGCGAAATGTTCTTCGTCCCACCCGCCCACCCTGAAGGTTAGACTGGGGGACACCCCCAGACCCCCGGCCTGCCGGCGGCTATTTCTTCAGGCCAACGAGAGAAGGCGAACGATCGTGCAGCTGGCGGCGAAGCTGGTGTACGGGCTGATCGGATTGGCGGTGCCCTTACGCGGTTTGAGTGCAAGCGATTAGCATCCCTAATCGATGGGTAGGGACCGGCAGTTGCATCACCGCCGCTCGATTCGGCTGCCTACCTATGACTACAGCAGTCCCGGTTCTAGTTCGTGACCGTCTGCACATTCCGGCGCGAGTGCTTGTTCGAGGACGAGGAATTCGAGGCGATAGCGGAGAACGTGTGGCTAAGCGTTACGGACGGCAGCGGAGCGCTCGACTTGTTCGTGGTGGTGCCGAACCATGTGCACGGGATCATATGGATAACAGAGCGTGGTGCCGTAGGGGCGCAGCAACCGCTGATTCGAGTCGGCAACGCAGAGGGTGTGCGAAGGTCATTTCGGCAAAGGCCCGGACGGTTGCTGCGCCCCTACAACGTTTCGCCATCGCACCCGGCTCGCTGGCGCGCCGTCGTTCGGGCGTTTAAGGCGGCGAGTTCGAAACGGATCAACAACCTAAGGGGAACGCCGGGAATGCCTGTCTGGCAGCGCGGTTATTACGAACATGTCGTTCGCGGAGAGGGCGAACTGGAGCGCATTCGCCAATACATCGTGGACAACCCTCGAAATTGGGCGGGTGATCTCGATAATCCGGGAAAGAGCTAATTAGCGTGGGACGATGCTTGGGTGCTCTTTGAGGCGGGCTTCGATTTGGTTGCGGGTGGGGATGCCGGTGGTGCCTTCGCCTTCGACGGAGAAGGAGGCGGCGCAGGCGGCGAAGCGGGTGGCTTTCCAGACGTCGCCGCTTTCCCAGAGGCGGATGAGGAAGGCGGCGGCGAAGACGTCGCCGGCGCCTGTCGGGTCTACGACGTTGGCGGGGAAGGCGTCGATGTGGCGCCAGTTGCCGCGCACACAGATGTCGGCGCCGTTGTAGCCGCGCGTGAAGGCGACGATCTGGACGAGGTCCGACCAGTAGGTGAGCGCGGGCGGGGCTTCTCCCGGGGGGATGTCCTCGTCCGAAAGGAAGAGGGCTCGAGCGTGCCGGAGCATTCCGTGGACGTGGAAATCTGCGCGCCGATGCCGAGCATCGAGCGGCCGAAACGGGCCGCCATCGCTTCGTCGACTTCGCCAATCACGGGGCCGAGAAGGACGATCGGTATGTTGCGCCAGTCGGGCGGGAGGTAGTCCGGCGTAAGGGGGGCAGCGCGCTGGGGAACGAACTGGAGGCGCGGCCCTTCACCGTAGAGGTTGCGCATCTGGGTGGTGCTTCGGCTGTGGACGACCTCGAAATCGATGCCGGGCAGGAGTTCGCTAAGCGGGAGATCGGCTGAGGCGGAGGTAAGGACGGCGGTGCGGAGGCCGAGGTTACGCGCCATCGTGGAGGCGAAGGAGGCAGCGCCGCCCAGCCGCCACGAGGCGGGATCGCTTTCCGAGATGAGGTCCTGGACGATGTGGCCGATAACCAGGAACTGCGGTCGCATCGTGCGCGGGCCGCCTAGATGCGCGGCCCCTCGAAGGGCCCTGGCGAGCGCCCGGGCCCTTCCCGGCGATGGCGGGGGCCGCCGTTCCCGCGCGGACGGATCACCACCTTCCGGCCCTCGCCGAAACCGGTCGACGCGGTCATGACGCTCGGGTCGTCGGCGAGCGCGATGTGAATGATGCGGCGCTCCGCGGCAGGCATCGGCTCGAGCGTCATCGGCCGCCGCGACTGGCGGACGCGGTCGGCCATGCGGCGCGCGAGCCCTCGCAGGGTGTCCTCGCGCCTGCGGTGGTAAGCCTCAACATCGACAGTGACGAGGACGCGGCTGCCGAGCTTGCGTGTGACGAGCACGTTGATGAGGTACTGGAGCGCGGACAGAGTGCTCCCGCGGCGCCCAATGAGAAGGCCGAGGTCTTCGCCCTCGACGTCGAGCACGGCGGTGGCGCGGCCGAGGCCGTCGGCGGCGGTCTCCGGCTCGCGGACAGAGACGTCGGCGATGATGTCCATGAGGACGAGAAGCTCGCGCAGGAACTGGTGCGCATATTGCACCTCTTCGGCGTCGAGGTCTTTGATCTCGACGCGCTCGCCGAGCAACTCCTCGGGGATCGGCTCTTCCTCCCCGTCTTCGGCAGGCCTTCGGATGGGCTCTACGAGCGCGGTGACACGGACGCGCGCCTGCTCGCCGCCGAGGCCAAAGAGGCCGGGCTTCCCAGGCGTCAGGACCTCGATGTCTACCTGGCTGCGCTTAAGGCCCAGGTCCTCGAGGGCGATGTCGATCGCTTCATCGACGGTTTTTGCGCTTACCTCTACGCTTTCCATGGACAGGCCTCACTCTCGCGGCCGAAGGTCCGGCGCCGTCTGGGGCAGTGGCGGGGGCGCTGTCCTCCGGTTGTTTTGATTGCGTGCGTTTGGGCTGTTCGCGCTTCTTCGAGGCCGCCGTAACGGTTGCGTCGGCGGGCGCGAGGGAAAATAGCTGGCGCCAGCTTAAGGCGCGGCGACCGTAGACGTAGTAGCCGGCGAACAGCTGAAAGACGTTCGAAGTGACCCAGTAGACACCGACGCCGCTGGGCAGGTTGAGCGTCAGGAAAAAGAGCATCATCGGCATCATCCAGGCCATCATCTGCTGCTGTTGTTGCTGCTGCGGGTTGGCGTTCGGGGTCATGCTCATCTTCTGCTGGACGTAGGTCGAGACGCCGACGATAAGGGGCAGGATGTAGGTGACGTCCGGCTTGCCGAGGTTCAGCCACAGGAAGTGCTGATCCAGCGGGATGGCGTTTTGGAGCATGGGGATGTTGTAGAGGTGCTGCGAGAGGCCGACGAGGCTCTCGGGACTACCGCCCACGACGAAGCGTAGCGCCCGGTAGAGGGCGATGAAGACGCCCATCTGAATGATTAGCGGCATGGCGCAGCCGAGCGGGTTGAAGCCGACCTCCTTGTAGAGCTTCATCATCTCTTCCTGGCGGCGCTTCGGGTCCTTGTACTTCTTCTGGACCTCCTGGATCTGCGGCTGGGCTG
>Ga0209160_1005275_pt1 | contig 10213 bp, 10 predicted proteins | sample GraSoiAngelo_153_FD_186167 | JGI IMG/M metagenome (GOLD analysis project Ga0209160, IMG submission 186167) | Grasslands soil microbial communities from the Angelo Coastal Reserve, California, USA - 14_1009_12_40cm (SPAdes) (version 2) | ecosystem: Environmental > Terrestrial > Soil > Grasslands ... | reverse complement strand
TTGAACTTCCAGTAAACTATCGACAGGAGCCAGGTAGCTCCGAATAGTCCAACGACGAAGAAGCCAAGAGTCTCGAAGTCAAGAGCACCCAGGAAGCTCCAGAATGGGCCTCGAAGGTTCAGCTCCCCACTCGCAACCTGCAGGAGTTCGACGGTTCCAATCGCAAGCGCGACCAGAACCGACATGATCGTGATCGTGAGGTTGTAGTAGACTTTCCTTAGCGGCTTGAGGACTGCCCACGTGTATGCCATCCTCATCGCCACTCCGTCCGTTGTGTCCACGAGGACCATGCCGCACGTGAACATGAACGGCAGCAGGAGGACCATCCACAGAGGCACCGACTCCGAAACGCCGACTCCGACGCTGATCGCGATAAGCGCTATCTCGCTCGCCGTATCGAACCCCAGGCCGAAGAGCAGGCCAATTGGATAGGCCTTCCAAGGCTCGCTGACGATCCTGAACAATGACCTGAAGTAGCGGTTTATGATCCCCCGCCTGTCGAGCATTTCTTCGAGCTCGGGTCGAGACAATTCCCCGTCCTTGAGCCCGCGAAATATCTTGTAGAGACCAATCACGATCGTTAGGTTCATCAGTCCCATCAACCAGAGGAAGACGCCCGATACAGTCGTGCCGAGCAGGGCCCCAGCTACCTGTAAGAATGGCATGGCTTGGACAATACTCTTCGTTGCAATAACGAGACCTAGGATCATCAGTACGACGACCGTGGAGTGGCCGAGGGAGAACCAGGTCCCGACCGTCAGGGGAGTCTTCCCCTCCTGGATTAACTTCCTTGTCACGTTGTCGATGGCCGCTATGTGGTCGGCGTCCACACCGTGCCTCAGCCCAAAGACAAAGGCTACAAGCCCGAGACCGCCAAGAACAAAAGAGACGCTCCCCACAAGTATTGAGGCAGCAACCCCCAAAACGGTGGCGGCAGCGATACAGACGTAGATCAGAAGGATTCTGCCCTTCTCCCTAGCAGAAAGGACTAACGCTCTCGAATCACTCTCGGACATTCAATTCAACTCTTCTCGCGGGTTCTGACCGAGAAAGATTGGGAGGGGATGTTGCGGTTCAACTATCCCCGTCTCATTCCCATTAGTCGTGCTTGCGTGTGTAGCCGTCGTATGGAGTGGCCAGATACGGAAAGGTCGACAAGAAAGGTAGGTCGTTGTTCGTGCCATCTGTAAGGGCGCCAGCCGCGGCATCGGGCGTGAAGGTAGCTATTAGCGGATAGGTAGCTCCTGCCACTGCTCTCAGCTCGACGGCGACGGTGTTGTCGAAGACGCGCCTGCCGTTCGGGAAGCCGTCGAAGTCTCCGCCGAGAAGACCCAACCTGTGTGGACTGCCGGCGTCTGGATTGGTGTCCGTTGTTGACGGCCCGAAAGCCATGTTGAGCCGCAGCAAGTCGGCGGGCGTCGAGGTGGTCACATTCTGGAAGTTACCCAGTCCAGGAAGCCCAGGCGGGATGCCAGTCAACAGGATCGCGACTAGGTCAACCCTTGGCCTGCTAGCCGCGGGTTGGGCCAGGAGTGCCTTGAGGTTTGGAAAGGCCGTTGGGTAAAGGACTGGTAGAAGGTTCTGAAGTGTTGGATCCTGATAGTATTTGAGGAACTGTGAATCCCTCTTTGGCTGTGACGCATTCCAGAAGTCCTTCGCGCCGACAGGGATTATTACCTCGTTGATGAGAGGCATACCCAGCCTCGAAACCTGGGTGAACGGACCGGCTTCGACCTTCCTACCCGAGTGGTCGTCGTCGTCGTCGTCGTCTTTGTGGACAACGGCCCTCCGCCTTCCTGCAGTGCTCCAGATCCCTATCGTCGAGTTCGGCTTCGCTGGGTCTGTCGGTAACTTTCCGTCCGCCGTGAGCGATGTTTTTGCAACCTGAATTGCTATGCTGTGGACGTTGTAGCCCTTTAGCGTGTTGACGGGTGATCCTCCTGGATTAGGTATTACGTGGGCGCCTGCGAACGGCCTAAGGGTGCCGAGGTCGAATATTGACCCGAGGTCAACGTAGAAGCCTTCGCCTCTCTGGCCTGCAAATGCTCTCGAACCATCACTAAGGGTATTGATGGCTGCGCTGGCCAGAGCAGCATAGCTCGGGGTCGACCGTGGACCAACGTTCACGGGTGGGGAGGGTAGATCCTTTCCTAGGACCGTCCCATTTTCGTCATCTTCGTCGTCCCCTCCGGAGGTAACTTTGGTGACGCTGTACGACTGCCTTATGTTCCAGTTCGGGTCTGTGAGAGAGCCAATCTGCCCAGTGTTGTAGAGAAAAACACCGGGGTTGGTGAAGGTCGTCTTGAATCTGAACTGATAGGTTATGTCTTCTACCGCATCGCCATCGTTGTCGATCTTGATCTCGTATAAGACGTCGTCTCCGAAGTTAGCGAAGTTGGGTCCGCCAGCGGGTTCCTCAAGTGGTATGAAGTTAGATATGATTGTGACGGTCTCGGGCTTGTCTGGGCTGACGAAAGCGTACAAGTCTGTGTTATCGGCGACGGGGTCTTTCGATGTACCCGGTGCTTCCCTGTGCGATGTCATCTTCACTTAGCCCCCGCGCCACTGAACGCCCTCAGGATTCCTTCCCTGAGCGTTGCGTCGTTGAGAGTGTACTCTTCGAGCCCTTTGAAACCTTTGACCCCGTCCTTTCCTACCAGAACGATGAATGGTTCGTCGTCGGAACTTAACTTGGACGTCTTCTGAATCACAGTTGAGGTTCCCCTTTCCGATGCTGGCAACTTTCCCAGGTGAGGCACTGCGAGAACGACTGCCGCAGCGGCAGCCATTGTTTTGATTGCTTCTCTTCTAGTTACTTTCTTTGAGGTCAAGCATTCAAAGCGCTTCCAACTTTCTAGATAAAACTTCACCCAAATTAGACCCAATTTCGTCCTTAGTTTGCACAGAAGAGTCTACGAACATTGGTTGACCTTGCGATTCGGGTTGAAACGACATCCCTGTGGGACGCACGCAGTCGAAGTTCAAACGCAAGTTCCTGGCCGGGGCCCCGAAAGTAACGCACGCGAATCGGCAACATGGGATTTTAGATATCGAGGGTTCACAAATCTCATGCTCTTACTAAAAGGAGATTGCAAAGAGGGGCCCTGCAAACGATGTCTCGGAACCCAACGGACCTGACCCTCTCCACTCTTACGAAGTGAGAAGCCAACCACCGTCATCCTCCGATCCTCGCGATTGATGCTTGGTCATCTTAACTCCACGGATGTGGTGATAGGATGCTTGGATGAACAGCCATCGCAGCGACAAGCGAGTTATGAGTTAACTGGCGCGAGGCTTATGTGAGAAACTCGAATCGACCCCTCTGCGAGTCTCATAGCATGCCTATTGTTTCATTGGCCTCCGCCGAGAGGAGGCTCAGAGGGTACAGATTACTCTAGTTTCAGGCTTACTGCGCTGTCCATGAACGACGAGCTTGCTACTTCTCGCCCGGAGTCAATGGTTATGTCGACGTAAGGATTTTCGCCATTACGCAACAGCGACCTGTCGTCCACGACACCTCTTACTCTCAGGACGCTACCAGAGTCTTCCACCTCGGTTATGCGAATGGTTCGAGATAACCCGGGAAGTGCGATCGTGCTCATAGCCTCGGGCGGTCCAGCGAAAACGTTCTTCGTAGCGACCCCCGAGTGAGTCCTAAGGTCGATAGTTCCCTCTATTACGTATGAAGCGTAGCTCGGAAATGCGCCCTGTGGAAGTCCGCCTACGGCACGGAACTTCAGCTTGTTCTTACCTGTCTGAAACACGCGGCCGCTTGTCAGTACTCCGCCGGGAATGAGAACTCCTGCCGCCATAACCCCGGTTCCCGCACCCAGCATCTTCAAGAATTTTCGTCTGTTAATCTTGTTCATCTTTTTCACCCGCTCCGTGCGGCCTTCCGAGAAAAGGAAACTCATCCAATAAGTCGGTATGGGGTCCCACCCCATCCGTAGTCACAGCTCCCTTCGTTACTAGGTTCAATTCGATGTCGATGACGTCGTCGGTGAGTTTTCGACCGTTAAGGAATCCCGCGTTGTTATTGAAGTTAAAGGTGAGAATGTCGGGTAGGAGGATCTGAGCTATGGAAGCGGCGCCGCCTGCGTCGTAGCCAAAGGATTGTAGCACATCTTCAAAGTTAGCGAGGAATGTCTTGCCAGTGGTCGTGACTGTTGTCCTGTCACCAGTCGGCTCAATAGCGTTGAACGTCTTCTTGTCGTCTCCATGGTTGAATACCGTATTGATTGCGGGGCGCCCCATTCTATCTATCTGAACCAGCCCGCCGTTTCCGGGAGTTTCCAAGTCTTTTGCGGGAATGAGAACACGGCTCCAGACCCCAATGTTCGGGTTCGTGCCGAGCGCCGAATTAGGTACCTCAAGCACAATGCCGAAGACATTCTTGTCTGCGAAGAAGTCGCTTCCGGTGAACTTAAAGCCTGCTAAGAACCCTAGAAGGTCAAAGAAGAAGGGGTCACTTCGCACGCCGGCAAAAAACTTGGAATCTTTCCTTTCCGTAACTTTCTCTTCTCGGCCAAAAGACACACGGGCATTTTTGATTATCACTTTCCCCGAGAAGTCACGTGAGTTAGCATCCGCCCCTACGGCGCGGACGACCGTCGCCCTCTGACTGCCATCGGAGCCGACGGCGGAGAATTGAGTCTTGAACGTAATATCTGGAGTCGCATCCGCATTCGTATCCACCAAGATCTCATAAATCGCGTCGGGGTCGAAGGCAGAAGCTAGCGTGAGCGGGTTCACGTTCAAGACGAGAGCTGACCTTGAAAATTCCTCTTCCTCCTCTTCTTCCTGTGCCGCAAAAGCGTAAACGTCCGTGATATCGACCCGCGCGTCCATGTTGGGACTCTTTAGACCCGGCGAATCCAGGTGGTCAGCCAAGATGCAATTCCTCCCTGAGAGTCAACACATCCGAAGGCAGGCAGAATAAGTCGAATGTCACTAAAACAGGCGTCATCGATTATTTCTATATAACCGTATTCCCAAATCATACCCAAATCAACACCGCGTTTGAATTCCGCGACCATCTATTCATCTTGACGCCACTGAGTAACCTCTTGGATTTCACCGTCCTCTCGGCTCTCTTCCGTCCGTTCCGCTCGCTGAACCTGTCGGCTTCAGCCAATCTTAATTATCACGGCTCTGTCGCGCCTCCGACTTCTGACTGTGAATTTCAGAGAAATCTTCAGAGCTCGAAGAATGAAGGTTATGGAACTGATAGAGGAGGACTCAGTCTTACTCTCCGACCCCGCTCACATCTACTACATGACGGGCCTTCAGGCTGCCCTGGAGTCGTCGGAGCATGCTCTGATTCGAAGTGGCCCGATCTTCCTGGGCCTTTCCCGCAACGGTTCAATGTTTCTTCTTGCGGGGCGCAGTTCACTTGTGAATCCTTTCTGGGGAGACGAACTCATTTTCGACTCTAGGACTCTCTTCGAGGGGAATCTGTACACCTACGAGGACTACGAGATAAGCCAGAGAGTGGTCGCGCCGCTCGATTTCGTCGCCGAAGAACTCGGCGAAGTAATGGAAGAGATGAGGTCTCGCCGCGGTTTCGAGTTAAAGAGATTGGGGATCGAGGAGTGGCACCTCCAGCAGGGAATAGCCGATCGACTGAAGACGGAATTTCCGACAATCACTCTCTCGGGAATCTCCTCCGCCCTTCGCAAGATGAGGCTGACGAAGGACCAACTCGAGATTGAACGCATCTCGGAAGGCATCGGTAGGTTGAGGACCGTTCTTGAATCCGCAATTTCCCTGGCGAGCGTCGGGGAGACGGAGGTAGGGCTGCTTGAGAGACTCACCAGCAGCTTTCGTGAACGATACGGTGTGGAGTCTCCCCTGCTGGGCGGGATACTCTCAGGCAGACGAACCTTAGAAGTCGTCGGAAAGGCGACCACTAAGAAACTGGAGAGAAGGGAACCAGTGATCTTGGACCTGCAGACTAGGGTTGATGGGTATTGGGCCAGAGCTTCGGCTACGATCCGGGTGGAGGGTAAGGCCGGCGACGGCGAGGATAAGCTTGAGGCTCTTCTCAACCGTCTTCTCGATGCTGGAGGCGTCGCGCTCGTCCAGGGGCAGACAGCCGCGGGAGTCTTTAGAGTCGTCTCCGACGAAATGAAGAAAGCAGGAATGGTGCGGGGCCTCATTCACGAGGCGGGGCATGGAATCGGGTTGGCACCTCGAGAAGCCCCTTATCTTTTCCCAGCCTCAGCCGAGAAGATCGAGCAGGGGATGGTTTGTGTCCTGACTGTCGGCAATTACGAGAGTCCGCCAACAAGTCTTCGTTCTTCGGCCTGCTACGCCGTTGGCAAGGATAGAGCCACCAGGCTATAGTCCGAGCCAGAGATATGCCGAATCGGATAGACCGAAATGAGGAGGAGCCGGACTCTCCGTCAGCTCCAAGTTACCCTGACAAGATTGCCCAGGCCGACGGATTGCAACAGATTGATCACAACCAGATATGGCGCGGCAGCCAGGACGATGTCCTCAGCGGCGGGAACGAGGCCATACAACGCATACCAGAAGACGATTATGACGAGGTTCTGTACGAGGAAGAAGACCGCAAATATCATCAAGCTGATTGTAAAAGTCGAGCGTAACCTTCTCCAGCTCTGATAGTACCGCCGCCACGTTCATCCAGAAGATGTCGAAGGCCATCTCACTTTATCAGCCCTCTCGCTGTATTTGTAACTTTACCCAAATTTGGCCACATTTGCCTCAAGACCCCCAAGTGCTTCTCGACGTAGGGAGTCAGGAAATAAACGGCGCCGTAAGCAGCTTTTGGTGAGCTGGCTACGATGACCTGATTCTCTTCAAGCAATTTCAGATGGTATTGGACCGTCTTGTAGTCCAGTTTCAGCCTTTCAGAAATCCTGTGCGCATTCATTGGCTCCGCTCCCAAGAGCTCGACGACTCTCGCCCTGTTGTATCCTCCCCTCGTTCCTACGAAGATGTATATCATTGCCCGCCTGAAGGAAGGGTCTATCGAAGATGAAACAGAGGGCAAGCTGCGATTTCCTAGCTGCAGGACACGCCGTGTAGCCGGGAGTGTTGCGGTCAGATAGAGGGAGATTCTCTTTTCATTTGAAGGACTGATCGTAGGTCTTCGCCATCGGTCGGACCCAACCCTCAATTCAAAAAGATTACCCATGTATTTCGTCCCTTAATCCCGCAGAATCGCATAGAGGAATGTTGGTAGAAAACGCCTGAAAATCGACTCGCGTTTCCACCACTCAATAGATATATTAAATAAAAGAACTGGAGCACCCCTGCCCTCGTGTCTCTAGACGCCCCACCGGCAAGCCTGAGAGTGATGAAGGGGAGGCTCGAAACGATTGAAACGGAGTGGACCCTCGCCACAGAGCCCAAGAGGAGGAAGGAGCTGAACGAGGAGTTCAAGATGATGGCAGACGAAATCAAGAAGACTTTCGGCGAGGAGGGCAGGAAGGTCGTCGACCAAGTCGTCGCGAAGCACAGGGGCCTTCACTACGGCCCGGGCAGCCAAAGCAAGAGCACGGGATTGTAGGGGAGCTAGTAGGCCAGATACGAGTCTGCTGGACCGCTTCCATTAACTTTGTCGCTAATGTTTCCGCCGACTTCGCCAGCACTCCCTGCCAATTCTTGTGAAACTCACCAGTCGTTAAAAGCGAATCACAGAGACCCGCGGGAAGCGCAAAGAATCGGGTAGCGTTGGTCAACCCCATCCCTGCCTTGATCGCGGCGTTAATCTGGGCGTTCAGCCCCATCTACTACGGTGTCTACCTGAAGAAGTTCGGAATGCTTACTCTGAACTTCATCAGGACAACCCTAGGCGCCGGTGTGCTTCTTCTCCCGGCGCTGTACTTCGGCTTTCAGGAGGGCGCGATCTTCGCCGTCCTGAGCGGAGTAATTACCCTCGCGGTCGGAGACTCTCTCTTTCTCATCTCGATTCGAGAGGTGGGGGCATCGGTCGCGACTCCCGTCGTCTACACCTACGTCTTGCTGATCCAGCTGACAGCCTTCTCGGTGGGCGAGTCGGTGGTCGTCGCGAACATCTTGAGCGCGACCCTGATCATACTGGGGGTCTTGCTCCTTTCGCGCGGCGGCAGCCGGGCGCCGAGGATCAAGGGGATCATAATCGCCCTTGGTGCTTCCCTAATCTGGACGGTGGGGCAGGATCTCTTGAAGGTCGCGTCATCGGCCGGGCTTCAGTTCGTCTCCCTCGCTTTCCTTCGAGACGGCTCCGCAGCGATAGCCCTCGGTCTGACACTTATTGTCAGGGGGCACCCCCTCTCCTCCTTCAAGAAGGTCACGCCAAGGGAGGGAGGATATCTCGCCCTAGTTTCTATCAGCGACCTCGCGCTCGGCTCCGCGATCTACGTCTACTCGGTCTCCACGACAGGGCTGGCCCTCACCGTGATTCTCACGAGCCTCTCCCCCTTCCTCACGCAGGTCTTCTCCAAGTTGCTCGGGAAGGAGACGCCGACGAACATGGATATTCTGGCGGGCTTCCTGATTGTTCTCGCGCTAGTGATCGTCACAATCTAGGAAAATCTTCGCAAACGTTTAGGAATCCTCCACTTCGCGCCTCTCCTCTGAGCATACCAGATGGAGTACAAGTACATCGTCTTGACTAACACCACGATTGGGGTCTTCATGGCGGTGCTGGACTCCAACATAGTTCTCATCTCCCTCCCCACGATAATCAGGGACCTCCCCGCCACGACGACCTTCGACGGCCTCTGGGTGATAATGGGCTACACCCTCATAACGGCGACACTCCTCCTGACGTTCGGGAGGCTCTCAGACCTCTTCGGGAGGGTCCGACTCTACAACATCGGGTTCGCTATCTTCACCCTCGGTTCGGGGTTGTGCAGCATCTCGCCTAACGGGATCAGCCTGGTCCTCTTTCGCCTCGTGCAGGGGACGGGGGGAGCGCTCGTCTTCGCGAATAACGCGGCAATCCTCACCGACGCCTTCCCCGTGACGGAGAGGGGACGAGCGATAGGCATCAACCAGATCGCGGGGACGGCGGGTTCGGTCGTAGGACTCGTGGCCGGAGGCGTCCTGACCGCCTACCTCGGATGGCGGTCGATATTCTGGATTAACCTTCCCGTGGGAGTCTTCGGAACCGCCTGGGCGTACACCCGATTGAAGGAGATTGGAGTGCGGACGAAGGGGGAGAAGCTCGACCCGGTCGGCAATGGCCTCTTTGCGATCGGTCTCTCCCTCTTCCTTTTGGGCCTCACCCTGGGCGCTCTCACGGGCTGGAGCGTGGCCTTTGAGGGAGTCATGGCGGCTGGGCTTCTCTCTCTGCTCCTCTTCGTCTATCTCGAGCGGAAGGTCAGGTATCCGATGATGGACCTGACACTCTTCAGGATCAGGGACTTCTCATCCGGAATCTTCAGCAACCTGCTCGCCTCGGTGTCGCGAGGTGCCGTCTCGCTGGTCCTCGTCTTCTACTTCCAGGGAGCCTTGGGGCTCGACGCCCTGACGGCTGGCCTCCTCCTGATCCCTTTCTCGATCGCCTTTGTGATGTTTGGTCCACTGAGTGGATTCCTCTCGGACAAGTATGGCGCTCGAAGTTTCAGCACAGCCGGACTCTTGATCTCCTCCTCCGCCTTCTTCTGGTTCTCCATCTTCCCCTTCGGGGCGTCGTACAGCCTGCTCGTCCTCCCGATGATCCTAGCAGGAGCGGGTGCGGGGATCTTCGTGGCGCCGAACGCCGCCTCGATCATGAATGCTGCCCCGGTGAATCGGAGGGGGATCGCGTCGGGGATGTCCTCAACATTAGTCAACACGGGGTTTCTGCTCAGTCTGGGAATGGCCTTCGCGATAATGGCGGCGAGCGTCCCAATCAGCACCCTTCAAGCGATCTTCGCCGGGGTGCAGGTCCAGCTCGACCCCACGAAGTTGGACCTCTTCATCAACTCGATGCGCAAGATCTTTCTCCTCATGGGAATTTTCAGCCTCGTCGCAGCGGTTCCCTCCTGGAAGAGGGGACCGAGAGGGGCTAAGCGGAGCGAGCAGGGCGGAGTCGACTGACGAGGGCCTACTTGCGTGACCTGAGGTACTCCGCGACCAGAGATTCGTTGTTCTCGGTCCGGACGAAGACAGGGACACCCTTCTGCTTTGTCGCCTTGTAGGAGACGAAGATCCACTCTCCGCTCTCGAGCTGCGCGGACCTCTCGAGGACTTCGTAGGGGAGTGCGAAAGAGTCTGC
>Ga0209160_1005272_pt1 | contig 10218 bp, 15 predicted proteins | sample GraSoiAngelo_153_FD_186167 | JGI IMG/M metagenome (GOLD analysis project Ga0209160, IMG submission 186167) | Grasslands soil microbial communities from the Angelo Coastal Reserve, California, USA - 14_1009_12_40cm (SPAdes) (version 2) | ecosystem: Environmental > Terrestrial > Soil > Grasslands ... | reverse complement strand
TGCACCTGGCAATGCGTCGTGGCCGTCCGATCGCCAAGGTCGCGATGGCCCGCAGGCTGGCGGTGCGACTGTATTGGATGTGGCGCAAGGCATGGGATTATCAGCAAACTTTGAAGTTCGGTTCGCACGTGGGGTAGCTCGGAGCTGGTTCATGGTGTGCCGTAGATCACCGCCAAACTGATTGGGCGCCCCGCTCCCGCAAGGGAGTTCGAAGTAATAATCATGGTCGGAGTAGCGGCCGAATAGATGGCTGGGTCGGACCGAGTTCCACCCGCAGAGATTAGCAGCGAGCCTTGGTCGGCGATGACAACATTTTTCCAGCTAGAGCGAAATGGCGCGCTCTTTCGAGTGCAGGCAGTAGTGCGCCCAAGAAAGCGCTTGACAGAGCCGACACCTTCATAGATGACCCACTACCACCTCCGGTGATGGCTTGCATTTCATCTTCGTCGAGCGTAGAACTGCGGAAGACAAAGTTACATGCGACTTGGCCCAATCCCAATTGGGCCGTTTTTGTTTGAGGGTGGAACCGTGTTCTGCCTGACAGACTTGCTAAACTGCGCATGATAGTGTTCCCATCATGGTGGAAAGCTGGCAAGAAACTCGCCGCTGCCGCATCCCAAGAAAAAGATACCGTGAAACTGCGCTTCCTCATCAATCAATTAATTCACGGCCCTCTCCCAAGAGCGGAAGCAACTCCGAATGGAAATCGAGGAACGCATCAAGCGTCACGTGCGGGACATGGAAAAGAAAGGTTTAGACTCCTCCATCCCGTAGGGCTATTCGTCATGCCTTCTAATGAGACTCTTGATGATGGAAAGGAAGCTTGCGACAGTTTCGTCCTTGCTGATGAAACAGTCTGCGTCGCCCATTACGTCCGGCACCATCCCAGAATAAAGGACAAAGGGCACACGCGGCTTGATTGCTTTCAACTGGTGAGCGAGTGCGATGCCTGTCGTTCCACGTAGCATGTGGTCAGAAAGAACAAGGGACACTGGCACTCGTTGCATAATTGCTACGGCTCGGGAGCCAGTGGTTGCCGTGAGAACTATATAACCTTCCTTCTCAAGGAGAGTCTTGCGGAGGCGGAGGTAGGTTGCATCGTCTTCTACGCAGAGAATGGTTGGGTAGCTCGACTGAGTAGGCGGATGCTCAATTGTCGGCCTGTACGACATGGCACCTTAAACGATAGGCAAACGTATGGATTAGAAACTGTTCAATATTGCTCACTTTTGGAGTAAAGGCACGAAACGTGACAGGCTCTTTCGGAGATGAGTTCTGTACGGCAGCGAACGCCATTTGCCATCCAAAATCGACGAAATTGTTGGGCCCTCTCGTTACAAAAGGAGTAGTCTGCAATTGTCTCTTCAACGCATCCTTCCGCCGTACCCACTCTTGGAGACGGTTCCCTGCGAAATCTGACAGACTGTCACGCAAGGAGCCGTTATGAACGCTCCGCTCTCCAAATCCTCAGAAAGCACGAATTGGCTGCACCTCTACAGAGCCGCCATTCTTGAAATGGACCCCTCGAAGCTTTCCCAGCAAGTCGCTGAGGCAGAGAATGCGCTTACCCAAGGTGAGCGGGAATTGTTTCAGAAGACCGAAGACAATATCGAAGAGAAACGGGCTTTGGACAATGCCATGTACTTCTTGCGTACTCTTCGGAAAACGATGGAATGCAACTCAGCCGGACCCATTGGGGAGACTGGCCATGCGAGGGCTGCGTGAGCACGACGGCAGGTCATTTCAATCTTATTTCGCGTCCCGCGAGGTCCTGATTATGCTCGGGCTGCAATAGCCATCTCTATTTTCTCTTTGTGGCATGGTCGGCGGGTTTTCTATTCGGCCCTCCGTTTCGCATCTTGCCTGTCTGCAATATTCCCCAGAGGCCACAGTTCGCCGCAGTACGAAAATAAAATAGTTTTCCGAACCCGTGCGGGAGGTAGACTAGACGAGTCCCTTACACATCCTTCCGCCGCGCCCTTTGGGCGTCGGTCTCTTGTGCAATCGATGACCGAAAAGGTCCGTTCACAGGAGGCTGACATGGCTGACCGCGATACCCCTACATCCACCCCAAAGCTTCAGTTTCCAGATTGGCAACAAGAGTTTGAAGCTGCGCTTCTTGAAGGCGACCCGCAAGAGTTGCCCCTCCGAGTGAAAGCCGCAGAAGCCGCAATTGTTCTGCGCCAGCAGGAATTGATTCACAGCTCAAACGGGGATGTGGAGCGGCAAGCTATTTTTGATGCCATGCGCACACTGCGTACGATTCAGACAGAAAAGATGCACAATCCGGCTCGGGTCAAAAAATAATGCAGGTCACCACATTTGCGCTTCAGGTGAGAAGTTCCTATCAATCTTGGCGTGTAGTGTGCTCAAAGGAATCTGGCCAAATGCTGAATATCGAAGCTTTCCAAGACCTCTGTCGTAGGGCTTCCACTGAGACAGACTTCGCCAAACTTGCCGACCTTAAAGAGGCCTTGCTGTTCATGCTGCGCACTGAAGAAATTGAATTGCATGGTACCAAACGAATACCGATGGTAAAGCCCAATTAAGGGAAACGTACCGTCCGTAGTTCATCGTTGGTATTTTTAACGGCGGGAGGATAACGCGAGCGTTAGACACCGCTCACAACCAAGGAGTAGTCCAGAATCGTCATATCGGGGGTTCAGACCTATGACCTCTCTCGTTTCCAGCGGCCCAGAGACCACAAATTGGCGTGAACTCTACAGAGCCGCAATTCTTGAATTAGACCCGTCAAAACTGCCCCAACGAATCCGTGAAGCCGAGATGGTCTTCATCGCACGTGCAAGAGAATTATTTCAGGACGGTGGTGGTAACGGCGAAGAGACCGAGGATTTGGATAATGCCATGTATGTGCTGAATGCACTACGCAACACAGTGAAGCACAACCGAGCAGTCGCCCGGAGTCCGAATGAAATGAAGGTCGCGTGAGAGAAAGGGGGCACAATGGAAGGTTCTGAGGAACTTCTGCAATCAATCAAACACTTCTTGGACCTCCAGTCCATCGCTCCTCTGTCGCCCATTCAATGTGAGAGATGCGGGTCTACTATGGAATATTCCGACGCCCACTTCTGGCTTTACGAGACCAAGATGCAGTGGAGCATACCGCTGCCACGTTGTCCCGCTTGCGACCCTCAACCCTCCGCCGAAATTAAGCCAAACCTAATGTAATTATCTGAGGTTTCCTGCTGGTTCAGGAACTTTTATCAGTATCGGATTGTGAAGTCCGTAGTCAGCTTTCGCATTTTCGGCTGCCTCCTCCTTCGTAGCGCCCATTCCCGCCACGAGTTTTCTATCAGGAGTCAGGGCGACCCAGCTACCCGGCGGCAATTTGTCAATCACCTCGCTGAATCTCTTCGGAATCGGTCCCACAGCAACCTCAATTCACTTTCGTCCCGAAGCAAATAACTCGTACGACCCTCAGTGAACATCCAAAAGCGGCCATACAAGAACACCTGAAAAGCGGCCATACTTTCAGAAGAATCGACCAGGACATTGACAGCAGCGGGAGGGTAAGTAGCCTCTCGCAACATGGCGAATGTCTTGAAGGACGACAAGAAACAGCAGTTTGAAATAGTTTGATTGCCGATTCCCGCCCAGAACAACTTCCACGCAGAGTGTCTGGGCAGAGGGCAATCGCTGCCACGCCACCGTGATCTTTTGTTGCTGTTCGCTCAGACTTATCTCTGAAGACGAGCCGAACACGACACGCGAAGAACATAACTGATGCGCAGTTTGAAGTATCAAGGGTGGCGAAGTCGGCAATAAGCGTTCAAGATTTCGGAGGACGTCAACAACAAGATGATACGGCGCAAATTAGCGGACACTCTTGCGCCTCCTTGTTCCCACCTCTCGGATTCGCTTTGAAAGCAGGGTCTTGGCCCTTTCGAGTTCCGCCCTACGCCGCGCGCTCAGTCCACGTCCTGCACGATTGACGAAGTAGGTAAGCATGCGCATTCCCGATCCGGGCCCTTTAGGTGAGACGCGCTTCGATGCCAGCGTGCTTGCGATTCTTGACGCGCTCTTGGTGAAGAATGCCTTCGGGGGATAGGTCGATGCGGTTTTCACGCTACTGACCCATCTTCTGCCTCTGCCTTTCCCCCTGCTTCGGGATGACTTCTTCCTACCATCCATTTCATTCTCACAGACCATGCCCACCATTAAGTGGCAGGCTGCTATTGCTTATCCGATGACGGTTTCGGAGTCTGTTCTGCAGTTGTTCCTGGCGGGTACACAAGGACCTCGACCTTACCGCCTTCGCCGGCCATTTCGGACTTTCCGAGTCCAATCGTCTTTACCCGCGTATCGTCAAACTTGAAATTCTGGACCAGATAATCACGAACGACCATTGAGCGCGCTTCTGTCAACAGTCGATCCTTTTCCGTGTCGCCCTTCATGTCCATGGACGCGGCCACCACGGCCACGCCAAACTGGTTATTCTCCAGGTAGGCACCCGCATCTTGCAGAATCTTCTCTTCCTTGAGCTTTGCCGTGTCAGGTTTATCGAAGATCTTCCCTCCCTCGTACTCGAATTTCTTCACCGGCTCCTTAGGAGGCAGTTGCGGAATTTCATGTTTCTTTAGATCGGCTGCGCTCTCATAACCCCGTTTGTTGAAAAAGCCGCGGAGAAAGAAGTTGTGTTTGAGTGCCTCCATGTTCTCTTGAAATGCATTCGCGCCTGCGTTGACGTTCTGATAGACCTTCTTGTCGTTGATCAGAGCTCCGATGGTGCCGCTACCTCGATCGATTTTCGAAGTGATGGATTTCAGGTTGCTTGTCGTCTCATCGACATTGGTGATGGCGCCTTTGGCTGAATCCAGTAGTTGGCTGGTTTTCTGCATGAGCTCGGAAAATTGCAATGGCGGTTCGCTTTGAATGGTGTCGCCATCATTGACCTTCGGCGCATCGGTGGAACCAAATGAAATCTCCACAAACTTGTCCCCAACAAGGCCTTCAGATCTGATGGTCGCGATAGAATCCCGTTTGATGACTTCACGGGTAGCGCGCTGCATGTCCATCACCAGACGAACCTTTTCGTTGGATTTCTGTGGCAGCTGAATTTGCCTGACGGTGCCCTCGTGAATGCCTCCAACCCGCACTTCGGCACCACCGCTCAAGCCCGCCACGGTCTGAACATCGGCGTTAAGCCGATAAGTCGAGGTGAAGAGGAACTGTTTGTTGCCGATCCAGTAGACTCCACCTGCGAAGATCAGCAACGTAGCGACAATGAAAAGTCCCAACCGGAAAGCTCTGGACATAATTCACCTCGAGCCATGGCCCAGGAATTCGGCAACGAATTGGTCTTTGTTCTTTTGCAGATCGTCAAAGCTTCCCTCCACGAGGACGTTTCCTTCGTGGAGGAACACCATCCGGTCCGAAAAAACCTTCGCACCTTGTACATCATGCGTAACGACAATGGCAGTTATCTTGCGTTTCTGCTTCAATTCGACGATCAAGTCGCCAATTTCTGCCGCAGTAATGGGATCTAGTCCAGCTGTAGGCTCGTCGAAGAGCACAATCTCGGGCTCCAAGACCAAAGCGCGTGCCAACCCAACCCGCTTTTGCATGCCACCAGAGAGCTCGGAAGGCATCTTTCTAAGGTCGCGATCCATTCCCACGTTGGCAAGGTGTTCACGCACTCGCTGTTTCCTGTCAGTCTGAGACATTTTGGTGTGCCTGCTCAAGGGGAATGCGACGTTCTCTTCCACGGTGAGCGAGTCATACAAAGCAGCCTGTTGGAACAGGAAACCGACTTTCTTTCTGACCTCATTCAAGTGCTCTTCATCAAGATCCGTGATCTCCTGGCCAGCAATTCGAATCGATCCTGTGTCGGGCGTTTGCAGGCGGATGATTAGCTTTAAAAGAACGCTCTTACCTCCTCCGCTTCGTCCCAGAACCGCCGTGGTCTCGCCACGGGCGACGCGGAGATTGATTCCATTCAAGACCTTCTGATTGCCAAATCCTTTATGCAGATTGCTGATGATGATCGGCGTCTCATCCTTTTCTTCGATTTTTGTCGCCATGATTCACCTCAGCCATACACGACCAGGATCAATCGCACTAGCACGACATCAGCAAGGATTACAAACAGGGATGAAAGCACAACTGAACTGGTCGCTGATCTGCCAACTCCCTCGGTACCTCCACGCGTACGCATGCCTTGAAAGCAGGCCACGATCCCAATAATGAATCCGAAGACGGCGGTCTTGAAAGTTGGCGGAATAAAATCACTGAATAGTACGTTTTTGAAGCCATTTTCAAGAAAAAGCTGAAGGGAAATCGGCTCAGCCAAAGTATTCGCAACCCAGCCCATAAAAATGCCGCAGAAATCGGCAGCTAACGTCAGCAAAGGAAGCATCAAGATGCACGCCAGGACTCGTGTTGCCACTAGAAATCTATAAGGATCGACTGCCGAGGCCTCCATCGCGTCGATCTGCTCAGTGACCTTCATCGACCCGAGTTCCGCACCAATGCCTGCTCCGACGCGGCCGCTGAGAACTAAGCCAGTGATGATTGGCCCGCTCTCTTTAATGATGGAAAAGACGATAACCGCCGGGAGGAGGGACTTGGCGCCAAAGCGGGTCAGACTGTCGCGAATCTGCAACGAAAGAACTACGCCAGTTGCGCCGCCAGCGAGCGCGACCAGAGGCAGCGACTTCGATCCGATGGAGTCACACTGACGTACGAGTTCTCCAAGTTCATACGGAGGGGCGAGAGCTGCGCGAACCAAGCGCGCACAGAACATTCCCAGGTCGCCGAACCACTCGAATCCGGAGATCACCAGGGATTTCGCGGCGGACACTCCTTCAAGCAATCGGCCCGGGCCAAGAGTCTCAGCGATAGCGGTACCCAGCACGAATAACGCTAAGTAGATCATTGCCCAATACTGCCGATCCGGCCAGAAAGGCCTGATTATCCAATACTTGGACTCGATGTCAGTCCGAGCAGTTGCCTTTCCAAGCACGGAAATGCCCTGGTGTTTTGATCCCTCGGTGAGGGCCTAATGACTTCAAAATCTCGTAGTCCTGATCCGATTGATAGCGTTACTGGGGAACCTATCGTTCAGCGCTCTACCAGGGTGCCAGCGGCCAGCGAAAGCGTCTAAAATTAGAATAATAGAGAGAAACAACAATCGTGCGCGACTCCTCGAACCAATCTGCCACGGAATCCATGAGCGATCGGGAGCTTCCGTCGGAGTCCGCCTCACGTCGGATTTTTCTGCTCTCCCCTGCGAATATCGCAGGGATCCGGGGAGGGCGGCTCATGTGTGACTCCGCAGAATCCGAGTTGAGTTCGCGATTGCGCGGGGCAGGCGCGCCGCTGGGGGAAGTTTTCAGTTTCATCAGCGCGCTGTATTTTCGTGGCAAATTGGCCTATGCAAGGAGGTTCGCGAATGCGCCGCCTACTATCGACGGTGCGTTCGTCATCACCGCCTGCGGCGGGCTCATTACACCCGAGACGATGGTGACGCGAGAACGCTTGAGAGAGATATCAGCGAACAACATCGATCTGATGAATCATCGCTACCGCAGTCTTCTTGATCGCGATTCACAGGCGCTTTCTGAAGTGGTGGGATCAGATTGCCAGATCGTCCTCCTCGGTAGCGTGGCAACGCCGAAATACGCAGAACCCCTGCTTCGTATCTTTGGTGAACGCCTTTTGTTCCCAGCTGAATTCGTCGGACGTGGGGACATGAGCCGTGGCGGCTTAATGCTGCGGTGCGTAAAGTCGGGTCTACAGCTCACTTATTTGTCATTGGCCACAGCCGTGTGTCGTGGTCCGAAGCCGCCAAGATTGGACCCGCTTAGGCACAAATTGCGTTTGTCGAAACCGAAACTGGCCAGTTGAACGAACGGCGACTGGAGCACAGCGAGGAGCCGCAGCAGTTTTATCGCGATTCTCAGAGTGTGCAGAGTGCGAGTGGGGATGGAAGCGGGTGTGACAAACACCCGAGAGAGCGAAATGGACGCTCGGTTTCGACTGCATGCTGGAGTGTGCCCGAAACGCGATTAACACTGCCGATATTGTTAAAAAGGGCGATTTTACGACAGCTAATCGACATCACTTCCGCCAGCGACGAGTAACAATGTGAAGCGTCAGTCCCCGGTGAACAGCGGGGGTCTGAACTCCTCAGTGTCAGAAACGCTTGCGAAGTCAATTACAGCATGCGGATGACGGGCTTTCAACGTTCATCCTGTAGCCGCACGGTCCACGGCATCGAAACAACTCCTGCATAGCCTCTCGGTGTGAGCTGTGAGGTTTCTATGCGGCTTTGCCTGAGGCGATCTTGTGACCGGTCGAGGTATGGACCTCGAACGTACGGACAACCGGTTCGGCTTCCAGTACGGGCTGCAGAGTTTCGCGAACACTGTTGTACAGGTCAATTGCCCAAAATGGTGCAACGATCCGCGCCTATAGTGCAAGCAGGCGGGCGGAAGCCGCAACCTTCTAGCACGTTACGTGGAGGATAGCGTTGGTGTCTTCGGAGCCTTGCTGCAACGCCTTGATAGCTTTAATCGTCGGCAGAATCACTAGTTTGACTTTATGGCGCTCGGCTTTGCGCCGCACTTCTTTCATCACTGGCAATTTGCCGTAAGCTCCGGTGCCGACCACAAGTCGGTGGCATTTCCACGGTATGTCCTCCTCGACCGACAGGGGCGTGTGTCCGAAGTCGTCCCGGAATTTTTTAGATGGCCTTTTCTTGCGTTTGCGGATCTCCCCATGATCGATCACGACATCGTGTTCATAGGTGCTTCCGTCGATCTGGAGGAAACCGAACGAGAATTTGTCGAAGCGCACAATGCCTCCTCGGCAGGTGTGTTAGGCGCTCTTCCTCGAGGTGATGGCGGAGAAAGCGGACCAGCGCTGCTCGACTCTCTTGCTGCCGCAGTAGGGGCACAGCACCTCGCCTTCTTTGTAGTCCACAAGAGAGAGGATCTTGTCGAAGAGTTTCTTGCATTCCTGGCAGAAGAATTCGTAGTGGGGCATGCTGACCTCCACAATTTTCGAAGGGTTACAGAATAATTCTAGACCTCGGGGTCGGGCGGATTCAATCCGGGATCAGGTCTCGAATTCTGCGGGGTTATCTCGCGGGTTCTCCTGAGGTCCGGGCCCCGGATTTTGTGTGGTTTTGAGCGGAAAGGCGCGGGAGCGCTATTTGCCCCGATTTCGAAGGAGGTACAATTTCGAAGATGCGCCTCCCACTCTGGCTCAAAATTGGGTGGACCCGTTGAGTTGCCGATCATCCGGGAGTTATCGCGTGGTCGCTCGAAGCGAAATGACCTAGTGCCGCATCTCCGGGTAGCCCCGTTACAAGGGCAAGTGGTCCTCGGATCGCGAACACTCAGCTCCAAAGAGGGCGGCCAACTCTGTCTTCAATGACCACTCGTGAAGGCGCTGGCTCCTCCGAACGAGTCTGCTTTGACAATATATCAATAGGATATATCATAACGATATGTCAGGAACGCCCATTCTCTTTGCGGTGCTCGGCATGCTGAAACTCCGTCCCATGACTGGCTATGAGATCAAGCAGGTCTATCAGAAGGGACCCGCGAATTTCATGCCGATCAGTTTCGGACAGATCTACCCTGTGCTCGCGAAACTCGCATGAGTCGTTCGGAACCTTAAGGAGGTTCTTCCATGAAAACTCTGTTATCAGCTACTCTCGCTATGTGCCTTGCGCTGAGCGTTGTTGCTGTCGCGCAGGACAGTCCTAGTCAGGCGCCACAGAAGGATCAGGCCGGTTCAACAGCCCAACTGACAACTCTCAGTGGCACAATCAAGGCCGAAGGCGACAAACTAACGTTTGTGAACGACACCGACCAAAAAGCGTGGACGGTAGACAATCCGGGGACACTCAAGGGTCACGAAGGGCACCATGTACAAGTGAAGGCCCACGTAAACGCTGATAAGGAATCGATTCACATCGCAGAAGTCAAGATGTTGCCCGCAGGTAACAGCAACAAGAATGACATGAAGTAAGCGGAACCCCCGCACCCTCCTAGTGCGTCCGCCCACGTGGCTTGCCATCTGTTGATCTCGCTGGCCATGTGGGTTTTTTTATTCCTCTTACGGTTGGAGTGCACCCCAAAAGTGAGACACGAGATTAAGGGGCCAGCTACATTGAATGGAGGAGAACCATGCTGGTGCCCAGACAACAGTATTCCCGTGAATTGAAGATAGCTGTGATGCGGGAGATCG
>Ga0209160_1005268_pt1 | contig 10220 bp, 14 predicted proteins | sample GraSoiAngelo_153_FD_186167 | JGI IMG/M metagenome (GOLD analysis project Ga0209160, IMG submission 186167) | Grasslands soil microbial communities from the Angelo Coastal Reserve, California, USA - 14_1009_12_40cm (SPAdes) (version 2) | ecosystem: Environmental > Terrestrial > Soil > Grasslands ... | reverse complement strand
CAGCCGATGTGCATCACCGCCACCCAGAAGCTCGAGGCGACGATCAACACGAGCCAGGGCGCGGTCGTGGTCCAGCTCCATCCGGAGGTCGCGCCGGTGACAGTCAACAACTTCGTCGTGCTGGCGATCCACGGCTACTACAACGGCCTCACCTTCTGGAAGACGGAGGACTGGGTCGTCCAGGGTGGCGATCCGCGCGGCGACGGCCGGGGCGGCCCGGGCTACAACCTGCCCGACGAACCCGCGACCACGAGCTGGGAACTTGGGGCCGTGGGCATGGCGCGGGTGCCGGGCGGAGCTGTCAACGGAAGCCAGTTCTTCATCCAGAAGGGGGCCTGGCCAGGTTCAGGGCCGACCGCCGTGTACAACCGCTTCGGCACGGTCACCTCGGGCCTGGACAAGGTGCAGGTCCTGTCGTCGAGCGACACGATCACCTCGATTTCGATCAAGGTTTCTTGACGTCCCTCTGATCTCGCCCTGACGAACCCCGGCCTATAATCGCCTCAATGCCTTTCCACCCTCTGTGGCTGGTCGTGATCTTGGCGGTCGTCCTCATCATCTTTGGGCCGGGCCGCCTGCCGGAGCTGGGCGGGGCGGTAGGCAAAGCGATGAGGGAGTTCCGCAAGGCGACGAGCGAGATCACCAATGAGGTGACGAACGCGACCAAGGCCAGGCCCGAGCAGCCCGCGCCGGCGGAGACCGCCGCCAAGGCGCCGCCCTCCGAGGCTGATCCCTCCAAAAACTAGGTTTTTCTGATGGCCCTTCTCAACAGGGTCCTTCAGCGCGGCCCTCGAGCCACCGCCCCCGTCGAGGAGCAGCGCATGTCGGTGATCGAGCACCTCGAGGCGCTGCGCCGCATGTTGATCATCTCGCTCATCGCCTGGGGCGTCGCCACGATCGCCGCCGTGTTCGTGGCCCGCGACGTCATCACTTTTCTGATCGTGCGAGCGGGCATCGGCCATGCGATCTACCTTCAGCCGGGCGGTGGCGTGCTGCTCCAGCTGAAGGTGGCGGTCTATATCGGCATCGTCCTCGCCGCGCCGGTGATCATCCAGCAGGTCTGGTGGTTTGTCAGTCCAGGGCTGCATGCGCACGAGCGGAAATTCGTCCTGCCCCTTGTGCTCGCGACCATCGTGTTCTTTGCCATCGGCGTCAGCGTCGCGATGTTCGCGCTGCCTCTCTACATCAAGATCCTGGGTTCGCTCGCGCCCGCCGATGTGACGTACCTGCCGGACATAACCGAGCTCGTCAGCTTCGTTCTGATCATGGTCATCGGCTTCGGGCTGGTATTCGAGCTGCCGGTGGTGCTGTTCGTGCTGGGCATGCTGCGCATCATCAACTCGCGGTGGCTGTACAAGCGGCGGCCCTACTGGTTCCTCGCGCTCGGCATCCTGGCGAACTTCCTGACGCCGGGCGTCGACCCGTTGACCCCTATGATCATGTTCGTCCCCCTTTACGTGTTCTTTGAGGCGACCGCGCTATTACTGAAACTTCTCGGACGATGACCGGTGCGGCTGCACGCCGCGATGGGCGCGCGCCCGACCAGCTCCGACCGTTGAAGATCGAGCTCGGCGTCAACGTGCACGCGGAGGGTTCGTGCCTGATCGAGATGGGGCGCACCCGAGTGTGGATCACGGCCAGCGTGGAGGACCGCGTGCCCGCGCATCGGCGCGGCAGTGGACAGGGTTGGATCACCGCCGAGTATTCGATGCTCCCGCGCGCCACGCACGACCGCGGGGCTCGCGAGGCGATCCAGGGCCGCCTCGGCGGCAGGACGCACGAGATCCAGCGTTTGATCGGTCGCTCGCTGCGCGCAGCCGTCGACATGGGCAAGATCGGCGAGCGGACCATCACCCTCGACTGCGACGTTCTGCAGGCCGACGGTGGAACTCGCACGGCGTCGATCACCGGCGCGTTCGCGGCTCTCTACATGGCAGTGAAGCGGATGAAGGACGTCCGGATGCTCCCTGAGGTTCCTGTCCGCCAGTACCTCGCCGCGGTCAGCTGCGGCATCGTCGACGGGACTCCCGTGCTCGATCTCGATTACACCGAAGACTTCCAGGCGTCGACGGACCTCAACTGCGTGATGACCGAGGACGGACGCCTCGTCGAGCTGCAAGCCACGGCGGAGGGCGCGCCCTACTCGCGCGCCGACCTCGATTCGATGCTGGCGCTGGCATCGAAGGGCATCAAGGAGCTCATCGTCGCTCAGAAGCGCGCGCTGGCGGCGCTGTGAGGGATGGCTGCCGGATCTTCGGCGCCCATGCGGTCCATCTCCGGGCTCAGCTCCTGTGCTGCTCGCTCACGCATTTACGATGCACTCGCTGTGCTGCTCGTCGCTTCGCCCGGATCTGAACCGCCTGGATCGCCGAATATCTCGCCAGCCCCCCTCACATCGCCGCCAACGCTTGCCTGACCTTCCGCGACTGGTCATCGCGACGGGCAACGCCGGCAAGCTGCGCGAGTACCGCGGCCTCCTGGCTGAGGCGGGACTCGATCTCGTGGCATTCGATACCGAGATCGAAGAGGTGGGGGAGACCTACGCCGAGAACGCAAGGCTCAAGGCGGAGGCAGCGCGAGAGAGGTCGGGTCTGCCGGCGCTGGGCGACGATTCTGGACTCGAGGTCGAGGCCCTGGATGGATTCCCAGGCATCCGGTCGGCCAGACTCGGACCCAGCCAGAAGGAAAGGACGGCCGAGCTGCTGCAGCGGCTGCAAGGCGTGCCGCGGCCGTGGACCGCGCACTTCGTGTGCGTCATCGCGCTAGCGGTGCCGGGCCGCGACACCCAGCTCTTCGAAGGACAGTGCCGCGGCGAGGTGGTCCCTGAATGGCGGGGCGAGGCGGGCTTTGGCTACGACCCGATCTTTCTCGTCCCCGGAACGGGTAAAACATTCGGTGAGATGCCGCCCGAGGAAAAGCGGAAATACAGCCACCGCGCAGCCGCAGCCCGAGCGCTCCTAGAGTCGGGCGCGCTGAAACGCCTGTGATGATGTCGAAGAGCCAGTCGAGCGTCGGTAGCCGCTACAGCGCGTTCAGCCTGCTCAGTTTCGCCAGCCTGCTCAGCGCCGTGTCGCTGTTCAGCATCGGTAGCGTGGGCTCGATCTTGAGCATTGGGAGCGCCGGCTCGATCCTGAGCATCGGCAGCGCGGGATCGATTCTCAGCATCGGAAGTGCGGGCTCGATCCTCTCGATCGGCCGCAGGCGGCGCTAGTGCCAGTCGTCGCAGTAAAAGAATGGGCCGGCATCGTAGTCGAGAGCTTCCCCTCGCTTCATCCTCAGCGCCGCGCCGCCTGTTTCGTAGCCGTGCTCGAGCAAAGCCTGCTGGGTGGCCACTGACGACCCTGGCACCTGCGTCACCACCCGCATCTTTCCGTGCTCTCGGGCGACCGCCTCGACAGCTCGCACCAATACATCAAATGTTTCGCGGTCGGGAGCAGCGATCAGAGGCACGTAGGCGATCGTTGGGTCGGCCCACAGCGTGCTGACGGTGTGACACACGGCGAAGCCATTTCTGTACCCGAGCGAGACCCCCATCTTGGCGGACCGAGTGCTTCGCGCATCATTGGTCGCGTCGTACCCGGGATAGACGTAGCTCAGCTCCGGCGCTGCACCGTCGATCTCGACGCCGGGAAGCAACTTCGCGGCACGCGCCTCTCGTCGGAAGCTGATCCCCGTCCACGAAGGCCGAAATCCCAGCTTCATATAGAGATGGACATGCTGCGGGCTGTTCGCCATGGTCTCGAGACCCATCAGCGTGGCGCCGCGCTCACCGGCTGACCTGAAGAACTCCTGCACCAGGAGCTGCGCGATCCCAAGTCCTTGGGCATCGGGCCGCACAGCGAGGGGTCCAAACCAACCAAGCGTTCCGCGAAGAACCGAGAAGTTGGCGCCGACCACCTCATCGCCGCGCACCGCGACGTGGCACCCAAGCGGATCCAGGCTGAGCCGGTAGCGCCCCAGGCCGGAGGCGAACATCGGGCCTTCGGGCCGGCGGCCTGTTGTTCTCTCCACGAGCTCGCGAAATGCCGAGTTGGTGATCTCGAGCACCGCGTCCAGATCCGCTTCCAGCATCGGCCGAATGTGGACGTCCGATTCGGCCACCTTCTTCGACACCCCGGCGAGTCTATCTAGAATTAGCCGGCTCAAAAACCGCGGGCGGTAGCTTAGCCCGGAAAAGCGCCTGGTTTGGGACCAGGAGACCGCGAGTTCGAATCTCGCCCGCCCGACCATCGACGCCGAATGCCCGCCAGTGCCGGCACTCGCGTGCCTGGTCGGATGATGAGTGCCGCCGCTGCCGGCAGTCGCGGGAATGAACTCGCCTGCCCGACCCGGTTTAACCTGCACATACCTATGAGCCGTGTCGCACAGGACTCCGTTGGCGACCTTGGCATGCGCGTCCCGGCGCAGTCTTCGGCTCTCCGCCCGCGTCCCCACGATGAGCTCAGAGAGTGGGGCGGCTCGTCGCTGGTGCGGAGGAAGCGCGTCCTGGACCTCGGGTGCGGCGATGGCCGCTTGGCGCTCGGGGTCGCTGCGTTTGCCACAAGGGTGGAGGGGCTTGATCCCGACCCAGAGGTCATTGCTAACGCAAAAAGGAACGCGCGCAAGGCCGGTGTTCGAAACGTGCGCTTCGCGGCCGGCGCGGCGCAGCGTCTGCCGTATCCAGATGCGGCCTTCGACCTGGTGATCCTCTCGTGGACACTTTGATGAATCGCACGCAAGGGCATGGTCGATGCCCTGGTCGAGATACACAGGGTTCTCGCACCCGGCGGGACCCTGGTCGATGCCCGACCTGATTCGCGCGTTCCGGCATACGCGGAGCGCCGCAAGCCGCGGGGATTCCAGCGCTTCGGAGTCGTGAAGACCTCCAGGCTAGAGCTCGCGAACGACCGAGCGTCCGATCGCGCGATCACGCGCGTCGTGCGCGACGGATTGTTCAAACGCAGGCGTAACGGCCGTTTCTGGCATCGCGTACCGTTCAGCGACCTCGCTGAGCTCCGCAAGTACCTGTCGGAGCATCTGCGCTTTGTGCATCGCGCGGAGTGGGTCGTCGACGCCGCGACCCGGAAGCGCCATTCGAACGACCAGTTCGTCATCCGCCGTGCCGTCCGCTACGGGCTCCTCGAAGCGTTGCGCAGTCCGCGAAACATCTCGCCCGCGCGACCAGACTGAGCGGGCGAGCCCGTGGCCAATCCGTTGGTTTCGTAACTAACAGGCCTTGCCGCTGTTCCACCAGCATGAAGCGCACGGGTTCAGGTCCAAAGGGCCATCTCCGCATCCTGATCTGGGCCATGTCAGTCGTGGCTTTGGCCGGCTGCGGCGCAGGTACCCCGACGACAAGCGTCTCCAGCTCCACGCCGACACCCGATGTGGCCGCCGCGCGCACCGCCGCCATGACCATTTTCTTCGCCCTCCCGGGCCAAACGCCAGAGGTGTGGGTCCCGTGTTCCAGCCGCGCCAGTGACTTTGCAGACTGTCCCTTCTCCGCCGCCGTGAAAGCGCGTCTGGCCGAACTGAGCAGCAAAGGTGTTGGCAGCGACGTACCTCCCGGGTGTGGCGAGGACTACATCACCGGTACTCAGAACGGTCTGAACACCGCCCCCCACGTCTTGTCTGCGGTCGCCAACGCGACTGGCAACGTAACCGTCGTCATCAGGCGTGGTTCGCCTCCGCCTGATTTCACCGCCACGATGACCAACGAAAGCGGTACATGGCTCGCGTCCGATCTGGCCTCCGGCACCGGACCGGCGGCGTCCATCTTCTCGACAAAGCCAAACTGCTGACAATCGTCGCCGAATGCGCGAGTGCCGGCGCTCGCGTGTCTGGGCGGCCGATGAATGCCGCCCGTGCCGGCACTCGCGGGCAATGAACAATCGGGAGTGAGCCGTCCAGTGCCGCCAGAAAGGCGCACACTGTCACCACCGACTCTCCCGCTCCTTCAGTGTCCCTTCGGCAAGGAGCCAGCAGGAGTCTTGGCGCTTAACGCCAGCACAGGTACCCGAAGGCAAGGAGCCCGAAATGTCCGAGCAGAACAAGGTGCTCGCCCGTCGATCGGTGGAGGAAGTCTGGAATCAAGGAAAACTCGATGTCATCGACGAGCTGGTTGCCGAAGGTGCGACCTTCCATAACCCAAACGTGCCTGGTGGCAAATTCACAGGTCCGCAGGGCTACAAGCAGTTCGTTGAGATTTACCGGGGGGCGTTTCCAGACGTCCACCTCACCATCAACGATCAGATCGCGGAAGGCGACAAGGTCGCCACACGGTGGACCGCCACCGGCACCCACAAGGGCGCGTTGATGGGTATCGCGGCGACAAACAAGCCCTCGACCGTGACCGGCACCGATATCGGTCGCTACGCCGAAGGCAAGCTCGTCGAGGAGTGGGTGAGCTACGACATGCTCGGCATGCTCCAGCAGCTAGGCGTTGTACCGACACTCGCGCCCGCCGGCGCGTCGGCCTGACCCAGATCCCGACAGGCGCGTCCCACAAGGGACGCGCCCCACGTCATCCGCGTAGAGAGGTGCCCATAGGCGCCAGTGCATGCACTCGCGTGCCCAGGCGCTCATCCGATCGTGCCAGTGCATGCACTCGCGCAAGGTACGGCATGATGGCTTCGCGTTACCAGGATTGGAGACAGTGCGTCCTTCGTTGGGGTGGCGGCGGATCCTTTTCGCTCTCGTCTTCGGGACGACCTTCGCGTTGGCAGCGACCCCCGCCGCAGCAGGCGTCCCACCTGGGCCCATCACCCTCTCGATGTCCTGCACCGGCCCAGGTCCAAACGGAACCGTCGCGGCCGGCCAGACAGACAGCTGCGGCGTCGACCTGACTGGGGGGACGCTGTCGGCAGGCTCGATCGTCCGCCTTTCGCCTCCGTCGCCGTCAGCCACCTCTTTCACGTGTTCGCCGCCGGTACAGGGAGCGCAGGGCTGTTCGTTCCTGGTCAACAGCACGCTGACCTTTCACGGTTTCATCGGCTGGGAGACGATCCAATTCGCCCCCGATGGCCCGACCCAGGGAGGCGGAGCATCGCTGACCCAGACAGCCCAGGCCTGTAATCCGATGTGCAACGACGTGCCACTCAGAATCGACGGACCCGGGAGCGTGGTTGGCACACCCTACCGGCCGCGCTACATGCCGGCCGCTCCCTTTGCCTACATGGTCTGCACCGGCCCGAACCCTGATGGAACCGTCTCCGAGACCCAGGTCGACACCTGCTTGATCTACACGGCAGGATTCGGCGGGCCCTATATCAATGGAGACACCTTGACCATCGCACGCGGCGCGCCAACGGACGCGACCATCACCGCATGTGGCGACTCCCCCTCCACCGATACGGGTGCAGTTGCCGCCGGCGCGGTCATGACCTCCTGCGCGTACCGTTTCAGCACGTCAGCATCGATCTCCGCCCCGGGAGTCTTCGTCGGGAGCGAGCTCCTCTCTATTCCGAGCACCGTCGTGCCGGGCGCCGCGATTGTTCAGGGCGTGATGTTCTGTCCGGCGCCTCAGCCCGCTGGCCAGATTGCGAGTTGCAGCACATTGCCCATCACGATCACCGGCGCCGGGGCGACTGTCATCGACGAGATCCCGCCGACCTTCACCAGCATGCCGCCGGACATGACCGTCGACGCGACCGGGCCGACCGACACGACCGCCCAGTACCCGGCGCCGACCGCGGATGACAATGCCCCGGGGCCGGTCTCCATCAGCTGCACCCCCGCATCCGGCGGCACCTTCGCGGTGGGCACGACGACGGTGGTCTGTACCGCGACAGACGTGTCCGGCAACTCCGCGACTGCGACCTTCAAGGTCACCGCCCAGAACACCTTCGACAGCCTGTGCCGCGTGACGCGAGCGGAGGCATCCGATGAGGGCGTGGCACACTCGCTGTGCGTGAAGCTCCAGGGCGCCGCCGACGCCGTCGCCGCGGGAGACTCGGCCGCCGCCCGTGGCAAGGTCGGTGCTTACATCAACGAAGTCGAGGCCCAGGGCGACAAGTCGCTGACCTCACAGCAAGCCCAGGACCTGGCAGGCCTCGCGCAGTTGTTGATGCCCTAGCGGGCAGCCGGCATCGACGGCTCCAGCCACAGCTGCTGAGCGCGCACGCCGAGGCCATGCACGACCGCGGTGAACGCGTCGCGCTGAACCAGCCGATCAGCGCCGAACGTCTCCGCGAGGTCGCGGCGGAAGGCCGGGATGTAGCCCGAACCGCCGGTCACAAGGACCCTGCCCACCTCATCCGGCGCGACGCTCGCCTCGCCCAGCGCTTCGGCGATCGTCTGCCTGACCAGATCCAGCTCGGGCCGGATCATCGACTCGAACGCTGACCGGCGCAGCTCGAGCCTAAGGTCGAGTGGCGCGTATTCGAGATGGGTCGTCTCTGAATCCGAAAGCGCAATTTTCGCGCCCTCGATGGCTTTGTAGAAGTCGTAGGCGTGACCCTCGTACAGCAGAGCAGTAACCAGCTCTTCCGGCTGCCCGCCGATGCGAGAGAGGATGGCCGGGATGCCGGGGTCGGCCATGAGCAGCCGGACGGAGCTCGCCGTGCGCAGCTCGTTGAAGAGCCAGTTGGGCAGCACGTCCAGGCCGAGCGCCGGCCCGATCGTGGTCTCGAAAAGGACACCGTCGAGAAGCTCGCCTCCGACCGCCACGCCGGCCGTGCCGGTCACGCGAGGTTCGCCCTCCCGCGCGTCCATGACCGCGACGTCGAAGGTTCCGCCGCCGAAGTCGACCGCGATCTCAACCCCGTGGTGCTCAGCCTCGCCGATCACCGCCGCCGTGGGTTCGGCGAGGAAGGCGACCTCTGCGAAGCCCGAAGCGAGGGCGGCCTCCTCGAGGCGCCGAAACGCCTCAGCCTCCGACGCGGCGCGATTGTTGGGGTCGGTTCCGGCGAAGTTGACGGGATGGCCCACGACCACTCGACGCGCCGCCGCGCCGGTCGCCTGGTCCGCCTCGTACTTCAGCCGTTTGATGACCACGCTGACCAACGACCCGACGCTGAAGTCGGTCGCCCACGAGTTCGTGCCCGCGAACCCGAGCTTGGCCAGCTCGTGCTTTACCCCGGACAGGAGCCGGGCGTCGTTGCAGCCACCGCCCTTTCGATACTGGCGGCAGTCGGTATCCCAACCGTAGGGTGCCAGCGGGCAGCGCCAGCAGTCGGTCTTTTCGTGGCCCGACTTGAGGAAGGTCTTGACCGCCTCGTCTCCCGCGGCCTGCCTGCCCGCGCGATGCAGATAGATAAAGGAAGGAAGTGTCCGCGATGCGCGAGACGCCCCAAGCGAGAGCACCTCGACCCGATCGGCGTAGGCGATGGACACAGCACTGTTGCTGGTGCCGAAGTCGATCCCATAGCCGAGCGGAAGAGATGGGGAGGTCATGGAACGACGAACGATATACCGTCAGGGATCAATCCGTGAGCGCGGAATTCCAAACCTTAGGCGCCAAACGCGCCACTGACCCGGCCGAATCTCGAACGTTAGGCGCCAAACGCACGCATTGGGACGGGTTATCGAGAGCTAAGTGCGCTGTGCCCTCTTCCCAAATAGTGCGCGGAGCTCATCTTTAGCCGCCTCCAGCTTCTCCCGCCGCTGCTTCGGCAAATTCTTCCCCGCCCGGTTGATGTAGAACACCAGCATCGACATCGCCGAGCGATATGGATCGCTCTTGCGCCGCTTGCTGTGCTCCGCCGAACGCTTCAGCGACTCCGCGATGCTCCGCGGGCTCTCCTTCGTGAAGACGTTCGCCTCGAGGTCCAGAGCGTTGCTCTTCTCGGTCACGTCGCGTGACCATCGCTTGGTTGCCATACATATGAAACGCGCCGAACTCGGTACATCGACCCTTCCGAGCGCTTCCTATTGAGGTGTCGAGGCGCCAGAACAAATGTGCCCTCTAACCTTGGAGGCAGATCGATGCCCAACTGCCGGCAAGCCGCCATCCTCGCCGGATGCCTCGTGCTGCCGCTCCTCGCGGCGGCGTGCAGCCTCGTGCCGGCGGGCGGCCAGGCGGACCTGCAGCCGACCCTGAGCTTCCAGGACGAACCCGGTGGCCAGGTGGCCTTCCAGTCCGGGCAACCCGTGCCCACATTCGACCGCCAGCCGAGGCTGACCACCGACCTCAACGGGGCCTGGCGGTTTGACGCGCAGCCGCTGAACACGACCCTGAGCCTGACCGACCGCAAAACGGACTTGAAGGCGATCACAAATGAGTTGGGCCAGCGTGCCGACCC
>Ga0209160_1005265_pt1 | contig 10221 bp, 9 predicted proteins | sample GraSoiAngelo_153_FD_186167 | JGI IMG/M metagenome (GOLD analysis project Ga0209160, IMG submission 186167) | Grasslands soil microbial communities from the Angelo Coastal Reserve, California, USA - 14_1009_12_40cm (SPAdes) (version 2) | ecosystem: Environmental > Terrestrial > Soil > Grasslands ... | reverse complement strand
GGAACGATTGGTTCTGCATCAAGTTTTGTGGAGCATACTTCGCTACTAAGATCTCTGAGTAGCTCTCTCTCTTCGGCTTCAGGTTTCGCTGAACACACTTCAGTGTTCAGGTCTATTAGTAGCTCCATCGGTACTGCCACAGGCTTCGTAGAGCATTCCTCGTTGTTCAGGTCTTTCAGCGGTTCTTTGGGCTCGGTCTCGGCGTTCGTGGAGCACGTTTCATGGTCCAGATCTCTCTCCGGTTCGTTCGCTTCACTATCCAGCGTTAGCGAACGTTTCTCCTTCTCAAGGGGTTTAACTGGCACGCTGGGAATTGCAAGTTCTGAGACGAAGGGCCTAGTCAAGAGCTTCACTGCCTCGCTGGGATTTGTCTCAAGTCTTTCAGAGAAATCTGCGTTCTTCAAGGCATTCTCTGGTTCTATGGGTCTTGGAAGTTTGATGCTCAGAGGCCGCGCTGTGTTCTTGACGTCTTCAATGGGCTCCGCATCAAACCTTGTCGAGCATTCCTCGGTGTTTAGATCACTATCTGGTTCGCTTGGATTCGCGTCATCTTTCTTCAGAGGCAGAACCGTGAACCTAACGGCTTCGGTAGGCTCAGCCACTAGCTTTGTCGAACATACCTCGGTTTTCAGATCACTATCCGGCACTATTGGTCTCGCATCTTCGTTTTTCAGAGGTCGCACTGTAAGCCTGACCACGTCAATCGGTTCAGCCTCGAACTTTGCCAGACATACCGCGGTCTTCCGAGCTCAAAGTAGCACGTTGGGTTCAGCTTCGAGCTTTGCAGAGCGTCTCGCGCTGGTTCGATCCCTCAGCGGCTCGCTCAGTCCAACCTCCGGCTTTACCGAAAAGTCTTCCCTCTTCAGATCGATGACTGGTGCTCTCGGGTTAACTTCGAGCGTAGCGGAGCGACTTTCGTTCCTGAGAACTTTGACTGGCACAATGAACTCGGCCTCAAGCTTTGCTGAACACTCCTCTCTGTTAAGGTCATTCGCCAGCACACTCGGATCTATGTCCAGTCTTGCTGAGCATTCGTCATTGTTCAGGTTTCTGACTGGGTCCCTTGCCCTTTCGAGCTCTGAGACAAAGGGTCTTGCCAGGACTTTGACCGCATCGTTAAGCTCTGCCTCGGGTTTCGTTGAACACAGTTCATTGTTTAGATCTCTCACTGGTTCTCTGGGCCTCACATCTTCTTTCCTGCGAGGTCGTTCCATAACTCTGAGTGCGTCGATAGGGCCCGCTTCTAGTCTTTCGGAACGCAGCTCGCTCTTCAGAACTCTGTCCGATTCGCTAGGACTGGGTTCGTCTTTCTTCAGAGGGCGAACCGTGACGTTGACCGCTTCAATAGGATCAAGTTCAAGCCTGGCCGAACACGATTCATTGTTCAGGTATCTAACCGGTACGTTAGGCTCAGCTTCGAGCTTCGTAGAACATCTTGCAATTTTCAGGTCTCCAACTGGCTCTATCGGCTCAGTCTCAGGTCTTAGTGAGCACACCGCGTTATTCAGGTCAGCAGCAACTTCGCTCAGCTTCTCCTCGAGCTTTGTCGAACATTCTTCGCTGTTTAGGTCTCTATCCGGTTCGTTAGGTCTTGCGTCTTCGTTCTTCAGAGGTCGCACAATTTTCCTGAGCGCTTCAGTGGGATCCGTGTCTAGCTTTGGCGAAAAGTCGTCGCTGTTCAGAACGTTCAGCGGTAGTCAAGGTATCTCCGGCTCTGCGAGTAAGGGTTTCGCTAGAAGTCTAGCTTCTTCACTAGGTTCGGCATCGAGCTTTGTTGAGCACAGTTCGATATTTAGATCTCTGACCGATTCGCTTGGCGTTACGTCATCATTCTTTAGGGGACATGCTTTGACACTAGTTGCTTCCGTTGGGTCTGCCTCAGGCTTTACGGAGCATACTGCACTATTCAGGTCGTTAAGTGATTCGATGAATGTTGGATCCTCTTTCTTGAAGGGCCGCATCGTTGCGCTGAGCGTCTCGATAGGCTCGGCGTCAGCCTTCAACAAGCATACTTCGCTGTTCAGGTCTGTGACCAGTAGCATCGGTCCAGCTTCGAATCTTACTGAGCAGATCTCGCTCTACAGGTCACTAACCAGCACAATTAGTTCCGCTTCGAGTTTTGCTGAGCATTTATCACTGGTCAGATCTCTTTCCAGCTCTCTCGGCTTAGCTTCAAGCTTCACAGAGAGATCGTCTCTCTTCAGGACCCTATCTGATTCTCTAGGCCTAGTAGCGTCCCAATTCGAGGGGCGTTCCATAGCCCTGAACACATCGCTCGGTTCAGTCTCGAATCCTGCGCAGCAAGTGTCATTGGTGAGATCTCTGACCGGCTCGCTCTCTTTGGGCTCCAGTTTCGGAAGATCCGCCTCGGCCTTTAGATCTCTGGGCGGCTCATGGACTACGAACTCGCTCGCCGGGCATCGGGCAGCTTACGGCAAATCTATCGGAAGTAAGATTGGAGACGGAAATGTTCTCTCGGGACACTATAACTGTTCAGAGAACCTAATCGTCAGTTGTGGCAGTGTTTCTGTATCCTTTGCCTTTCTGGCTATCGCTATCGGTGCTCTGGTATTCGCCGTTTACGCGGTCAAGGAACGTAGGAAATCATCTCGACTTCCCAAAGTGCCCAAGCCCGACAAAGTTGTGGTCGACAAAGAGGGCTGGGAAACCAGAGCTTCCGATGCCAAAGCACGGAAACAACCGAAGTCTTCCAATGATGAAGAGCGGAAAAAGAAGCCGGATGATTGGGTTCCCGGACCCTAGAGCTGGAGGTTCTTTGTAGCTGTTATAAGTAGTGAGAACTCAGAAGCCAAGCTATGGATAAGATGGAGAAGGCTACCGAGAAGAAGAAAGGCTTCGTCAAGGAATTCGTAGACTTTCTCCAGACGTTCGGAGTTATCGGCCTCGCCATCGGCTTCGTAATAGGAGTCGCTTCGTCCGCCGTGGTTAATTCACTGGTCAAAGACATAATCAATCCCATCGTTGGTCTCATCCTGCCAACTGGAAACCTATCATCCCTGAATGCTACTGTTACTTCTCCAGTCTCAGGCAGACCCTCAGTGTTTCTATACGGCGATTTCATCTCTCAGATCATATACTTTGCAATAATCGCCTTAGTGGTCTTCATCATGTACAAGCAATTAAAGCGGCTCGGACTCGCCACAATGTAACGACTATAGCTAGTCTCGTTATCGTCTGTCAGGGGTAGGTCCGGATTCCTGTTATTATGAATTGTATTGCTATGGCTGCTATGAAGACAGCCATCACCTGAGCAACGACTGAGGACCCGGTTTTTCCCAGTAGGGAGTGGATTCTTGGGGTTTGTTTCATTACGATCCAGCTGAGTAGCATGACGATGATGACGGATCCTAGTGTGACGAGTATTCCGTAGGCTCCTAGGGCGATCATTGTCGTTGTGATGGCTCCGGGTCCTACGAGTAGGGGGAAGGCGATGGGGACGATTCCTACGTCTTCGTGGCTCCCTGGTTTGGCGAATCTTTCTCCTCGGAAGAGTATGTCGAGGGCGAGTAACAGGAGTAGTAGTCCGCCGGCCATTTCGAAGCTTGGGAGGCTGATGCCGAAGAGGGCGAGTAGCTCTTGGCCCACGAGGGCGAAGATCGTGAGTAGGCTGGCGCCGGTGTAAATGACGACCCGGTACATTTTGGCTCGTTCGGGGGCTGGCATGTTGCCGGTGACGTTGGAGAAGATGGGGACGAGTCCGATGGGGTCAACAATGATGAATAGTGCGACGGTGGCGCGGACCAAGTCTACCGTTGAGTCAGGGCTCATCTATTCTCATCTCTTTTGTGGTGGGCCGGGAGGGATTTGAACCCACGACCTTCGCCGTGTGAGGGCGACGTCCGTTCTGTGCATATTATGCATACCAGGCTGGACTACCGGCCCGGAAACCGGGAGGGTAGAATAGAGTATTTCATCTTTCAAGAGCCGGGTGGCCTATGTCTCGAGATCTTGATGGGGCCCAGGGTAGGGGAAATTAGGGGAACTTTTCCAAGAATTAGATCGAGGAGGCGTTCTCATTGTCTGTTTCAATTTGCGTTTTCAGGATCGAGTCTTCTGTTATGGTTTCCGGGTCTCGTTCCCGAATATCGTCGTCGAGGCCCCACGCGGTTTCGGGTCTGAGTGACGCGTTCCTTTCCCCGTCTCGCGGATCCGAATCTCAGATTCCAACACTTTGCTCATCCTCTGCGAGTAACCGCATTGGGCGGATTGGGAAAGATCTGAAGATACCGATCTGGGCTCATTTCCGAGCCTGAATGCGTAATAGTCTTCCTAGTCTAAGAATCGGACGCTGTTTCCTGTCCGCTATATCTGGCGATTTCCGTGTTGGGAACTATTACTTTTGATAGACATCGCTATACTGTTAAACATCGGAATTCGCTATGCTGAAATACTCACACCGACGTTTTCGCCAAAGTTCGGGACGACCCGGTATATCCCAGGATGGCGCGTCGTGCCCGGGTCCCAACGTCCCGCCTGTAGCATCGGCTGTGAATGGGTGAAAAAGAATCTCAAAGATTCTGATAACGGGAGGAAACGGGTTCATCGGCAGCCACCTCGCCGAAAAACTTCTAGCTAGAGGATATTCGGTTTCACTCCTCGATCTAAAATTCAACGCGAACACTGGGTTCCTGGACTGTGAAAAGATCCGAGGAGACATCAGAGACTATCAGATAGTCAGGAAGGCTGTTGATGGGAAGGATGCTGTCTTCCATCTTGCAGCAGTCTCACGCGTCGCCTGGGGCCAGGAGGATCCCTTCAACTGCTGGTTGACAAACCAAGTAGGCACGATTAACGTTCTCGAGGCTTGTACAAAGGTTGAATCGAGACCCGTCCTCCTCGAAGCGTCCAGCAGAGAAGTCTACGGAGAACCCCTCTACCTACCCGTGAATGAGGGCCATCCGAAGCGGCCAAAGTCAGTCTACGGCCTAACAAAGCTGTGCGCCGAAAGAGCATGCCTCTCATACTCAGACAGATCCGGCCTCGACCGCTCCGTCAACCATGTAATAATGCGGTTCTCGAATGTTTATGGTAGCGAGAGGGATCTCCCGGAGAGAGTCATACCCAAATTCATGAACAAGGCTCTCCGGGGCGAAGACATCACTCTCTACGGCGGCGAGCAGATCCTGGATTTCACGTTCATCGATGACACTATTTCTGGAATAGTGAAACTTGCCCCGGCATGCCTTGAAGGAGACGGCAGCATATTTGGCGAAGATTTCCACTTCGTGACCGGAAGGGGCGTCTCTGTCTCCGAACTCGCAAACATGATCGTCGGCCTAGTAGGCTCGCGATCCAAGATCATACATGGGGCATCGAACAGCTTTGAAGTTCGCAGATTTGTCGGCGACCTAACAAAGTCGCATAAGATTCTTGGGTACGAGCCGAGAGTGAGCCTTGAACATGGTCTTAGAATTCTGAGAGACAGGACAGTGCCTACCATCATTGCACGCTGAGACATTCCACGCAAAAGGAATCCTGCTGAGATCTTTGTGATCGTAAGGTGCTAATATGGGACAGGTGACCGAACAGTTTTCGAAAGAACTGACCCTAGTTACAGAGCGTCCTAGAGTCAAGGGAAAATTTCTATTTCTCGGAGAAGAAAAGTTCTGGGTTAAAGGTGTGACGTATGGCACGTTCGCCCAGGACGAGAACGGAATAGAGCGATTTGTACCCCAGATTGTGGAAAAAGACTTCGCGGCCATCGCAGAGAACGGATTCAACGTAGTTAGGACTTACACCGTCCCTCCCCGCTGGGTCCTGGATGCTGCATGGAAGAATGGCCTCCGAGTAATGGTGGGAATCCCAGTAGAGGTACCCATGGCCCTAATCGACGAGCCTGGCAAGCCCAGGGAAATAGAGGACTGGGCTAGGAAACAGCTTCGAACCTGTGCGGGGCACCCTGCCGTGTTCTGCTATACCATCGGCAACGAAATCGCGCCCTCCATAGTACGCTGGCAGGGTCATGGACGAATAGAGAAATTCCTAGAACGTCTCTACCGCGTAGCAAAACAGGAAGACCCAGAGGTCCTGGTCACCTATGTCAATTTTCCAACAACCGAGTACCTACAACTACCCTTTCTAGACTTTGTCTGTTTCAACGTCTACCTCGAAACCCAAACCGCCCTCGAGGCATACATCGCCCGACTACACAATCAAAGTGACGACCGCCCTCTGCTACTCGCCGAGATCGGCTTGGACAGCCTTCGCAACGGAGAAGAGAAGCAGGCTGACACGTTAGACTGGCAGACTCGGACCGTCTTCAGGTCAGGATGTTGCGGAGCAATAGTCTATGGTTGGACGGACGAGTGGTACCGCTGGGGCGACCTGGTTCAAGACTGGAGCTTCGGCCTAACAACCCGTGACCGAACACCCAAGCCCGCACTCCACGCAGTTAGGAACGCGTTGGCAGAGTCGCCCTTCTCCACGCAAGGAGTGTGGCCGAAAATCTCCATCGTCGTCTGCAGCTTCAATGGATCACCGACAATCCGAGACACACTGAACGGATTGCTGAACCTCGACTATCCTGACTTCGAAGTCATTGTAATCAATGATGGCTCCACTGACTCAACCCCAGATATAGCGTCCGAGTATCCCTTCAAGCTAATCAATACAGAAAACCGCGGACTGAGCAATGCTCGAAACACCGGCATAGATGTCGCCACTGGAGAAATCGTCGCGTTCATAGATGACGACGCGTCTCCGGACCCTCACTGGCTGAGATTTCTCGCTCTCACCTTCAAAGAAGGAAAGTATGCGGGCGTCGGTGGACCCAACCTCCCTGTCCCCGAGGATGGTTGGAAGTCTGAAGCAGTCGCTAACGCGCCGGGTCCAAATCCGGTTCTACTTACTGACAAGATCGCAGAGCATATTCCCGGCTGCAACATGGCCTTCAAGAGAGACGCGCTCAAAGAAATCGGGGGGTTCGATCCACTCTTTCGAACCGCAGGGGACGATGTTGACCTCTGCTGGCGAATTCGGCAAAGCGGCGGCACTATCGGCTACTCATCCGCAGCAGTCGTCTGGCATCACCGGCGCAACTCGTTTCGCAAATATTGGAAGCAACAGGAAGGCTACGGCAAGGCCGAGTCCATCCTGGAAAAAAAGTGGCCGGAGAAATACAACGAGCTTGGCCAGTTGAAATGGCTCGGCCGGATCTACGGAAAAGGGGTCCTAGAAGACTTCTCTTCCGCGCGAGAACGGGTCTACTTCGGAGTCTGGGGGACCGCACCCTTCCAGTCTCTCTATCAATCCTCGAATTCCCTCTGGTCCCTTACCCTCGCACCCGAATGGTACCTTGGAATCGGCTTCCTCGCCCTCATTTCCCTCCTAACCATCAGTTGGAGCGTCTCAATCATCCCAGGAGCCCTGCTACTAGTTGGGCTAGCAACATCAATCTCCCAAGCGTTGATGAATACTCACCAAGTCAGAATGGATGCCAGGCCCATATCCGAACGCATCAGGTTACGCGCTGCTATCTTCTTCTTGCAACTTCTACAACCGCTCGCCCGTCTCAAAGGAAGACTATGGGAAGGGCTGACCCCCCGGAACTGGCACTGGATTAGAACCCGTCCAAGATTCTTCCCACTAACTATGAAGATATGGCGAGACCAGTGGGAAGACCCAAGAGAAACGCTCAAGGATCTGCAAACAAAGCTACGCGGATCGAGCAGTGTAGTAAAGTCAGGTGGAGAGTATGATCAATGGGATCTTGAGGTCGAAGAAGGGCGGTTCGGCGGAAGCCGCCTCCTACTCGCGACACAATCGTACGGGACCGGAAAGCAACTCTTGCGCTATCGAATCGCTCCAAAGTATTCTGGGGTAGTACTCGCTGTGTGCGGCCTCTTTGCGACCATATCCGCTGCAGCCGGTCTGTCCGGAACTTGGATCCCAAGCATGGTATCCGGGTTCGCCGCGGGACTCCTAACTGCTCGCGCAATCCTTGACACGGGATTAGCCACAGCCCGGTTGCGTGATATACTAAGACTTTCCGGCGCGTCCTGATGAAGACATGACCGTTTTTGACATGCTTTCCTTTCTTCTAGTTCTTTCCGGCTCGTTCATTCTCACGATGATCGCGGGGTGTGGTCTACTGAAACTCCTCAACATTATCAGGACGCGAGCGAGAATCGAAAGAATAGAATCGCAAACTCGGACTCGAGATCTTACTCAAGAGATTTCTCCACGATCAAGAAGGCGCGAAATTCGAGGAAAACAGGGCATGCTTCGTAGGGTCTTAGCCGAACTCAGACCGTATTCGATGTCTATCCTTGTTCTCTTGATAATATCCCTCTCAGCTATATCGATAACGCTGATTACACCACTACCCATCAAGCTCATAGTAGACAACGTCCTCGGATCCTCAAGCCTACCCGGCTACCTAACAATTCTCCTACCAAGCGGTTCACGGCCCTCAAAGGACTACGTTCTGTGGCTTGCCTTGGGTATCCTCATAGGAAGTACGATCCTCAGCTATCTGCAAAACTTGGTGAACGTCTGGCTCACAAACAAGATCGGAAATCGCATGACCCTTGACGTGCGAGATCGTCTGTTTCGACAGATGCAACGCCTTTCAATCGCCTATCACGATACAAAGGGGAGCGCCGACTCAACCTATCGTACGTTGCAGGATGCGCCCGCACTCCGCTCGTTCGGAGTCGATAGCATGATTCCCCTCATCACTTCCATACTTACTCTCGGCGCAATGATCATAGTCACACTATTCCTCGACTGGCAGCTAGCCCTGATTGCCCTACTCGTGTCGCCCTTCACATTCCTACTCACTCTACTTTTTCGCCCACGGCTCCGCAGAGGCTGGCGAAAAGTCAAGATCTCAGAGAGCGCCGCCATGGCAGTAGCTCAAGAGACACTAGGCGCCTCTAGAGTGGTGAAAGCATTCGGGCAAGAGGATCAGAAGAGTGATCAGTTGGTCTCCCGTTACAACGAGAGCCTCTCTGCTGCTCTCAAGGTCTACGTGTACGGCGCAGTCTACAATCTGCTGGTTGGCGCCATCACGGCGGTGGGCTTGGTGGCGGTGCTTTACATTGGAATCCGCCACGTCCAATCCAATACCGGATTCACCCTAGGGAGTCTGCTCGTAGTGAACTACTACGTTACACAGCTCTATTCACCCTTGAAGAATGTCGGACAGAAAATGCTCGACATGCAGATGTCGCTAGCCGGAGTGGAAAGGTGTCACGCAGTTCTGGACGAGAAACCGGACGTACCAGAGGCTCCGAACGCCCTTCCCATAGCTAGGGCAAGAGGCAAGATAGCCTTCCAAAACGTATCCTTCGAATACACGCCAGGACACCCTGTCCTCCGCGACGTTTCCTTCGAGCTGCCCCCGGGCAATTGCCTTGGAGTGGTAGGCCCGACAGGCTCTGGCAAGACCTCTCTGTCCAACCTTCTTCTCCGCTTCTTCGACACCACACAAGGAGTGATCACTTTAGACGATGTGGACTTGAAGAATTACAAGCTAGCGGATCTTCGAAACCAATTTGCAGTCGTCCTTCAAGACACAGTGCTTTTTTCCACAACAATAACCGAGAACATTCGCTTCGCAAGGCCAGGAGCGACAATCACAGAAGTTGTCTCGGCTGCAACAGCGGCGAACGCACACGAGTTCATCAATGATCTGCCCGACGGATACGACACGCTCGTCGGGGAACGAGGAATGAAGCTGTCGGGCGGTCAGCGTCAGCGGATATCGCTCGCGCGCGCATTCCTCAAGAATGCGCCAATCTTGATTCTGGACGAACCCACCAGTGCCCTAGACATGAACGCCGAGACTGCGGTTCTCGATGCTATTCAGCGGCTGATGAAGGGGAGAACTACGCTCATGATAGCTCACCGCGCAAGCGCACTAAGGAACTGTAACATCATTCTGATTCTGGAAGACGGAAGAGTCACCGGAATGACAACTGAAGTGGGTTCAGTCCTGTCAGGTATGGCAGCCGTCAGAATTCAAAGATAAGCAATTCGCGGTTCAAGAAACACCGTGAGAAACAAATTATCGCTTTCGAAGTTTCCGAGCTCAGAAAGACTCACCACTGGACTCAATGCTGTATTCAACGACAACGGGTCTGCGGGTCGAGGCGTGACTGTTCTAGCCCGGCAGCCTAACCGGTTCGAGAGCACCTTTGCCAGCGAGATCGTCACGTGTCACCTCGCGGAGAATGGAACGTTCCGTGTTTTTTGCAA
>Ga0209160_1005264_pt1 | contig 10221 bp, 9 predicted proteins | sample GraSoiAngelo_153_FD_186167 | JGI IMG/M metagenome (GOLD analysis project Ga0209160, IMG submission 186167) | Grasslands soil microbial communities from the Angelo Coastal Reserve, California, USA - 14_1009_12_40cm (SPAdes) (version 2) | ecosystem: Environmental > Terrestrial > Soil > Grasslands ... | reverse complement strand
ATTGACTCGCTGACCATCCCCATCCCGCCGCGGACGTAGCCCCACGAACGGTACGCGCCGTCGATCTCGCCCATGTAGTGGTGCATCAGCACGTACGCGGTTCCGGGCGAACGCGGCCCGAGCATCGTGCCGATGATACCGCTCGAACAGAGGCTCGCCTTGACCACATCCGTTTCGAACCACTCATCGAGGTAGTCGGCGGCGCTCATCGTCATGAGCCGCGCGAAGGTGTACAGCTCATCCTCCGTCAACGTCTGGACCTGTTTGTTCAGCGCGAGGAGCTTCCGGAGCTCGGAGGGATTCAGCGATCCCACATCGGGCGGCGTCATCGTGAGGGTCGGTGCGATGAACTTCGCCATGCGGGCCATCAGGCGACCGAATTTCGGCATGGCCTCTGCGTCGCGGCGCGAGAACTTGGCGACCGCCTGGAACGTGTCTTCCTCGTCCCCGCGGGAGAAGAGGTATCGTCCATCGGGCAGGGGCAGGAAGCTCGATTCTTGCGGGATGACCTCGAAGCCGTGCGAAGGCAGGTCGAGATCGCGGATGATCTGCGGCCGGAGGAGGCTGCACACGTACGAGCAGACGGTGAACTTGAATCCCGGGTAGACTTCCTCCGTGACGGCGGCACCTCCGAGGACGTGCCGGCGCTCGAGGACGACGACCTTCTTGCCCGCCTGAGCCAGGTACGCGGCCGTCGTGAGGCCGTTGTGGCCTCCTCCGATCACAATGGCGTCATACGCTCGCGCCACGATGCCGACCTCACTGAAGGCGCGTCGCGTCGGCAACACTCCGCGGGCGCGGCGGGCCGCGCGGGGTAACGAGCGCGGGGTTATATCGTTTGTCGGAGACCGCAAATTGGATCAAAAGGATTGCACAAATGGCTTCTAATCACGATGGTGAGGATTCCATCTTCGGGACCGTAGGAACGCGGCCGCGAGGATGAACAAGATCGCGAAGAACCCCAGCGTCGATTCCGCAAGCGCTGGCGGCGAAAGTGCCGAGCCAACCGCAACGAGGAACGCTAGATATCCAAACAGACCCCACGAGATGAGGAGCAGTTGGCTCCTCCCCACTCCCGCGATCCGGTTCCTAGCATGTCCGTTGATTCCTTCCGAAAACCGCACGTAGGCTAATGTGACGACCAGCATGACCAGCACTAGAACTTCTGCTGCGAGAATCCCCAACGCGCCGGTTGAAAGTCGGAGTCCGAGCTCCGCCAAGAAAGCCCCATAGGCGGTATGCACGAAGGCGACCCCCGCGGATCCCCCCAATTCTCTCGCATCTTGCGGTCCTCCGCTAACGATTGGCCACTCTCCCACGTGCGGGGGCCTAGGCGGCGATCCGATAACCTTCAGAACTTGTGATCGAACAACCAGGACCGTAACGATCAGGATACTCACGCTGACGCCGACATTGAGGTACGTGTCGTTCGTGATGAAAGCGATGAGCCTTGGAGCAATCGTTGCGGCGGCAAGGAGTAGCGATCCGATCATGATGGGTCGAAGGACGCGTCGGTCCATCGGCCTCGGGCGGGCCAGGTAAGCGGCGTGTACGAAGGTGGCCGCGAAGACCGCGGCACCGACTGCAATCGGAAGATCCGCTCCAAATGCTATCAAAAGGAAGGGGCTTGCCGATAGCCAGACTGCGGGAATCGCGAGTGCCACGAAGTCTCTGAACCGTCGCCTCTGGACGTCCTCCATTCTTGGGGTCCTATGATTGCTAGCAGGCATATCTGTACCGGCTCGAGGAAGAGGCCATCAGCGTTCCGCGCGTGGGCCGGTGGGAGTGCTCGCTTGGGGAACCGTTTATATCGGTTATTCGCGGTCCGCGTCCGCCCGGAGGAGGAATCGTGCGGCGCGGGTCACCGTTTCATTCGCGGACGTCGGCATTGTGCGACAGCTGGGAATGGCGAGGATGGGCCGGATATCTCGCGGCCTCGTCGTACTCCCTCGTCCCGGAGATGGAGTATTACGCGATCCGTCACTCCGCCGGCCTGCTCGACGTCTCGCCGCTCTACAAGTACCTCATCCACGGGAAGGATGCGCTCCACCTCGTGAACAAGGTCGTCACCCGCGATGCATCGAAACTCGCGAAGGGACAGATCTACTACACGCCGTGGTGCGATGAACGCGGCAAAACGGTGGACGACGGCACGCTCTGGAATTTGGGGGATGGCTCCTTCCGGATGACGTCCGCGGAGCCGAATCTGAAATGGCTTCAAGACGCGGGGATGGGACTGGATGCCGAGGTGGCCGACGTCTCCGAAGACATCGGAGCGCTCGCGCTCCAAGGACCCTCGTCCCGGGCGATTTTGCTGGAAGCGGCTGATGGCGCTGTTCAGAAGCTGAAGTACTTCCGATTCGTCCAGACGAAGTTCGATGGCATTCCCGTCCAGATCTCGCGGACCGGATACACGGGCGACCTCGGATACGAAGTCTGGGTTGAGCGCGAACGGGCCGAGGCGTTGTGGGACGCGCTCATGAAGCGGGGTCAGGGACACGACATCACGCCCGCGGGGATGCTCGCCCTCGACATCGCACGGATCGAGGCCGGGCTCATCCTCGCGGAGGTCGAGTACATGCCTTCGCGGAAAGCAGTCATCGATGCGCAGATGTACTCGCCGTTGGAACTCAGCCTCGACTGGACGCTCGCGGCGAACAAAGGTCCGTTCATCGGGCGAAAGGCCCTCCTGGAGGAACAACGGCGCGGTCCCGCGCGCCGCACGGTTGGACTCCAGATCGACTGGCAGACCGTGGAGCGTTTCTATTGGGACATGGGTCTTCCACCGCAGCCGCCCACCGAACCGTGGCGGGAGAAGGTGCCGCTCTACTCCGGCTATCGTCAGATCGGTTGGGCCACGAGCGGTTGCTGGTCGCCGCTGTTGAAGCGGTATATCGCAATCGCGACCGTCGCCTCCCCGTATTCGCGGCCCGGGACGCGCGTCGAGATCGAAGTGGCCGTCGAGTGGGAGCGACACCGGGCACCCGCAACGGTGGTCGAGCGACCGTTCTTCGAGCCGGAGCGAAAGAAAGCCTGAGTCACGCGGCAATCCCTTTATCGAGGCCGCGGTTACCGACGTGGCCATGGCGTCAACGGACGCGATCATCGTCGGCGGAGGTCACAACGGTCTCGTCGCGGCCGCGTACCTCGCGAAGGCCGGCCTCAAGGTGCTGGTCCTCGAACGCCGATCCATGGTCGGCGGCGCTTGCGTCACGGAGGAAATCCATCCCGGATTCCGTGCATCGACGCTCGCTTACACCTGTGGCCTCCTGCGCCCTGAGATCAAGGCCGATCTGGACCTCCCGGCCTTCGGACTGGACGAGCACGTGCACGATCCGTCCGTCTTCCAACCGTTCCCGGACGGCCGGTTCCTACTCTACCGGAACGACGAGGAGTCGAACCGGAAGCAGATCGCGAAATTTTCGAAGAAGGACGCGGCGGCTTGGTCTCGGTACACGCATTTCTGGGATGAGTTCGCGGAACTCGTCGAGCCGACGTTGCTCGCCCCGCCGGTCTCCCTCGCGGACCTCGCATCGTTGCTCCGAACCCCGGAGGCGGAGGACTTCCTGCGGCGGATCATCTTCAGCTCCATCGCGGACATGCTCGACGAGTTCTTCGAGTCCGACGAGGTGAAGGCGTCCCTCGCGACGAGCGCGGTCGCGGGGACAATGGCCGGGCCACGGACCCCCGGGACGGCCTTCGTGCTGGGGCACCACACGCTCGGGAACATCGGAGGCGTGAAAGGAGTCTGGGGTTGGTCTCGGGGCGGGATGGGAGGGATATCCGAAGCGATCGCCGCCGCGGCTCGTCACCATGGAGCACAGGTTCGGACGAATGCGGAGGTTTCCCGGATCGTCACGGACAATGGACGAGCGGTCGGAGTCACCTTGATGGACGGAACTCAAGTCGACGCACGCGTGGTCCTGAGCAACGCGGATCCGAAGCGGACCTTCCTCCGGCTCGTGCGCGCCGAGGACCTGCCCGTGGAGTTCGCGCGTGCGATCTCGCGAATCCGATTCGAATCATCGTCGTTCAAGCTCCATCTCGCGCTTCGCGAGCTCCCCGACTTCCGCGCCGTTCCGGGGACAACCGTCCAGCCCCATCACAAGACGATTATCGATCTCGCACCCTCGATGGACTATCTGGAGCGCGCGTACGACGACGCGAAACGGGGCCGGCCGTCGCGAGAGCCGTTTCTCGAGTTCGTGATTGAGTCGGCGAATGACGCGACGGCCGCGCCTCCAGGGATGCACACCCTCACGGTTTCGGCGAAGTTCGCGCCCTTCGATCTCGCGAACGGATCATGGGAGGCTGAATCGAGCCGCTTCGCCGACCGAATTATTGAGACCCTTGCTGAGTACGCCCCAAATATTTCCCGGGCCATCGTGGCGACCCACTGGAGGTCCCCTCTCACCATGGAGACGGAGTATGGCCTGACGCGGGGCGACGTGTTCCATGGAGCGATCTTGCCGTCCCAGATGTTCTCGTTTCGTCCGATTCCGGGATGGTCCTCGTACCGCACACCTATCCGGGGTTTGTACCTCTGTGGGGCCGGCGCGCATCCGGGCGGCGGAGTGATTGGAGCCGCGGGCCACAATGCGGCGATGGCGGTCCTCGAGGACTGGCCCCGCCTTCGGTCTGCGTGAGTTAGGCCTCGCGCACCTGCTGATCATACGAATTCGAGAATCCGGATTCGCCGCTTTCGAGGAAGTTCTTCAGCGACACGAAAAGTTCCGACCATCGTCCCCGCTGACGAACGATGTCCTGGGGATCTTTGTCGGTGAATTCGCCGATCGAGAAGTAGATTGCCGTCCCGCTCGCCTTCTCCTCAAACTCGAATACGATTGCGAGATCGGACGTGCGACGGGACCACTGGAGTGCGATGCGCTGATCGGGCTTCCACTCCGTGACGCGAACGGGCCCCTCGTCCCACCCGAACGAAAAGATGCCGCCCGGGCGCGGTTCGACCGCGGCGTTCCCGCGGGGCTGACCGCCGGTCGACCAATGGTCGAGCTGAGCGGCTTCGGCGAACGCGCCGAACACCTTGGACGGCGAAGCCTCAATGAGGGCGGTGAGGCGCAATTCGCGACCGGTCAGTGGGGAGTGGTCCGGCCGCACGCTGTCGGTTCGACCCTCCGAGATGGACTTCAGATTCCCAAGGCACATCCGCCACGCGTCTTGCACCGTCCCGCAGGTCGTGTCTTCGAACGGGACTCCAAGATGACGAACTCGAAGCAGGGCCTTCCCCGTGTCACGATCCTCGAGCTCATACGAGACGCGCGTCTTCGACGCTCGGATCGGCCACGTGAACGCAAACCGCCGGAGCACTTCGCCTTCATCGATTGTCGTGTCCCATGATCGCTGCTCGGGCAGGATGATGCAGGTCTCTCCGCCAAACTTGAACGCACCGCCCACCTTCGGATCGATTCGACACCAACCGCAGAACCAGCGCGAAAGGTGTTCAATCCGGAGGAGTCGTTCGAAAACGACCGACCTCGAGGCACCGATTTGCATCTTGAAATCGTAGTCGAACGTCATCGCGGTCGCCCGGATTGCTTCGCGAGGCTGAATCTCGCGACAGGCATAAACTCACGGCGAGACCGGTTGAAGTTCGGACCTGGGAGTCACGCAGCTCGAGGGCGCCTGCCCCGACGTCGCGGGCTTTGACGCGGCCGATGGCCTTCCTCTGAATCGATAGGCTCTTTCATTCGTTTCGAGATGTACTTCTCGAAGTCGTGGACCTGGGATTCTTGGGCGCTGAATCGGCCGCCTTTCCAGGCCCGCGAGTGGGTGCCTTTCTGGGTTCGTTCGCAGACGGACCAATCCTGGCGATTGATCAGATCCCAGAGATCCACCGCGTCGCTGGGGTCGAAGTCAGGCTGTTTGATCACACCTGCATCGAAGTACCAATCGCACTCGATCGTCGTGTGCGTCGGACTCCGTGGCCAGAGTCGGTGGACCATGAGATAGTCCGGGTGTAGACTGAAGAACATGTGGGGGAACACGAAATAGTAGTCGACACGGCGACGGTCCTCCTCCGTCATCCCGTGCAAGGGGGGCCGCTTCGTGTATCCAGACCAAACCATCGACGTGTAGTCCTTGGAAAACTCCATGAAGCCCCCGTTGAAGTTGGGAGCCCGCGGTTCCCGCGTGAGGTACGCGGTGTACGACCCGGAGGTGTAGTGCGTGATCCGGTTGAATTCCGGATGGATTGGAGCGCAATGGTAGCACTCGGAATAGTTCTCCCCAAGGATCTTCCAGTTCGCTTCGACCTCGTAGGTCTTTCGGGCTCCGAGGCGCAGGTCCTCGAAAGCGAATCTCCGAAACCGGGAGAAGAACTCTTCCATTTCTGCGGGGAGGTCGGGCGCACGATCGTCAAGATTCGCCCAGACGAATCCACCCCAGGTGCCGGTCCGAAACGACCGGAGGCCATAGTCCTCTTTCCGGAAATCCACGAGAGGTTCTGTGTGGGGTGCACCGACCAGTTTTCCCTCCACGCTGTAGGTCCAGGCGTGGTACGGGCAAACGAGGGACCCGAGCTTTTCTCCGTCGGCAACGCCGACGATGCGCGTCCCTCTGTGCCGGCAAACGTTGTAGAATCCGCGGACGTTTCGATCGTCCCCTCGAATGAAGAGCAGGGACTCGTTCCCGATTTCCCGAACGAAAAAGTCCCCGGGGTTCGGGATTTGGTCCGAGCGACCGACATTCAGCCAACTCCGGAAGTAGAACCGCTCGAGTTCTTCATGGAATATCGTCTCGTCCCAAAAAGATTGCCCGGCCAAGAGGGTCGATGCTGCGAGGTGTTCCCCCGGCTCGACATGCGTCCCTCCCTTCGGAACCTCAGTCTTCTCCATAGCTCTGAAACCGGTACTCCGAAGATTCATTTGGCATTTTCGGCGTGAATTCGAGAATCGCTCGGCCCGATCTCCCCGCCGCGCGATGACTGTTTAGGGATCGTTCAATCTTCGCGTTTGTGCTCGCGCGGGGATCGGCGGCCCTTACGCCCCCCGTGGCGGAACCGCTTTTCTTTGGGCCGGGAATCTTTCGGCGGTCGTTCCTTCCGTTTCTTCACACCGACGGGATTGCAGTCTTCGCAAAAGCACTTGTGGCCTATTTCATTCAGATTATGTCCGGTAATGTCGAGCGACCGATCGGGTTTTGCGCAGGATGACAGACCGCGCCGGCTTCCTTATCAAGAATGACGGAAATACCGTTCGCGTTGCAGGAGAGGACGAGCCAACCGAATGCAAGTGGACCCGGTCATTCCGTTGCGCGGGGCGCCGATCGCACCAGACGGTCGCTCGCGCTGACCTTCAAGATTAGGTTCGGGCGAACTCTCTGGAAGTCGCTCCACGGCCTGGCCGACGGCTGGCCGTGCGCCCGATGCCGACCCCAGATGATGGTCTGGATGCAAGGCCTCCACGATTCTGTCAACGTGCGTCTCGGCAAGCCGCCGTTTCGTCCCGATTCCTATGCGCAGTATGCATCCGGATTGCTTGAGCGGGGATTTCACGCCGGATGCTTCGGATGCCGAGTCGCTCGGGTAGGATCTCGCGTTCTCGCCCGCGCCCCGCGGCCTCAGATATGGAGCCATTGACGGCAGTCTGAACGACGCCGCCGAAGTCGGGAATGGCCGCGCAAGCGAGAGCGAATGCTTAGTCGGACTCATTCCGGAGAACGAGTGAGGAACCATTAAGAGCCGACGGACGGAAGGCTCTCCGCCAATCTCGGATGGCGACGATGCCCGAACCGTATCTGCTCAAGTCCAAAATCTGTCTCGTCGGAGAGCAGGGCGTCGGAAAGACCTCCTTGATTCGGCGGTACGTCCTCGACCAGTTCGACGACCGGTATGTTCGGACTCTCGGGGCAAAAGTCGAAAAGAAGTCGCTGAGAGTCGCGCTGCCGGGGCCAGACGGTCTGATTGAGGTCAACATGGCAATCTGGGACATCATCGGCCATGTTGGATTCCGACAGCTGCTGGGCGACTCCTTCTTCAACGGTGCGCAGGGAATCCTGGCAATCGCCGATCTGACGCGGCGCAACACCCTTCCGGGCCTAACGGGATGGGTCGAATCCGTCGAGAGCGTCGCGGGGAAGATCCCGGTTGTCCTCGTCGCGAACAAGGCCGATCTCGTGGCGGAGGCGCAGTTCGGTGAGACCGAGCTGGCGGACATGGCCAACACCTTCGACTGCACCTATCTCTTCGCGTCCGCGAAAAATGGCCAGAATGTCGAGGACGCGTTCCTCCGCTTGGCGACTCAGATTGCGAAAGCGCGAAGGCCCAGCAAACCGATTGTCCCGGCGAAGCCTTCATAAGCCGCCGGCGGTTCGCCGCCGTGATGGCCCGCTTCCCGGAGGCCGAGCGCCGCCGGCTGCACAAGATGATCTGCATGCAGTGCTACGCCCGGAACGCGATGCGTGCGACTCGTTGTCGAAAGTGCGGTAGCCGGGAGCTGCGCCCGAAGGCTAAAGAAGCACGGAAGGAGTAGGCGCCCGCTCGGGACTGGAATCCCCGACGAGGGGGTCTTCGAATCCCGGTTTCGATTGACGAGAGGTTCAACGGTCATGGCACGTGAGCAGGTCGTCCGCGTCGACGAATTGTCGCGGCACTTCGGCGACAAGGTCGCGGTCGATCGGGTCTCGTTCGACATTGCCCGCTCGGAGGTGTTCGGATTTCTCGGGCCGAATGGAGCCGGGAAAACGACGACGATCAAGATGCTCACGACCCTCCTCCCCCCGACGTCGGGCCGCGCGACCGTGCTCGGACATGACCTGAAGACCGAAGGTCGCAAGATTCGGGCGCAGATCGGTGTCGTCCAGCAACAGGACAGCTTCGATCAGGGGCTGAACGTCGAGACCAGCATGGACATTTACGGTCTCATCTGGAACGTCCCGAAGGCCGAGCGCCGTCGGCGGATCGACGAGCTCATCGGCCATTTCGAGATGGAAGAGTTCCGAAAGATGCCGACGGTCGACCTGTCCGCCGGCCAGCGTCGCAGGCTCCAAGTCGCCCGCGAGTTCATCCACGACATGGACCTCCTGTTCCTCGACGAGCCGACGGTCGGATTGGATCCGATCGTCCGTCGAAGCGTCCTGGACTATCTGAAGGAACGCGTGCGACAAGGTCTCACGATCTTCTTTACGACCCACATCCTGGAGGAGGCGGAGTACCTTTGCGACCGGATCGCGGTGATCAACCAGGGTCGGATTGTGCAAATCGACACCCCGGAAAACCTGAAGCGGCGATTCGGGAGCGCGAAAGCCGTCGAATTCAAGCTCCTCCAAGGGACCTCGTCCGAGATGGCCTCGGCTCTGTCGTCCTCGCCGTCTGTCAGCCGGTTCGGGCGGGATGAGGGATCCGGCGCGTATCGGGTGACGACGACGCAGCCGGAGTCCGTGATTCCGGAGATCTACCGCCTCGCAGACCGCCTCAGCCTGACGGTGTCGTCGATCTACATCTCGGAGACCACGCTCGAGGACGCGTTCATTAACCTGGTGACCGAGGACGAGAAGGCGGTCGCGAACGGAGGTCGATCCGCCTGAACATCTACTTGCGTTTGGTCTACCGGAACATCCGGGCGAACCTGGACCGCGCTTCCCTGTTCTTCGAGCTGATCTTTCCGTTGTTCTTCATCTTCGTCCAGGGATTCGGGCTGAATGGGATCGTCCCGCCGTTCAATGTCGGAAACGGGCGGGTGATCAGCTACTCCCTTTTCCTTGCGGCGGGCGCTGTGACGTTGACCGTCATCAACGGAGGCACCAACGCGGGAACGCAGCTCTGGTTTGACCGGAAGAACGGAATGTTCGAGCAGCTCCTGATGGGGCCCTTCACCCGCGCTCAGTACATCCTGAGCATCATCTTCGCGACGCTGATCATCGGGGTCGCCGGGTCCCTGCTCGTGTTTGGCTTCGCGTTCCCCGTCTTGGGCGCAAGCTTCGCCCCGACCTGGGAGGGCGCGCTCCTCATCGCGGGGGCGCTGTTCCTCGGCACGATCTTCTTTGGCGCCTTCGCCATCGCCCTCTCCGTCGTCCTGAAGTCGTCCGAGACGTTCCAAATCGTGTCGACATTCGCGTTCTTCATCTTCCTCTTCACCTCGTCCGTGTTCTTCCCCGCGAGCGCGGCGCCTTCGGCAATACAAGCGGCGAGCCTCGCCAACCCGTTGACGTACACCACCGACATCTTCCGTGCCGGCTTGTTCAATGCGGTGACGCCCACGGTGT
>Ga0209160_1005260_pt1 | contig 10225 bp, 7 predicted proteins | sample GraSoiAngelo_153_FD_186167 | JGI IMG/M metagenome (GOLD analysis project Ga0209160, IMG submission 186167) | Grasslands soil microbial communities from the Angelo Coastal Reserve, California, USA - 14_1009_12_40cm (SPAdes) (version 2) | ecosystem: Environmental > Terrestrial > Soil > Grasslands ... | reverse complement strand
CACCTCCTCCACCCCCGCCCGCGCCACATAGCGCACGTCCTCGCTCAGGAGGAGCGCCAGCACCAGCAGCACCGGCACGCCGATCAGCACCCAGGCGGCCAGCCGCCGGGCCAGCCGCCCCCACCGTGGCGGACGCCGCTCCGTCACGGCGTCCATCGCACCCCGAAGCGATGGCGACCGCCGTCCGGCGTGTCGTAGCCCTGGTAGGCGTAGTCGACGTGCAGGCGGCCCAGCTCCACTCCGCCGCCCACGGTGGTGGGCGACGCGTCGCTCGGCGCCGAGTGACCCGTCGCGCCCACCCGCGCCACGATCCCGACGCCGCGCGCCACCACGCCGGCCTCGAGACCCGCGACGAGCACCGCGGCGTGGCCCTCGGGCCACTGTCCCTCGAGGGTCGTGAGCAGCCGGAACGTCCCCTGGGGATCGACGTAGTTCATCGTGAACCCCGCCCGGGTGCGGCGCGGCAGCCGCGCCCCCCCGCTGCGGTCGCCGCCGATGTTCTGGACGCTCGCGCCGAGCGCCATGATGTCGAAGACGGCGATCGCGACGCCGGCGTCGCCGGCCCAGGCGTCCGCGCTGGAGCCGCCGACCTCCTGCCGGAGGTACTTCCCGGACCCGCCGAGCGCAATCACACCGGTGCGGAACACCAGCGACGAGACAGCGAGCATGTCGGTCGCCGATCCGGCGCCGGAGTCGAGCGCCGCGACACCCGCGCCCCAATTGAGCCGGCCCAGTCGCAACGCCAGGGCGGCCGAGGACAGTGTCGAGCCCGCGAGATAGCGCTCGTACGAGCCCTCGACGGAAAGATGGCGGATGGTGGCGATCCCGGCCGGGTTCGCGAACACGGCGCCGGCGTCTCCGACGAGCGCCGCCCCCGCGCCACCCAGCCCCGCCGAGCGGGTGGAGGCCGGGAGCAGGACCACCGGGCTGCCGTCCGCCTGAGCGGTCAGCGACGTAACAACAACGACGTCGAGGAGAATCGTCAAAACACACTTCCTCGACGGAGTTCGCATTACTTGATCCTGATCACATTCAGCCGCGGCACGAGCGCGTCCGGGAGCGCAAAGCCCTGCCCGTCGCTGAAGAGCAGCGTGAAGCCGATCGCCCCGGCGCTCTGCTGCGCCCGGAAGTACTTGCCCGACCCCGCGCGCAGCGTGTCGCTCACGTTCACCACGCTCCCCGGGCCGACGGGCGGGACAAGCGGAAAGGTGGCCGGGATGTTGTTCGGCACCGGGCAGCGCGCGCTTAGCGTGGGGTAGTCGGTGCGGAACTTCCGCACCTTGTACTGCAGCTCCGGGGGCGGAGTGAACCCGGGCAGGTCGGACACGTAGTTCGCGAGCGCCCAGTGCGTCACCGTCTCGGCGAACGGCCTGCCGGTCACGTGCTCCACGTTGGCGGCGCCCGTGAGCGTGGTCTGGTCGAGTTGTCGCGTGACCACGTCCCCAGCGGTGAGCGACTGATCGGCCGCGTACTGGTCCACGAGGTAGCGCACGAACAGCCACATCGCGCCCCGCTCCGCCAGGGTCCCGATCCCCTCGGTGGCGAGCAGGTAGTGGTCCTGCGGCGCGCTGAAGTACTGGCCCGCGTTGTGGAGGTCCCCGTTCACAAAGTCACAAAACGTCGCGGTGTCCGGCAGGTAGCGGCGGCCTCCCATCTCCTCCGCGAAGTGGGAGAGCCCCTCGTTGAGCCACAGCACCTCGGGGGCGCCGGCGCGCCTCAAGTAGTGCTGCCCGAAGCTGATCATGTGCTGGAACTCGTGGATGAACGTCACCGGGACGAGGCTGTTCACCTGGGCGACGGAGTGCGCGCAGCTCAAGGTCCCGAGCGGGTCCGCCACGATCGAGTAGAAGATCTCGCCGTTGTTGCCCTGACCAAAGATCAGGTCCGCACCGTAGAAATACCCGGCTACAAATCCGGTGAGGGTACAGTCGGACGCGCTGACGAGCTGGTTCACCGCGTTCGTCATCAGCACGATCACCACAGTGTTCCCGTCGATGTCCGTCTCGCCGCCGAACGCCAGGGTGTCCCGCACGTACAGCAGCGTGTCGAACTTTAAACGCAGCGACAGGAGGTCCGCGTCGCTCAGCCCATTTGGCGGCGCGTTGTTGTCCACGAAGATGGCGATGTGCATCCCGACCTGCTTCGCGGTGGCCGTCACGGTGGTCTTGCTCGTGCAATCCAGGTTCGAGCAGACGCTGAAGGTGCCGACGTCCCCCACGGCCGGTGGACCCAGGGCGACGCGTGGCGCGGTGAAGGCGTGGATCGTTGGAGGGTTGCTGAGATAGAGCTGCTGCTCGCTCTCGCGCAGGAACTGGTGGAACCGCGCGGCCGGCGCGAGCTGGACGGACGGCGCAATGGGAGCCGGAGCGGGGGCGGAGCTCGCGGCGAGGGTCGCCCCCCGCAACAAGAAGGACGACTTGCCGCCCGGCGTCCCCGTGGCGGCCTGGGGCACGAGCAGGTACTCGATGTCCGACCCCGACTGGTTCGCAGCGAACGCGACGCAACCCGGGCCCCGCACCGTGCGCAGGACGAAGTCGCCCCTGGGCCTGGGGTCGGCGGACCGGTACTCGCCGGCCGTGAGGTTGACGAGCGGCGCGCCGGCCGTGCATGGGGCCAGCGGCCCTGTCGATTCGCTACACCCTACCGCGAGGAGCGAGCACAGCCCGATCCCGCCTAGCACCTTCCCCCACATGCTCTTCCTCCTTTGCTTCGCCGGCGAGGCGCAGGACCCGCCGGAAGCAGATCGGGCCCACCAGCTCATGGACTCCAATCATCGCCACGATCAGGGTCTCGAGCGAGACCCCCCACGCCGGGAACGCCCGCCGCGCCACGGCGGCGAGCCCCAACGCTACACCTCCCTGTGAGATGAGTCCCAGCCACCCATCCCGCGCGAGGACGGGCCTCACACCGGGGTCCTGACCCGCCCAGACGACGCCGTAGCGCATGGCCACCACGCGCAGCCCCGCGACGAGCAGCACCCACGGCCACAGGCTCGCCAGAGCCTCCAGGCGCAGGCCGGCGCCCGCCAGGGCAAAGAACACGAGGTACAGCGGGAGCGAGCCTCGCCGTAGGGGGCCGCGCAGGCGCTCGCCCTCCACGGGGAAGAAGTTCTCCACAGCGAATCCGGCCGTCAGCGCAACGAGCACCGTTTCGAGATGCACCAGCTGGGCGCTTTCCGCGGCGACGAACGCCGCGGCGACGAGAAGCAGCGCCGTGTGCCGTTGGAACTGGCGCACGTAGGCGGCGAGTGCGTAGCCCAGCGCCGCGCCGACGGCGACCGAGCCCACGAGGTGCGCCAGCGCCGTGCCGGCGACGAGGAGCTTGAGCGCGCCGGCGCTCGTGAGCAGCCTGGCCACCGCGAGCACGAGGGCGAGGAGGACGATGACGGCGACGTCTTGCACGACCGTGATGGCGAGGACGGTGCGGGCGACCGGGCCCCGCGCCTCGAGCTCGCCGATGAGCGCCATGTTCACGACCGGCGAGGACGCGGCGGCGACGGTCCCGAGGACGAGGGCCACGGCCAAGCGATCACCGACCGGCTGATGGACCGTTACGGGAAACCACAGGCCCACAGTGAACATCACGGCCGTCACGGCGGCGAAGGGGAACAGGATCGCGCCGCTCGCGAGGCGCGTCAGGCCGCGGCGCTCGGCCCGCAGCGTCCCGAGCCTCAGCTCGCTCCCCGCGGCGAACGCGATCAGGGCGGCGGCCGCGTCCGCGATGAACCGCAGCGCGCCGACCTCGTCCGCGCGGACGAGCCCGAGCCATGCCGGCCCGACCGCGAAGCCCGTCAGCAGGTAGCCCGTGAGGCGTGGCAGGCGCGTCCGCCGCGCGACCTCGCCGCCCAGCTGCGCCGCGAGGAGCAGGAATCCGAGCGCGAGCGTGGCGCGCGCCTCGAGCGCGCCGCCCGCGGTGAGACGATGAAAAAGGGCCATCATGAGGGCCAACGCGAACGCGCTCGCGAACCAACGCATCGGCGCAAAGTTATTGCCGCACGCCGTTTTGACAATGCGGAGGAGCGCCGATATCTTCCCGACGTGACCGCCCACAACTGGATCGAGGACGTGCGCTTCGGGGACGATGGACTCGTCCCCGTCGTCGCTCAGAGCGCCCTCGCCGGCGAGGTCCTGATGGTGGCCTATGCCGACCGGGCGGCGCTGGAGCGCACTCGTGACACCGGCGAGGCGCATTACCACAGCCGCAGCCGGAGCGGCCTCTGGAAGAAGGGGGAGACGTCCGGGCACACCCAGGCCGTGGCGGAAGTGCGCGTCGACTGCGACGGCGACGCGGTGCTCTACGTGGTGCGCCAGAGCGGGCCCGCCTGCCACACCGGCGCCCCCACCTGCTTCGGTGAGCCCAGCGGCGGCACGCTGGTTCGGCTCGCCGGCACCATCGCGCGCCGGGCACGCGAGCGGCCGGAGGGATCCTACACCGCGCGCCTGTTGGGCGATGGGGTTGCGAGGCTCGCGCAGAAGCTGGGCGAGGAGGCGGTGGAGACGGTGGTCGCCGCCACCGCCGAGGACGGCGCGCGCCTCGCCAGCGAGGCGGCCGATCTCCTGTATCATCTCCTGGTGCTGCTCGAGGCGAAGCGGCTGCCCCTGGAACGGGTGCTCGAGGAGCTCGATCGGCGGGCGGGAGCGCGGTAGGCGAGATGGCGTTCGTACACCTCCACACGCACAGCGAATACTCCCTCCTCGACGGCGCCAACCGCATCCCCGATCTGCTGGACCACGTCCAGGCGCTCGGCATGGACGCGCTGGCGATCACCGATCACGGCAACCTCCACGGCGCCTGGCAGTTCTACGTCGAGGCGAAGGCCCGCAAGATACGGCCGATCCTCGGGTTCGAGGCGTACCTCGCGTTCGGGAGCCGCCAGCGGCGCGAGCGGCTGAGTGGCGCCCCCGCCGACTACTCGCATCTCGTGCTACTCGCCCGCAACCGCACCGGCTACCGTAACCTCGTCAAGCTCTCGTCCATCGGCTTCCTCGAGGGCTATTACCGCCGGCCGCGCATCGACCGCGAGGCGCTGGAGCGGCACAAGGAGGGGCTGATCGCGCTCGCCGCCTGCCTGTCGGGCGAAGTCGCTCTGTACCTGCGGCAGGGGAACTACGAGGCGGCGAAGGCGAGCGCCCGGTATTTCGCCGATCTGTTCGGGCCGGACGGCTTCTGGCTGGAGGTCCAGAACCACGGCATCCCCGAGGAGCGGCTCGTCACGGAGGGTATGTTCCGGCTGGCGGCGGAGCTGGGGGTGCCGGTGGTGGCCACGAACGACGCGCACTATCTCCGCAAGGACGACGCCGAGGCTCACGACGTGCTGCTCGCCATCGGCATGGGAAAGGATCTCGACGACCCGAACCGGTTCCGCTTCTTCGGGCGTGAGAGCTACGTCAAGTCGGAGCAGGAGATGGGCGCGCTGTTTCCGGACCGCCCGGACGTCATCGCGGAGACGGCACGGCTGGCCGCGCTGTGCGAGTTCGACTTCGAGAAGCGCTACTTCCTGCCGCAGTACCCGCGCCCTGCGGAGTTCGCGAGCGACACCGACCTGCTGGTGCACCTCGCGCGCGACGGGGCGCGGCGCCGCTACGGCGATCCCCTGCCGCCGGATGTGGAGCAGCGTCTGCAGTACGAGCTCGACGTCATCTCCCGCACCGGCTACGCCGGGTACTTCCTGATCGTCTACGACTTCATCAAGGCGGCCAAGGACCGCGGCATCCCCGTGGGCCCGGGACGCGGGTCCGCTGCCGGCTCGCTCGTCGCGTACACGCTCGGCATCACGAGCATCGACCCCCTCAAGTTCGACCTGCTGTTCGAGCGCTTCCTCAATCCCGAGCGGGTGACGATGCCCGACATCGACCTCGACTTCTGCTTCGAGCGGCGAGGCGAGGTGATCGAATACGTGCGCTCGCGCTACGGGCGGGAGTCGGTGGGCCAGATCATCACCTTCGGGACGTTGAAGGCGCGGGCGGCATTCCGCGACGTAGCCCGCACGTTGCGCCTCGAGGTGGGAGACGTGGATCGGCTCACGAAGACGATCCCATCGGGCCCCGCCTACTCGCTGAGCCTCGCGGAAGCGGCCGAGAAGGTGCCCGAGCTGCGCGCGGCCGCCGAGCAGGACGAGCGGGTCCGCAAAGTCCTCGACCTCGGCGCGCGCATCGAGGGCCTGGCCCGGCACGCCTCGGTGCACGCCGCGGGCATCGTGATCGCCCCCGGCCCGCTCACGGAGTACGTCCCCGTCTGCATCGCGCCCCAGGTGCCGGACGCGATCATCACGCAGTACGACATGGTGGGGCTCGAGCAGGTCGGGATGCTGAAGATCGACATCCTCGGCCTGAAGACGTTGACCGTAATCCACGACGCGGTCGCCATGGTGCGCGAGCGCCGCGGGACGCCGCTCGACATGGACGGTCTCGACCTCGAGGATCCCGCGGTGTACCGGCTGCTCCGCTCGGGGCGCACCGCCGGGGTGTTCCAGTTCGAGTCGCCGCTCGCGACCGACACGCTGCGCAACATGCAGTGCGACCGCTTCGACGACCTGGTCGCGACCAACGCGCTGCTCCGCCCGGGGCCGCTCGACACCGGGATGCATCTCGTCTTCATCAACCGCAAGTTGGGCCGCGAGGAAGTGCGCTACCCCCACCCCGCGCTTGAGGAGATCCTCAAGCCCACGTACGGCGTGATCACCTACCAGGAGCAGGTGATGCGGATCGCCAACGTGCTGGCCGGGTTCTCGCTCGCCGAAGCGGACGTGCTGCGCAAGGCGGTGGGGAAGAAGGACCAGGAGCTGATCCAGCAGGAGCTCGGGCGCTTCGTAGAGCGCGCCGTGGCGCGCGGCCACGACCGGCGCGGCATCGCGGACATCGCCGCCCAGATCGAGACGTTCGGCCGGTACGGGTTCAACAAGTCCCATGCGGTGGCGTACTCGGTTCTCTCCTACCAGACCGCCTGGCTCAAGACGCATCACCCCGCCGAATTCATGGCGGCGCTGCTCTCCTCGGAAATCGGCAACACCGACAAGGTCGTGCAGTACATCAACGGGGCGCGCGAGCTGGGGCTCGACGTGCTCCCGCCCGACGTGAACGAGTCGGGGTTCAAGTTCACGGTGGTCGGCGAGCGTCGGATCCGGTGCGGCCTCGGCGCCGTGAGGAACGTCGGCCAGAGCGCCATCGAGTCGATCATCGCCGGCCGCGTGGCCGGGGGGCCGTATCGCTCACTCGTGGATCTGTGCGAGCGGATCGACCTGCGCCTCTGCAACAAACGCGTCGTGGAGGCGCTGATCGACGCGGGGGCCTGCGACTCGCTGGGCGGTCATCGGGCCCAACTCGTGGCCGCGCTCGACACGGAGTTCTCCGAGGCGCAGGCGCGTCAGGGGGAGCGCGATTCGGGCCAGGTGGCCCTGTTCGGCGACGCAGCTCCCATCCCGCATCCCCCGTCCCGCATCCTGGACGTCGAGCCCTGGACCGAGCACGAGCGCCTGGCGCGCGAGAAAGGGGTGCTCGGCTTCTTCATCTCCGGGCACCCCCTCGCCAAGTACCGCGCGGAGGTGGAGCTTTTCGGGACCCGGACGACGGCGACGCTAAGCCAGTGGAGCGACCAGCGGGTGGCGATCGCCGCCCTGGTGACCGTCGTGAAACGGCAGATCTCCAAGCGGACGGGCGCCGAGTACGCCCGGCTCACGCTGGAGGACTTCCACGGCACCGCCGACGCACTGGTCTTTCCCGAGGCGTGGGCCAAGCTGAACGACGTGATCCATGCCGACGACGCGCTGCTGCTCTCGGGCGGTCACAGCGCGCGGGACCGGGACGAGGAGCAGGCGCCGTTCATCGTCGACGCGGCCCGGCCGCTGGACGAGCTCAAGGACAGCGGGGCGATCGGGATCGCGCTGAGCTGGCCCAGCGCGGACCCGCCGCCGCCCGACGTGGCGCGTGCGGTCGCCGCGCTGTGCGCTTCGCACCCCGGCCCGGCGCCGGTGCTGCTCGAGTACGGAGGGAACGGCACCCAGGCGCGGCTGCGGAGCCGCTCCCTGCGGGTGGCGGTAGCGGACGACCTGCTGGCGGCGCTGCGGGAGCTGCTCGGCGCCGAGCGCGTGCAACTCGTGAAGGCGACCTGACCGATGGCGACCCATACGCTCGACTTCGAGCGCCCCCTGCTGGAGCTCGAGCGCCAGATCGAGGAGTTGAAGCGCGTGGCGGGCGAGGGAGCCGTGGACGTGGCGAAGGAGCTCCAGCCGCTCGAGCAGAAGCTGGCCGAGTTGCGCGTCCAGATTTACCGGAGCCTCACGCCGATGCAGCGGGTCCAGGTGGCGCGGCACCCCAAGCGCCCCTATGCGCTGGACTACCTGCGCAGCGTCTTCAGCGACTTCGTGGAGCTGCACGGCGACCGGCTGTTCCGCGACGATCCGGCGATCGTGGGAGGATGGGCGCGCCTCGACGGGCAGACCGTCATGGCGATCGGGCACCAGAAGGGACGCGACACGAAGGAGAACCTGCGGCGCAACTTCGGGATGGCCCACCCCGAGGGATATCGCAAGGCGCTGCGCCTGATGAAGCTGGCCGAGAAGTTCCACGCCCCGGTCGTCACGCTGGTGGACACGCCCGGCGCCTACCCCGGGATCGGCGCGGAGGAGCGCGGGCAGGCCGAGGCCATCGCCCACAACCTGCTCGAGATGGCGGGGCTCCGGACCCCGATCCTCACGGCGATCATCGGCGAAGGCGGCTCCGGCGGCGCGCTCGGCGTCGGCCTCGGCGACCGCGTGCTGATGCTCGAGAACGCGGTGTACTCCGTGATCTCGCCGGAAGGGTGCGCCGCGATCCTGTGGAAGGACGCGAGCCAGCGCGAGCGCGCCGCCGAGGCGCTGAAGATCACGGCCCAGGACCTGCTGCAGCTCGGCGTCATCGACGAGATCGTGCCCGAACCCCCGGGCGGCGCCCACGCCGACCCCGACGCCGCGGCCGAGACGCTCGGCGCGGCGCTGCGCCGCCACCTGGCCCAGCTCGACAAGCTGCGGATCGTCAAGCTCCTCAAACGGCGCGAGGAGAAGTACCTTTCGATGGGCGCACTCAGCGGGAAATGAGTTGAATTCCGTCGTCGAGGTCCGGTTCAAAGGGAACCGCAAGGAGTACTTTCTCTGGCCGTTTGACGACGCGCTCGCCCTACACGAGGCGGTGATCGTGGAGGTCGAGCGCGGGCACGACTACGGCCGCGTCTCCGCCACGGGGGCGACGGCCGAGCGCAAGTGCGGCGGCGGCTGCCACGGGTGCTCGCTCGCGGAGGGGGCCCCGCCGGCCGTCGAGCGCAAGATCGTGCGACGCGCCGGGGCCGACGACACGCGCACGGCGGACCAGCTCCACAGCGAAGAGGAGAGCGTCCGGCGCGCGGTTGGCGAGCGCGCCGAGGCGCACGGCCTCGCGATGAAGATGTCGGACGCCGAGTGGCAGTGGGACCGCCGCAAGCTCACGATCTACTTCACGGCGGAGCAGCGCGTGGACTTCCGGGCGCTCGTTCGGGACCTGGCGAGCGTGTTCCACGCGCGCATCGAGCTGCGCCAGATCGGCGCGCGGGACGAGGCCAAGCGGCTGGACGGCGTGGGCCGCTGCGGCCGCCAGTACTGCTGTTCGAGCTGGCTCCCGGAGCTCCGGCCCGTGAGCCTCGCTCTCGCCAAGGACCAGCACCTCTCGCTCAACCCCTCGCAGATCTCGGGGGGGTGCGGGCGACTGCTGTGCTGCCTCCGCTACGAGCACGACTTCTACGTGCAGGCGCGGAAGCGGTTCCCCAAAGAGGGCAAGCTGCTGCGCACGGCGGTCGGGCTCGAGCGCGTGCTGGCCGTCGACATCTTCCGCGAGCGCGTGACCCTGCAGGCCGAGTCGGGTGACGCCCGCGTCGTCGCGCTGGAGCGTCTCACGAGCGAGCTCGAGGCGGCCGTCGGCGGCAGGCCCCCCGGTGCCTAAGTTCTATCTCACGACGGCGATCGACTACTCGAACGGCGAGCCACACCTGGGCCACGCCCTCGAGAAGATCGGCGCCGACTGCATCGCGCGGTATCGGCGCCTGCGCGGCGACGACGTCCACTTCGTGATGGGGATGGACGAGCACAGCCAGTCCGTGATCCAGGCCGCCGCCCGCGCCGGCGTGACGCCGCAGGCGTGGGTCGATCGCATGGCGGCCACGTTCGCCGACTACTGGCGCCGCCTCCACTGCTCGCACGACGACTGGATCCGCACCACGGAGC
>Ga0209160_1005259_pt1 | contig 10225 bp, 9 predicted proteins | sample GraSoiAngelo_153_FD_186167 | JGI IMG/M metagenome (GOLD analysis project Ga0209160, IMG submission 186167) | Grasslands soil microbial communities from the Angelo Coastal Reserve, California, USA - 14_1009_12_40cm (SPAdes) (version 2) | ecosystem: Environmental > Terrestrial > Soil > Grasslands ... | reverse complement strand
GCGTTCGACGTCACGCCGGCGCGCTACGTGACGGGCTACCTCATGGAGCGCGGCCTCGTGAAGCCGCCCTTCGGGACCGACCCGTGAGCGCGGTGCTGGGGCTCGATCAGGGAACGACCGGCACCACCGCGCTCGTCGTGGCCGAGGACGGCCGGTTGCTGGGACGGGGCTACCGCGAGTTCACCCAGCATTTTCCGGCGCCGGGCGAAGTGGAGCACGACGCCGAGGAGATCTTCCGCGTCACCCTCGCGGCGGCGCGCGAGGCGTTGCAGCGGGCGCAGGTCGTGCCGGCGGCCCTCGGCATCACCAACCAGCGCGAGACCGTGTGCGTGTGGGAGCGGGCCACCGGGCGCCCGCTGCACCGCGCCATCGTGTGGCAGGACCGGCGCACCGCGGCACGCTGCCGGCAGCTCGTGAAACAGCGCCGCGCGGCGCTGGTGCGGCAGCGCACCGGGCTCGTCATCGATCCCTACTTCTCCGCGACGAAGATCGAGTGGCTGCTCGCCAACGTGCCCGGCCTGGAGCAACGCGTCGCGTCGGGCGACGCCGTGTTCGGGACGATCGACGCCTGGCTCTTGTTCCGGCTGACCAACGGCAAGAGCTTCGCCACGGACCACACCAACGCGTCGCGCACCATGCTCTACAACATCGCGGCGCGGTCGTGGGACGACGACCTGCTGCGGCTCTTCGGCGTGCGCCGCGACGCCCTCCCGGAGGTGCGGAGCTCGAACGGGTCGTTCGGCGTGTGCGAGCCCGAGCACCTCGGCACCGAGCTGCCGGTCGCCGGCATCGCGGGCGACCAGCAGGCGGCCCTCTTCGGCCACGGCTGCGTCGAGCCCGGGCAGGCGAAGAACACCTACGGCACCGGGGCGTTCCTGCTCTTGAACACGGGGATGAAGCGGCCCATGTCGAAGCGCGGGCTGCTGACGACGCTCGCCTGCGGCGCGCGCGGCGAGCCGGTGTACGCGCTCGAGGGCAGCGTGTTCATCGCGGGCGCCGCGGTCCAATGGTTGCGCGACGGCCTCCAGATCATCCGCCACGCCGCCGAGACCGAGCGCCTGGCGAGCGACGTCCCGGACACGGGCGGCGTGTACTTCGTCCCGGCCTTCGTGGGGCTCGGCGCCCCGCATTGGGAGCCGCGCGCGCGCGGCACGATCGTCGGCATCACCCGCGGCACCACCCGGGCTCACCTCGCCCGGGCGGCGCTCGAGGCGATGGCGTTCAGCACGAAGGACGTGCTCGAGGCGATGACGGCGGATGCGAGGCTTCAGCTTCATGCCCTGCAGGTCGACGGCGGCGCGGCCGCGAACGACTGGCTGATGCAGTTCCAGGCGGACCTCCTGGGAGTGCCCGTGGCGCGGCCGGACGTGGTCGAGACCACGGCGCTCGGCGCCGCCGCCCTCGCGGGGCTGGGCGCGGGCGTATGGCGCTCGCTCCAGGACTTCCTCGCCGGCCGGAAGTTCAAGCGCTTTCTCCCGGGCGACGGGGCGCCGGCGGCACGGGCGCGGGAAGCCGAGTGGCGGCGGGCGGTCGCAACGGCGCTCCATTGGGCGGCGGCGGGCAGCCGGTGAACCCCCTCGTCGCCGTGATCGGCGGCAGCACCTGCACCTCGGAAGAGGCGGAATGGGCGGGCGTGGTCGGGCGGCTCCTCGCCGAGCGGCAGGCGGTGCTCTTGTGCGGCGGCTTGGGCGGCGTGATGGAGGCGGCCGCGCGGGGCGCGAAACAGGCGCGCGGGCTCACCGTCGGCATCCTTCCCGGCAACGACCGCGCCGACGCGAATCCCTTCATCGACGTCCCGCTCGCGACGGGAATGGGGGAGATGCGCAACGCCTTGATCGTGCGGGCGGCGCAGGCGGTGATCGCGATCGGGGGCGGGTGGGGGACGCTGTCGGAGATCGCCTTGGCGCAGCGGATCGGCACGCCGATCGTCGGCCTGCACGACGCCTTCCCGTCGGTGGTGGACATGCCGCGCGTGACCACGCCGGAGCAGGCCGTCCGCTGGGCGCTGGAGCAGGCGCGCGAAGGACAGGTATAATTGGGCATGAACGCCGGAGCGAAGTTCGCCATTGGCGCCGTGCTGATCGTCGGGGCCGTGGGGTATCTCATGGCCTCGGGCGTGAAGCAGACGGGCCAGTTCTTCCTCACGCCGAGCGAGCTCTCGCAGCGCGTCGCGGCGGACCCTTCCTTTTACAACCTGGGGATGAAGGTCGGGGCGCGGGTCGTGCCGGGAACCGTGGCGCGCGACCCCGCGGCGCAGACCCTCCGCTTCCAGATCACGGACGGCAGCGCCCGCTACCCCGTGGTGTTCCATGGCCTGCCTCCCGACACCTTCACGGACAGCGTGGAGGTCGTCGTGGAGGGCCGCCTCCAGCGGGACGGGGTGATCTACGCGACGGACGTGCTCGCGAAATGCGGGTCCCGCTACGAAGCGGTCCCCAAGGCGGCATGACCGTCCTCGGCAATCTGGCGTTGTGGGTCGCCTTCCTCGTCGGGATCTGGGGGGCGCTGACGGGCTTCGCGGGCGGGCTGCTCGGCCGCGCGGACCTCCAGCAGAGCGCGCGCCATGCCGTGTTCGCGATGTGCGCCGCCCTGGTGACGGCGGTGTTCGCGCTCGAGTGGGCGCTGTTCCACCACGACTTCAACGTCGAGTACGTCGCCGCCTACACCAGCCGTAATCTGCCGATCTTCTACACCTGGTCGGCGCTGTACGCGGGCCAGAAGGGGAGCCTGCTCTTCTGGGCCAGCGTGCTGTCGCTGTTCGGCTCGCTCGCTCTGACGTTCACGTCGCGCCGCCACGCGCCGCTGCTGCCGTACGTCGCGGGCGTCGTGTGCGCGGTGGCCGCGTTCTTCGTGACGGTGATGCTGTTCGCGGCGAACCCGTTCGCCCGGCTCGCCTTCACGCCGCTCGACGGCAACGGACTCAACCCCCAGCTGCAGAACCCGGGCATGGTGTTCCATCCGCCCATGCTCTACCTCGGCTACATCTCGATCACGATCCCGTATGCGTTCGCGATGGCGGCGCTGTTGTCGCGGCGCCTCGACACCGACTGGCTGGTCGCGATCCGCAAGTGGACGCTCGTGTCGTGGTTGTTCCTCTCGATCGGGCTGCTGCTCGGCATGTGGTGGGCCTACGTGGAGTTGGGCTGGGGCGGCTACTGGGCGTGGGACCCGGTGGAAAACGCGGCGCTGCTTCCCTGGCTCACGATGACCGCGTTCCTGCACTCCGTGATGATCCAGGAGAAGCGGGGGATGCTGAAGAAGTGGAACCTCGCGCTCGTGATCGGCTCGTGGCTGCTCTCCGTGATGGGGACCTTCATCACGCGCTCCGGCGTGATCTCGAGCGTTCACTCCTTCACGCAGTCGCCGGTCGGCTATTACTTCCTGGTGTTCCTCGTCGTCGCGGCGGCGGCGAGCTTCACGCTGTACGCGCGGCGGCTCCCGTTGCTCGATGCGGAAGCGCGGCTCGAGTCGATGGTGAGCCGGGAGGCGAGCTTCCTATTCAATAATCTGCTGTTCGTGGGGATCGCGTTCTCCGTGCTGTGGGGGACGCTCTTCCCGATCCTCTCCGAGCTCGTGCAGGGGACGAAGGTCACCGTCGGCCCGCCGTTCTTCAATCAGGTCAACATCCCGCTCGGCCTCGCGCTGCTCGCCCTCACGGGGATCGGGCCGCTCATCGCGTGGCGCCGGGCGTCGCTGCCGAACCTGAGACGGCAGTTTGCCGTGCCGGTGACCACCGGAGGCTTCGTCGGGTTGATTTTGCTGCTCGGCGGCATGCGCGACGGCTGGGCGCTGATGGCGATCGCGCTCGCCGGGTTCGTCGCGGCCACGGTCGCGCAGGAGTTCGCCCGCGGCGCGCACGCGCGCCATCGCCAGTACGGTGAGCCGTACGCACTCGCGCTGGCGCGGCTCGTCGGCCGCAACCGCCGCCGCTACGGCGGCTACATCGTGCATACCGGTATCCTCATCCTCTTCATCGCCTTCGCCGGGATGGCGTTCAAGACGGAGACCCAGGTGACGCTGCGCCCCGGCGAGCGGGCCACGATCCGGAGCCCCTACGGCTGGACCTACCGCCTCACCCACCTGGGCATCTCGCAGTACGACGCGCTCAACCGCCAGGTCACGGCGGCGACGCTCGAGGTGGAGCGCGACGGCAAGCGGCTCGGCGTCCTGACGACCGAGAAGCGCCAGCACGTGGACGGCTTGGGCCGGCCCACGTTCCAGCCCTCGACCGAGGTCGGCATCAGGAGCGACCTGCGCGAGGACCTGTACGTGGTGCTGGGCGGCGTGGTGAACGGCACCGAGCAGGCGGTGTTCCGGTTCACCATCAATCCGCTGGTGTGGTGGGTGTGGTACGGGGGCATGGTCCTGGTGGTGGGCGGGCTCGTCGTGATGTGGCCGGGCGGCGGGTCGCCGGCCGTGAAACGGGTGCAAGCGGGGTATGCGGTGAGGCTCGTGGGGGAAATATGACGGCGGTCGGTCGGACCCTAAAGGACTCGCTGGCGGTCGCAGTCGGACGGTCGGACTTCACACGCCGCGAGTTCTTCGGCGTGCTCGGCGCGCTCACCTCTACCGCCTTGTACCGCCCTGTACCGCCCTCTACCGCCCAGGACTCTCTCCCGGGCACCGGCCCCTCGGGCAGGCTGTTTGACCCGGCGCGCGCCGGTCGCCCGCTCCCCCCCGTGACCGCCGGTGACAACGACGCCGCGATCCAGGCGATCGAGAAGCAGCTCAAGTGCACGTGTGGGTGCAACCAGGACGTCTACACCTGCCGCACTACCGATTTCAACTGCACCACGAGTCCCGCGATGCACCAGCGCGTGCTCCAGCTCGCCGACCGCGGCCGGAACGCCCAGGAGATCATCGACCAGTTCGTGCGCGAGAACGGCGTGCAGATCCTGATGGCGCCTCCCAAGCGCGGGTTCAACCTGGCCGGCTATTTCCTGCCCACAGTCCTGATCCTCGCCGCGGCGGCGGTGCTCGTGCTGGCGCTGCGCCGCTGGGCCCGCGCGGCGGCGGCGAGGCCCGCCGCTTCCGCTGCCCCGGCCGCGCTCGACGCCACCGCTGCCGAGCTCGAGCGCCTGCGGCGCGAGCTCGACCGTCTCCCCGGCTGATTCCTGCAATGCTCGAGTTCGTGGCGGGCGTGCTGCTCGCCGTCGGGGCGGTGTCCTACGTGCTGCGGCCGATCTTCCGGCCGGACCTCACTGACCGTGAACTGCCGGGGAACCCTAAAGGACTCCCTCACGGTCGGGGAGAAGCGGGAAGGGGTAGCGAGGGGGAAGATCCGGATGATGATCTCTCCCCTCGCGCGGTCGCGTTGCGCGCGCTGAAAGAGATCGAGTTCGACCGCGCCACTGGGAAGCTGTCGGACGCCGACTACGACGCGCTGAAAGCGAAGTACGCGGCGGAGGCGTTGACGGCGCTGCGCCAAGAGACTGGGAAAGGGGAAGGGGGATTGGGGAAGGGTGGGGCGGGGACCATTCCCCCTTCCCCTTTCCCCGTTCCCCGCTGTCCCACCCACGGTGCTCGCCTGGAACCGGATGCCGAGTTCTGCTCGGAGTGCGGCCGCCGTCTCGGATCCGCGCCGGGCTACTGCGCGCGCTGCGGGGCGGCCTTGGAGCACGACGCGCGCTACTGCCACGCCTGCGGCGCGCGCGTCGCCGCGTGACCCTTGCGTTTCCGCCTGGCATCTCCTATCAGTGTCCGACCTTTCGACGAGGGATGGCAGTGTGAGATCCGTCATATTGCGGATGGTGGTGGCGCTCGTCGCGCTGGCGACCGTGGCGTCGACCGCCGACGCGCAACGACGCGCCCGGCGCGGGCAGGCGCTCATCGGTGCGCCGCGACCCTCCGTCGGTTTCCGCATCGGCTACGACTTCGACGCGGATCACACCTTTTTCGGCGGGCAATTCAACCTGCCGGTCGGGCGTCGCTGGACGCTCGTGCCCTCCGCCGAGTTGTATCTCGGGGTGACCGGAACGCCCTACCGCCTCAACGCCGACCTGAAGTACCGCCCGCCGACGGCGCTCGGTCTGTTCTACTTCGGGGGCGGGTTCGCCTACTTCCATGCCAGCGGCGGGGGCGACGCGGGCGGCAACGTGTTCGCGGGGTGGGAGGGCCGGCGGGCGATGCCGTTCAAGCCGTTCCTGGAGGCGAAGCTCGTGTTCAGGGACAACACCTCCTTCAACGTCCTGGGCGGACTCAGCGTCCCGCTTTAGAACTCGAAGCTTTCCATCTTCTTCAGCCCCACCCGCAGAGGAATTACCGTTGCCGCCGCGCACAGGGCGGCGGCAACGGTGAACCAGAACAGCATCCACGCGTCCACCACCACTGGTCGCCCCTCGTAGACCGCGCGGACGTACACGTAGACGGCCTGCCACAGCGCTACGATGACGCCCGCGAGCAGTGCGATGGTGGCCATCATGTAGACTAACCCGCCGAACGACGTGGGGATTTGCGCCGCGTTCTCGGTCTCGAACTGGGGATAGAGGGCCCCGAAGCCGAGCGCCATCGCCGCGATCGCGAGGGTCAGGGCGAAGATCGTGGCGAGGCTCAGGATCATCATGAAGGGGGACACCTCGAGCAACACATCCGTGAGCCCGGTGAGGAGCAGCGCCAGCGCGAGCAGGGGCACGGTCCCCACCCAGTACTTGGACCACAGGAGCGCCCGCAGGTCGAGCGGGCTCGAGCGCAACAGCCACATCTGGCGGCCCTCGAGCGAGACCGCCGGGAAGATGAAGCGCGCGGCGATCGACGCCAGCACGAACCCCGAGAGGCCGAGATTGAGAAACGATACCAGGGTCACGTAGAAGAACCCCACCGGCTCGCCCCGATGCAGCGGCAGCGCCTTGATGTTGAACAGGTATACGACGACGAGCACGGCGAGCAGGATCAGCTGGCTCCACTGCGTGGTGTCGCGGAAGAAGAGCTTCACGTCTTTCAGCACGAACTCGCGCTTCGCGACGGGAAGCGGCTGCAACAGCGCGCCTATGGTCCAGCGCCAGAACGTGCCGCGCACGAACCGCTCCGCCCCCTCCTGCGCCTTGGTGTACCCGGTGGCGAACAGCTCCCGATGCAGCAGCGCGCCGAGGGCGACGAAGGCCGTGGCCGTGGTCCACAGGAGCAGCAACGGCAGGGGATCGAAGCTGTGCCGCAGGAAGCCCATGATCGCCTTTGCCGCCCACTCGCTCGGGAGGAACGGCGACGTGGGCGTGCGCAGCACCGTGATGAAGTCGAGCAGGTTGCGAAACCCCTCCGGGCGCGCGAGCTGCTCGGGGCGGATGAGCCGGAACAGGAGGATCACCCCCGCCGCGGCCCCGAGCGCGACGATCGACAGCAGGTCGCGCGTGCGCCGCGCGGGGAACACGTTCACGAGCACGAGCGTGATGGCGCTTCCCACTACGGCCGGCAGCGCGAGCATGGGCACGAGGGTGAGAACGGCGACGGGCACGAAGACCAGGCCGCCGCGGTAGATCACCCCGTACGCCGTGAGGATGGGGACCGCCATTAGCGCCACCATCCACGACGAGTGCAGCAGCGTCTCGCCCAGCTTCGCGAGATAGAGGCGCAGCCAGTCCACGGGCGCCGACACGAGGAGATCCAGGTCCTTGGCGAGAAAGAAGCTCGACAGCGCCGTGATGACGTTCGACAGCACCAGGATCGAGATGAAGGAGAGCAGGACCAGGCCGAGCAGCTTGCCGGCGAGCAGCGGCCCGAGGTCTTCGACGCCGCGGAAGTACTTGAGGATGTGGTACAGCACGCCGTACACGCCGATCCAGAAGGCGAGCCCGACGAAGGCGAGGATGAGGAGCTTGCCGCTGCCGCCCCGGTCCCGCTCCTCGCGGATGCGCTGCAGCGCGGTGCGCCACTTCGGCTGGAGGACGTGGCGCAGGGACGGCTGCTTCACCGGCCCAGCACCTCGGCCAGCTCGCGCGCCTCGACGCCGCCCGTGAGCTTGAGGAACAGCTCCTCCAAGCTCGCGTCCCCCGCCTGGTGTTGCTGCCGCAGATCCGCGACCGTGCCGCTCGCCACGATGCGGCCGTGCTGGATGATGGCGACCTGATCGCACATCGCCTCGGCGACTTCCAGCGTGTGCGTGCTCATCAGCACCGTCCCGCCCTTGCCGACGAACTGGCGGAAGATGTTCTTGAGCAGGCGGGCGGCCTTGGGGTCGAGCCCCACCATCGGCTCGTCCACGACGATGCACTCCGGCCGGTGGATCAGGGCGCTCGAGATGATCAGCTTCTGGCGCATGCCGTGGCTGTACGCCTCGACCAGCTCGTCCTTCCAGCTCGTCAGCTCGAACACCTCGAGCAGCTCGGCGATGCGGCGCTCCACCACGTCCCCTTCCTGGCCGTACAGGCCCGCGACGAACCGCAGGAATTCCGCCCCGGTGAGCTTGTCGTACACGAAGGGGCGGTCCGGGATGAAGCCGAGCCGCAGCTTGGCCGCGAGCGGGCTCTGGTGCACGTCGTCCCCGCCCAAGAGGACCCGGCCCTGGCTGGGCCGCAGGATGCCGGCGATCATGCGCAGCGTCGTCGTCTTCCCGGCGCCGTTCGGCCCCAGGAAGCCGTACAGCACGCCCCGCGGGACGTGGAGCGTGATGTCGTCCACGGCCACGAAGCTGCCGTACAGCTTGGTGAGCGTCTCCAGACGGATCATAGCACCTCGAGCTTCAGCTTCCCGATCATCCGGACCAGCTCGACCTGCCGGGCCAGCCCCCCGACGACGAAGCGCAGGTGCGTCGCGTCGGCGGGGAACTGGTCGAGGGTCGGATCCACCGCGACCCAGCCCCCGAGCCACACTTCGGGCCAGGCGTGATAGTAAAAGCGCCCGTCGAGATAGACGAGACCCGCAGCCGCGCGGGCCGGGAGCCCCGCCGCCCGCGCCAACGCCACGTACAGCACGGTGTGCTCGTTGCAATCGCCGCGCCGCTGCTCGAGCACCTGCACCGCGCTCGGCACGCTCACGGTGAGGCGCTTCTCCACGTGGCCGTACACCCAGTGGGTGAGGCGCTCCCCGACCCGCGTCGGGTCGCGCTCCCGCCCCGCGAGCTGGTGCGCCTGCGCGCGGACGCGGGGGTCGGCGCTCTGGATGAGCGGCTCGGGGAGGAGATAGGGCCGGAGCGCCGTGTCCGCGGCGGGGAGCCGGTACGCGGCCGTAGGGACTTCCTCGCGGCGCACCACCAGGGTGTCCCCGCGGAGCCGTTGCGCTCCGCCCGCGAGATCGAGCCCCGCGAGCGACACGCCGGAGAGCCGCACCCGCAGTACGGCCACGTTGGCGGGGGCGCCGCGGATGCGCGCCGCGATCGCCGTCGCGGCCACGATGTCGCCCGCGCGGGGCTCGGCGCTGGCGCGCGCCACGCGGGCCGTGTCGCGACGGCGGAAGTTCTCGTACGCGATCTCGAACGCCGACCGCTCCATCGTGAACCCCAAGGGGCTCGCGGCGCGCACCACCCGGCCCTGGGCGTCGATCCAGGCGCTCGTCTCGACCCCGTTCGTCTCCTGATCGATGCGGAACGCCCGCACCGTGTCGAACCGCACGGGGACCCACGCCATCGCCGTGGAATCGTAGTCCGCGCTGTCCGCGACCACGAGCGTCGACTCCGCCGCGATCGTCACCGCGACGTCGCGCTCGGCGAGCAGCAGTGGGTCGAACGTGCGGATCGTGTAGCGGCTCCCGGCCTTCAGGTCGCCGCCGAAGGCGAGGCGTAACGGCAGCAGCGTCGGCAGCACGATGGGGCGCGTGAGCCGCACGCGCGTCACCTGGGTGTCCCCGGCGGACACGAGCGTGACCAGGAGCACGCTGTCGCCCAGGACGTCGCCGTGCGCAGTGAAGCGACCGATGTCGCCGTCGAAGTCGGCGGTGACGGACTGGAGGCGCAGGGCGCGGGAGAGGGTCGCGTCGCTCTTCGCCGTGGTGCGGTGCAGCCTCCCCAGCGCGGGGACGTCGAGCGTCAGCACGTCCTGCACGCGGATCGCGGTGGCCAGGGTGTCGACGGTGGACGAGGCGAAGCCGACCTGTTGGCCGCCGAGGTCGAGACGGTAGTACACGGCGCCCGGCGGCACCGACAGCGCGGCCTCCGCGAGACGCGCGCCGGTCGTGCGGAAGAACTCGCGCTTCACGAGCCACCCCAGCGACGCGCCCCACGCGGCGAAGATCGCGATCGCCCAGCCCCGGCGGGTCACGACTCCGCCGACCCCGCGCGCCGCAGCGCCCCCTCGAACGC
>Ga0209160_1005256_pt1 | contig 10227 bp, 10 predicted proteins | sample GraSoiAngelo_153_FD_186167 | JGI IMG/M metagenome (GOLD analysis project Ga0209160, IMG submission 186167) | Grasslands soil microbial communities from the Angelo Coastal Reserve, California, USA - 14_1009_12_40cm (SPAdes) (version 2) | ecosystem: Environmental > Terrestrial > Soil > Grasslands ... | reverse complement strand
CCGATGTACTCCTGCCACTCCTCGCGCTTGGCCTCGACGAACCGCTCGTAGATGTGCTCCCCCAGCGCGCCGCGGACCACCGCGTCCTTCTCCAGACAGTCCAAGGCCTCGTGCAGGTCCCGGGGGAGCTCGTCAATCCGATACTTGCGCCGCTCCCGGTAGCTCATTTCGAAGATGTTCTTGTCCACGGGGTCGGTCGGCGTGAGCTTGCGCTCGACACCGTCCAGGCCGGCGGCGAGCTGCACCGCGACGGCGAGATACGGATTGGCGGACGGGTCGGGCATGCGCAGCTCGCAGCGCGTCCCCGTGCCCCGCTTGTCCGGGATGCGAACCAGCGGTGAACGGTTGCGCATCGACCACGCGATGTTGGTCGGCGCCTCGTAACCCGGCACCAAGCGCTTGTAGCTGTTGACGAGCGGATTGGTCACGGCGCAGAACCCGCGCGCGTGGTCCAGCAGTCCGGCGATGTAGGCGAGGGCCGTGTCCGACAGCTCCCACTTTCCCTTGGGATCGTGGAACGCGTTGTGCCCTTGGCGGAACAGCGACTGGTGCGTGTGCATCCCCGAGCCGTTCTGCCCGAAAATCGGCTTCGGCATGAACGTCGCCAGGAAGCCATGGCGGTAAGCGGCGTAGCGCACCACGAACCGGAACGTCGCCAGGTTGTCCGCCGTTTCGAGCGCCTCGGCGTAGCGGAAGTCGATCTCGTGCTGCCCGGGGGCGACTTCGTGATGCCCCGCCTCGACCTCGAACCCCATCGCCACCAAGTCCTTGATGATCAGCCGTCGGATCTCCTCCGCCCGGTCCACCGGCGTCAGGTCGAAGTAGCCGCCGCTGTCGTGCGTCTCGGTGGTGGGGTCCCCTTTGGCGTCGAGCTGGAAAATGAAGAACTCGGCCTCGATCCCCGCCATCATTTCGAAGCCGAGGCTCTTGGCCCGCGCGATCTGCCGTTTCAGCGCCTGGCGCGTGCACCCGGCGAACGAGGACCCGTCGGGGTTGTAGATGTCGCAGATCACGCGGGCGACCTTTCCCCCCTCGTCGTCGTACGGAAGGATGCGGAAGGTGCCGAGGTCGGGCTTCAGCACCATGTCCGATTCCTCGATGCGCACGAAGCCCTCGATCGAGGAGCCGTCGAACATCACGTCCCCGTCGAGCGCCTTCTCGAACTGGCTCGCGGGGACCTCGACGTTCTTGTTGATGCCGAGGATGTCGGTGAACTGCAGGCGCAGGAACGACACGCCCTCTTTCTTGGCGAGCTCGAGGATGTCGCGTTTGGTGGGCATGACGATCGAGGCGGCAAGGGCGGCAAAGGCGGCACGGAACTCCTTGCCGCCTTTGCCGCCCTTGCCGCCCCTCAGTTACACGTCGTAATACAGGAAAAACTCGTACGGATGCGGCCGCAACCGCACCGGATCGACGTCCTTGGCGCGCTTGGAGGCGAGCCACGTCTCGATCAGGTCCGGCGTGAACACGTCGCCCTGGAGCAGGAAGTCGTGGTCCGCTTCCAGCGCGGCCAGCGACTCCTCCAGACTGCCCGGCGTGTTCTTGACGTGCTTGCGCTCGGCCGGCTCCAGCTCGTAGAGGTCCACGTCCATGGGCTTGGGCGGTTCGATCTTGTTCTTCACTCCGTCGAGGCCGGCCATGAGCAGCGCCGCGAACGTCAGATACGGGTTGCTCGACGGATCCGGCGCCCGGAACTCGACGCGCTTCGCCTTGGGCGACGTCGAGTAGACGGGGATGCGGCAAATCGCCGAGCGGTTGCGCTGCGAGTAGATGAGGTTGATCGGCGCCTCGTAGCCCGGCACCAGGCGGCGGTAGCTGTTCGTCGTCGGCGCCGCGAACGCCAGCAGCGCCGGCGCGTGCTTGATCAGCCCGCCGATGTACCACCGCGCCGTGTCGGAGATCAGCGCGTAGCCGTTCGTGTCGAAGAACAGGTTCTTATCGTCCTTCCACAGGCTCATGTGCACGTGCATCCCCGAGCCGTTGTCCCCGAACATCGGCTTGGGCATAAATGTCGCCGTGTATCCGTGCTGGTGGCAGACGTTCTTGACGATGTACTTGTACATGAGCAGCTGATCGCCCATGCGGGTCAGCGTCTTGAAGCGCATGTCGATCTCCGTCTGCCCGGCCGTGCCCACCTCGTGGTGGTGCACCTCGACCTCGACGCCCGACGCGATCAGCGCCAACATGATCTTCGACCGCAGATCCTGCAGCCGGTCCACTGGCGGCACCGGGAAATAGCCTTCCTTGTGCCGCGGACGGTGCCCGAGGTTCGGGCTGCCGTTGGCGCCGGAGTTCCAGATCCCTTCCTCGGAGTCGATGTGGTAGTAGCCCTCGTGCGCGTTCTGGTCGAACCGCACGGAGTTGAAGATGTAGAACTCCGCTTCGGGACCGAAGTACGCCGTCGTCGCGACGCCGCTCTTGATGAGATACTCCTCCGCCTTCCGCGCCACGTAGCGCGGATCCCGGCTGTAGCGCTCCCCCGTCACCGGATCGACCACGTCGCAGATCAGCGCCAGCGTCGGCACCTGCAGGCACGGATCCACGAACGCGCTCGCCGCATCCGGGAACAGCAGCATGTCGCTCTCGTTGATGGCCTGGAATCCGCGGATCGATGAGCCGTCGAAGCCGAGCCCCTCCCTGAACACATCCTCGGTCAACTCTTTGAGCGGCACCGAAAAATGCTGCCACGTTCCCGGCAGGTCGCAGAAGCGCACGTCCACGACCTGCACGCCGGCCTCGTGCGCCTTGCGGATCACGTCCGCGGGCGAGGCGGCCGGCGCCTTCGCGCCTTTGACGGTAGCGGTGGGTTCCAACGTCGCGGTCATAAGCAGGTCTCCTCCGAGGTCACGGGTCGCGCGCGAGACGAGAGCGGAAACGGCGAGAGCCCGCCGCCGGGCTCCGTGGCGACGGGCTCTCGAGAATCGATGGCCAGATTACGGCAGGCATGCGGCAAGGTAAGCGGGTCATGCTTGGGTGTCAAGCAAAACCTGCGCCAAGTGCAAAAAAATACCCCCGAAGCGCCATTCGGAGGTCGAAGACTGCAGCTCTGATGTGGAAAATGTGCAGAATATGCAGAACCGACGCGACACCTACCCGGTCAGCGCCTCCACGAAGTGCCACAGCTCAATGGCCGAAAACTCCCCGAATCGCTCCTGGACGTCCCGCTCCTGCAGCTCCAGGAATACCCAACTCGTCTGCAGATGCCGGTCCTGGGCCACGAAGTGAAGCCGCCCGCGCACCGCGCTCAGCTCGCCGTCCGGCTGCGTCTCGAGGAACACGTCCCACTTCTGGTCGCCGCGCTGCAGCTGGCCCATGTGGCGGGCCCGCTCCTGGCCGGGAAAGGGAATCCCCATATCGCGGTATACGCTACGTTCCCGCTCCCAATCGTGCCAGTTATCTTCCCGGCCTATGAGTTGCCGAGCGTGTGGTAGCGCCGTCCCCGCCACCGCCAAGTTCTGCCACAAGTGCGGCGCCAATCTCAAGGCCGAGCTGCCGGCCGCCGCCTGGCGGGTCGGCCTGCCCTGGGGGATCGCCGGAGCGGCGGTCGGCGCCCTTCTGACCGCGCTGGTACTGCGGTCGGGCGCGGGGCGGGGAGCCACAAACGAGGTCCAAGCGTCGTTCGGCAGTCCTCTGCCGGCGCCGGATATCAGTCAAATGTCTCCCGAGGAGCGCGCCAGCCGGCTCTTCAACCGGGTCATGGTCCTCGCTCAGGCCGACAAGCAGGATAGCGTGAGCTTCTTCCTCCCCATGGCCATCGGGGCTTACCAGCAGCTGCCGGCGCTCGACAACGATGCCCGCTACCACGTCGGGCTGCTGCAACTCGCCGGCGGCAACACCACCCCCGCACTCGCCGAGGCCGACACCATCCTCACGAGCACGCCGACCCACCTCTTCGGGTTCGTGCTGCGGGCCCAGGCGTATCATCAGCTCGGCGACCGTGCCAAGGAGCGCCGCGCCTACGCCGCCTTCCTCAAGAACGCGCCCGCGGAGCGGGCCCGCAATCGCCCGGAATACAACGACCACAAGACTTTCCTCGACGCCTTCCACCAAGAGGCGGTGCGCCGGCAGTCCGCGGCGCCGCGGTGACACCCCGCACCATTCATCTCGCCCACAGCCCGGACGCGGACGACGCCTTCATGTTCTGGGCGATGGCGGCGGGGCGGATCGATACCCAGGACCGCCGCTACGTGCACGAGCTCGCCGATATCGAGACTCTGAATCGCCGGGCGCTGGCCGGGGAGCTGGAGGTCACCGCCGTTTCGATCCACGCGTACGCGCAACTGGCAGATCGCTACGCCCTCCTCGCGCACGGCGCCAGCGTCGGGGACCGCTACGGGCCTCGCCTCGTGGCGCGGGAGCCGCCGCCGGCCGACCCCCGTGGCGCCCTCGCCGGGCGGCTGGTCGCCGTCCCCGGCGAGCTGACCACGGCCTTTTTGACATTGCAGCTGTACCAGCCCGCGGCGCGCCACGAGGTCGTGCCCTTCGACCTGATCGAGGAGCACGTCGCCGCCGGCCGTGCCGACGCCGGCCTGTTGATCCATGAAGGCCAGCTCACGTTTGCCGACCGGGGGCTGCATCTGTGGGCGGACATGGGAGAGTGGTGGCACACGGAGACCGGTTTGCCGCTCCCCCTCGGCGGAAACGTGGTGCGACGTGACCTCGGCGACGCGCTGATCCGCGCCGTGGCCCGCGACCTCAAGGCCAGCATCGAGTACGGGCTCGCGCACCGCGACGAAGCGTTGGCGCACGCCCGCGGGTTCAGCCGCGGCCTCGACGCGGCCCGCACTGACCGCTTCGTCGGCATGTACGTCAACGCCTACACGATCGACTACGGCGCGTCGGGTCGGCGGGCGGTGACCGAGCTGCTGGACCGAGCGCACCGCGCGGGGCTGATTTCGGCGCCCGTTTCCGTCACGTTCGTCTCGGCCGGCGGGTAGCGGCTCCGGCCGCTGGCCTGCATCTTCTTCTCCATGCCTGATTTCGTGGGCCCGGTCGCCGTCCTCGTGGTGGACGACGAGGAACCCATCCGCAACGCCCTGAAGAAGTTCATGACGCAGCAGCAGTTCGAGGTGTACACGGCCGCGTCGGGGGAGGAGGCGCTCGCCCAGCTGCAGCGGCACCGCATCGCTCTCATGCTGTGCGACATCCGGATGCCAGGCACCAGCGGTGTGGATCTCGTGCCGCATGCGCTCGAGGCCGAGCCCGATCTCGCCATCCTGATGCTCACCGCCATCAACGACGCCACCAGTGCCGCCCTGTGCATGCAGCGCGGGGCGATGGATTACCTCACCAAGCCCGTCGAGCTCGCCGACCTCGGCCGGGCGGTGCAGCGCGCGCTGAAGCGCCGCGAGATGCAGCTGGAGAACCGACAACTCAGCTCGTGGCTCAAGGAGGAGGTCACCACTCGCACCGCAGAGCTGCACCGCGAACGCATGCGGCTGGAGCGGATCTCCACGGCGACGCTCGAGGCCCTGGTCAACGCCCTCGAGGCCAAGGACCCGTATCTGCGCGGCCACTCGGCGCGCGTCGCCGATCTCTCGGCCACGATCGCGTCCCAGATGCAACTGCCCGATGAAGAAGTCGAGCAGATCCGCGTGGCCGGCCGGCTCCACGACATCGGCAAGATCGGCACGCGGGAATCGGTAATGGAGAAGCAGGGGCCGCTGACCCCCGAGGAATACGACCACGTGAAGCAGCACGTCATCATCGGGTCCCAGATCCTCGCGCCGCTCCACCACCTCGGGCCCATCATCGCCAACGTCCGCAGTCATCACGAGCGCTGGGATGGCACCGGGTACCCCGAGGGACTGAAGGGGGAAGACATCCCCGTCGGCGCTCGCATCATCGGCGCGGCGGAGGTCTATGATGCGCTCAGCACCTCGCGCCCCTACCAGGACAAGCTCACGCCGGAGCAGGCGGTCGAGCACATGGCCGCTCTCTCCGGCGCGGTCCTCGATCCCAAAGTCTACGAAGCGCTGGCCACCGTGGTCTCGCGCCGGGGGACGCTGGTGTTCCTCGACGACGCCGGGGCCGAGCCGACCTGAAAAACCAAACCCGGGGCCGAACAGCACCCCGGGCTGGAGATCGGGTGAAGTGGCCGTCACACTTCGACCGCGATCTTTTCCTCTATTGTGTACGACGGGGGACGGGGGCCTGTTTCACCGTCCTCGCTTCGTTAGATGCGGACCCGTCCCGAAGGGTTGCACGACTACCAGCGCTTGACCCGGCCGACGCTGGAGACCGTGAGCACCTCGACCTGCGTCCCCCGCCGCAACACCACTTTCGTGTTGGAAACACCCCAGGTGAGACCGGTCGGACCGAAAACGACCTCTGGATTGGACACGTCTACGCTCACCCCGCGGGACAGCGGGCCCGGCCAGCGCCGTAGTGGCACCCACTGCGCAGGCTCCCATCGGTCCAGCCGCAGGGAATCGGCGGCGATCACCACCCGGGTACGAATCCCCTGCATCGCCGCCGTCGCGCGGGCAACGGCCAGCGCGGTGGAGACGTCGCGCGTGGCGGCCTCGGCCGCCATCCAATCCATGGTGCGACCCAGGCGCGGCATGCCGAGCGCGGCGACGAGCGCCACGATCATGATCGTGACGAGCAGCTCGGCGATGGTCAGTCCCCCACGGTGCATGGGTCCAAAAAAGGGGGCCGGGCTTGAAGAGCGTCATCGGATTCGTGCGGCGAAAAGCCAGAAAACGCGGGGGATTGCATCTAACGCGCGGCGGCGCTAAACGGTATCTTCATACCTCCGAGCGCGTTGCCCTTGAGGCACGACTGCTGCCACTACAGCGGCCGCCCCACTGTTGGGGCCGAACCGAAAGGGAAGTCTCGAGGATGCCTGAAGTCGCGCCGCGCACGCTGACGCTCCCTCACGCCGTTTTCTTGGAGCGAGCCACAAACGAGCCTCCCACCTCCGCCGCCGTCCGGTTGGGGCAGGGGGCGTTTCTCGTGCTGCGACTCGTGGATCTGCTCGCGCCCGACCGCGATCCTCCAACCAGCGCGGAGGTGTTCCGCTACCAGGCGGCCGCGACCGAGCGGTACTGCGTGGATCTGGGTCGCATCGGGCCCGAGGCGGCCCACCTCCAGGGACTCGTGCGCAACGCCGTCGACGTCTACGCCCACCAGGATCCGCGGCTCATCGCGCCCGCGCTGCTGGCGTACGCCCACTACCTCGAGGATGACGGCCACTATCTCGAAGCCCTGGACGTTCTGGAGACGCTGCTGCGGGTTGGCACGGCGCAGATGCGCGACGCGGATCGTATCGCGACGGCGCTCCGTGTCGGGCGCGTGAACCGCAAGATGCACCGCTTCGACGACGCGGAACGTTGGTACACGGAAGCGGGCGAGCGGGCCGCGCTCATAGGCGATGGCTACTCGGTCCTGCTGAGCCGGCTGGGTCGCGCCAACGCACTTCAGTATCGGGGTGATCTGGGAGAGTCGGAGCGCACGTACTGGAGCATTCTTGTCGATGCCCAACGCGAAGGTTCGCGCCAAGCAGAGGCAAGGGCCGAGCACGGTTTGGGGAGCGTCCTCCTGTACCGCGGGCAGCCAGGCGAAGCAATACCGCATTTATGGCGAGGCATTGGGCTCTACGACGACGAATCGTCCCGCCTTCGCGCTTTCCAGGACCTCGGCATCGGGCTGCTCAGTCTCGGGGACGCAGATGGAGCCGAGCGAGCGCTACTGCAAGTCGCGACCAAGGCCACGGCGGCCGACAACCTGAACAACGCGATGATCGAGCTGATGCATTGCGCTTCGTATCGTCGCGACCGGATTGGCTTCGCACGCTGGCGCGAGCGCTCCGAGGCCGCGGTGCCAACGATGGCGCCGAACATCCACGCCGACTTTCTGCTCAAGGTGGGAATTGGGTTGGCGCGGTTCGGCAACTTCCCCAAGGCTGAGCGGCTATTGGAAGAAGCGGTGGCCATGGCTTCGGAACACAAGCTGCACGCGCACATCGTCAAGATCGAGCGCATCAAGAGCGGATTGCAGGACTGCGCAGCTTGTCAGGGAACGCCTACGGAGACGGCGTGGCAGACACCGGCGGTGAGGGAGGTGTCGGCCTCCCTCGCCGCCCTATCCATTTAGCAGTATCAGTGGCAGGTGTTGGGGCTGCTGGTATCGCAAGGAGTCGTGTCGGGCCGCGGGCCAGTGGAATCGGCACAGGCGGCGGCGCTGAGAGCGAACGACACGAGGGCGACGGCGAAGAGCAGGCGGATCCGACGCGACATACGAACCTCCGATGACCGGGTGGGCGACTTGGGAACCGCAAACGCCCATCAACTTGGCGTCGGCGCAGCGCCGGTTTTAGGGTGATTTTGCGGCACGATGGGGTGCTTTTGCGACACTTATGCTGGTTCTAGCCGCTGTCCCAGAAGTGCAACTGCAACGGCTGCGTCGCGCGGCCGGGGTACGTTTCACGTTCGTGCGCGCCGCGAGTTGGGACGAAGTGCTGGCGGGCATCCGCGCGCGGCCCGTCGAGCTCGCGGTGCTGGACCCCACGCTCGGCGGCGAGGCGCGCGCCCAGGAGCTCGAACGCCTGCGCCTGCTGTTCCCTTCGCTGCCGCTCATCCTCTATACCGCCCTCACCCCGCAGCTGGCCGCCGTCCTGCTCGCGCTCGGCAAGCACGGCATCCGCCACGTGATCTTCGTGCGCTACGACGATCACCCCGAGCGGTTGCGCGAGGTGCTGGAGCGCGAGGCCAGCGGCGCCGCCTCCCGCCGCCTCCTCGACCAGCTCGCGGACCGGCTGAGCCCGCTGCCCACCGAGCTGCGCTGGGTGCTCGAGGAAGCGTTGCGCACCCCCGAAGAGGTCCAGACGGTAGGCCGCCTGGCGGCGCGGGCGCGCGTGGACCGGCGCACCTGCGAGCGCTGGTTCACGCGCGTCGGCCTGCCGACCCCGCGGCATTTCCTCGCGGCCGCCCGCGTGCTGTACGCCCATCGGCTGTTGCAGGACCCCGGCTTCACGATCGAGGACGTGGCGGTCCGATTGGGCTACGCCCAGGTGAAGACGTTGCAGCAGCACGCCCGCACCTACCTCGGCTTGACCGCCGGCGAGATGCGTCTGTCGCTGAGTCCTGACGAGGCCCTCGATCTCGTGGTGCGTCGGTTCCGGCAGCCCGCCGCCGTCGCCACGATCGCGGTCTCATGAGCACCGGCTCGCCCGCCCGTCGCCCCGTCACCATCCTCGTCGTGGACGACGAGGCGCCGTTGCGCCGCGTGCTGGAGCGGTCGTTCGCCCGCGACGGCTACCGCGTGCTTTCCGTCGCGTCGGCGGAGGAGGCCTACGCCCTGCTGGGCCGCGAGCAGCCCGACGCGCTGCTGCTCGACATCCACTTGCCCACGATGTCCGGCCTGTCGCTCTACCTCGCCATCAAGGCGCGGTGGCCGGAGCTCCAGGGACGCGTGGCGATCATGACCGGCGACGCCGAGGCGGAAGAGGTCGACGCCTGGCTGGAGCGCAACCCCTGCGCGTTGATCCGCAAGCCGTTCGACCTCGCCCAGGTGACCGCCTGGGTCGCGTCGGTGCTGCGCTGGCAGCGCGAGCAGCTCGGGAACGGTTAAGCGATGTCCGGCGCCCCCCAGGCCGAGCCGCTCCATGTCCTGCGGGAATACCGCCATCTCGCGCCCTGGAACCTCCGGGATCTCTCGGTCCTGGTCGGTGCGATCCTCGACGCCTCGAGCGTGACGCCCATCAACGCCGCCGCCCGGGCGTCGCCGAGCGAGCGCACGATCCGGTTTTACGTCACCAAGGGATTGGTGAGTCCCCCCGAGGGTCGCGGCACCGCCGCCACCTACTCCTACCGCCACTTTCTGCAACTGCTGTGCATCAAGCTGCGCCAGATGGAGGGCGCCACGCTCGCAGCCATCACCAAGGAGATGAGCGACCAGACGGGAGACGTCTTGGAGCGGCGCGCGGCGCAGGTGCTCGGCGCCTCGCTTCCCGCGCCGGACCGGCTGGCACTCCGCGGAGCGCAGGGGCTCCCGCGAGGGAAGTCGGGGCGCGCGCTGGCCGCCTGGCTCACGCGGGACGCCACTAAGGAAGACAGCGGTCCCAGCACGTGGCGCCGTCTCCCGATCGCTCGCGGTGTAGAGCTTCACGTCGACGCCGATCATCCGCTCGCCCGGCTGGGAGCCGACGACACCGGCGTCGCGGAAGCGGTGCGACAGGCGATCGCGAAACTACTGCCGAATCTGCCGACGTAGTGCCGTCCGCCG
>Ga0209160_1005254_pt1 | contig 10230 bp, 8 predicted proteins | sample GraSoiAngelo_153_FD_186167 | JGI IMG/M metagenome (GOLD analysis project Ga0209160, IMG submission 186167) | Grasslands soil microbial communities from the Angelo Coastal Reserve, California, USA - 14_1009_12_40cm (SPAdes) (version 2) | ecosystem: Environmental > Terrestrial > Soil > Grasslands ... | reverse complement strand
GGAGAGCCTTCCCCTGAATCCACTCCGAGAAAAACCAGTCCAGCGACTGGCCGGCAGCCTGCTCCATACTCTCCTGAAAGTCCTGGACCCGGGCCGCCCGCCCCCGAAAGGTTGTGAAGTACGCAGCCAGCCCCTTCCGAAACGCCTCGTCGCCCAGCACGCTGCGCAGCATGTGCAAGACCAGGGACCCCTTGGCATAGATCACATCCGCAGCCGCCTGCCCGTGATAGTTGGCAAAGGTGATCGCGGCGATGGAGGGTTCTGCGGAGGTCCCAGCCGCGGCCGCGTAATCGTCGCGTTCCTCCTGGAGTTCCTGCTGGAATGCCCCTGGCCCGAGCAACGCTTCGACGGCCATCAGCGACAGATACTCGGCAAACCCTTCGGAGAGCCAGACAAACCCCACCCCTTTGGGAACGGTCTGGCTGGGAACATAGCTGTGCGCGGCCTCATGGGCCATGAGATGGAGGAGGGACGAGTCCCGGTTGAGCTGGCCCGGCAAGTTGTTGCGAAAGGCACGATCGTCGATCAGGAGAAATGCCGGGTACCCGATGCCGATGGAATTCCCCAAGTCGGACACTGAGACAACGCGGAGCTCGGAGTAAGGAAACGGGTAGAGGAGTGTGCTGTAGAATCCCACCGCTCTGCCGGTGAAGTCCGCAAGTTTGTCCAGGTTCCGGTCGTCACCGGGAGGGACATAGAACTGCATCCTCAAACCACCGATGACCCTGTCGCGGACGGTGTGCCTGCGCCCCCCAGCCACCGCCACCCAGGGCACGGGCACCTCGGTATCCCAGGTGCGCACGCCACCCTCATTGCCAAGCTGCCTGCCGGTTCCCGCGATCTGATATCCATCCGGGATGCGCAACTTGAGCTTCACCCGCGCCAAATTTGCTGAAAAATCCCCGAACGGGCTCGTCAGCACGGGATAGAGCGATCCCTCTGACACCAGGACAAACTCATCGAAGATGTAGAGAGGCCGCCCCTCATAGGCAAAGGTGACGGCGACTCTGGCCCCCGCCGGGAGCGCGGGCGTGAAGGTCAGGGTGAGTGCATCGCGCCGGCGTGCCGAGGCGATCCGATACCTGGTCGCCGTCACCGAGGTCAGCTTCACATCGCTATCGAAAAAGAACCGGGCGGTGGACACGGGGCTCGGAGCCGTCACCTCGAGCATTGCCGTCGTGGTGCCGCGCAGGGTCCCGCGCGCAGCGTAGCGGCGTTGACCACCCACAGTATCGTACTTCAGAGGGACGGGAGACATCGACACATCGATGTCAAACGCACGGATGACCAGATCGTCCAGCGTGGTCTGCGACGATCCTGGGACGGGACACAGCACCAGGCCGGCAACGAGCACCGCCACTCCCACAACGCGAATCATGACCACTCTGTGCGGGTTGCGCAGGCTCGCCGCTCGCAGTTCATCGTTGGAGAACATTTCACGCACCGGAGCAGTGGTCCTCTGCCGGCCCCGTGTGCGTCATCCGATTTGCCGGCGCCCCACCCTCAACCGGGGGAAAAAATTCAGGCGTGAGGAGTTTGTGTTTACGGAACTTCACTAATTCCATTTCACAATCAATCCGTACGTGCTTGACGCCCGGCGCTGCCAGCAGGGGTCGGCGTCCGCGCGCGCGAATCGTCGTGAAATATGCCTGAGCAGCGGACCGCGAAGTCCCCTGTGTGGTTGAAGCGCCTCGGTGGCAGGATCCGTCAGGCCCGCCGCATCCGCGGCTTCACCCAAACTGATATCGCCCGTCCCAACCTGACCAAGAGCTTCATCAGCCTGCTGGAATCCGGCCGCACGTATCCGTCCGTCAGCACGCTGGTGACGCTGGCTAGCCGCCTGCAGAGCTCACTGGCGCTGCTGCTGCTGGAAACGCCTCAACTCCCGCGGGAGACCGCCCTCAATCTGCTCGAACTGGCGCGCGCCTCCGCTCCTGCCAACGCGGCCAAGACCGACCGGCTGCTCGCAACGGTGGAAGCGCTGTCAGAAGACGCCAATGACCTGCGCGCGGAGCTGCTCCTCACCCGCGGAGACATCGCGGTCGTGCAAGGCCGCCCCCGGGACGCCGAACGCGCATTCTCTGACGCGCTGGCCTGGAGCCGCAAGAACGAGCTGCGCCCGTTTGAGCCACGCGCGCTGTCGCGAATGGCGCATCTGGCATTCGCCCGCCACGAGGAGGACGCCGGGCGTGAGCGGTTGGAAAACGCGCTAGCACAATTCCGCTCCACGCGCACGCTTCGCTCCGCGGAAGGATGCAAAGCCCTCCTCACGTACGGCGAGCTCATGAGCCGCCAAAGCCGCACGGCCCGCGCCCAGCGCATCCTGCTCGAAGTGGCCCAGGCGGCTCAGCGGCAGGACCTCACCCTGATCCTGGGCCGCGCGCAGCTGGGACTCGCTCGGATTCACCTGGCGGCGGGGCGAGGCCCGGCTGCGGTCACGGCGCTGCGCACAGCAAAAGATGCATTCGCGGAGACGGACGATTCGCTGGACCTGGCCACCGGACTGCGCACATTGGGCCGGCTACTGCACGAGGCGGGCGAGCTCGCTGATGCGCACGAAGTGCTGCAGCGCGCGCTCCAGGTCCAGGATCGCGTCGGGGATATCCGCAGCAAAGCCGCGACGTTGGACGAACTCGCCCGGGTGCTGGTCCGCATGGGGAAACTCGCGGAGGCGCAGCGCGAGGCCAAGACAGCTCTGGCGCTGGCCGAAGAGCACCGCGACTTGGTCCAGAAGGCGCGGTGCCTGGTGACGCTGGCGGACGTGGCGAAGGCGCAGCGCCGCTGGAAGCAGGCCGTGGATCAGCTCGAGGAAGCCGTGGACCTGTTCAAGCGAACCCGGCAGACTGCCGAAGTCGGCGCGGCCGCACGGGAACTGGGCATGCTGCTCAAAGAGCGCGGGGACCACGCCGCGGCCGCCGATTACCTGGCCATGGCGATTGCCACGGAACCCGAAACCCACAAGGCCACGGGGTAGAACTGCCCTTCGACTCGCTGCGCTCGCTGCCCCCGACTGCCTGGGGAACTAGCACTGCCCCCTCACCCTGCGCCCTCTCCCCAAGGGAGAGGGGAAAACGGATTAGGCCCCTCGCGGGGCCTCCCACCATATTTGGCGGAGGGGGTGGGACTCGAACCCCCAAGGTCGGTCGCTCCGCTCCCTCCTCCGGGGGACTAATCCCCCGGATCGCTCGCGCGTAGGATTGCTCGCGAACCGATATTTTACCTCAACGCTCGCTGCCCCCTTTACCACCTGGGGGAGTACCTCCCCCGCTCCCCCCTCCCCTTGTGGGTTCGTTCACCCTATGCCATGATGCCGCGACAGCCCAACAAGGGCCGTCACGGCATCATGGCGGAGGGGGTGGGACTCGAACCCACAAGGGGCTTGCGCCCCGCCGGTTTTCGAGACCGGTCCCTTAGCCAGTTCGGGGCACCCCTCCACCTGCCCAAGTATAAACGAATGTGCAGCATGAGAGGGTCTCAGACGGTTATGCGCTGGCCCCGCGTCGGAACCGTCACCTTGATCCCCCGCCGGCTGAGATACCGGGCCAGCGCCGTGCATTGCTGTTCCTCGCCGTGCACCAGACAAATCTGACCCACGCGTGGCATTCTGCCCACCCAGGCAACCAGTTCGTCCCGATCCGCGTGTGCGCTGTACGATTCAATCCGGTGCACCTGTAACCGCACCTCGTAGGACTCATCGAAGATACGAACCGGCGTCACACCATCCACCAGCCGCCGGCCCAACGTATCGGCGGCCTGGAACGAGACGAAGACGAGCGAGGACTGTGGATCGCCGACATGGTGGCGCAGATGATGCAAGATGCGACCGGACTCGCACATCCCTGACGTCGCGACCACAATGAACGGATCATGCCGGGCGTTGAGTTCCTTGGACTCCTCCACTGAACGCACGTAGCGAATGTCGCGGCCGCCAAAGGGATCGCCGGAGCGGAGGCGTGCAAGCGTTTCGGTGTCGAACACCTCCGGGTGCTGCCGGAAGATGGCCGTGGCGTCCGTCGCCATGGGGCTATCGACAAACGTCGGGACCGGTGGAATCTTCCCCCCGTCCTGGAGACGGTGCAACGTGTAGGTAATATCCTGCGTGCGACCGACGGCAAACGCCGGAATAAGAATGGTGCCGCCGCGCCGCACGGTGCCGCGTACGACGTCGGCCAGTTTCCGGCCGCCGCGTTCAAATGGCTCGTGCCGGCGATCACCATAGGTTGCTTCCATGATGAGCAGGTCGGCGGCGGCGGGAGGGGATTCGGGGTCCCGGATGATCGGCGCAGCAGTCCGCCCAAGATCTCCTGAGAACACGATCGTCCGGCCTTCGACCGCGAGCACGGTAACCGCGCTGCCGAGGATGTGCCCGGCGTCGTAAAAAACACCCGTCGCCGGGCCAACCTGAAACGTTTGATGATACGGGACTGGACTCAGTCGACGGATCGCCTGCTCCGCGTCGTCGATGGTGTAGAGAGGCTGGAGTGGCGGCTGTCCCTGCCGGGCCCGAGCCTTGTTGGCGAAATTTACGTCCTGGTGCTGAATCTCGGCACTGTCGCGGAGGATGAGCGCAGCCAGGTCGCGCGTGGCCGGGGTGCATAAAATCTTGCCGCGGAATCCCTGTTGGACGAGCGTGGGCAGGTTGCCGCAGTGATCGAGATGTGCGTGGGAAAGCACCACGGTGTCGATGCTGGACGGGGAAAACGGAAACTCGCTGTTGACGCGGCGGGCGTCGGCGCGCCGGCCCTGGAAGAGGCCGCAGTCCAGCAGGAGGCGCGTGTCCCCGGTCTCGACCAGATGCATCGAGCCGGTGACCGTCCGGACCGCACCGAAAAATGTCACGGTAATCATCGGCCAAGGTTAGTGCATTCGTGGCGGCAAGCGAGAGGCCTCTCGCGGAGGTGATTCGATGAAAGTGGTGCAGACACAACGTGCGCGGGGCTTCTTCACCATCGTCGGCGGAACACAGCGCTCCTAGGCCGCGACGATGATTCTGCGACCCGGACAGTCAACGGGAGGCGACCCTCACTTGGGCAGCACGTTCATTGCGCCGACCTGGCCGCGCGACCCGTGATCGAAGACACCGCAGACAAACGGAAACGACCCTGGCTCTGACGCCACAAATTCGACTTCCACCTGCGTGCCGGGAGCCACGGCGAAGAACCGCCGCTCGTCGTCGATCCCCTCTCTGGCCACAGTCCCCCGTACAGTAACCTGCTTCCCCACCAGCCAGCGGGCGGCGAAGCTGTGGTTCCGCTTGTCAGGGTCCTCGTTGGAAAGCTGCAGCACCACGGTATCTCCCTGAGTGACGGTGAAGAGGTCTGGAGTAAACTTCCAGGAGACCATCGTGATCTTGATGACCTTGCGGTTGCCTTGAGCCCGCACCGGAGGCCCGGCCGGACCTACCAGGATCAGCAGCAATACCACAGCAATCAGGATCCACCGTGCGCGCATTGAACGCCTCCCCAGTCGGGTGCCTTCCGCAACCTCGAGAACGTGATAGCAACACCTCTAGCCAGTCCGTGTAACGGGAACATCACGGGAGGCGCACTGGAGAACGGCCGACGCTGCGCTGTGGATTCCGCGTGCGGGTGGATTTGAACTCACCCCTCACCCTGCGCCCTCTCCCCAAGGGAGAGGGAAAAGAGGATTAGGCCCTTACGGGCCTCCCACCATACCTGGCGGTGGGGGTGGGATTTGAACCCACGAGGCGGTTGCCCGCCTACGCGCTTTCCAGGCGCGCCGGATCGGCCGCTCCCGCACCCCACCGGCCTGCTCACCCATCATAGGCGAGCCCCGAAAGAAGTGTCAATTTTGCGAGAAAGGAGCGCTTACGCGCAGTCCCGAAACCGTACGCGTCCATGGCGGATCTACAGCCGATGCTCAGGAACGTCTCGCTGTTTGCTCAACTCGGCGACGAGACCCTCGCCGGCGTTTCGGCGCAGTTGCACCGGAAAACGTTCCGCAAAGGCACCATCATCTTCCACAAAGACCAGGCCGGCGACGCGCTGTACATCGTGGAGTCAGGCCGGGTCCGTATCTTCCTACCGACCCAGGGAGGCGAGGAACTTACCGTGGACGTCGCGGGCCCCGGTGACGTATTTGGGGAACTGGCCCTGCTCGACGGCCGCCCGCGCTCGGCGAGCGCGGGCACGCTGGAGGACACGGTTACCTTCACGATCAGCAGGGACGAGTTTCAGAAGTACCTGGAGCGGGCTCCCCAGCTGGCGGCGGCCCTGGTGGAATTGCTCAGTAACCGCCTGCGCCACGTCACCGAATATGCGGAGAGTCTCGCATTTCTCGATGTGCACGCACGGCTGGCAAGAACGTTGCTAGAAATGTCAGCGCGCTACGGCGTCCATAAGGACGGCATCGAGATCGATTTCGACCTGACCCAGGCCGAACTGGCCACGATGGTCGGAGCCACGCGCGAGCGGGTCAACCGCGCGCTGGCCGCGTTCCGCGCTCAGGGCTTGATCGAATTGCGGGGCAGGAAGATTGCGCTGCTGGACACCGACCGCCTCCGCCAGCGCGTTTACTAACAGCAGGAACCAAGGGACCACGGGACCAGGGGACCAGTAAATGATGCCCAGACGTTTGCCTGGTTCCCTGGTTCCTTGGTCCCTTGGTCGAAGAGAGAGGCGTCGGTAGGAGTGTGACCTCCACCACAGACCTTAACGCAGTGGTTCCGGGAGTGAATTGACTGACACCCGCAAGGCCACTATCATAGGCAATCGTGGAGACTTCTTTGAAACTGAACTGGCGCAAAATCGGCCGCAGCGCCTGGGAGTTCTTCAAAACCCTGATTATTGCGTTCATCCTGGCGCAATTGATCATGGTCTCCGTGGCCCAGGCGTTCCAGGTGGAGCAATACTCGATGGAACCGACCCTGCTCCCGCGGGACCGGGTGTTGGTCGATAAGTTCTTCTACCGGCTGCGGCAACCGCGGCATGGGGACGTTATCGTCCTCCGCTATCCGCTCAACACCCAGCGGAACTACATCAAACGCATTGTCGGGCTGCCGGGAGATGTCCTACTGATCAAGGATGGGAAGCTGAACGTCAACGGGCAGCAAACGAACGAACCCTACATCAATGGTACACCACAAGGCAATTATGGGCCGTTCATGGTCCCGGATGATTCAGTGTTCGTGATGGGGGACAACCGCAACAACAGCGAGGACAGCCGCGCCTTTGGAGCGCTCAAGAAAGAGTTCATTGTGGGGCAGGCGTTGCTGATCTATTGGCCGTTAACTCGCGTCCGAGTGCTAGCTTCCCGCTTCGCTGATAACCGTCAATAAGTACTCTGCCCCCCGATAGACCGTTACCCTCTCCACGAAGCCTTGCGAACATTCAGGTGTTCCCCCTTCCTTAACTGCGTCATTTTCTCGATTGTTTCCTTGAGGGCAGACGCATACGCTTTGTGACAAAAGTTTTGTTCTCCTAGACTGGTGGATCGTCCCGGGGGGATGTTAAACGTGCGTATTGGCCATCTCGTGTTGCGATTCCTCGGGTTGGTGCTCCTTGCCCCTGTCATGCTCACGCTAGCACCGACCACGTACGCGTACCATCAAGCGACGAATGTCACTTGGCCCAACGGTTCTTTTCTGTGGTTATCCAACCGAAGGTATCACAACAGTCAGTCATTAGATCGACCTGTATCCGTGGTATCCGGCAAATGCGACGTCTTCGGACTCTGGGAACAAGGCGCGATTGCTAACGCGAGGGCTGAGACCGCCAGCACACTCGAGGTTGGCGACATGACGCCTGGCTACACACTCGTTAAGGATAATTGCAGTGGAGTACCGACTGATGCGGATGACATCCTGCTCAACTACATGGACCCGGCCAGCTGGAATAGGGCGTATCCCTGTGATCCCAATGATCCCACCAAGACCTGCTTGTGTGATCCAGCCCTTCCATCTCCTGGCAACTGTGGGCAACCTAATGGAGGCATTACCCTTCATAGCCCCGACCCCGTAATGCTCAGTGGTTGGTGTGGACGGATGGGTACCTACAGCCCATGCGGCGACCACGTTGTCCAGATCGACTTAAACATGTACAAGATTTGCGGGCAGACGGACCCCTGTGATCTGACGAAGATCTGCGGAGGTCCAAATCCCGCTTGCGTCGTTCCAAGCGATGGCAGGTACGATCTCGTCAGATTGCTTATGCACGAAATGGGCCATGCGACCGGACTTGCTGAGCACTGCACGGACGCTTTCGGCAGTCCAGATGATTCAATAATGAATAACGGCGCTTCTATCCCCAACAGCAATCCCCCTCAGGACTGCAATGGGAAAAAGTGGACCGAAACTGGACAGTGGTATTCGACTGACAGAGTCGGTCTATTCAATGCCTACCATCCTGCTTATGGGGAATCGACCGAGAGTTGGAACGCTGCGCGGGTCATCAGTGACGGCACCGACTTGGGGATTTACAATCTGACAGATCCTGCGATCGATGTCAGTTTCGCCGGACGCATGTCTATCGGGTTCCGGAACGACAAAGTATACAATGAGCAGTGGGAGATGGCTTGGTCGGACGACGGCGTTACGTGGCATCGCGAAACACACGGTGGGTTTGTCCAAACAGTGAATCCTGTGGCTGGGATGCTCGCCCACTTGGGCGGGCTGAGCATTTACGCAGTCTTTTGTTGCAATGGTTATCCCGGTTACCCGAGCAACACATACCAGATTTATCGGCAGACGTGGAATGGAGTCTGGCAGGCGCCGGTGTTGGAGTATAGTGCCGGGACGTCGATCGTCCGTTGTTGCGAAGGCGATTACCCGCGTGTCGCGCACAGCCGAGGCAACTCGCAATACGCTATCGCGTGGACCCGCACGGTTTCTGGCGCCCCCCTGGCTGAATTTTCGTTTATCGATGAGGCGACCGGTTCGTTTACGGGCGGGGTGGAGGCGATAGACGCGTTCGTCGTTAAAGCGCTCGTCTTGGACGACACCGGCAATCCCAAAGTGACCTACCGCGTCTCCGGCACGGGTACGTCAGGAATTGGCGGACGACGTACGCGCGCGAATGGCGTCTGGCAGCCAGAAGAACAGTTTGTCATCGATGGGATGACCGACCCAGATGCTGTCTTTCTGGTTGATGGGGAAGGCGGGTACCACTGGAGCGCTTCGAATTCTACTCACGGGGACTATCACGCACTCCAGGGAGGGAATCTTACATTCAATTACATAAAGCGCTTGAATGGCGCATACTTCCAGTCTGCTGTAGACTTCGGGGCTCTACAGAACCCTATTACGGGGAATTACACTCTCCACGGATTGGCGCAGCGAGTTTTCGCAAAGCAGGCGTATTCCGTCGGGGTCGTCTGGACCACAACGGGCACGGCTAGCGATCTCTGGTTCATCAAGAGAAGAGTAGAGGGCTATTAGACCAAAACGGATCAGGGAGTGGGAACGATGCGCGGACGAAAATTGGACGTCCTAAAAGTGGTCGCAGTAATCACGGTCGCCGCTGGCGTTATGCTTAGTACTCTGGGCTCGGCAACTGCTCTCCAAGGGACCGTTTGTGGGGATTACAGTCTGCCTAAAGGGGCGCAAGTCCATCAGCTTGGGACCGCTCTTGATGCTAACGGGAGCAAGATCATATGGATAGAATACCAGGCCCCTGGTGCGGGCGGGAAACTTACGATTCCGTTCGACACGATAGCCGTCACCTGTGCGGATCCTCTAATCCGCGGTATCGTTGCACATGTCCAAGAATCCTCCCGTGAAATGATTCAAGCATCGTGCAAGTTCGTGGGAGACCTGCTGGCGGGAAGGGTGGAGTTACCTCCAGGCAAAGCCGCTGATTATGACCGTAAGTATGCTGAGGAATGGTATCGTACGACGTGCCTTGGTACCAAGTAGGGCAGATTGCAGCGAGCCGAGAGAGGCGGCGGGAGATTTCCCATCGCCTCTCTCGCTTCTGAATTCTTACACTTGTACCGCCGCTCGGGCCGCTCGGATAGTTGGTCCACGGAGCTGTTCCGGAGAGTGTGCTACGGGATTCCCACTTTCGTCTCCAGCGTGCTCCTCGACGCGCTGGCGCGGCTCCGCCGCCACCCTGTAAGGCCGTGCACCCCTCGTCGTCACCCTTCGCCCAGGCGAATCCGATGCCGCCGGCTCCGGCCAGGTGTCCCTGCGGCACACGAGACGGCTGACGTACCGTTGCTTCCTTCCGGACCTGGCGGGGTTGGTCAGATCTCGTTGCGCAGGACCCAGCCCTC
>Ga0209160_1005250_pt1 | contig 10233 bp, 9 predicted proteins | sample GraSoiAngelo_153_FD_186167 | JGI IMG/M metagenome (GOLD analysis project Ga0209160, IMG submission 186167) | Grasslands soil microbial communities from the Angelo Coastal Reserve, California, USA - 14_1009_12_40cm (SPAdes) (version 2) | ecosystem: Environmental > Terrestrial > Soil > Grasslands ... | reverse complement strand
ACCTTCGCCAGCCGCAGGGCCGAGCCCTGCATCACCTTGAGGGCCGGGGGCCAGGCCGTGGACATTCGCCACTGGACCTTCGGCTGCGCGATGACGTTGGGGGCGTCGACGATGGCGGAAGCGGCGATGGCCGCCACCGCGCCGCCCGCCTTCACGATGAACCGGCGTCGTTCGGGCATCACCCCTCCTTACAACGCGACGAGTTGATGGTAGGCGCCTTCCGCGACGTGGTCCCACGGGCCCACCAGCGCCTGGAATTTCGTGAATGACGCGTGCACCTTCTTGGCCATGGGAGTCTTCTCGGATTCTTCCCTGATGACCTCGACCGCCAGCTTCTTGAGATCGCGCAGCACCGGCGCCGGGAGCTGGAGAATCTCGACCTTACCCTTGAACTCCGTCTTGAGTCGCTCCAGCGCGATCGCGTTCTTGATGTGAAAGTCAGTGCGACTATAGACCTGCACTGCGGCGGCGGCATGGTCGAGCGTCCGCTGGAGATCGACCGGGAGCGCGTCGTACGCCTTCTTGTTGAAGCCGAAGTCGTTCATGGTGCCCGGCTCGTGCCAGCCCGGGTAGTAGTAGTAGCGCGCGGTCTTGTGTAGGCCCAGCTTCATGTCGTCGTGCGGGCCGACCCATTCGGAGGCGTCGATCACGCCCCGCTCGAGGGCCGCGTAGATCTCGCTGCCTGGAGTAAGCACCGTCGTGCCGCCCGCTCTGGCGACGACCTTGCCGCCCAGGTTCGGAATGCGCATCTTGAGTCCTTTGTAGTCGCCGATCGTGTTGATCTTCTTCCGGAACCATCCGGCCATCTGCGGGGCGTCCCACAGAGCGGGGCGCGGCACGAGGTTGAAGGCGGCGTACGCCTCTTCCCAGAGCTTGAGCGCGTCGCCCTGGTAATACCAGGCGGCCATGCCCTCGCAGTTCATGCCGAACGGGATGGTCCCGAACCACTCGAGCGCGGGCTCCTTGTCCTTCCAGTATTGCGGGGAACCCATGAACGCCTCGATGGCGCCCTTGGAGGTGGCGTCGAAGCACTCGAACGGCTGCATGATCTGGCCACCGGGGAAGACCTCGATCCGGAACCGCCCGCCGCTCATCTCCTCGACGACCTTTGCCAGCCGCTGGGCCGCGCCCTGGTGTATGTCAAACACCGCGGTGAAGGCCGTGGACATTCGCCACTGGACCTTCGGCTGGGCGATGACGTTGGGGGCGTGGGCTACAGCGCCAGCCGCCGCCGCCATCGCACCGCTTGCCGTCGCCAGGAATCTGCGTCGGTATTTGACCATGCTGGCTCCTTCAGTCGGACAAAGGCGCGATCGAGTGGTGGCGGTCCCACGCGAGACCGCGTCAGGCTCTGCGGCCCCGGGTGCGTCATCGCGGCGCCTCGCGAGAGCGTCGCCATAATGGGCGGTTGGACGGGGGGAGCCTATAAGAAGGTCCAGAGCATGTCAATGGAACCCATTGCTCCCCTGCGAGCTGTTCCTGCCGCGGCCCTGGGGTGGTGGCCGCGCACGTCTCCACGATGAACGCCACGCCGTTGTGGTAAACGTATCGCCGCAGCGTAAGGAGGAAAGCGATGCCAGTCTTCACGCGTCCTGAGGCCGAGATCTACTACGAAGTCCACGGATCGGGTTACCCGCTGCTGCTCTTCGCGCCCGGGGGCCTGCGCTCTGAGCTCGAGTTCTGGCGCCACAGCCCGAGCAATCCCGCCGCGCCGCCGCCGTGGATGAACCCCATGGTCGATCTCGCCGGCCGGTTCTCGGTGATCGGCATGGATCAGCGCAACGCGGGCAAGTCGCGCGGCGCGGTGACGTCGACCCACGGCTGGCACACGTACGCCAGCGATCACCTCGCGCTGATGGATCATCTCGGCCATCGCCGCTTCCATGTGATGGGCGGGTGCATCGGCGGCACCTACTGCCTGACGCTCTGCGAGATGGCGCCGGAGCGTGTCACCGCCGCCGTGTTGCAGAACCCGATCGGCCTGCACGAAAATCGCGACACCTGGGACGAAGCCGTCAGCGGCTTCGCCAAGACGATGGTCGGCCGCGATCCATCCGTGACCGAGGACGTCATCAAGAAATTCGGCCACAACATGTTCGGCGGCGACTTCGTCTTCTCGGTGAGCCGCGAGTTCGTGCGCCGGTGCCGGACGCCGCTGCTCCTGCAGCCGGGCACCGACAAGCCGCACCCGGCGGAGACCAGCGCCGAGATCGCGCGTCTGGCTCCGAATCTCCAGATCCAGAAGGACTGGCGCGGGCCCACGCATCTCGCGGAGTCGATCCGCATGGTGACCGACTTCCTGACACGCCACACGCCGTCGTCATGAACGATGCGCTGACGGGCGAGACCGTCGAGCTCCTGCAGCAGCTGATCCGCAACCGGTGCGTGAACGATGGCACCGTCGCCTCGGGCCAGGAGGTGCGCAACTCGGACCTGCTGCGCGCATACCTCGAAGGCAGCGGTCTCGACATCGACGTCTACGAGCCCGACGGTGCGCCCGGCCGCGCCAGTCTCGTCGCCCGCATCGAGGGCACTGATCCCGCCGCCCCGACTCTGTGCCTGATGGGCCACACCGACGTCGTGCCCGTCACGCCCTCGCACTGGACGCGCGATCCGTTCGGCGGCGAGCTGGTGAACGGCGAGGTGTGGGGTCGCGGGGCGATCGACATGCTGAATCTCACCGCCTCGCAGGCGGTCGCGCTCAAGGCGCTGGCCCGCCGCGGCTGGCGGCCGCGCGGCACGCTGGTCTATCTGGCCTGCGCCGACGAGGAAGCCGGCGGCGCGCTCGGGGCCGGGCACGTCTGCAAGCGACACTGGGACGCGCTCCGCGCCGACTACCTGCTGACCGAGAACGGCGGCACCGTCAGCGCGCACGACGGCCAGCTCAGCGTCACCGTGCACGTCGGCGAGAAAGGCGTGGCCTGGCGACGCCTTCGAGTGAAGGGCACGCCCGGTCACGGCTCGATGCCGTACGGCGCGGACAATGCGCTGATCAAGGCCGCGCACGTCGTCACGCGCCTGGCCGACTACCGGCCGGCGCCGTACGTGAGCGACCTCTGGCGCGGCGTCGTCGGCTCGCTCGATCTCGACCCGGCGGTGAAGGACGCGCTGGTCGATCCCTCGCGTGTCGACGAAACGATCGCCAGGCTTCCGCCGGGGATGGCCAGGTCCGCGTGGTCGGCGACCCACACGACGTTCTCGCCGAACATGTGCCGCGCAGGCGTGAAGACCAACGTCATCCCGGACGTGGTCGACATCGAGGTCGACATCCGGACCATTCCCGGCGACAACGAGGACGAGGTGCGCCGCCACCTCGACAAGGCGCTGGGCGATCTCGCCGAGGACGTGCTGGTCGAGAAGCTCTTCTCCAAGCAGGCGTCGGTCTCGCCCACCGGGACGCCGCTCTGGGACGTGCTCGGCCGGGTCGTCGACCGGCACTATCCGGGCGCCAAGCTCCTGCCCCGTCTGATCGTCGGGTTCACCGACGCGCCGTACTTCCGGGAGCACGGGGCCGTCGCCTACGGCTTTGGTCTCTTCTCGCGCGCGTTGACCGCCGAGGCGATGTCGGGCCGGTTCCACGGTAACGACGAGAGGATCGACGTCGAGTCGCTCGCGCTCACGACTCAGGCGTGGCTGGACACCTGCGAGCTGTTTCTCGGGTAACGCCGTCCAGGAGCGTGTTCGCGAGCAGCGCCGCCAGGATGAGGGCGCCGCCCGTCAACGTCGCCGCGCCGGGCCGCTCGTTCAGGACGAGCCAGACCCAGAGCGGGCCGAGCACGGTCTCCAGCATGCCGACGAGCGCGCTCTGCGCCGCGGGGATCGAGCGCGCGCCCGCCATGAAGAGCAGGAACCCCGTGCCGTAGTTTCCGACGCCGAACAGCGCGAGCAACGCGAGGTCGCGCGGCCCGGTCTCGAGCGGCTCGGAGAAGGGCAGGGCCACGAGCGCGGTGAGGGTCGTCGCCAGCGCCGACGCGGGCGCCATCGGGGTCTCGGGATACCGGCGAACGAGGACGGTGGCGATGGCGAAGCTCGTGGCCATCACCAGCGCCAAAAGATCGCCGACGATCGTGCCCCGGGAGTACGAGTCCGACACCATGATCACGGCGCCGGCGAGCGCCACGCCCATCGTGAGCCACGTGCGTGGAGCGACGCGCTCGCCGAGCCAGAGCCAGCCCAGCAGGCCGGCCACGTAAGGCCCGGTGGAGATGAGGATCAGCGTGTTGGCCACGGAGGTATGCGCCAGCGAGAACAGAAAGCACGTCGAGGCCAGCGCCATGCAGACCGCCACGGCGACGACCGGCCGTCCCCCGTCGCGCCACTGGGCGAGGATGCTGCGCCGCCGGGCGATCCACAGGACGACCACCAGGAAGAGCGAGGCGAATAGACTCCGCCAGAGGCTGGTCGTCCACGGGCTCGTCGTGACGAGGCGGGCGATGAGGCCGCCGCTGCTCCAGCAGACCGCGGCGCAGGCCACAAGCAGGGCGCCACGCCGTGAGGCGGGCGTCGCCTGATCCCGCCGCGTCGCGCTCCTGCCGATACTTGACCGCATCCGGGCCGCGGGCTAGTCTACAGCACTCTTCGCAACGACAATCGAACCCCGGAGCGGAGGCTCTGAATGCAATGTCCCCGATTCGAGGCGCATAGCGTGTTTCGCCGGCTTGCAGTCGTGCTGATCCTGATCGCAGGCGCGTCGACTGTCCTGACGTTCTCGTCACGGGCGGGCGCCGCGGCGAAGGGCAAGCTGACCCTCGCATGGCACGCCGGCTTCGCCTCGCGCTGGCTCGACCCGCAGGAGCACGACGGCACCGCCACACCCGACAACTTCTTCACGGCCATCCACGACGCGCTCATCAAGAATCAAGGCACTCAACTCTTCGATCATCCCGCCCTGGCCGAGCGGTTCACGATCGCCCCGGACTCGAAGAGCGCCACGTTCACATTGCGCAAGGGGCCCAAGTTCCATAACGGCGATCCGGTCACCCCGCAGGACGTCAAGTTCAGTTACGAGAACTACCGCGGCTCCAAGGCCGACGTCTTCAAGAAGAAGACCGAGCGCGTCGAGATCGTCGACGACCGTACGGTCCGCTTCGTCTTCAAGGAGCCCTTCCTCGACTTCGCCATCCTCTTCGGGACCGCCAACGTCGCCGGCCCGGCCTGGGTGGTGCCCGAGAAGTACTACAAACAGGTCGGTCCCGACGCGTTCAAGCAGAAGCCCGTCGGCGCGGGGCCCTACAAGCTCGTGCGGCACGAGCCGGGTGTGAAGGTCGAAATGGAGGCCTTCGACGGCTACTACCGTCCGGTCAACGTCAAGCAACTGGTGATGATCTCGGTGCCGGAGGCGGCCACGCGCGTCGCCATGCTCGAGCGCGGTGAGGCGGACATCATCTACAACGTCCCCGGCGAGCTCATCAACAAGGTTGGGAAACTGCCCGGCGTCACGCTGGCGCCGGTGCTGTCCGGCTCGTTCTTCGTCGAGTTTCCCGGCTTCCAGGACCCGAAGAATCCGTTCCACGACAAGCGCGTGCGCGAGGCGGTGAGCCTGGCCGTCGACCGCCGGGGCATGAACCAGGCCGAGACGGCTGGGATGGGCAAACCGACCGGCAACTGGATCAACGACGACGTTCAGTACGCGATCGAGTGGCCCGAGTTCCCGCGGAACGTCGAGAAGGCCAAGCAGCTCCTGCGCGAGGCCGGCTATCCGAACGGGTTCGACGTGGACTGGGTCACGCCGCTGCCCGCGTTCTACTCGCGGGGCGAACGCCTCATCTCGCAGCTTCGTGAGGTCGGCATTCGCGGCCGGCTCCAGACCATGGAGCGCGGCATCTTCTTCCAGCGGCTCCAGGGCGGTCTCAAGGAGTTTCCCGGGACCCAGATCATCCTGCACGGCGTCCGGATCGCGGGAAGCTGGTCGTTCTGGTACGAGGGCTACTTCAAGTGCGGAGGCTTCAGCTCTCGCGACCGCATCTGCGTGAAGGACCTCGACGGCAAGTTCGATCAGTACGAGCGGTCGATCAACCCGGCGGAGCGCAAGAAGCTCGCCGAGGAGATCCAGCGCGCGATTCTCGAGAACTACTATCTGGTACCCGTGTTCCGGCACGCGTTCGTCAACGCGATCGGTCCACGGGTCGTGCTGCAGAAGTGGCAGGACGTCTTCCCGACCATCACTACCGGCTATGCCTATCCATGGGAAGACATCAAGGTGAAGGACTAGTAGCCGGGCGCTATGTCGCAGTTCATCATCCGACGCGTCATGTACAGCGTCGTCACGCTCTTCATCCTGAGCGGGACGATCTTTCTCATCGTCCGGCTCACGGGTGATCCCGTGGCGCTCATGGCGGAAGCCAGCGCCCGGCCCGAGGATCTCGAGCGGGTCCGCCACCTGTGGGGGCTCGACCGCTCGTGGCCGGTGCAGTACGTGACCTTCATGCAGAACGCCCTCCAGGGGGAGCTCGGCAAATCGTTCAACTATCGGCTTCCGGTCAGCGAGCTCTACTTCCAGCGGTTGCCCAATTCGCTGACCCTCGGGCTGGCCGCCACGCTCATCTCGCTCCTGATCGGCATTCCGGCCGGCATCATCTCGGCGGTAAAGGTGAACACCGCGTGGGATAACGTTGCAAAAGGTGTCGCCCTGCTGGGGCTCTCGATCCCCGGCTTCTGGCTCGGTCTCGTGTTGATCCTCGTGTTCTCCGTCTGGCTCCGCTGGCTGCCGACCTCCGGGTCCGGCGACTGGCGGCACGTCGTGATGCCGGCGCTCGCGCTCGGGTGGTACTTCGCCGCGTCGATGCTGCGGCTGACCCGCTCGAGCATGCTCGAGGTGCTCGGCAGCGAGTACATCAAGCTCGCCCGACTCAAGGGGCTTCCGGACTTCGTGGTCATCGCCATGCACGCGTTCAAGAACGCGCTCATTCCGGTCTTCACGCTGGCCGGCGTCAACATGGTCGTGATGGTCAACGCCGCCGTCATCATCGAGGTGATCTTCGCGTGGCCAGGCATCGGCCGGCTGCTCTACGAGGGCATCTTCCAGCGCGATTTCCCGCTGGTGCAGGGCGTCGTGATCATGGCCGGCTTCATGATCGTCGGCATCAACCTGGTCGTGGACATTCTGTACGCCTTCATCGATCCAAGGATCAGACTGAGCAGGTAACGATGGCCACCATACCGGCCGACACACGGCTCGCGGCACGAGGAACGGGAACGGGCCGGCTCCGCGCTGTCGTCAAAGCGGTGCGCGAAGCTCCGCTGGTCGCGGTCGTCATCCTCGGCGGCCTGATTCTCGTGGCCGTCCTCGCCGATCTCATCGCGCCGTACGACCCGACGCTTCCGGTGAAGGGCGCTGAGATGTTCGCGCCGCCCTTCTGGATGGACGGCGGCAGCCTAGCGATGCCGCTCGGCACCGATTTCCAGGGCCGGGACATCCTGAGCCGGCTGATCTACGGCGCGCGCGTCTCGCTAGTCGTGGGACTGATGGGAACTCTCGTGGCCGGCAGTATCGGGACCGCGATGGGGATTCTCTCGGGGTACGTGGGCGGCTGGGTGGACCAGATCATCATGCGCGTGACCGACGCTTGGCTCGCGCTGCCGGCGATCGTCTTCGCGATCTTCCTGGCCGCGATGGTCGGGCCGAGCATGTGGAACATCATCGTGATCCTCGGCGCGGTCTACTGGACGCGCTACGCGCGGGTCATCCGCGGCGAGGTGCTGACGCTCCGGGAGCGCGATTTCGTGAAGCTGGCCGAGATCGCCGGGGCCAGCAAGCTCCGCGTGATCAAGAAGCACATTCTTCCGAACGTGATGAACACGGCGACCGTGCTGGCCAGCCTCACGGTCGGCGTCGTCATCATCGCGGAAGCGTCGCTGAGCTTCCTCGGTGTCGGCGTGCCGCCGCCTCAGCCGGCCTGGGGGCTGATGCTCTCCGAGGCGCGCCCGACCTTGATGGCGGGGCAGTGGTGGCTCACGGTGTTCCCGGGGGCGTGCATATTGTTGATCGTCCTCGCGACCCAGCTCTTCGGCGACTGGTTGCGCGTGCGTCTCGACCCTCAGCTGAGGAATTTGTAGCTGAGCGTGGCAAGCCGCGCCCCGGTCCTGCAAGTCGCCGGTCTTCAGACCCACTTCTTCACCTTCGGCGGCGCTCGTATCATCAAGGCGGTGGACGGCGTCAGCTTCACCTTGCGCGAGGGCGAGACGCTCGGCCTCGTCGGCGAGTCGGGAAGCGGCAAGACCACGACGTGTCTCTCGATCGTGGGGCTCCTGCCGCGCGCTGGCCGCATCGTCGGCGGCCGCGTCCTGTTCGAGGGCGAGGATCTGACGCGGAAGAGCCAGCGCGAGCTGCGGCGCATCCGCGGCCGCCGGATCGCCGTGATCCTCCAGGACCCGATGGCCTCGCTGAATCCGCTCTTCACGATCTTCCGGCAGGTGGCGGAGCCCGCGTTCTTCCACCAGCACCTGCGCGGCCGCACCCTGCGCGAGCGTGTCCAGAGCCTGCTGCGCGCCGTGCGCATCCCGTCGCCCGAGTGGCGGATGCGCGAGTATCCCCATCAGATGAGCGGCGGCATGCGCCAGCGCATCGTCGGGGCCATCGCGCTGGCCGGCGGGCCGCGCCTCGTCATCGCCGACGAGCCCACGACGAACCTCGATGTCACGATCCAGGCGCAATATCTCGATCTCCTGAAGGACATCCAGCGCGAGACCGGCGTGGCGCTGATCTTCGTGACGCACAACCTGGGCATCGTCGCCAAGATGTGCGATCGGGTCGCCGTGATGTACGCCGGCAAGCTCGTCGAGCAGGCGCCGGTGCGCGAGCTCTTCGACGATCCGAAACACCCCTACACGCGCGCGCTGCTCGGCTCGATGCCGAAGCTCGGCAACAAGGAGCCGCTCTACTCCATCCGCGGCCAGCCGCCCAATCTGGCGAACCTGCCCGCGGGGTGTGCCTTCCACCCGCGGTGTCCCGACGTCATGCCGCGCTGCATGAGTGACGAGCCGCGCGACGTCGTTCTGGGCGACGGCAGCGTCGCCCGGTGCTGGCTCCTGGACGATGTCCTCACCCGTTCTTGAAGTTCGCGGGCTGAAGAAGCACTTCCCCGCGCGCCGGCGGCTGCTCGGCGGCACGGCGACATGGGTGAAGGCGGTGGACGGCGTCGACTTCGCCATTCACGCCGGCGAGACGCTCGGGCTCATCGGCGAGTCCGGGTGCGGCAAGACGACCACCTCCAAGCTGATCCTGCTCCAGGAAACGCCGACCGCCGGGACGATCAGCTTCGACGGACGCGACATCGCGAGCCTGGAGGGCCCGGACCTCATGGCGTACCGCCGGGCCGTGCAGGTCGTGTTCCAGGACCCGTTCAGCTCGCTCAGCCCGCGCATGCGGGTCGGGGACATCATCGGTGAGCCGCTCGAGATTCACACCGACCTGCCGCGGGCCGCTATCGGCGAGCGCGTCGGCAAGGTGCTCGAGCTGGTCGGCCTGGCGCCGGACGTCGCCCCGCTGTTTCCGCACGAGTTCAGCGGCGGGCAGCGGCAGCGCATCGCGATCGCGCGGGCGCTCGCGACCGATACGCGCTTGATCGTGCTGGACGAGCCGGTCTCCGCGCTCGACGTGTCGGTGCGCGCCCAGATCATCAACCAGCTCGAAGCGCTGCAGCGCACGCTCGGCGTGAGCTATCTCTTCATCGGCCACGACCTGGCCACGGTGGCGCACATCAGCCATCGGATCGCGGTGATGTACCTGGGCCAGATCGTCGAGTCGGCGCAGAGCGACGCCCTGTGCGCGCGGCCGATGCATCCGTACACGAAAGCGCTCTTCGCGGCGTCGCTGCCTTCCCATCCGGACGACCCACAACCGGAACGGACCGTCGCCGGAGAGGTCCCGAGCGCGCTCGACCTACCTTCGGGCTGTCGCTTCCATCCGCGGTGCCCGGCGGCGATGCCGATATGCTCCCAGGTCGCGCCGACGTTGCGTCGCCGCGATGGAGACGGCGAGGTGGCCTGCCACCTCTACGACTGACGCGCTCAGTCGCCCACGTCGACGATCGCGATGACCGGGCCGCCGCCGTGCGGTCCCTGGTGCATCGCGTCGACCGAGACGAAGACCGCTGGATCGCCGATGGCCGCCGCCGCCACGCCGCCCACCGCCGCCTTCGAGTGGCGATGGTGGTGGACGTCGGAGTCGTCGAGCATGATCTGACGCCGGCCGCGCAGCCTGGCGCGATGGTCGGCCTCGGACTTGATGAAGCA
>Ga0209160_1005245_pt1 | contig 10237 bp, 8 predicted proteins | sample GraSoiAngelo_153_FD_186167 | JGI IMG/M metagenome (GOLD analysis project Ga0209160, IMG submission 186167) | Grasslands soil microbial communities from the Angelo Coastal Reserve, California, USA - 14_1009_12_40cm (SPAdes) (version 2) | ecosystem: Environmental > Terrestrial > Soil > Grasslands ... | reverse complement strand
CGGGCCCGCCACCCAGGGTGACTCCGAGCGTTCGCCTCAGGCCGCGCGTGCCGGCGGCGGTGACGACCACCGCGCGGGTGCCGGGGCGGCGCACGATCCAGCCACGGGACACCAGCTCAGCCCACAGCGCGGCGCCCAGCGCGCCACCCAGATGAGGTCGGCGCTCCGTCCAGTCTAGACACGCGGTGGCGAAGCGCCGCCGCTCTTGACGCGGCGCCTCGAGGTCGACGCCCAGCTTCTCAAAGATCGGTCCCGCTTTCGGGGCCAGCGCGACGGAGTCGGGCGCGGCTTTCTGAGTCTTCAGCGCGCCGCCGGCCACCAGGGCCTCGAAGATTGCGACGCCGAGGCGTCCGGCCACATGGTCGTAGCACGTGCGGGCGTGGGCGACGGGCGCGGACTTGACGGCGCGCGTCGGTGGGCCGCCGATCTGCGCCAGCGACTCGATGAGCCGCGCCACTGCCCGGTCGTGAAGCTCGTAGAGCACCTGGCGGCCGTGCCGGCTGGCTCGAACCAGGCCGCGCTCGCGCAGGACGGCCAGGTGATTGGACAGCCGAGACTGCTCGGCGCCCACGACGGTCATCAGCTCGGAGACCGAGGCCGGCCCCCCCATGAGGTGCTGCAGAACGGCCAGCCGCAAGGGGTCGCCGAGGGCCTGCGTGATCGCGAGGACACGTCCGCTGACATCCATCATTCACCTCTGATATGTGGTTGCATCCATCAGATCGTAATGATATATGAAAGCTGATCGTACACCAACCTGCTGGAGGATCTCATGATGGACCGGACGGGAATCAGCCCTGACACTACGTCTGCCGCCGCAGCCGCGGGTCCAGTAGGTCGCGCAGCCCGTCGCCCAGGAAGTTGATCCCGAGCACGGTGAACAGGATCGCGAGACCAGGGAACACGGCGATCCAGCCGGCAACGGTTAGATAGTCGCGACCCTCGGCCAGCATCCGGCCCCATGTCGGCGTTGGCGGCGGTACGCCCAGGCCGAGGAACGAGAGCGCCGACTCCATCAGGATGATCCTCGCGACCTCGAGCGTCCAGATCACCATGACCGGCGCCAGCACGTTGGGCAGGAGGTGGCGGGCGATGATCCGCGCGTCGTGCGCCCCGAGCGCCCGGGCGGCCTGCACGAACTCGCGTTCGCGCAGCCCGAGGCTCAGCCCGCGCACCACCCGCGCATAGATCATCCACGTGGTGATCGCCATCACGATCACCAGGTTTTTCAGATTGGCGCCGAGGAGCGCCACCACGGCCAGCGCGAGCAGGATCAGGGGAAACGCGAGATTCAGATCCGCGAGACGCATGATGATCGTATCCACTCGCCCCCCGAGGTAACCCGCCACCAGCCCGGCGACCACGCCTACAACGGCGCCCAGAAACGCCGCCAGCACGCTGATCGTCAGCGAGATCTGGGCGCCGTAGATCAGCCGCGAGTAGACGTCGCGGCCGAGATGGTCGGTGCCCAGCGGGTGACGGAGAGAGCCGTCGCCCTGCCAGAACGGCGGCTTGAGCGCTTCCGAGAGATCCTGATCGATCGGATCGGTGGTGGCCAGCAGCGGCGCGGCGAGTGCGGCGACGATCACCAGGCCGACGATCAGCGCGCCGGCGCCGGCCAATGGGCTCCGCCGCGCCAGGCGGATCACGTCACGCGGATGCGCGGATCGAGCCAGACGTACAGCAGGTCCACGGTCAGGTTGATCAGCACCACCGCGGTGGCCAGGATGAACACGGAGGCCTGGACGACCGGGTAGTCGCGGTTGAGGATCGCCTGGATCGTGAACAGTCCGACCCCCGGCCAGGTGAAGATCGTCTCGATCACCACCGCGCCGCCGAGGATGTAGCCGAACTGCAGGCCGATCACCGTGACCAGCGGGATCAGCGCGTTGGGCAGGGCGTGGCGGCTCGTCACGAAGAGCTCGCGCAACCCCTTCGCGCGGGCCGTGCGCACGTAGTCCTCGGAGAGCATCTCGATCATGGTCGAGCGGACCAGGCGGGTCAGCAGCGCCATCAGATTGATCGCGATGGCGGCGGCAGGCATCACGACGTGCGCGACGCCGCCGCGCCCGGACGTGGGCAAGAGACCCCAGGAAACGGCGAAGAGCAGGATCATCATGATCGCCAGCCAGAAGTTCGGAACCGACTGGCCGACCAGCGCCACACCCATCGCCAGCAAATCGATCGGTCCGCCACGGTGGGTGGCCGCCAGCACGCCGAGCGGTACCGCGAGCGCGATCGCCAGCACCATCGCCGTCAGCGTGAGCTGAAGGGTGGCCGGCAGCCGCGCCGCGATCAGCGGCAGCGACTGCTGGCCGTGTCGCAGCGAGATCCCGAAATCGCCGTGGACCGCTCGCTTCAGGAAGCGCCAGTACTGAACAATTACTGGATCATCGAAGCCCCAGTCGGCACGGAACTTCTCGATCTGCGCCGCGGTCGCCCCCGGCGGCAGCATGATCTCGGCGGGATCCCCGGTCAGGAACGTCAGGAAGAACGAGACGATCGACACTCCGAGAATGACCAGGACCGCGGTCGCCAGACGGGCCGCGATGTAGGCGCGCACGTCAAGAGGCTCTCACCCCTTCAGCCCCAGCGGATAGAGCCACTGCGTCTCGTCCGGGCGCGGCGTGTAGTCCACCCTCGTGCTCATCCCGAACGCCGCGTCGGCCTGGTAGAGGAAGATGAACGGCGCCTCGTCCTTGATCAGCTTCTGCACCTCGCTGTACTGCGGCGCCCGCTTCTTCGGATCGTCGGTCGCCTCGATCCTGGTCAAGAGCTCGTCGAGCTTCGCGTTCTTGTAGTGCATGCCGAGGCCGCCCTGGGTCATCCAGCGAATCACCCACGAGGGCTCGAGGTAAGCGTTGCCGATGCTGTAGATGAACAGCGGAGCGGTCTTGTTCTGGACCCGTCGCGGCCCGAAGGCGGAGAACTCGAAGACGTTGGCCTTGGCCCTGATCCCCACCTTCTGGAGGTAGCCGACGATCGCCTCGGCCGGCTTGGAGTGATCGGCGATGCTGCCGGTGAAGCTGTCGAACTCGACCTCGAAGCCGTTCGGGAATCCGGCTTCGGCCAGCAGCGCCTTCGCCTTGCTCGGGTCGTACGGATAGGGCTGAACGCTCGGGTCGTATCCGAGCGCTCCCTTGTCGACGACAGTCGCCAGGCGGGTGCCGTGACCGAAATAAAGCGTCTTGAGAATGGCGTTGACGTCGACCGCGTAGTTCAGCGCCTGGCGCACCTTGACGTTGTCGAAGGGCGGCTTGCGCACGTCGATCGTCACGTGGAAGATGCGCGGCGCGGCGATCGTCTTGATCACGAGCTTGTCGTTCTTCTGCAGCTCGGCGATGCGCACGTGGGGGATCGGCGCGATCAGGTCGACCTCGCCGGCCTGGAGAGCGGCGACCCGCGCGGCGTCCTCGAGAATCGGCCGCACGACGATCGTCTTCACCTTCGGCGCGCCGCGCCAGTAATTCTCATTCGCCTCGAGCACCAGCCGCTCGTTCTTCGCCCACGTGACCAGCTTGAACGGGCCGGTCCCGTTCGGCTTGACGGCGATCGCTTCCTTGCCCGCGGCGTTGGTGTGTTTCGGCGAGAGCATCAGCCCGAACAGCTCGCCCAGGCGCACCGGCAGGAGGAAGTCGGGCGTCCTGGTGGCGACGTTCACGGTGAAGGCGTCCACGACCTCGGTGCCGGCGATCGTGCTGAGCTCGGAGCTGATGGTGGCCTTCGTTTCGGGATTCGTGGCTCGGTCGAGGGTGAACTTGACCGAGTCGGCGTTGAAGTCGTCGCCGTTGTGGAACTTGACGCCTTTGCGCAGCGCGAATTGCCAGGTGGTCGCGTTCAGCCGTTTCCAGGACTCGGCGAGGGCGGGCACCAGGTTGCCCTGGACGTCGCGGGCCGTCAGGCCGTCGTAGACGTTGGCGATGAAGATCTGGGTATTGCGCCCGACGGTCAGGTGCGGGTCGAAGGTGTTCGGCTCGGCTGCGAGGCCGATCTTGGCCTCGCCGGTCGGCGCGGCGGCGACGGGAGCGCCCGCGTTGAGCCCTGCCGCCGCGGCGGTCAGGCCCAGAACGCGGAGCGCGTCGCGCCGGGTCATCGCTCGCGGGTTCTCGGCTCGCGGATTCTCGCTGGACATGAACGCTCCTTTCGGCGCCTCAGGCGCCGGTCCGCCGGCCCTTGACCTCGACGATGACGTTACGGAACGTCTTCGTTCCGACGTTGCGCAGCGCGTGCCGCAAGGTGCCCTGGTTCCAGCGCATGATCGCTCCCGGCTTCACCTCGATCCGATCCACGGTGCCGTCGGCGTTCGGGCGCTCGACCAGGTCGCCCTCGACGACCACTGTCGTGTAGTCGAGGTAGTGGGTGTGCCACCCAGCGGTCTCGCCCGGCGCCAGCTCGATCCGCCAGACCCTCACGCTATCGTCCTCGTATACCAGCTCGGTCCCGATCGGGTTTCCTTTTGGATCCGCCGCCTCGTCCACCATGACTCCTCCCGCGGTGTAGTAGCGCGAAGGTAGCACAGAGCGCGTATCATGGCCTGCCATGTCCTACGTCGGCGCGGCACTGAGCCCGCGCGAGACGAAGAAACTGGTCCTCGGCCGCGGCAGCTACATCGGCGACCTCACGGTGCCGGGTCTGCTGCACGCCGCCTTCGTGCGTAGCCCGCACGCCCACGCGCGGATTCGTCGGATCGACGTCGACGCCGCGCGCCGGCAGCCGGGCGTCGTGGCGGTACTGACCGGTCACGATCTGGCGCGCGTGACGGTGCCGCTCAGGATCGCGCCCCCGATCGACGGGCTCTTGCCGATGGAGATGTCGACCCTGCCGGTGGACCGGGTCCGCTTCGTCGGCGATCTCGTCGCCTGCGTGATCGGCGAGCAGCGCGATCAGGTCGAGGATGCGTGCGCCCTCGTCCGCCTCGAGTACGCGCTCCTCCGGGCCGTGGTCGATCCCGAGCGGGCCCAGGATCCGGGGCTCCCGCTGGTCGACGAGACGATTCCGGCGAATCGCGCGTACGCGGGCATCTTCGCCAGCGGTGACGTCGCGGCGGCCCTCGGCGCGGCCGATCGCGTGGTCGCAGTGCGCTTCCATCAGGGCCGCCAGACGCACGTGCCGCTCGAGCCGCGCGGCTGCCTGGCGAGCTGGCTGCCCGGCGACGAGACGCTCACGTTCTGGCACTCGACCCAGATCCCGCATCCGATGCGGTCGGCGCTGGCTGCGCGGCTCGGGATTTCGGAGAGCGCGGTCCGGGTGATCACCCCGGACGTCGGCGGGGGATTCGGTCAGAAGATCCCGCTCTATCGCGAGGAGCTCACCACGGCCGCGGCATCGCGGCTGCTGGGACGCCCGGTGCGCTGGATCGAGACCCGTCGTGAGAACCTGCTCGCCGCGCTCCACGCCCGCGAGGACATCGTCGACGTCCAGGCAGCGGTGAAGTCGGACGGCACCGTCCTCGGTCTGGACGTCCAGATCCTCACCGACTTCGGCGCGTACGCGTACTTCCCGGCGAACTACATGGCGCGCGTCATCGGCATGATGGTCCCCGGCGCGTATCGCCTGCGCGACTACCGCTACACGATCACCGCGGTCCTGACGAACAAGTGTCCGGCCGGCCCGTACCGCGCGCCGATGCTGATCTGCAGCTGGGTGACCGAGGGGACGATCGACGCCATCGCTCGAGCCCTCGAGCTGGACCCGATCGAGGTCCGTCGCCAAAACATGCTCACGGAGTCCGACCTGCCGTACACGACGGCGGGTGGCATGATCTACCGCTCGGTCTACCCGCGCGACACGCTGGAGCGCGCGCTCGCCGCGTTCGACTACAAGAACCGGCGGCAAGAGCAGGCGGGAGCTCGAGCCGCCGGACGGATCGCGGGGATCGGCGTGGCCACCTACGTCGAGCCGAACACCTATGGCTCGGAGTTCTACAAGACCGCCGGCATCCCCGGATCAGGACACGACGCGGCGATCGTCCGCATCGAGCCGAGCGGCGCCGTCGCCGCGCAGATCGGCATCGTCAGTCAGGGCCAGAGCCATCTGACGACGGTCGCCCAGGCCCTGGCCGACGAGCTGACCTTGCCGATGGAGAAGATTCGGGTCCAGTCCGGCGATACCGCCGCGGCGCCCTACGGCATGGGCACGCGCGGCGCTCGCGGCGGCGTCGTGAGCGTGGGCGCGGCGCTCGGAGCCACGCGGGTCCTGAAGCAGAAGCTGCTGCGGATCGCGGCGCACCTGCTCGAGGCGCCGATCGAAGATCTGGAGCTGGTCGACGGCTCGATTCGCGTGCGCGGCGTGCCGTCGTCGGGCATGACGATCGCCCAGCTCGCCCAGAAGGCGTACCTCGCTCCGACCGAGCTGCCGCCGGGGCTGGAGCCCGGGCTCGAGGCGACGCACGCGTTCGATCCACCGCCGCTGACCTTCTCGAGCGGGACCCACATCTGCCAGGTCGAGATCGATCCCGAGACGGGCGGGCTGACGATCCCGCGCTACACGATCGTCGAGGACTGCGGTCGAATGCTGAACCCGCGCATTGTCGAGGCGCAGCTTCACGGCGCCACGGCCCAGGGCCTCGGCGGCGCCCTCCTGGAGGAGATCGTCTACGACGCCGACGGACAGAACCACAGCGCGACCTTGCTCGACTACGCGATCCCGACGGCCGCGCTGATGCCATCGTTCGAGATCGAGCACCTCGAGCGGCTCGACCCGAACACGCCGCTGGGCATGAAGGGAATGGCCGAGGGCGGTGTGATGGGCGCCTCGGCGGCGATCTCCAACGCCGTCGCCGACGCGCTGGCGCCGCTCGGCATCGCCGCCGGCCGCCAGCCGTTCACCGCGCGGCGGCTCGCGGAAGCCCTGCGGGCCGCGCGGCGCTGACGTGGACGCGACGGACCTGTGCTTCACCTCCGCCGTCGAGCTCGCTGAGCTGATCCGTCGTCGGGCGCTGTCGCCTGTCGAGATCACCCGCGCCGTGCTGGAGCGGATCGACCGGCTGAACACACGCCTGGGCGCGTACGTCATGGTCCACGCCGAGCGCGCTCTCGGCGAAGCTCGCGCGGCCGAGCGCGCGGTGATGACCGGCGAGCCGCTCGGCTCGCTTCACGGCGTGCCCATCTCGATCAAGGACAACCTCTGGACGGCCGGCGAGCGCACCACGTACGGCTCGCGCCTGCTCGCGGAGTTCGTCGCGCCGGAGGACGCCCCGAGCGTGGCGGGCTTACGCGCGGCCGGGGCGATCTTCGTCGGCCGCACCAATCTGCCTGAGTTCGCCTGGCGCGGCTCGACCGACAACCCGTTGTTCGGCGAGTCGCGCAATCCCTGGGATCTCACCCGCACGCCCGGCGGATCTACCGGCGGAGGTGCGGCAGGCGTCGCCGCCGGGCTGGGTCCGCTGGCGCTCGGCTCGGACGGCGCAGGCTCGATCCGCATCCCCGCGAGCTTCTGCGGGCTCGTCGGTCTCAAGCCCACCTTCGGCCGCGTGCCGATGTATCCGGCCGCGGGCGGCAACGAGCTCGTCGCCCACGTGTGTCCGCTCGCGCGTACCGTGCGTGACGTCGCGCTCATGATGAACGCCATCGCGCGCCATGACCGCCGTGACGCGTTCGCGCTCCCCGACGAAGGCGTGGACTACTTGGCCGCTTGCGATGAGCCGTTCGGCGGCGCGCGCGGTGCCACGCCGGTCCGCGGTGGTGCGCGAGTCAGAATCGCCTGGTCGCCGGACCTCGCCTTCGCTCCAGTCGAGCGAGAGACGCGTAAGATCGCTGAGACCGCCGCTCGCGCCTTCGCGGAAATCGGTGTGACAGTCGAGGAGGCAAGCCCAGACCTGGGCGATCCGAGCGTGATTCTGAAAACGCTCTACGGCGGCGCCCAGGCGGGCGCCCACGCTGCTCGCTCAGCGGAGCAGAAGGCGCAGATGGACCCAGAGCTGGTGGCGTACGCGGAAGCCTCGGCCGGCCTAAGCGTGGTGGAGTATCTCCGGGCCGTGGCAGCCCGGCAGGCAATGGTGGATTCGCTCAGACGATTCTTCGAAAAGTACGACCTCTTGCTTACCCCTACGTCGTGTCTGCCGGCCTTTCCGCTCGGGGCCGTAGGCCCGAGCGAGGTGGCCGGGCGCAAGGTGACCCACCTTGGCTGGACGCTCTGCTACCCGTTCAACTACAGCGGCCAGCCGGCCGTCTCCGTTCCCGCCGGCTGGACGGCGAGTGGCCTGCCGGTCGGATTGCAGATCGTCGGCCGGCGCCTGGAGGACGCGCTGGTGCTCCGCGCCGCGGCGGCATTCGAGGCGCTCCGCCCGTGGGCGGCTCGCCGACCACGGCTGTCGTAGGCGCGGCCGACTATTTGCTCGAGCTCCTCAATCAAGAGGACTGGGCTGGTGAGCCTCCAGCTGCCAGTGGGTGCAAGACGTCCATCGCCCAGGCCACATTCAGGCGCTCTCCCATCCAACCCGGCATTGCCGTGCGCGCGTGGAGTGGGACCTCGGGGAGCAGCTGGCCGTCAGGCCGGCGGAATCTCAGCTGTCCGTCCGGCTGTCGATCGACCTGATAGCCCTTTTCGTGAACGGCTCGATGGTGCGAGGCGGCAGAGCATAGCGAGATTTGAGAGCTTCGTCGGTCCTCCTTGAGCCCAGTGACGAATGTGATGGCCCTGCCCGAACCGCGATCCGCAGCCCGGGAACCGACAGCCGCGGTCTCGGTGGTGCAGAGCGCGCCGCAGTGCGGGCGGGATCGTGCGCGTCCGCGCGGCAACCTCCACCACGCGCCCATCGCGACCGTGGTGCATCACCACACGGCTCGCGTCACACGCGAGGCGCCGGGACGTTTCCGCGGAAACGCGCGTGCCGTCCTCGAGCGCGGACTCGCCCGGGGCGTCCGGGTCCTCGAGCACCGGAGCGTCGGCTTGCTGCTGCGCCATGGTCGGCGTTTCCGCGGAAACGTCCGGTGCGCTTATGGCACCGCCCTGTGCGCGAGTCCGCTGATACAACGTCTCGCGCGCCGCGATCAGAGCTTGCGCGAGCACTGCGCCGACCTCGGGCGCCAGCCGCCCGCGGATCACGATCATGCCGTCGTCGCCCTGATACATGTAGAGCTCCCGGCGTGCGTGCCGCCGCGCATCCTCCTGCGCCTCGGCCTTGCGGTCCATGCGTCGCCAGCCGCGCACGATGCGCTCGACATGGTCCGCTGTCCCGGCGCGTCCCGAGCCTGGCCGAGCCGCGGCAACGTTTCGAGCGCATGCGCCACGCGAACGCGCTCGCGAGCCGCTCCGATGTCGAGACCTACTCGCCACTCAGCCAGGCGGCGCATGAGCGGAAGCCGTTGTTCCAGCCGCCTCGCGTGTCGAACTCGCGAATGAGATCGAGCAGGCGTGCGGTCGCGGCATCGAGGTGGACCGAGAGCTCGGCGATCTCGTCCCCAAGACTATCGAGTGAACGCGTGTCCATGGCGAGTCTCCCTTCTTCAAGGGCGACTCTATACCCGAGTTTGGGACGGTCCTGAGAGGCACGCCGAGCGGCGATCGCGGCTCGTTCGGGAGTTTTTCGAAAGAGGCGGCCTGCCGTGCGTCTCTGCGCGTCTATGAAGAGCTAGAGCGATATTTCTCACATGCTGCCGATACGCGATGGCTGTTCCTGAGGAGAGCTGTCAAGCGGAAAAGCAAAGACCTTCACTCGATCAGTCGGTCCGCCCGCAACAGCACGGATTGAGGGATCGACAAGCCGAGCCCCTTCGCGGTTTTCAAGTTGATGACGAGCTCGAACTTCGTCGGCTGCTCGACGGGGAGCTCGGCGGGCTTTGCTCCGTTGAGGATCTTGTCGACGAGGCGCGCAGCCTGGCGGCCTAGCTGGCTATCGGCCGCGGAGTAGGCCACCAATCCGCCACGCTCCACGAAGAAAAATCCGTGGAACATCGTCGGGAGCCCCTGCTTTTGCCCCGTGTCGAGGATAAAGCCGGGAATGTTCAGTGACAGGAAGCGAGGCGAGAAAATGCCGTCGACCTCGCCCTTTCGTGCCTTCCCGATCACGGCTTGCGCCTCCTCTTCGGTCCGTAACGGTCTCTCGACGAGCGTGAGGCCCAGGCGTCGAGCCGCATCGCGGTACGCCGGCAGCTGCGCGACCGCGTACGTGTTCGTCGCGTCGTAGGGCAGGAGGATCCGCTTGAGGCCGGGAATCAGCTCACGAAAGATCTCCATTCGCTTCGGGCCGAGGTCGATGTCCAGATCGGCGGTCCCCGTGATGTTGCCCCCGGGACGC
>Ga0209160_1005244_pt1 | contig 10240 bp, 9 predicted proteins | sample GraSoiAngelo_153_FD_186167 | JGI IMG/M metagenome (GOLD analysis project Ga0209160, IMG submission 186167) | Grasslands soil microbial communities from the Angelo Coastal Reserve, California, USA - 14_1009_12_40cm (SPAdes) (version 2) | ecosystem: Environmental > Terrestrial > Soil > Grasslands ... | reverse complement strand
AGAAACGGAAGTTCGGACGGGTAAACAAATGCGTCCGAACTCTAAGGACCTGCAAATCGGAAAAGCAATATGCCGACCCGGTACCTAACCCACCCGATAGCCTGAAAAAATAATGCTGCGATACTGGTAAGCTCTCAAAACCAGTCTTTATGTCACTCCTTTGCCGGTCTCACCTTCGCCCACCACGCCTTTTGAGCAGCTGAAATACGCCGACGGGCCGCTGCGCTAAGAGTTCTCTCTTTGCTGCAATCCCTGCCATGCCAATCGAGCAAATCGTCCAACAACTCCAGGCAGAGCAGGCGGCCCATTGTGATTTTCTTACTTCGATGCGGCATTCCTGAGAACTGCTGCTGGAAGTCGTTTTGGCAGTAAGCGTTTTAGACCCGCATAAGCTGCGTTTCCTACAATTCCTGTGATAACCATGTTTGTCACGGTTGCAGCGTAGCTCGATGCCCGGCCCAAGACCCAAGACACAAGCGGCTCAACCAACCTAGTTGAATACAGTAAAGCCGAAACGAATATGCTAAGTGCTATCGCATTAAGGAGGATTGCGACCCGTAATTGTCTGTCCCACACCCCAACCACCGCCAACACTCCGGCTGAAGAAGCTGAAGCGAGTTCTGCGTCACCCTTCCGGCTAGTGATGATCATAAGCAACAGGACAACCACAACTGCCGTCCCGAAGAACAGAAAAGCTTTAGGACCTCTTTGTCGGCCATAACCTGTACACATACTTCCCACGATTACAGCCATGCCCGTCCATTGAAACCACTTATACAGACGAACAGCCCGAAGTACTGCGGGGTGGTTCTTGTAGCGACTCCAATCGGCCTCTGGGTGAGTTTTTTGCCTTTTCCGCCGCCCAGCCACGTTTTCGCTCCCGCTCGGATGGTGGAACCACTTTTCGCCGCCAAGTATACGCTGGCCAGAGAGCGTGGGCGATGGCACCCATGTCAGCAGGCGCCTGCAGAAGCATCAGCATCGCGCAGAAAGCGCGGTGGGCGAAGGTGAGGGCGGGAAAGAAGTAGAATGCGTTACAAGCTGGCGAATGAAGCCACTTCTTTTCTTATTTCCTCGCCAGCCGCAGCAATTCCTTTGCTGATGTCAATCCAGACAACTCCAGATATGTCGGACGGCAATTCTAGTGGCCCTTTGTGGAGGAGTAGGATACGCCCGGAACGTCGCTCAAGTGCACCGCAGAAGAATCCCAATTCAAATATGACGTTTTGGCGCGAGCGTCTCTTTTCGTCATTGCTGCCGACTGAGATAACCTTATCATCCGGTGTCAGCAGAACGAATACACAATCTATTTTGTGTGCATGGTCCTCGAACTTCTCAATCACCGTTCGACCCGCATTGGGTTGCTCCCGCAAAACGACTGGCTCTCGCCAATTCAACGTATTTTGAATGTAATTCTTCAGTTCAAGTAATGTGTTGTCATCATGTCCGTGAACAATGAAGGCCAACGGTGTCTGCTTCTCTCCCAGAAGGCCAAGGCTATTGAGTGCCTGAACCAGCGTCTCGCTCTTGTCGCTCTTACGAATAAACGGAACCGATTTCGACAAAGCCCAAGTCTCGGCTTCCCCACCGCCCACGTCCGAAGACAGGAGGACAATTCGCAGCTTCTGATTTTTGTACCAAAGCCGACGTGCGACAGCTACACCAGTGCAGAAGCCTCCCCGACTCTCCTCGTTAGTAATCCCTGACGCTTCCGGATCGTTGGGGAGCATTACATCAATGACGGCCGCATCATAATTCGCGGTGTCTGCATTGAGAGCGTCCTGCGCTGACTGAACTTGAGTTGTTTCTACGCCTTTATCTTGCAGCATCTCCGCCACGTATTGAGCGTAGAAGCTGTCATCTTCGACGATTAGGATCTTCATCGGTTCTCAATTGCACCCGTCTACCCGTTGCCACTGCAGTGACCACGTCAACCGCCGTTGACAGAGGTGTTTCTCCCTTGCGAAGGTACTGCACTCCGCGGTCAGTGAGGCGTTTTATCTTGGCCTGGTCGCCAATGACTGACAGGCAAATTATTGGAAGTCTGGGCCAATTCTTCTTCACGTATTCAATGAAATGGAAGCCAACTTCAGCGGAATCAAGTTTCCTGAACCTATTTCCCGGGGGCATCATGATGTCTGTAACGAGCACTGCAATGTCATTTTGCTCCAGCGCGGTAACTGCCGAACTCATATCGGTCGCGATTAGACAATCAAAGTTTCTTGATTCCAGGGAAAACGCCAGGGGTTCACTACTAAGACTCGGCTCATCATCCACCAGAAGCACTTTGCGGTTTGCGTCGATCATTTGATACGGGATTCTGGAAAAAGCAACATGAACGTAGCGGTGCTGCCGTGCACCCGTCCATTCAATATGCCCTGGTGAAGGCTCATCACTCGCTCAGCCAGATATAGCCCAATCCCGGTACCCGCAGGAATTTTTTGCTTTGCGGCACTCCCGCGATACCCACGCTCAGTCAGCTTTTGGAATTCGACAGGTAGTATTTGCAGACCAACGCTTTGAACAGAAATCCCAGTCCATGTTCCATCCCCCATTTTGGGGATTCTCATCTGCACAGCTTCCACTTCGATGGTCGTCTGCAAACTGGAATATTTCACTGCATTTTCAAGGAGATTAGAAAGTGCCTGTGCAATGAGATTCTTGACTACCAGAAGGCGCTTGTCGTCGAACACCTCGGAGAAGGTAATTTCATCTACGATAATGTTCTTCCCGCCTTCGGCTGCCTGCGGCTGGAAATCGTTTGCCAAGTTGATCGCCAATCGAAGAGGGTCAACGCGCTCGGGTTTTTCACGAAATTGACCCAACTCATGATCTGCTTCGAGATTGGACATGAGGCTGAAATTCTTAATTAAGTGCACGAGGATCGTTCCCTGTGAATAGATAGAGCTTAGGAGCTTCATCTTTCGGTTAAGGTGCACTTTTGGATCTTTGAGGGCCTCAATGGACCATTTGATTGCGTTGAGCGGTGCGGTTAACTGGTGGGCGACGTTTTGAAGGTATTGGTTTGTGCTCCTTGCGGACTCTTCTAGCTGCAACTTCAAAGCAGCATTCTCTGCTCGTAATACTGCAACTTCGTCGCGCGGCGGATTCTGGATGGGAATACTGCTCATTTTCGCAGCCTACCAATTTTGGCTTTCAGCCGCAATTGGGAAAAACACCATCAATCTTCTCCATGATCCGCTCCGCCCACTGAATACTCGCGGCAATCAGCCGATCTGTGTGCGGGCTGCCCGCCGAACAAATCATCTGCCGTTCGCATGTGAAGGCTCGCTAGAATCGCGGCCATGATCCCCGAGCACACGCTTGCGGTTCTCGTCCACGCTGGGATGCTACATGTCCGCTTTTTCTTCGTCCAGCACTCATAGCGGTCATTGAACTGTGACCCCAGTAACGTATGCTCCCCAACCAAATCATCTTACGATGGACCTCGCCTGACAAATCGCTCCAAGATTGAACAGGGAGATCACATGCGGTCTACACGCCAACTGATTTGCCTTACCGCTCTTGCTCTAACCGTTTTCACGCAACTGCTCCTTTCGCAGACCCCCAGTCCCTCACACCAAAGTTCCAATTCAGCAGCTACAGCCAAAGCCGGTAATGGCAAGACGACTTGCACGGACAATGGCACGTATCCGAACAGCCGGGGCGAGACAGTTCGCAGACCAGAGAATTGTTCGGGACCGCCCGAAGGAGCTTCCGCGCAATGCCGTGATGGGAGCTACAGCTTCAGCCGTAGCCGACGAGGCACTTGTTCACATCACGGCGGCGTAGCCAAATGGCTCTGATGAGTGATCGGTGGGAAAAATGCCAGATGAAGGTCCGGGGATGATTCTGGCGGTTACGCTCGTGGCGTTAGGAGGACGGCTCCTTTGAGCGAGCAAACAGAAGGCAGCATCGGTGTTCTCATATTGATTATTGTCTTCGTAGGAGTTGGTGTTGGGGGCTACACGGGATTGGATTCAGCAGGCTGGATTCCGCACAGTGAAGACACTGTGATTACGGCGCAAGCAAATTGGTTCGTTGGCGAAAGCAAGAATTGCATGTCTGCGCCTCTAAATGCGCAAACCGCTCGTACCTTGAATAAAGCTGCGGGATATGCGATCTCCCAAGTTAGCTGCGATGATGGTCCGGAGCACAATGTGAAGATCACGTTCTACGGAAGAGTTGAGCAGCCTGAATATGAATGGGTTCAATGGCGCTGCACTCGCAATGAGGATTCGTTCACCTGTAGGCAAACAGGCAATTCCGAACCAACGCTAACCGGCAAAGATACCGCAACTGGCAGACCAATCGTTTCACACGATCGCGGGAAAACTTGGCAGTGGGCTGATAAGTAGCCGCAGAACAATTGCTTCTCGGTCAGGCATATCCCGTAATATTCCTCCGGCAACAGAATCGTGGTGCTGCTTCGGTCGGCTTCCGTGATAATCCAGAACCGCGTGCCATTGCTCGTGCGGTAGGTCGACAGAATGCGCCAGCCGGGCTGAAGGCTGACTCATTCTCACGGCCCGTCGAGCTCATCCATGTCGCACCAATCATGCGCGATGTGATGAATGAGGCAGCCCAAAGAATCATCACCATCACCGGTCAAGGCGTTTTATTTAGGAAAACACGGTCCTTCTTCGCGACACAAGTACTCGGTTAATTAAGTATCAGATGGTGCTTGGTGGGCAAAGTCGACCTCTCGCAGAAACTCTTGCCCAGTGAGTACAATTTCGAATCGCGTGTACTTTCCATCGTTTTTCAAATTCACTACTTGCGGGCGGAGGGATATTGGTCCCGAAAAAACCAAGGCACACCGGCTTCGCTGACAATTTTTTGAGCATTGGTATATGGGTTCGCAGCAGGTGGAGCAGGGCGAACCGCAATTTGAGGTCCGACTATCGCCCGAATTGATCAGCTGATTACGGGATCAGCGCCGTTTTAATCCGCCCTGGCTGGCCATGAGCTGCACTTCAAGAGCCGCGTCCTTAAAGGGGCTCGCCTATTTCTCCTAAGCTCCCACATCCGCTTGTGACGCCGGTGTGACGGCAAGCTGGCTGGAATGGCTTCAAAGACTTGCCCGTTAATCATTCGAATGGTGATGAAATTCAGAGCGAGCAATCTCATTGTCTCGAACGATCTCGATCCGTTGTTCATCACCTACCGGCACGATTTCCTGCGGCGTTCCGAATCCACGGCCATGCGCTGCTTTCGAAACCGAGTACCTCCTAACCTCGCTCCACTTCCATCGGCTGGAAACGGGTGGTCGCCCGCAGGAGCAATACAGTATGTATTCTTCCGAAGATCCGAAATCAGTACGCGCGAGATAAGACCCGTTGCGATACGGAGTGAAGGCAATCAGGTATCGGGTAAGGCATTTGGGACATTGCACGCAATGGCGAAGAAAGGGAGACATAAGTCACGTGCAGCAAGATAGTTCCGGCCCGAACAATATTGAACGTTTACGGACTCTGGTCTCGGTAGTGGATTATCAATGGTTCCTGGTGCCGAGAGAGCGAGGGTAGAGGAATTTCCTGTACCCTCAATCGCGGTTTGTGGCGGGCTTTTCCAGCGTTGCGAGCGCGCGCCCTCTTTCTGATAGTCATTGCGGTGTTAAGGGATCAATTCCGAAGCAAAACCCATCCGCCGATCAATCTGCCGTCGGACGTTCTCGGATAGAGTCCCTTGCGGAGTTGCATGGACTGCCGAGGACACAATAGTCCCGGGAGGAACCGGAGTTGCTATGAAGCCAGGACCCTCTCCCGTATCGAGATCAAGCGCCTCCCCTACAATATGGCCCTGCTGATCAATGTCACCCGCCAAGAGCAGAAAGGGCGAACCCGGCACAGTCAGAGAGTTCATGTCGGTCAACTTGGTGTCCTGCCACAGGATCGCGCGGAAGAGGTGCGGCCCTCCTCTAGACAGACCTACGATCTTGTCGCCCTTTTCATTAATGCCGTTGGCCGTACTGCGGAGATCGCCCGGAATCTTACCCAGGGACTTCATACCGCCTGCTTTGGTCCAGATGAAGGCTTCATAAACTCTTGCAGTGCCGGGAGCGGTGTTGGCGAAACCCACGATCGTCCCGTGATTGTTGATCGCTGTGGGAGTGTTCCAGGCATCGCCTCCGATGTTGCCAAGATCAGTCGCAACACCGTTTTCCCAAAGCACCGCATGTTTAGCGCTAACACCTCCGACCGCAATACCACAATCGCCGGAGATGCCGACCACCTGACCGAGGTCATTAATTGCTGTGGCTGCACTAGTGCTGTCGCCAGGCAGTGGTGGGAGTTCCTGCATAGTACCATCCGGTTGCCAGATCGCCGCCCTGAACCGCAAGATCTGGAAGGTAGGATCGCAAGTTGAATCGTGCACACCATTCTCTGCCCACCCGACCACTTGACCGCGGTTGTTGACGCCGGTGGCGTAACTGCTGTAACCGCCAGGGAATGGCGGCAATTCAGTCATTTGTCCGTTCTGCCAACGAAAACCCTTGCAGATGCGTCCCGTAGGGTCGCCCGTGCCGACAAAGGGCCAACACGAGAAATTCTCCCCAAGAGGATCGAGGTCTGGTAATTCGGAGATGCCCACGATTACGCCATTCTTATTCTTGACTGGCCAGGCTACAGCGCTATTCGGTCCGTTTTCGAGCGTGCCTAGAGGAATGGCTGATCCATTCAGCCAAAGAGTAGCTGTTGTCGTCAGGTCTCCCGTCAGATTGTCGGTACCGGTGATCCAGCCCCGATCGTTGATACCATTAGCTGAACCTGCCGTGCCGCCGAGTTCGCCGAGCTCGACTACGCCGTAGTGGGATTGCGCGGCGAGATGAATTGGTGCCGCCAACGCAATCGCAATAAACAAAATCAGCGCGCCCAGGCACGTCGATATCCGGGATAGCATGTGATCTCCTTTGGGCCTTCTTGGGCGACAACAGCCAAAACTCATGCGGATCAACATAGATCAAATGGCCGACCAAGCATGGACATTAGCGGACATCGCTCCCCGGCTCCCTGGACGTTTCCGGACGTGACTCCTGCGGTTCCGATTCTTGAGACTTGCAATTTCGGGATACGCCGCAGAGACTTGGCGCAGCCTTGACTAGCGAAGGAATCACGACTAACGGCAAGATCCTCGCCAGCAACTTAGAACGTGAGGGCGAATTATGGAGTCAGACCGAAGAACGTTTCTGTGGCAGTCCGCAGGACTCGCCGCCGCTACGCTAATCGGCGCACAAACAGCCGCGGAGGATCGGCAAGCAGCGAGCCCGGCTGAACTGCTCAAGCGGATGTCATGGATGAACGAATCCGCATCTTCGAACCTGGTGGGTGACAAACTTGCAGTTCGCAGTCGCGCCAAGACCGACTTTTGGCGCAAGACTTTTTATGGCTATATCACTGACAACGGTCACTTCTTTCATCTGCCGGCGAGTGGAGACTTCATATTTCAAACCCGAATTAACGGTCAATATGCAGCCTTGTACGATCAAGCTGGTCTCATGGTTCGGAAAGATGCGGAGAACTGGATGAAATGTGGAACGGAATTTTTCGACGATCGGCGTCACGCGAGCGTGGTGTTCACGCGCGACTTTTCGGATTGGTCGACCATGCCGGATCTCTCAGATACTGCGCCCATCTGGTGGAGAGCAGTCCGAAAGAAGGACTCGATAGAAACCCCGTGCTCTCTCGATGGAAAAGCCTTCACGTCCGTGCGCCAGGGATATTTCCCGCCCGATGAGAAGGTGGATGTAGGCATTATGTGCGCCGCCCCTGAAGGGCCAGGTTTTGAGGCGGCATTCGACAATTTGAAGCTTGACATCGGATACAGTTTGTCTTCTCGAAAAATATGAACAAGCGTCCACTCTCCGTGACCACTGTCAGCTGCCTGTTCGCAGCAGCGGCTCTTTGTTTCGCGAAACATGAAAATCGACTGGCAGGCATTTAGGCGGGCGCGGGTGGCGCGCGACGTGCGCTTCGATGGCAAGTTCTTCGTTGGCGCCCACAGCACCAGAATCTACTGCCGACCAAGTTGCCCAGTTCCGACCATACCAGACAAGAATGTCCGCTATTTCCCAACCGCTGCCGCGGCAGCAGAAGCTGGCTTTCGACCGTGCCTGCGCTGTCGCCCGGAATGCTCCCCCGGTACGCCGGCCTGGTTGGGAACGTCAAGGACGGTTTCGCGAGCTTTGCGACTGATTGCAGAAAGCGGATTAGAGGACGGAGGAGTTGAGGGTCTCGCGGAACGGTTGGGTGTTGGCTCGCGCCACCTGCGCCGTTTATTTGTGAAGCACTTGGGAGCAACGCCGAGCGCAGTCGCTCAGACCCGTCGCCTGCACTTTGCGAAGAAGCTCATTGATGAGACAGCGCTGCCCATGAACCAGGTCGCTATTGCTTCCGGCTTTGGTTGCGTCCGGCGATTCAACGCCACCATTCATAAGACTTATCATCGAACGCCGACCCATATTCGCCGGCTTGCGCGGCAGACGGTTGTCCAGCCAGAAAATCAGTACCTCTTCCGTTTACGGTTCCGCTCACCTTACGACTGGAAGGGCATGTTGGTGTTTCTGGCGCCTCGCGCCACGCCCGGAGTAGAAACGGTGGAAAATGGCGTCTATCGCCGTTCGATTTCCTTGCACGGCATTGACGGCTATTTTGAGGTTTCACTTGACGGGGAGAATAGCGGACTCGCAGCGCGGGTTCAGTTCGGCGATCCACGCTCCCTGTTCTTCATTACCGAGCGCATCCGTGCCATGTTCGATCTGAATGCAGACTGGGAGGCCATCGTGCGAGGTTTAAGAACTGACCCAGTGTTGGTGGGCCCGGTCGAGGCGCGTCGAGGACTACGCGTACCTGGTTGCTGGAACGGTTTCGAGCTCACGACGCGAGCGATTCTCGGTCAGCAAGTCACGGTCAAAGGCGCGACGGCTCTTGCCGGCCGGCTGGTCAGCAATTTCGGCCGGAGGTTCTCCGCCGCAAACGGCCTCACTCATCTTTTTCCTCTGCCCGAGGTCCTTGGCGATGCCAAGCTAACCAGCATCGGTCTGCCGGCGGCGCGAGCCGAGACCATTCGGACTTTAGCCCGCGCGGTGAGCGATGGGCAGATCAGTTTTGAGGGCATCGTGGATTCCGAGGCGTTCCTCGCTCGGTTATGCGAAATTCCCGGTATTGGAAAATGGACAGCGCAATATGTCGCGATGCGAGCGCTCGGGGAGCCCGATGCCTTCCCCAGCGGCGACCTCGGTCTGCTGCGCGCCCTGAAATTAAGAAGCTCCCGCGAGCTTGAACAACGCGCTGAAGGTTGGCGGCCTTGGCGAGCCTACGCAGCCATGTACCTCTGGTCTATAGCCAGCAAATCTAAAGCTCGCGAAACCGGACCTCTTTCATCCAAGACCCCAAAGACGTCACTCGGAAGAACCGCTTCTCAGCAGGGCGTCTCCATGGCCGTATAACGGCTATTCGGACACAGCCTTTCTCGTCACCTACCCTCAATTCCACCTCAGCAATCTATCTCCTTCGTTTGGGTGTGTAGGCGTGTAGGGTGTGTAGGCTTTTTGAGAGAGTTCTTATGGAGATCTCTTCCCGAGAGAGTATTGGAAAGAGGCTACACAGCCTACACGCCTACACACCCCAGAATTCCCGTTCCCGTTTCAATTGAAGAGGCTTGAGAAGGATAGAGGTTCGAGAAAAGGTTGGTCGAAGCCGGTAAGAAGTTGTCGCGGATTCTTTTGTACATAGTACAGAGTTTTACAGAGACCGCGATATGGACATTGAGACGTATACCGAATGCCAGAAGATTATCGGCGCAGCATGGCGCAGGATGAATGAAGATTTGGAATTTTGCGAACAATTGGAACTGGAACTGCCGCGATCAAGGGAGTGGCACCGCGACCGGGAATGGGGTTCCGTGCATGATGAGACCTATTTTACGAAGGAAGCCCTCCTGAAGGCAGTAGAATCGTATAAACAGGCATCCGAATACGAAGAGTTTGATATATACACCCTTTAGACACATATACCCCCCCCTTATGTGTCATTTTAACCTTCTTAATGTGCCGCTATAGAATACGCGGGCATGGAACCAAAAGAGACGTAAGCACCCTATTTATATATAGATACGCGCAGAACGGAGCACAAGCACTAACACCCTTCGAGGTGGCCAGGCTGGTAGCGGAGCGATGGAGTGCGGGGACTCCCCGACGCCCCTTAGAAGAAAGAAGTTAAGACCCCCTTTTCTGCTGGAC
>Ga0209160_1005238_pt1 | contig 10243 bp, 7 predicted proteins | sample GraSoiAngelo_153_FD_186167 | JGI IMG/M metagenome (GOLD analysis project Ga0209160, IMG submission 186167) | Grasslands soil microbial communities from the Angelo Coastal Reserve, California, USA - 14_1009_12_40cm (SPAdes) (version 2) | ecosystem: Environmental > Terrestrial > Soil > Grasslands ... | reverse complement strand
TCCTCCGACGACCGTGTACGTGCATCAGCATATCGACAACATCGTTGTTAACCCCGTCACGCCCACGAGCGCACCTTGTTTTTCAAAGGATACGGTGTTGGATTACGAGGCTCACGCCTTTAGCCGCAATACCGAGATCACTTCGTCGGTCGGAACCTTCAACTGGCAGGTATTGAATTCAAAGGTGGTTACCTTGAATGCGAGCCCTACAGGATTCCCAATCGGTCAGGGACGATTCACGGCTCACACGCCCGGCACTACTTCTGTATTCGCCAGCGTCAGCGGAGTGACTAGCGTGCCCTTCAATTTTGTTACCTGCGCCGTTCAATCCATCACGCTTGCAGTGACGGGCAGTGCCACCAACAACCTCACTGTGGCAAAGGGCACTAGTAAAACTATTACCGCTACGGTTGTAGACAGTCAGAACGTGACGATTGGTGGTGTGCCTCTAACCTGGTGTTCATCGGAACCCACGTCCGTAAGTGGGGGCACAAATTGCAGTGCGAATACGAACGGTAGTGTCACGGCTACAGCGTCAAACGCGGGTGGGTCGACGGTGATTGCCTCGTGTACGCCCCCCAACTGCAACATTGGATTTACACCTACACGGCCGATTTATCCGGACGGAGTGGTCAGTCTGGCCGTGACGGGTGCGAGCCAAGGCACGACGGTCTGGGTAGCAAGCAAGGGCTGCGGAACCACCAATGGATGTGTTAGCAACATCGCGCAGGTCACTACCCCTGCCAATACTGTTGGGAACGCGGCTTCATTACCGGCAACCCCGAACTCATTGCTCTTCAGTCACGATGGGACTCAAGTCTTTGCTGGCACAAATCGTGGACTGCTGGGCACAAAAGGGCTCATGGTAATCTCGGTAAGCGCCAACTCGGTTTCGCAATTCGCCTCGGCCCCGGGCAAAGTATTGGCAGTATCACCGGACGGAAAGAAAGTCATTCTTTCTCATACCGATCCGACGGAACTGCCAAATCAGGTTTTCATCTTCGATACTGCTAACAGCAGCACTGTTGCGTTACCCATCGCCGGAGCAACGGCGGCTGATTTTTCGCCTGACGGTTTCAAAGCGTATATCGTGGCCGGAAGCACGCTCTATGTGTACTCGCCGCTTGACGCGCTGAAAACGATCTCCCTCACCGCTCCAGCGAAAGACGTCTCGTTTCTTGCGAGTGGAACATTTGCTTACTTGGCGGGCGGCTCTTCGTCGGCGGTCACGGTGCGTCGAACATGTGATAACGCTCTGGCGCAGACTGTGGGCACGCCGTCGACTCCATTCTTTATCAAGACCATTCCAGACGCGACTCAGGTGCTCGCGGTCGATCCACCATTTATGGACGTAATCAACGTGAGCACGACCCCCGCCGCGGGTTGCGCGACTTCGGTAAACAACACCGTTAGTTCAGTGACTCTCGGCCAGGGCAACTTTGTTCCAACTCAGTTGATCGTCTCAGCCGACGGTTCGAAAGCCTATGTGCTCACCAGCAATCTGGCCAGTATTTTGGTTTTCAATATTGGAAATCAAACTTCTTCCGCCATCGCATTGGCCGCGAATGCCACGCCTATCCAGGGTTCGTTGACCGTTGATGGAACTCTGCTGTACGTAACTGGCAGTGATGGCACGGTTCACGTGATTGATACCGTCGCAAGCAACGACATACAGCAGATCTCCTTTCCGCAAAACTTCTGCGGCGGAGGAGTGACGTTTATTTGTAAGCCGGATTTGATTGCGGTTAGGCCGTAGGGAAGTTAATTTACGAGTTATGAATTACGATTTTCAACTTCCAATGCAATGTGGTCTGAGAACTGAGAACTAGGATCTGAACTCTTTTTTTGTCGTCTTTACGCCCTCGCCTTTTCCAGATCCCGCCCCACGCTGTCCAGCACTCCATTGATGAATTGCACCGATTCTGGATTGGAAAATTTGCGCGCGATTTCCAGAGCCTCATTGATGATGACTGCACGAGGGGTGGTGGGGAATCCGAGCAACTCGGCGACTGCGGCTCGCATGATGTTCCGATCCACTGCTGCCATGCGTTCCATACGCCAATGCTCGGCATGGCGTTCGATTAAGCCGTCGATCTCAGGAGTGCGATCCGTGGCCACTCGAAAAAGATCTTCCGCAAAGCCTCGAATCTCGGCGTCTACGGAACTGCGTTCGCCCCAGAAGGTGCGGCGTACGTCATCCGCGTTCTGCCGGCCCATGTCGGCCTGAAATAACATTTGCAATACAAGTTCGCGGGATTTGCGGCGGGTTCCCATGGAAGCGGTGCCAGGTCGCAGGTCTCGGGTTTCAGGCGCTGATTCCGAGCAGCGAAATGTTAGTTTACAGGAAGGTGAGGCTCGACTACCGTGAAGCTAACGCTTCTTCCTTCGACGAGATTGCGAGAGACCCGAAGGGCGGGACATGAGAGTCTTCTTACTCGGCGCTTGCCGACTGACCGCTTTTTTCAGATTCGCCATCTCCACCGCCGCCAGCGCAGCTTCGAATCCCTTATTTCCCATTTTCAGTCCGGCACGGTCGATAGCCTGCTCCAGAGTGTCGCAGGTCAGCACGCCGAAAGCATGCGGAACACCCGTCTCCTGGGCGGACTGCCCGATTCCGCGCGTGACCTCGTTGACGATGACATCGTAGTGGGCAGTGTCACCGCGAAGAAGGCAGCCGAGACAAATGATCGCGTCGTACTTTTTGGTTTCGGCGAGAGCACGCGCCGCGGAAGGAATTTCAAAGGAACCAGGGACGCGAACCAGATCGATATCCTTGCGTTTTGTGCCGCAACGCGCAAGGCCATCGAATGCGCTCTGAAAAAGTCTTTCGGTAATAAACGAATTAAAGCGGGCGACTACGATGGCGAAACGCTTTCCAGCACCGCTGAGCTTGCCCTCGAGGGCCTTCACCTTAATCTGGGGCAAGCGGTCCGACGCTGGAATTTCTGTGTTCTTTTTCTGCGTGACTCTATGTCTCCGGCTGAATTGCAAAAACTGTGAACCGCATGAATTTGCGAGGAGGGACTTATCGTCCCTTGAACTGCGCAGCACGCTTCTCCAAAAATGCCGTGGTGCCTTCCTTCTTGTCTTCCGTTGCGCAGCACACTCCGAACAATGTTGCCTCGAGATATAAACCTTCGGCCAGTGTCATCTCCATGCCCTTGTTCACCGCTTCCATGGCGTATTGAACAGCTAAAGGAGCATTGGCGATGATCTTCTGCGCAATCGCTTCCGCGCGCGGAATCAGGTTGGCGGGAGCAGTGACCTCGTTCACCAATCCGATGCGATGCGCTTCCTGCGCCGTGATCATTTCGCCCGCAAGCACCAGTTGCATGGCGACGCCCTTGCCAACCAAGCGTGGCAAACGTTGAGTGCCACCATAGCCTGGGATAATCCCGAGCTTCACCTCCGGCTGTCCGAACTTTGCGTTTTCGCTGGCCAGACGCATAGTGCAGGCCATCGCGATCTCGCATCCGCCTCCCAGCGCGAACCCATTGATGCACGCAATCACCGGCTTGCCCAGATTCTCGATCAGGTTGAGCACAGATTGGCCGCGATGCGTGTACTCTTTGCCGCTGACGGCATCATGCTTGGCCAATTCACCGATGTCCGCGCCCGCAATGAACGCTTTCTCTCCTGCACCGGCAAAAATCACAACGCGCACGGACGTGTCATTCTTGATTTCATGAAATGCCGCGCGCAGCTCTTCCATGGTAGCCATGTTGAGCGCGTTTAGCACCTTCGGGCGGTTGACGGTGACGTACGCGATGGAGTTTTTCTTTTCGAAGAGGATGTTATCGAAGGTCATAGTCTCATTTATCGAGGAGTGTCACAGCTTATTCGCTTTCGGAATATTGGGGTCCGAGTAATCATAGAACCCCTTGCCAGTTTTTCGCCCATACCAACCTGCCATCACCAGACGCTTTAACAACGGAGGTGAAGCGAAGCGACGCTCCTTGAACTCGTCATACATCACGTGCGTGATGTAGTAAGTCGTATCCAGCCCGACAAAGTCCAGCAATGTGAATGGCCCCATGGGATAGCCGCAGCCGAGCTTCATGGCGTTGTCGATGTCTTCGATAGAGCCCACTCCTTCTTCATAGGCGCGAATAGCATCGAGCATGTATGGCACCAGCAGACGGTTGACGATGAATCCGGTCTTGTCGCTGGTACGAACCGGGACCTTGCCCAGTTTCTTGGCAAATTCATAGGCGGTCTGATAAACCTCGTCGGCGGTGGCAATGGTGCGCACCACTTCTACCAACTTCATCAGCGGTACAGGATTAAAAAAGTGCAGCCCAACAAACCGTTCAGGACGTTTAGTGGAAGTCAGCAGCTCGGTAATCGAGATGGAAGATGTATTGGAGGCGAAGATCGCGTCTTTTTTTACGATGCCATCGATGGAAGAGTACATCTTCTTCTTTTCCTCGACGTTCTCGATGATGGCCTCCATGACGATATCGCAGCCAGCCAAGTCTTCTTTTTTCGTGGTCCCCTTGAGGCGGCCTCGGATCGCCTGCGGCGTTTCCTTGATGGTTCCCTTCTCAGCGAATTTGGCCAGCGATTTCTCGATTGCGGCAAACCCTTGTTCAAGAAACTTTTGCTCGACTTCCAGAACCGTCACATCAAACCCGGCGGTGGCCGCGACTTGCGCGATGCCGGAGCCCATGAGTCCACAACCTAAGACTCCAACTTTTTTCACGTCCATCACACCTTCCTTTTAACCACAGAGGACACAGAGGAGACTAAAACTCCTTTGTTAGCCCTTAATTCAAGCTCTCCACAATCATTGCAATCCCCTGTCCACCGCCAATGCAAGCCGTCGCCAGCCCGTATTTCTTTTTTCTGCGGCGCAGCTCGTAGAGCAGTGTGATCACCAGCCGGGTGCCGGTCGCGCCTAAGGGATGCCCCAAAGCAATTGCGCCCCCGTTCACATTAACTTTGTCGCGATCCAGGCCGAGCTCTTTTTCGACGGCAAGACACTGCGCGGCGAAGGCCTCGTTCACTTCAATCAGATCGATGTGCTCCAAGGTCATTCCGGCTTTCTGCAGCGCGATTTTAGTAGCGGGCACGGGGCCGCGGCCCATCAACTTCGGTTCGACTCCCGCAATCCCCCAGCTCACGATCCGCCCTAACGGCTTCATGCCACGCTTGGAAGTTTCTTCCAGCGACATCAGCACTACCGCGGCGGCGCCGTCCACAATGCCGCTAGCATTGCCGGCAGTCACAGTACCGTTTTTTCCAAACGCGGGCTTCAGTTTCGCCAGGCCTTCCATGGTTGTCTGGGGGCGGCGATGATCGTCTTCACTCAGCGTCTCGTCCGTAGGTTCGCCCTTCGAGTTTCGCAGCTGGACGGGAACCAATTCTTCCTGAAGACGTCCTTCTTTGTAGGCTGCGTCCGCACAACGTTGCGAACGCAAAGCCAACTCGTCCTGCATTTGCCGCGTGATGCCCAGCTGCTCCCCATACAGCTCAGCAGTGTTGGCCATATAAAGTCCGCAATAGCTATCGAGCAGCGCAACCATCAGCGAATCTTCCAGCTTGCCTCCCGGCGCCAGGCTGAATCCATCGCGCCCGCGAATCACGAAGGGAGCTTGCGACATGGCTTCCATGCCTCCCGCAATCACCGTGCTGGCCTCGCCGAGCTGAATCATCTGCGCCGCATTGATGATGGACTGCATTCCTGAGCCGCAGAGACGATTGACCGTGAGAGCCGGAGTCGCGATCGGCAATCCGGCACGCAGAGCAACATGGCGAGCGCCGTAGAGCGCATCGCCGGAAGTCTGTTGCGCATTGCCGAAAACGGCGTGGTCGAATTCCGAGGGCTCGACTCCGGCGCGCTGGATCGCGCACTTAGCCGCAATGGCGCCTAATTCCTGAGCAGTAAAATCCTTAAGTTTTCCGCAGTAGCGGCCGAAGGGCGTACGCGCGCCGCTGACAATGGCAATATCGCCGGGCTTTAGCGTGGAGTTCATGGCGTCAGAAACGTTTCTGATGGAACAGTCAAACTTTCTAGTTTACCAGTGGGATAGATAAATCGCCATTTTCCGATTGCCGATTTCCTGTTGCCAATTTATGAACCAAAACAAATCGGAAACTGGCAGTCGGAAATTGGAAATTCGTAATGCGCGGCCAGTAAGAGGCAGGTTCTTAACTTCAGGCCACCGCAGCGCTGGCGAAGGCCGCGGCTAAGGCAACTACTCGACGTGCACCTTGGGCAATCGCCATATCCAATGATAGTTCCGCGCGGTTAATGACTTCCGTGACGATGTCGACCGGATCATATTGCTGGCGCACTACGCCCTCGGCGACACCTGCGTTGAATGGGATGGACTCTTGCTTGTCTGCCACTTTTATGTCGGCAACCAGCTTACGCAATTTTTCCACTGCCATCAGCGCTTCCTTCTCCGCAGTTTCGCCCAGGAGTAGGGCGACAGTAGTCATCTCATAGCGGAATGCCAGATCATTCTGCCGAATGTTAGCGGCAACTCGCTGGCCGATTTGCTGCATGGCGGCTTCCACGGCCGCTTCTCCGAATTCTTTGACCATGGCTGCATTCTTGCCGAATTGCATTAACACCACCGTGACTGGAGTGCTCTGCTGTACGGCACGTTTGGTTTCCGCCATCAGCAGGTCGATATAGGAAGCGCGCTTGAGTAGGCCCGATCGTTCATCAGTAACGGAAAGACTCTTGACCAGGCGGCGCAAGCCGGCGTTGTTGAGAGCGATCACAATCTGATCGCTGATGGTTTTAAGCACTACGATATCGCTGGAATGCCAGCCCCGTGGCGAAGTCTGCACTAAAAGAAGAATCCCCACCTGGTCCGGACCATCGCTCAGAGGTAATGCTAGCAATGAAGTAATCGACAATTCAGCCAGATGCTCGCGCACCGCTTTCAACTCAGGCGCGGCGGGAGCGTCGGCGATAGTTAAAGTGCCACGGCTCACGGCCAGATCATGAATGGCAGCGACTATTTTCGCTAAAGCATTCGCGCCACCCTTCTTGATGTGATCTGCGCAGTATTCCTTTACCGCTGTGGGCACCAAACCGGGTTTGCGCATGGCAGCGATGCACCGGCTCACCTTCCACTGCGCCCCGATCTCATTGACTGTCGTCAAGAGGACCGCATCTGCGTTGCTTTGACGGTAAAGCTTGCGAGTAATTTCCGCTACCCGAGTGAAATGGCTGACGTCAGTACTTTCCGTCGACAAAGATGCCGGCGCCGGATCACTCCCATTGGAAGCAGCAGTAGCAGGAGAGCTGGGCGCAGCGCCCGCGGGCGCTTGTGCCGAGCCGGTATAACGCGAATTCATTCCAGCGGACAGATACAACTGTTGCAGATCCTGGTTGTGCTGTTCTTCTTGTGGGAATAGCTCCTGGATGCGCTGCAAACGTTCGATGGCTTTTGAGCGCATGCCGTACTGCACCAGAATTTCCGCTTGCAGCATGAGGTCTTGCAGCGCCGCTGCGCCCAAGGTTGCCGGTTCGCTGTGGCTGCTGGATTCCGCCACCGACTGATTTGTACTGGAAAATCTGGCAGCGATGACTTTATAGCGAGCATCGTCGATCTTTCCGCGCAGCATTTCCAACCGCTTCTGGTGGCCAGAATCGTAAACATCGATTTCGACGGCGCGATCCAGACACTCCGCGGCCTTGGGATAGTTGCTCATCCCGCAATGCAGATCGAATAGTTTGAGCAGCGTCTGACAGTAGTCGCCTTCTCGATTGGCGGCATTGAACAATTCGCTCATGAACTCCAGCACTTCAGATGAGGCCCGGTGACCACCCATTACCTCTTGCATCATGGCCAGAAATGCGCGGCGCTCTCCCCGTAGGCGCTGGAATTGCTCCAGTTTTCGCGCCAGGGCCACAGCCTCGGCGTCCTGCTGCGCATCCACTAAGAGGCCAATCAGATTAGCGATATCATGCACGCGCGCAGGGTTTTGTTCGAATAACTGCCACATCAGCGGCTCGGCTTCGGTCAGTCGATTGGCGGCGAGAAGCGCTTTCGCATAACATTCGCGCAGTTCCGGCGACTGTCCGCCCTTGCTGATGTGTGGCTCGAGCACAAAGATGGCGGCCCCCGCTTGACCCTGGGCCAGCAGATTTTTTCCATAAGGAAGCGCGATACCGACATCGCTGGAGTCTTCTGAATAGGCGCGTTCGAACCATTGTGCAGCACTTCCGCCCGCCCCTTCCGTGATCTCCGCCAGTTTTAGAAAAGCTGCCGCGGCGGCTTTGCTATCGCCAACTTCGGCAGAGAGTTCGCCAACCCGAACAAGATTTTGTTCGGTCGAGGCAAGTACGACGATGCGCTTCAGGACGGTAAGCGATTCCTGCTTACGCCCTTGTGTCTTCAACTCTTCAAATGCGTTTTCGTAAGTCTCGAGCGCTAATTTGCGATTAGAGTTCTCCAGCAGTTGTCCGAACCGGACTTTTTGGTCCCAGGCCGGGTTTACGTAGCGGGCCAGCTTCTTGTAAGTGAGACTGGCACGGGTGGCGTCCCCAATTTCGATCTGGCGTTCGAACAGTTCGCCCAGCAGCCTTACCGCATCGGGAGTTCGCTGCAAGGACAGACACAGATCGGCCGCCATCTGGCGCACTGCGTCATTGTGCGAGTCCTGCGAGAGAACCTGCATATACTCCTCCAGGGCATCAGTTGTTTTGCCTTTCTGGAGAAGCTTTTCTGCACGCTCGACGTGTCTGGCGACCTCGGCCCGGTCTACTCGCTTGGTATCTGGCATGAGAGCAGGATGAGTGCGGAGTAACCCCACTGAAATTTTAGGGTTAGGTTCAACTTGCGGCAATGAAGGAAGCCTCAGCCAGGATTACTAAGGTCATCGTGGAATAGCTCTTGGGCTTTGGGATGCGTTCTGGTATACGGTCCCGGGATGGCGATGGACACGCAACCCAATCAGGAGCATGGACTTCGGCATCAGCTCAGCGCCGGTCAGATGGCCATGCTGGCGGTCGGAGGTTCGATCGGCACCGGGTTGCTGTTGGGTTCGGCTGCCGCGATGGAGATCGCGGGACCGGGAGTGATCCTAAGCTTCGCGCTGGCAGCATTCATGAGTTTTACCGTCACTATGGCTCTTGGAGAACTCGCGAGTGTGCATCCCGCCGCAGGGTCGTTTGGACTGTATGGCGAACTCTATTTGAACCAGTGGGCTGGATTTATTTCCCGCGCGGCATATTGGGCGGCAATCGCTGCTTCCGTAGGCGCAGAGTTGCTGGCCGCGTCAACCTACATGGCGTATTGGTTCCCTACGGTGTCCGCTTTGATTTGGGTAGTAATTTTCTCCATCGTGCTGTTGCTGGTCAATTCGCGCAGCGTGGGCAACTTCGGCCGCTTTGAATATTGGTTTGCCATGATCAAGGTGGTGACCATCGCGGCGTTTATCGTCATCGGCGCTGGACTGCTGATGACCGGACGCGTAGCTGCCCAATTTAGCTCGCAAGGTGGTTTCCTCCCCAAGGGTTGGTTCGCGCCCTTGCTGGCGATGGGATTCGCCATGTACACCTTCGGCGGAATTGAAATGGTGGTCATCAGTAGCGGCGAATCGCGCACCGCGCGGGACATCCCTCGTGCCGTTCTTATTACCTTCGGCGTGCTCACTTGTCTATACATGGGAGCGATTATCGTGCTGGTTGCCATGGAACCGTGCCGGCGTCACCGAGAGCCCATTTGTTACCGTCTTTCGTCATGCCAAGATTCCGGCAGCGCCGGACATCATGAGCTTCGTAGTACTAACGGCCGCGCTCTCCGGAGCCAATGCTGCGTTGTATGTCTCGGCGCGCATGCTGTTCTCGCTGGCGCGAGGAGGCTGGGCACCCCCGGCATTTGGACGCTTAAACACCGCCGGATCGCCTCAACTCGCGTTACTAGCGTCATCCTACGGAATTGTCGTTGCAATCATTTTGCAGAAGTGGGCGCCCAAGAATGCTTTCGTTTCGGTCCTCGGGGCGGTGCTTGTCGGAATGCTTTTGTCCTGGCTGGTTGGCCTCGCTGCCCACGTTAAGTTCCGGCAGCAACTTTCACCGGATCAGATTGCTGCATTACCTATGCGTTCTCCGCTTGGAGCCTGGGGCTCGGTATTGGGATTCCTGCTCATCATTGTTTCCATTCTTGAAATCGGATGGAGTTCGCATCTCACGCTGATCAGTGGCGCCGCGTACATCGTCGTGCTAAGCGCAGCTTACTCGCTGATGAAGAAAAACCGCTCTGAACGTAGAATGTAGTGG
>Ga0209160_1005232_pt1 | contig 10254 bp, 9 predicted proteins | sample GraSoiAngelo_153_FD_186167 | JGI IMG/M metagenome (GOLD analysis project Ga0209160, IMG submission 186167) | Grasslands soil microbial communities from the Angelo Coastal Reserve, California, USA - 14_1009_12_40cm (SPAdes) (version 2) | ecosystem: Environmental > Terrestrial > Soil > Grasslands ... | reverse complement strand
TTCTTTCCGACTCAGATTGATCACTTCTCTCTCGATGTGCTTCCGACCCCTAGACAGCAACGTCACGAGAATGATGAATGCGATTGCAGCAACGAAAAATATTTCTGTGAGATTACTCGTGTAATCGCCGAAGGTTAGAAGCAGGCCAACTTCGTCCCCGATTAGCCCGGCTCCGAGACCGAATACTATTGCTAGGTTGCGTCCCATCCTCTCGTTGCTGAGAGTAATACCGAGCCAACCAGTAGAAACGACCATTGCTAAGCCATACCAGAAATGGTGAAAATGTATTCCACCCCGGACTACTGTTACTGTAGGGTTTAGGGTCGCGAAGAGCCTAGCACCGAGGAAGCTCGCGACGAAAGATACTGTTCCATAGAACGCCAGCCCATGTCTGAAGACCGTCCGTCGGACTTCCACCGCCATGTGTAGAGTACGAGCGATCTCGCAGATAAGAATTGACTAAGACGCTAATCTACATGTGTCGTCATGGTTGAAAGATGATGGATCAGGGGCTGTCGTTTGTTTTTGAGCTTCTGGGTGCTTGCTTCATCGGTCTGGTGGCAGCAATTTGCATGACCATCTTTGAGCTCCCTTTCTGGAAAAAATGGGGAATAGAAGGAGTTGCGGAATGGCAAGTCAACTCCGTGATAGTTACAACGCTCATTCGAAAATTTTCCAACAGAAGAGTGGGCATCTCAATGTCAGTTGGGATGCACTTGTTCCATGGAGCAGCGCTGGGCATTGTCTTTCGTGTTCTTCCGGCCTTGCTTGGAACAGCGGTTCCGGCGCCCTCGATCTTAATCTACGCGATTGTGTACAGCGGTCTCCTATGGATAATTTCTCCTTTTCTATCCAGGAGTCTCTTCGAAAGAGCAGGAGGCTTTAGAATGACAAAGAGAGGATTAGCGGTTAGCTTTCTTGCACACGGTGTCTACGGTGTCTTTCTAGGTCTTCTGATTCCGGTAATTGTTTGAACACTTCCACCATGAAATACGTAAAGGCAAACTCAGGATAAATCTAAGTGATCGGGATAGCTACCATTCCTCATCGTTGGAGCAATTCCTCTACCGAATCCAGCCAGTGCGCCACGATATGCTTACAAAAGGATCTACCGAACTTGAGTCACACATTGTCTCCGAACATTTCAACTACTTGAAACGGCTAACGGAAGATGGTGTAGTCATTCTTGCCGGAAGGACACAGAACACAGATTACAGCAGCTTCGGAATCGTTCTACTCAAAGCAGAGACGATGGAAGCGGCCCGCGAAATCATGCTCAATGATCCGGCAGTGAGGAACAAAGTGCTCCGGGCGGAACCATTTCCATACAAGACATCACTATTCAATCCGAACAACGCAAAGTGAGGTCTCTCTCGAACTCTCTACGAGCATAGAGGCGTGAGATTAAGTCCCTCGAACCACATATTCCTAGTGGGCTGAGAAGAATCATGGCGAAGGACCCGATCTGTGGAATGTACGTGGAGGAGGGCAGACATGCTCTCCAGACGACACGTTATGGAACCACGTACTTCTTCTGCAGCGAGACCTGCCTAGCACAGTTCCAGGCGCCAGAGAAGACTCTAGCCCGTCTAAAGAGGCTCGTCGCACTCGGCGCAGCCTTCACGATCCCAATTGCTGCCCTCACATATCTCCCAATAATCCCAGACCATAACATCAACAATCTCGTAATGTTCGTCCTCTCACTGCCCGTACAGTTTGTCGTAGGCTACCGGTTCTACCTAGGAAGCTACGACGCGTTAAGATCGAGGATCGGCAACATGGACCTTCTCATCGGCCTAGGAACAACCGCCGCCTGGATCTACAGCACAACCGCCACCTTCGTCCCAGGCTTCTTTCCCGGTAGCGGGACTTACTTCGAAACCTCCGCCATCATAATCGCTCTTATACAGACAGGTAATCTCCTCGAATACATCACGAAAGGTAGAGCCTCGGAGGCGGTTCATAGACTTCTGAGCCTCCAGCCCACGGTGGCGCATGTGATCCGAAATGGTAGCGAAATTAGCGTACCCGTCGAAGAGATTGATGTTGGCGATATTCTACTGGTTCGTCCAGGAGAGAAGGTCCCAGTCGACGGAAGAGTGATCGAGGGCAACTCCGCGATCGACGAATCCATGATTACTGGAGAGAGCCTGCCACGCGACAAACGGAACGGCGACGAAGTGATAGGCGCCACAGTCAACAAAACGGGACTGTTGAAGATTCAAGCAACAAAAGTCGGACAGGACACGGTGCTCTCTCAGATCGCCAAGCTTGTCGAAGAAGCTCAAGTCGGAAAGGCCACACTACAACGCCTTGCGGACAAGGTCTCCGCGTACTTTGTCCCAGCAGTCATATTGATCGCGACAGCTTCCGGCCTATTCTGGTACTTCGTCGCAGGAATCGGACTCGCCTTCTCACTCCTCGCCTTTGTCTCCGTCGTAATCATCGCGTGTCCTTGCGCGCTCGGAATCGCCACGCCAGCAGCCCTGCTAGTTGGGACGGGCAAGGGCGCCGAGAACGGCATCTTGATCAAAGGAGGGGACCAGCTAGAGGAAGCTGGCAAGATCAATACGATAATCTTTGACAAGACCGGGACCCTCACGAAAGGGCAACCATCCGTTACAGACATTGTCCCGGTCGGAAAACTCACCGAGATTCAGATACTCAGCTACGCTGGAGCGGTGGAGAAGGGCAGCGAGCATCCGCTAGCGTCGGCCATAGTGAACGCCGCAGAGAGTAAGAGAATCGAACTCTCCGACCCTTCAGGTTTTGAAGCTCTTCCAGGTCTGGGTGTGAGGGCGAACGTTCGGGGACACGAGGTTCTCCTAGGCAACTCGGATCTGATGAACAAGTTTTCAGTCTCAGTCGAGGCATATTCTGAAAAAATGGCGGCCCTTCAGGATCAAGGAAAAACGATTAGTCTACTTGCGCTAGACCGGCAACCGGTTGCTCTGATCGGACTGGCAGACACGGTAAAGGATTCCTCAGGCCCAACCGTCAAGGCATTGAAGAAGATGGGATTGGATATTGTAATGCTCACTGGCGATAACGAAAGGACCGCAAAAGCGATAGCACAAACTCTTGGCATCGAAACGATCTTTGCTAATGTCCGTCCCGGCGGGAAAGAGGAAATTGTGAGAAAGCTTCAGAAAAACGGGAAGGTCGCAATGGTTGGCGACGGGATAAACGATGCGCCAGCACTAGCCGCCGCAGACGTTGGAATAGCAATCGGTAGCGGGACAGACGTTGCGAAGGAGACTGGTGGCATAATCCTCATCAAAGATGACATGACAGACGTTCCCAAAGCTCTAGAACTGAGCAAGGCAACCGTGAGAAAGATCAAGCAGAATCTACTCTGGGCCTTCGTCTACAACGTGGCCCTCATTCCAATAGCCGCCGGCATACTGGTTCCATTTCTCGGACCAGGAATCTATCAAGTCCTCCCCCTCCTTGCAGGAGCAGCGATGGCAATCAGCTCCGTAACCGTGGTATCTAACTCACTCCTGCTCCGAAGGTTCAACCCGAGAATCTCGGGAGGTGAGTAGTTGCAGAAAGACCCTGTTTGTGGAATGATGGTAGACGAGAAGAAGGCGAAGTTCACGTCCAATCGTGGAGCAAAGACAATCTACTTCTGTTCAGCTGCATGCAAAGCTTCATTCGACAAGAATCCCCAGAAATACGCACAAGCGTAGAGCAAAGGCACCAAGCCCAACTCTTGCCGGCATGATCTGAGAAATCCCTCGTAATGGTCTACATACTCTTAGGCGTGTATCGAGCTTCTTTCAAATAGAAGACCTCGAAGAGCCCAGAGGAGACGCATCTTGACGCTCCAATCCCCTGAGCCTATCCAGAAGACGAGGGCCCTGTATCGCGTCGTCAAGTACACCTTCTACAAGCTAGACCCTGCATGGAGGCGTCTTTCCGACAACGACCGTCAGTCCACCAAGAACGACTTCTTGGCGACTTTTCGTAAACACGATGCTCTGATCCCTCGAACGTACTCTCTGATTGGAACTCGAGGCGATGCTGACTTCATGTTATGGATCATTACTGATTCAATAGAGGAACTTCAGAGCTTCAACTCCGAGGTCTTGAAGACCGGCCTCGGAAAATATCTCGCAACTCCATATTCCTACCTGGCCATGATTCGACCGTCAGAATATTTCGGCAAGACAACTGACTCTGAACCCGTCGGCTCCAACTATCTCTTCGTCTATCCCTTCACCAAGAAACGGGAATGGTACAGCATCCCCTTCGAAGAACGGCGGAGGATAATGAAGGAGCATATCCAGATAGGACACAAGTACTCGTCCGTAACCATCCACACTTCATACTGTTTCGGACTAGATGATTACGAGTTCATCCTCTCATTTGAGACGGACCATCCGGGGGATTTTCTTAACTTGGTGATGGACTTGCGCGGTAGCGAAGCAAGCAGATACACCGCGATCGAGACGCCCATTTTCACATGTGTCTCCGTCACTCCTGAGAAGATGCTTGACCTTCTAGGACCATGACAAGTCTGTAGCGAAGAGAGCATGACCGAATTCGAGTATGACAATTTTCTCCGAGCCTGCTGGAGGAAAGAGACAGAGTACACTCCAGTCTGGTTCATGCGACAGGCAGGCCGATATCTCGAAAGCTATCAAAAGATCCGAGCAAAGCATGACGTTCTCACGATATGCAAGACCCCTGAACTGTCGGCAAAAATCACAACCAACGCTGTCTCCGACCTTGGAGTAGACGCCGCAATTCTCTTCGCCGATATTATGCTGCCCCTCGAAGGAATCGGCGTCAAACTCAAACTGGTAGATGGAGTCGGACCCGTCATTGAGAAACCCGTTGAGAATAAGGAGCATGTTGAGAGTCTCACAGGGTTTTCTTCTGAAGAACACGTCCCCTACGTGTTGGACGCTATTCTGCTAATCAAGCAAGAACTTAGAGAAAGAGTTGCTCTGATAGGTTTCTCGGGAGCACCTTTCACTCTCGCGTCCTATCTTATTGAAGGAAGTCCATCGAGAGAATTTATTCGAACCAAGAAAGTGATGTACGATCAGCCAGAACTGTGGGGCCAACTTCTCTCCAGGCTCTCTCGCATCGTTACAACCTATCTGCTGGCCCAAGTTAAAGCAGGAGTCGACGCCGTGATGCTCTTCGACAGCTGGTCAGGATGTCTCTCACCCGCAGACTACAGAGATTTTGTGCTACCTTACAATCAGAGGATTCTAACTGACCTATCCGGAAAGAACGTTCCAAGAATTCTCTTCGGAGTCGGAACCGCGGGAATTCTAAGCCAGATGCGAAAGGCTGAGAGCGATGTTTTCGGTGTTGACTGGAGACTACCCATCGACGACGCTTGGGCAGTTCTGGGAGAGGCAGCGATACAAGGCAACCTTGATCCAGCGACCCTACTTGCTTCCGACAAGCTGATCGAGGAGAGGACAAAGGAGATCCTTGCCAGAGTGCGGGGCAGGCCTGGTCACATATTCAACTTGGGACATGGGGTCCTGCCCGAGACAAAAGCCGAGAAAGCTAAGAGACTCGTTCAGTTCGTGCACCAATCGACCAGAAACAAGAGATGAAAATTCTCGGATCGAACTAACGGATTGCCTACAATCCTCCTGATGGCTTACGGTAGCCCAAACTCTCTAGACGAGGTAGGCGACTACCTGGCACAGGTCAGAGGAGGTCGTGTTTCAACGCCAGAAGAGATCGAGCATCTGAAGCAGCGATATCAGCTAGTTGGAGGTCAAACTCCTTTACTCCAGATCACCAAGTCTCAAGCTGACGCTCTTGAGAAGAAACTAGTCGCAGACGGTGCCCCTGCAAGAGTCTCTTTTGGGATGAAACACTGGCATCCATTCATCGAGGATGTTGTCGAGAAAATCAGTATCGATAATCCGCCCATTCTCGTCGGGCTCGCTCTCGCCCCACACTACTCGAAGCTTAGCATCGGCGGCTACGAGGACAGTGTGAGAAGAGGATTGGCTAGGAAGTATCCGAACGTTCCTTTCGTCATGTTGAAGAACTGGCACACCGAGCCGTCACTGATCACGGCTCTTTCAAGCCGAGTCAGCAGCGCGCTAAGTGAGATGAGCGGTTCCGATAGAACCATGGTGGTCTTTACGGCACATAGTTTGCCTCTAAGGGCCGTCCCCGACGATGATCCGTACCAAGACCAATTGCTGGAAACTAGTAGGTTAGTCGCAAAAGAGGCGCGTGTCACTGATTGGGATTTTGCGTTTCAGAGTGCCAGCGGGCCAACCGGAACATGGCTAGGCCCGAGCCTCAAAGAGAAAATTTCTGAACTTTCAAACAAAGGAACCAAGCAGATCTTGGTATGCCCAATAGGGTTCGTTTCAGATCACCTGGAGATTCTCTACGACTTGGATGTGGAAGCTAGAGACTATGCAAATTCTCATGGCATAGAGCTGGCTCGAACGTTGTCCCTCAACGACGATCCAAAGTTCATAGAAGCCTTGGCCGCAGTTGCCACTCCGATCCTCGTCAGGCGAATTCTGACTCACTAGGGCTCATCGTACTAGTTCGGTGAGAAAAAACAGTCCGGTCGGAAAGTATCCTGAGAAGGACAATACTACGCGTCACGAAAATGGTCAGCTCAGTAATTCCTTAAGGGCATCATCGATTATGAACGTCTCAGGCAGTATCGTTGGAGGTACTCCAAGCTCACCGAGTCTACGGGACGTTATAGGACCTATGGCTCCTATCCGGATTTTTCGAAGTCGCGGGACAAGCTCGTCACCGCCAAGGTAGTTCTTCGACATTAAGAACAGGTTCGAAGCGGACAAGGAACTCGTGAAAAGGATAGCTTGGATATCACCCCTCCCGATGAAATTCATGAATCGTTGGAAGCTGGTTGCGTCTGAGGGAATGACCGAATCGTAAAGATTGACCGTAGCGACTGTAGCGCCGTTCTTAGCAAGCTCTCTGCCCAAGCTATTGTCTGCTGAAGATGATCTAGCGAGCAGTATTCGTTTTCCCCCAAGATCCTTGGTGGAGAGAAAATCAGCAATACCCAAGGAGCTAAATTTTTCGGGTAAATGAACCCCGCGTATTCCTTGCCTCGCGAGGGCGTCCTTGGTTTTTGGGCCGACCGCTAATAGGTGAAGATCGCCTAGGACGCTTGGAAGTAGGTTCCCGTGACTTCTGAGAATGTCGAATAAGAGATTGGCACCGTTCGGGCTCATCAGTACCAGCCAGTCCACCGGGCCTCCAGTCAAGACTTGGGAGAGCTCTGTGAAGATCTTCGATTGCTCTCTCGGCCTGAGCTCCACCGTGTGAACGATCAACGGGTTCCAACCCATTTCCCTGACGAGCCGGATCGTATCTTTCCCTAACCCGGCTGGTCGAGTCACCGCTACAGTATTCAATTGACTTCTAGTCCCGGTAGTATGAGCCGCGCCAGGTCTCCTCTATTTTCTTAGCGCCCTTCGAAATCAGCTCTTCAGCCACTTCTCTACCAAGCCCCGATGCTTCCTTGATGTTCCCGGACTTTTTCGATTCGAGCTTTGTCTTTCCATCATTCGATAGTATGCACCCTGTGACGTAAAGACTGTCTCTGTTTGACGACGCGAGTGCTCCGATGGGGACTTTGCAGCCTCCCTCTAGGACATTGACGAGTTCTCTCTCAGCATCAGCCTGTCCCCTAGTAGGAGGGTCCTCGATTGACCGGAGGAGTTCTAGGACCTTCCTGTTATCCTGCCGGGCTATTAGAGCGAGGATTCCCTGACCAGGAGCGGGCATAAAATCATCTAGAGATAGCCGCTCTGCGATTCGACCTGTCAAGCCGAGTCTCAGGAGACCCGCCTCTGCAAGGATGACAGAATCGAACTCTCCGTCTTCGACCTTCTGGAGCCGAGTGTCAACATTCCCTCTTATCGGGATCGCTTGTAAGTCTGGCCTGACACGTTTGAGCTGAGCCACGCGGAGAAGGCTGCTGGTGCCGACTCTGCTCCCGCTCTTCAAGTCTCTTAGACGTTCACCGTTCTTACTAACCAACACGTTGGAGGGAGATCCCCGTTGTGGGACACTCGCAATCAAGAGGTTCGTGTCTGCTTCAAACACCGGGACGTCTTTCAGACTGTGAACAGCGACATCGATCTTCCTCTCCAAGATTGCTTGGTCGATCTCTTTCTCGAAAATCCCCTTCTGATTGATCGAGAAGATGGGCGTTCTCTGGTCCGCGTCGCCTTTCGTCTTGATAATCTTCCTCTCGACAACGAGGCTAGGGTCTTTTCTTTTCAGCTGGTCCAGTACGATATCGGTCTGGACGAGGGAGAGTTTACTTCCCCTTGTGCCAACCCTGAGCAGCATTGGTGATTCTACGCTGATAGCTTGCTGAGCGCGCTTCCGATAGCCTCTAGGGTTACTTGAATCTCATCATCGTTATGACTGGTTGCAAGAAAGCATGTTTCGAATTGGGACGGAGGGACAAAGACTCTTGATGCGAGCAGGGATTGAAAGTATTTGTTGAATCTAGTTGTATCCGACTTTTTCGCTGAGTCGTAGTCGGTAACGGCGTGGTCTGTGAAGAAGATCTGAAACATAGATGACAACCCGCTTACTTGGGCTGCTAAATTCGCGGACCCTATGAAGTCGCTTATTCCCCTCCGCACTTGTTCGCCCGTTTTTTCCAGCTTCGGGTACAATTGTCGCGCTCTCCGTTTCAGTGATTGGAGCGTGGCCAGGGAGGCTGCGACGCTTACAGGATTACCGCTGTAAGTTCCGGCCTGGTAAACTCCTCCCAGCGGAGCGAGTTTCTCCATAATTTCCCTTCGACCTCCAAAAGCTGCTATCGGAAGTCCTCCCCCCAAAATCTTCCCTAGTACGGTCATGTCGGGTCTGATCCTGAAATATTCTTGAGCGCCACCGAGAGCAATTCTGAACCCCGTGATCACTTCGTCGAAAATCAGGATGACTCCGTTCTCTTGGGTGATTTTTCTCAGTGTCTCTAGGAATCCAGGTCTTGGAAGGACGGGTCCCATGTTTCCCATTACCGGCTCGATAATTACTGCAGCGAGTTCATGTGTATGGTCTTCGATGATCCTCGTGCTCATCCCTTCATCGTTGAACTTTGCAACTAGTGTATCCTCAGCGACATTCTTGGGGATGCCTTCTGAGTTGGGAATGCCCAAGTTCGATGCTCCTGATCCCGCTCTTACCAAGACGCTATCGTGGGCTCCGTGATAACCTCCTTCAAACTTGAGAATCTTCTGTCTCCCTGTAAACGCTCGGGCTAAACGCAGGCTGTGCATTGTTGCTTCCGTCCCAGAATTGACCAGCCGCACCATTTCCATCGAGGGAACTAAGCTCTTGATGAGGCTGGCAAGTTCGACTTCCATCTCGGTTGGCTGACCATATAGCGAGCCTCTAGCCAGCGCCATCTGGACCGCTTCCACGATTTCTTCAGGCGCATGGCCATCCAGCAACGCTCCGTAGGCCATGCAGTAGTCAAGGAACTCTTCACCGTCCACGGTTCGAAATCTGGAACCCTTGGCTGAGGCAACGAACATTGGATAGGGAGAGTAGTACCGGACCGGGCTGTTTACCCCTCCGGGTATGAGTTCTCGCGCGCGCTTGTAGAGATGTTCGGATTTGGACGCTAGCTTTGTAGCCATTCCGCTGCTTCCTTGGCGTGGTAAGTGATTATCATGTCCGCTCCGGCTCGTTTGATCGCTGTCAACACTTCCAAGGTCGCTGGTTTCTCTTCAATCCATCCTTCCCGGGCCGCGGCCTTGAGCATTGCAAATTCTCCACTGACATTGTACGCTGCCATCGGCATTCGGAATCTCTTCTTCGCCCGATAGATAACATCCAGGTAAGCTAGGGCTGGCTTCACCATTATCATATCAGCTCCTTCCTTGATATCCAAGGCTATTTCACGCATCGCCATTTCCGGGTTTGCGTAGTCCATCTGGTAAGTCCGCCGGTCCCCGAACTGGGGCTTCGAAAAGGCAGCCTCCCGAAACGGTCCAAAAAATGAGGAAGAGTGTTTCGCCGCATAGGCAAGAATCGACGTATCTTTGAATCCGTTATCGTCAAGCGCTTCTCGAATAGCGGCAACTTGGCCGTCGATCATCGCTGACGGCGCTACAAGATCCGCTCCAGCCCTCGCATGGCTAACGGCGGTATCGGCAAGACGCTTCAAAGTCTCATCATTCTCAACCAGTCCGTCTCTGACGATGCCACAGTGACCATGGCTGGTGTATTGGCAGAGGCACACATCAGTTCCTA
>Ga0209160_1005231_pt1 | contig 10257 bp, 10 predicted proteins | sample GraSoiAngelo_153_FD_186167 | JGI IMG/M metagenome (GOLD analysis project Ga0209160, IMG submission 186167) | Grasslands soil microbial communities from the Angelo Coastal Reserve, California, USA - 14_1009_12_40cm (SPAdes) (version 2) | ecosystem: Environmental > Terrestrial > Soil > Grasslands ... | reverse complement strand
CGAACGGCCCTGGTATTATGGAACCTGCGCACGCCGGTCCCGGCATTCTCGGGCTGGTCCTCGTCCTACTCTCTCTCGGTTCCGTCGCGGCGGCCTTCGCCCTCCGATTCCACGGGCTCCGGAGGCGGAAGCGCTTCTTCGAGCAACTCAGCTCTGCCTGATCAGCGCATCCCGGTCCCTCCGGGAAATCGTTATGAGCGCCGAGCGCCTTCGCGCGGATGTGTTCCCACCCCGCCGCGGAAAGTTCGCGTGGGCGGTCCCTCTGCTCCTGGTCCTGGCCGTCCTCCTCGTCGCAGCGCTCGCCTTCAATCTGGCGAATCTGGACACCGGGGGCGAGTCGCTCCCGCAAGCGACGGCCCCCGGCGGGCCGGCGTCGCGGGCCGGGGTCTTCGTTCCCGATCCGATCGCGACCATCCTCCTGACGGTCCTGTCCGCGTTCTTCCTCGTCGGTAGCGTGCTGCTCCTTCTCCGAAACCGGAGTAGCGCGAAGCGTCCGCCGAAAGCCTTCTCCTGGTCGGCGATCCTGGCGCGCGCCCTCGGGATGACCCTGCTGATTGCCCTCCTCGTCGGGTGGCCCAAGGCGATCCAGGCGGCCCGGGAGCGGGTGGGGACGCAAACGAACGCGACGGCCGCGGACACGGGGGCCTTCACGACCGTCTGGCCCGCCGCTTCGGGCTGGCCCGTCGAGCTATTCTTGATCGCCGCCGTCCTGGCCGCGCTCGCTTGGCTCGTGGTCCTTCTCCGGCGGTCCCGTCGCCCGGACCCGGAGTGGGGGGCCGAGTTCCCGATTCCCATCGAGCGTCAGGCGGCCGTCGTCGCGGTCCGAGCGACGATCCACGACCTCGAGGAGGGCGGAGACGTCCGCACGGCGATCCTCGCCTGCTTCGAGCGGTTCTGCGCTCTCCTCGGGTCCCGCGGGATCACGGACCAGGACGCCCTCACGCCCCACGAGCTCGAGGGGCTCGCGGTCGACCGGTTGCGGGTGTCCCGGGAGGCGTCGGGCATCCTCACGTCCCTCTTTGAAGAGGCGCGATACAGCGAGCACCCGCTCGGCGAACGGGACCGGGCGCGCGCGATCGAGAGCCTCGGGCAGATCCAGGCGGCGCTGGAGGCGTGAGGTGCGGTCGCGCGATGGTTCCGCGAGCGCGGATGCTCTTTCGTCGATCCGAGACCGCGTCGTCCGCCTTCCGCTCTCCAGCGCGGCCCTCATCTCCCTGGCCGCCGTCGTCGTGATGGTCTTCGTATATTACGCTCAATTCAGCGGATCCCTCCAGTGGGGCCTGGGCCTCGCCTTCCTCGGGCTCCTCGCGGTCCTCGTCTGGCGTCAGGTCTTCCGCGGGACGTCGGAACCGGCCCCGCTCGTTCCCCCGGCCTCGCCTGCGGTGTACGAACCCGGGGAGCTGGAAACCGTAGCCGCGTCCGTCCGCCGAGCGGCCCGAGGGCTGCGGTACAGCCAGGTCCTCGTGACCTCACGCGCTCGGGGCGCCTTCCTTGAACACGCGCGACTGTCCTTCGGCCTCACGCCGGCCGGGATGTACGCGGTGCAGCAGGAGCCGGGCGCCCTCCTTCGGGTGTTCGGGGATCCCGTCCTCGCCGAATTCCTCCACGTCCGCGCGGGCGACCTCGACGGCCGATACGCATGGGTGCGCCGGGCCCGCGAACGGGGCGGGTTCACCCACGAGTTCCAGGACGTGCTCGCGCGCATGGAGGCCTGGCGGTGAACCTCGCGTCCGTGGCCGCGGTCAGCGGATCCCTCCTCGACGCCGTGGAAGCCGTGATCGTCGGCAAGAGGCCCGTCCTCGAACGGGTGCTCTGGGCGATCCTCGGCGATGGGCACCTCCTGATCGAGGACGTGCCGGGCCTGGCGAAGACGTTGATTGCGAAGTCCTTCGCGGCGGGCCTCGGCCTCTCCTTCCGGAGGATCCAGTTCACCCCGGACCTCCTGCCCGCGGACATCACCGGCACCTACGTGTACGACCGCAAGACGAGCGACTTCGTCCTCCGCCGCGGTCCGATCTTCACACAACTGCTCCTGGCCGACGAGATCAACCGCGCCCCCCCGAAGACGCAGTCCGCCTTGCTCGAGGCGATGCAGGAACGGCAGGCGACCCTCGAGGGCGAGACGTTCCCCCTCGACCGGCCGTTCTTCGTCATCGCGACGCAGAATCCGATCGAACACGAAGGCACCTACCCGCTGCCGGAGGCCCAGGTGGACCGGTTCCTCCTTCGGATTGAGGTCGGCTATCCGACGCGGGAACAGGAGGTCGAGGTCCTCGAACGCCGGCGGAAGCGCCGGTCGGACGACGCAACGATCGAAGCGGTGACGACGCCGGACCAGGTGCGCGCCTTGCAGGCCGCGATCGAGGACGTCCACGTCGATCCCGCCGTCGAGGGGTACATGGTCGACATCGTGGGGGCGACGCGGGGTCACAGCCAGGTCGAGGTCGGCGCGAGCCCCCGCGGCTCGCTCGCCCTGTTGAAGGTCTCCCGCGCGCGGGCCGCGATGGCCGGCCGGGACTTCGTGACCCCGGACGACGTGAAGACCGTCGCCGGGCCGGCCCTCGCCCATCGTCTCATCCTGAAGCCAGATCCCTGGATCCGCGGGGTCGTGACCGCGACCGTGCTCGCGGACGTCCTGGCGCAGGTCCCAGTCCCGAAGGTGTCGTGACATGCGGACGCCGCTGTCGAGCGGCCTTGCCGCGGCCTCGATGGGTCTATTGTTGCTCGGCCTCGTGCTCCGGAGCTGGCAGGTCCTGCTCCTCGCCATGCCTCCCATGATCGTCCTCGCCCTCGGGTCCCTCGCGCCACCCCCGAGGCCCCGCATCGTCGGCCTGCGGTCGCTCTCGACCGACCGGACGGACGCGGGCCGCGATGTGGACGTGGAACTGGTCGTCCGGAACGAGGGCCCGTCCCTCGACCTGGTCGAGATCGCGGACGTCCTCCCGCGGGAGTTCGCGGTGATCCGAGGAACGAACCATGCGGTCGTGTCCTTGGAGAAGGAAGGCACCTTCCGACTCGCGTATCGGATCCGCTCGCCCGTAAAGGGCGACTTCGTCCTGGGGCCGGTCCGCGCCCGGTCGTTCGATCCGCTCGCCCTCGCGGCCCAGGATGTGGTCCTCGACGTGCGGTCCCCGCTCGTCGTCGCCCCCGCGATGGAGGACCTGCGCCGCGCCGCGCTCCAGCCGCGGCGGACCCGCCCGTGGTTCGGGCAGGTCGCTTCCCGTCGGATCGGTCCGGGCACCGAGTTCTGGGGCGTCCGGGAGTACGTCGCGGGGGACGAAGTGCGCCGCATCAATTGGAAGGCGTCTGCGCGCCTCGAGCGACTCTTCACGAACGAGTACGAGGGGGAGCGCTCGGGGGACGTGGTCATCGTGGTCGACGCGCGGCGCGAGTCGTCCGTGGGCACGGAGGCGGACAATCCGGTCGAACACGCGGTCCGGGCGGCCCTCGGGATCGCGGACCGCGTCCTGGCGACGAAGAACCGGGTCGGCCTGATCGTGTACCGCCAGGTGATCGACTGGGTCCCGCTCGCCTTCGGGCGGAAGCAGCTCTACCGGGTCCTGGACCACCTGGTCCACGTGAAGCCGGGAGGGGAGTGGCGCGTGTCCCACGTGGGTCTCGTCCTCTCGCGGTTCTTCCCGCGGGACTGCCTCATCGTCCTAATCACGCCGCTGCAGGACCGGGACGCGCTCACCGCGGTGATCGAACTCGCGGCCCGCGGGTACGACATCGCGATCGTGTCGCCGTCCGCCCTCGAGATCGAACGGCGGATTCGGCCGGATACGCAGGAGGACCGCATGGCCTATCGGATCCTGGCCATGGAGCGGGCGAACCGGGTCGCCCAACTGCGGCGCGTCGCCCAGGTTGTCGACTGGGATCCGGCGACGCCCCTCGCGCTCGCCCTCCGGAGGATGACCGCATGGCCGCGTCGCGCCTGATGTCTCCCGCGTTGCGGTGGACGCCGTTCGCCGTCCTGGCCCTCCTCGAAACCTGGGTTGCCTGGGACCTCCTCGCCGTCCCCGACCGCCGCTGGATCACGGCCCTCGCTCTGCCCTTCCTCGCCAATCTCGTGCTCCTGCTCCTCTCCCGGGGATCGCATCGACGATGGGCCCGATGGAGCGGGCTCCTCGCCCTCGGTGCCACCTACGTCGTCTCGCACGCGTTCGTCCTCGGAATCCAGGTGCTCCCCGCCCTCGTCTTCGTCTCCCTGATGATCGCGCAGGTGGAACTTCGGATCCTCGCCGAACGATTCGCCCCGCTCTTCCTCACGACGATCACGGCCGCCCAACAGAGGCAGATCCAATTGGCGCTCCTTCGGGCCCTGGTCCGCCTGACGATCGCCTCGATCCTGGCCGTGGTGATTCCGCTTCTCGCGGCGGATCTCGCGACGGCGGGCGTCGTGCCCGTGACGACGATCCCGACCGCGTTGCTGTTGTCTGCCGCTCTGGTAGCGGTTGTCCTGATCCTCGCGCTACTTCCATCGCTCGAGTCGAAGGTCGAGTGGGGTCAGCGGGGCGTTCTCGGAACCGCGGATTCCTCGCCGTCCGATGGATTCCGCATCGAGAGGAAAGGATAATTAGCCCGCGGACTCTGGCGACGGCCGCTGCCCCGGTGGTCTAGCGGTCTATGATCCCGGCCTGTCGAGCCGGGTGCTCGGGTTCGAATCCCGACCGGGGCGTACGAATTATCGGTAGCAAACCCGACAGAATTGCCGGTCATTATCACGACTTGAAACGGACCAGTACTATTGGACGTCGTCGTGGGCGAGGGAGGACGACAGTTCGCGGAAGGCCCCGGCTTGCGCGAGAAGGTCCTTCGCTTTCTGCTCGGCCGTTTTCACGGCGTCGGCGCCGGCGACCCATCGCCGCGGCGGGGGCGACTGGCGGGCGATCTGCACAAGCCCTCTGGCGAGCTTGGCGGGGTCGCCGGCCTGCTGGCCGCTCTGGCTCGTCCACCATGCCTGCTGCTGCTTCCTTCGCTGTTCGTAGTCCGGGATGGAGAGCGAGCCGAAGGTCATCGACCTGTCTGAGATGAGTTGCGTTCGGAAGAAGCCCGGGTTGACGAGGGTCGTGTGGATGCCGAACGGCGCAACCTCGGCTTGCAGGGACTCGGTCCAGCCTTCGACGCCGAACTTTGCGGCGGCGTAGGCGGAGCAGAACTCGACGCCGACGAGACCCGCGCTCGACGATATCGTGATGATGTGGCCCGAGCGCTGATTGCGCATCACGGGCAACACGGCGCGGGTGACGTTCATCGGGCCGATGAGGTTGGCGGCCAGCTGCTTCTCGATGTCTTCGGGAGACAATTCCTCGAAGAAGCCGGCGACGAAGTTGCCCGCGTTGTTGACCAAAACGTCGATGCGGCCGAACCGGTCGACGGCAGCCCGCGAAGCGGCCTCTGCGTCGGCACGGCGGGTGACGTCCAGCTTGACGATCAGCAGGTCATTGGACTTGCCCACGGCCTTCTCGACCGCCTTGGTGTCCCGACCCGTGGCGACAACGGCATGGCCAGCGGCCAGAGCCGCCTTCGCGATATCGACACCCATCCCACGGCCGGCGCCGGTGACAAGCCAAACTTTCTTTCCGGTCGCCCGCGGGTGCTCTTCCCTTTGCTTCATCATGGCACCTCCACTGGCATGAAATAGCCTCCGTAAGAAGGACTCCCTTCTTGAAGTGGCCTTCACGCCATGCGGCCGCCAACACCCGAGACCGGATAGCGCCAACGGCGAACTGGCCCTCCCCGGAATTTTTTTTGGGGGCTACGCCCGATTCGGGGGCGTCTTGCCGCCGTGTTTGTGCTTTGCTGAACGCCATCGACACGTAGGCGCCTGTTCGCGGGCTGCGCGGGGAACAAGGTTCATCACCCCACGCGTCCATCGCAATCGGGGGTTCCCATTGTGGAGGGAGAAAGAATTGTCGGCATTGTGTACAACGCAGAAGGACAGGTAGGTCGAATCGCACTACCGAAGCTGTACGACCTGATCTTCACGGATCGGCGTCTCGTCGGGGTCGTGACGGTGAAAACGGGCGGCGCGCGTTTGGCCGGACAGCTGCTGGGTGGGGTGATCGGGCAGGCCGTCGCCGCATCGGTCGCGAAGGGCGGGGCGGACAAGAAGAGGGCGGCTTATGCGGGAATGCCGCTCGATCAAGTTGCCGCGCAAAACCCGGCGAACTTTGCGGCGTCGTACAGTTCGATCGAGAATCCGAAGGTCAAGGGAATGTTCTCGAAGCGCCTCGAAATGCGCGTGGGCGGGAAAAAGGCCTTTTTCCGCCTTCCGAAAGACCAGGTTCCTGCGGCTCAGATGCTGGTGGGGCAGCAGCTTTCGAAATAGGCGCTGGGCCCGCCGCCGAGTGGTTCGGAGTCGATCGGTGGCGCACGGCGTTCGAGCCGTGCTCGTGTTTGAATCCTGACCGGGGCGCTATCCGCTCCTGCGTCTCGGTTCAACGACGGAATGCCAGCCGAAAAACATCCGCTCCTCGATCGTGCCCATGAAGGCGGACCGCGTTTGCTGAGAGTTGACCCGCTCGCATCGAAATCCGGGGGGCGTTTGTCACACCAGTTAGGGACTAGTTGAAATCCGACGGGCCGACCCGAGGATTCGGTCGAGGAAAGCGTTCATGGGGACCTGAGCTTTCACCGACTAGCGTCCATGGACGACGTCGATTTGGTGGAGCGGTTGCTCGCCTCCGAGGAACCGTCGATCCGCTGGAAGGTCCGCGTTCAGGTTCTCGGAGAGGATCGCGCGTCGCCGAGAATCCAGGCCCTCGAGAGGAGGATTCGCCGTTCGCCTCGAGTTCGCACGCTCCTCGCGGGTCTCATTCGGCCAGGCGTTCGAGACGGCGTCCGAGACCCCTACTCCAAGTGGCAAGGCGCCCATTGGGTCCTCGCGAGCCTGGCGGACATCGGCTATCCGCGCGCGAGTCGCGCCCTGCTCCCACTCCGGGATCGGCTCCTTGATCGATGGCTCGGTGACGTCTATTACCGGGAATTCGACGCGACCACGAAATCGGAGGCCTACCGAAAACAAGGGGTTCCCCGGGTCCGGGGGCGATATCGACGATGTGCCTCGCAGCAGGGCAACGCCCTCTACTTCCTCGAGAAACTGGGGATTGCGAACGAGCGCTCGGATGACCTTGCCGAACGACTTCTCCATTGGCAGTGGCCCGATGGAGGATGGAATTGCGATCGGAATCCGGACGCGGATACCTCGTCCTTCTGGGAGAGCCGCCATGCCATGCTGGGCCTCGCGGTCTATGCCAATCGGACCCACGACTCGGCGGCGCGGAAGGCGGCCTTGCGCGCCTCGGAGGTGTACCTGGGTCGGGAATTGTTCTTGGAACGCCACAGCGGTCGGGTCATGAACCCGGAATTCTTGCAGCTGCACTACCCACTGTACCACCACTATGACGTCCTTGGAGGGCTCCGGAACATGGCTGAAATCGGACTGCTTCGCGATCCCCGATGCGCGAAGGCCCTCGACCGGCTTGAGGCCAAGCAACTTCCCGGCGGCGGGTGGGCCGCAGAACGCCGATTGTACAAGGTGTCCGCAAAACCCGGCACGCGGACCGACTCGGTCGACTGGGGCGGGGCGAGTCCGAGCACATGGAACGGATGGGTGACGGTCGATGCCCTCGCGGTGCTCAAAGCCGCCGGCCGGATCTAGGACGGCCCGGCGGACCCGACGACGCGGACCTCACCAAGTTCCTTGATCTTCGCGAGTACCGTCTTCCAGTTCCTCTCCGAATCCCGGTGTCGTCTCTCCCCGTCCGCGACGAGGGAGAAGTCCCCCTGGGTGACGGAAAGCTTCGTCTGCGTTCGCCTGTCCTTCTCCTCCGACAGTCGGAGCGTCACGGTCACGTAATTCGACGGCGTGTCGGCATAATGGTCCGCCGCATTGGGATTGAAGGTCGTGTATTGGAGCAGCCGGCCGGTCTCGATCTTCGTGATCGACCCTTTCACGTACACGATGCCATTCGTCGCGCCCCGCCAAAGGATGGGACTCCCGGGCCTCCAACCGGTGATCGGTTCACAGCCGAACATGTATCGCCGGGTGAATTCTGGGTGGGTCAGGACCTGCCAAACCCGCTCCGGTCGCGCATCGATCCGGATGGATGCTTCCGCGACGAGAGGTCTCGCGATCGATCCTCCGTCTTCGGTAAATGCCTACGGTGGCTATGAGCGGGTCGGTCCCGCGCCTCTCCGGCTCGACCAGCGCGCGAGCTCCGCGTCAATCCACGATTCCAGTCGATCCATGGCGAAGGCGGTGTCCAGAGGGAAAACGAGTCCGGAGCGATCCGTCCCGGCCAGTTCCTTGGCCATGGCCTCGTCCGCGAGGACGTCCGAGTAGGCATCGGCGCGGCAGAAGAGGTAGATGGCGGGAGGCTCCTGCATCACGTTCACGACGACGCACCGGGGCAGCTTCGTCAGGATCGCGTGGCGATCCCGCGCGGGCAGGTGGGGCAAGGTGAGCCACAGGTTGTACAGCAGGAGGCCGCGCGCCCTCGCCCCCCGAACGTGCACCTCGATCGTGAACGCTCCCTCCCGGAGCAAGGCGTCGCGGTGCCGCCGGACCGTCTTCGGCGAGAGGCCCGTGCGTTCCGCGAGGGTTCGGATGGGCATGCGGGGCTCGCGAATGAGGGGGCGCATCACCCGCCAGTCGATCGGGGAGAGGACCGTTCCCTTCGGAGGAGTCTGGAAGGGCCGCGGCAGCACCGAGAAGGCTGGCGCCCCGAACGTGCGCACGAGTTCCTCGGGCGGATCGGCCGCTTCGTTCGGCGGCTCGTACAGGATCGCGGGAAGGTTGCCGTCCTGCCTCAAATGGACGCTGACGACCGGGTCGATCTGAATCGCTTTGTGCGGGGCGGTCGCATTCACGCGCTCGCCGCGAAAGACGTACACGTGACGCCGTCGTTGGAACACTTCCGGCGCCGGGATTCCGTAGAGTCCGCCAAAGACTCCTTCCTCCGTGAGGCCCGCCAAGCGCGTCTTCACCGCGGTCCCGGAGAGACGGACCCGCCGACCGAGTTCCTCGTTGCTCGCGAGCGGTTCCTTCAGAAGGTTCGCGAGGAGTTGGAAGTCGCGCTCGTCGACCATGGCGCTCGGAGAGCTCCTTAAAAAGATGCCTCTACTTCAAGCCGCGCATCCGGATGGAACGGACCCGCGAAAGGCATCATCGCCGCCATGTCGAATCGTGCTCGGAGTCTCCCGCGTCTCGACGAGCCCGACGCGCGAATCTCGCGAGCATCCTCGAGAAGCGGCAACCCGGCTCCCTTAAGTGCAACGAACCTTTGGAGGGCCGCATGACCGCCCAGTCCATCGCGAGCGTCTCGAAATCTCCGAGTGCGACGGTCGCGGCTTCGACGATGAGGACGCAGGGCGATGCGATCATTCAGGTCCAGGATCTCGCCAAGATCTTCGATCCGGACATCCGCGCGGTGGATGGAATTTCCTTCGCGGTCCGCCGCGGGGAGATCTTCGGATTCCTTGGCCCGAACGGGGCAGGGAAGACCACGACGATCAAGGTGATCACGACGCTCATCAAGAAGACGTCCGGCCGAGCCGTCGTGGACGGGATCGACGTGGACAAGGATCCCGCCGCCATCCGCAAGATCATCGGGTACGCGGCCCAGGAAGTTGGGATCGATGACGAACTCACGGGCCGAGAGAATCTGCGGCTCCAGTGCGCCCTCTACCATCTCCCGAAAGCGGAGAGGGATGAGCGAATTGCCGAGTTGCTCAAGGCGATCGACCTGGAGGACGCCGCGGACCGCCGCGCCGGGACGTATTCCGGCGGAATGCGGAAGCGCTTGGACCTGGCGATGGCCCTCATCCCCCACCCGAAGGTGCTGTTCCTCGACGAGCCGACGACGGGGCTCGATCCTCAGAACCGGGCTGCGGTGTGGGAGTACATCCGCGGTTTGAACGAGCAGGGCATGACCATCTTCCTGACGACCCAGTACATGGAGGAGGCCGACCGCCTCGCCGATCGGCTTTGCATCATCGACCACGGCCACATCATGGCCGAGGGAACGCCCGCGTCCCTCAAGGGCTCGATCGGGGCGGACGTCGTGACGCTCGCCTTCAAGGCGAACGGAGTGGCGAACCCGAACGCCACGGCGAAGGCCGCGCTCGCGAGGATCCTCGGGATCCGCGAGATCCAGGAGGTCGACGGCGGGATCGCCGTCTATGCGCAGGATGCGCCGGCCCTGGTCCAGCAGATTGTGGTCGCCCTCAACGATGCCCATCTCGCCATCGCCG
>Ga0209160_1005229_pt1 | contig 10260 bp, 8 predicted proteins | sample GraSoiAngelo_153_FD_186167 | JGI IMG/M metagenome (GOLD analysis project Ga0209160, IMG submission 186167) | Grasslands soil microbial communities from the Angelo Coastal Reserve, California, USA - 14_1009_12_40cm (SPAdes) (version 2) | ecosystem: Environmental > Terrestrial > Soil > Grasslands ... | reverse complement strand
TACTGCCGAGACCGGCGCGCCGTGCCAGGTGGCGATCCCGCTCCAGCCCTCGACGCAATGGTGCTTCACCGTGTACGTCACGCGTGGCATCCGCATCAACTCCTCGATCGAGAGCTCGAGCGGCTGGCGAACCAGGCCGTCCACCCGCAGCCGCCACAGGCGCGGGTCCTTGAGCATCGGCGTCGTGGCCGAAATGAAGTAGCTCGGCAGGGTGGGGCTGCGCTCGGCGGGACTGTACGTCCGCGCGAGGCGTGTCGGGGAAAACAGGACCCTCTCGCCCACCCAGTCGTTGATGCGGCTCACCGCCAGCAGGTTGGGGCGGATGGCGTTGCCACCGTCCCACCCGCACGCCGCGGCCAGCGTCCCAGCGCCGCCGGCCGCGCCGAGCTTGAGGAATGCCCGTCGATCGATCCCGCGCACCGTGGCGTCTTGGCGTCTTCCTGTCTGTCGTTTAGTCATGGCTCGGGAAGCGTCCGCGGTACCACCCCGTGACCATTGCTACCAGCGAGCGCGGGTCCACCAGGAACACGAGCGCCACGTGGACCGCGGTGAACGCGATGAAGATCCACACAGTCCAGAAGTGCCAGTAGCGCGCTGCCTGGAAGCCGCCGAACAGCCAGGTGAGCCAGCCGAACTGCACCGGCTTGTAGAGGGCGAGCCCGGTCAGCACGGCGAGCACGCCGAGCAGCACGATGAAGGTGTAGGCGAGCTTCTGCAGGGGGTTGTGCTTGCCCTGTGGCGGATGCTCCTTGCGGAGCCCCAGATAGTACTTCTGCATCTCGATCGCCCCGCGGACGTCCCGCGGCCGGAACAAGAGAGCGCGCCACTCGCCGCTCGCGACCAGGTGGGACAGATAGAGCAGTCCGCAGGCCACGAGGGGCCACATCAGCGCAAAGTGCCAGTTGAGGGCCCCGGCGAGCCAGCCGCCCATCCGGCTCCAGGCGGGGAACTGCGCGTCGTTGAAGGGGCTCGGGAGGTAGGGGCCGCCGCGGTTCCCGAAACGCGCGTACGCCTCGTAGATCTGCAGGCCGCTCGCGATCATGCCGGCGAGGAGCACGACCGTGGCCCAATGCGTCAACCGGACGATCCAGTGGTGACGCCGCACGGGGCCGGGGGCGGGGGCCGGGACGTCGCTCATAGGTCGAATATATTTCTCAGGGTGAGGTACGTCATCACGGCCGCGCTCGCGCTTGTCGCCGCCTGCCAGTTGCGTCCCGCGACAAAGAGTACGCGCTCGGCCGACACGCTGGATCTCAGCCGTCTCGTGCCACGGAACGCGCAGGACAGCACGTTGCTCATGCCGCGGGTCGTGACCGGGCCGAGCGTCGTGCTGTTCTGGCTCCCCGCCGCTGACACCCTGTCGGCCGCGGATCAGGCACAAGCCTTCGACGACCTCAAGTACTATACCGAGCAGGTCGCCCCCACGCTCGCGGCCAACGGCATAGAGCTGCTCTCGACCAACTCGGACACGGCTTACGTCGCGCTGCCCAACAAGCAGCGCCGCACGGTCTTGTTGTCCGGGCTCGACTACCCCTTCGGCTACCTGCTGGTCGATCCGGGGGGCCCCGAGCGGATCCTCACCGGCGTCTACGAGGACGCCGAGCTCTTGGACGAGCTGCGGGCTTACTTCGATCTCGCCGACGACTCCCTGCCGCCCCCCCCGCGGGTGACGACCTGAGCCGCGGGCGGCCCGGGTCGTCCGGCCCCTCGGGCCCCGCTCCCCCTGAGCTGATCTTGAGGGGCGGCGACGTGCTGCTGCACGATGTCGAATGGCGCGTGGAGCGGGGGGATGTGGTCGTGCGGGATGGCCGGATCGCGGCCGTGGGGTGGCTCGATCCCAAGCGATCGGCCGGTGCGGCCCGCGCCCGCGGCCGGGCGGGACGGAAGCGCGCGGAGATCCTGGTGCGCGATTGCACGGGCTGCCTCGTCATGCCGGGGCTGATTCAGGCCCACGTGCATCTCTGCCAGACGCTGTTCCGCGGCCTCGGGGACGACCTGCGGCTCGAGGATTGGCTGGCGCGGCGCATCTGGCCGCTCGAGGCGGCGCACACGGAGGAGACGGTGTACTGGTCCGCCCTGCTTGGCGCGGCGGAGCTGCTGCTCGGCGGCACGACCGCGATCCTCGACATGGAAACGGTGCACCACACCGGCGCGGCGTTCGAGGCCCTGGACCGGAGCGGCATTCGTGCAACGGCGGGGAAGTGTCTGATGGACGCCCATCCCGAGGGGGCACCGCTCGGGCTCGCCGAGTCGACGGATGCGGCGCTGGCGGAGGCGGAGAGCCTGGCGCGGCGCTGGCACGGGGCGGCGGGCGGGCGGCTGCGGTGGTGCTTCGCCCCCCGCTTCGTGCCGAGCTGCTCGGGCCCGCTGCTGCGCGCGGCGAGCGATCTCGCGGAGCGTCATGGCGCGCAGCTCCACACGCACGCCGCGGAAACGATCGTCGAGCGGGAGACGGTGCTCCGCACCACGGGGCTCGAGGAGATCGCCTACCTCGATTCCGTGGGGATCGCGGGGCCCCGGGCGGCCGTGGCGCATTGCGTCTGGGTGGACCAGCACGAGATCGCGCGGCTCGCGGCGCAGGGTACGAACGTAGTGCACTGTCCCTCATCGAATCTCAAGCTGGGGAGCGGCGTGGCGAGGATCCCGGAGATGCTCCAGGCCGGGTGTCGCGTGGCGCTGGGCTCGGACGGTGCGGCGTGCAGCAACCGCCTCGATGCGTTCGCGGAAATGCGGCTCGCCGCGCTGATCCAGAAGCCCCGCCACGGCGCGGATGTCCTGTCCGCAGGCCAGGTGCTCGAGCTCGCCACCGCGGGAGGGGCGCGCGCTCTCGGGTTGCAGGAGGAGCTCGGGGCGATCGCCGTGGGGCGGCGCGCCGACCTCGTCGTGCTGGACCTCCGCGGCCCGCATCTCGCGCCCACGCCCCCGGACCCGGTGTCGCACCTCGTGTACGCGGCCCAGGCGAGCGACGTGCGCGACGTCTTCGTGGACGGTCGCGCGGTGGTGCTCGACCGCGACCTGCTCACGGTGTCCGTCGAGGAGGTCGTGCGCGAGGCCGCGCGCTGCGGCGCCGAGCTGCGGCGGCGCACGGGGCTCGCATGAGCGGCGCGGCGCTGGCCACGCTGCTCGCGCTCCAGGCCCCGCCCGGCGACGGCGCCGCGCTGTACGCCTCCTGGTGCGCATCCTGTCACGGCGCCGATGGACGCGGCGTGCCGGCGGCATCCACACGGCTCGAGGTCCCGCCGGCCGACCTGCACGACTGTAAGACGAGCACGGCCGAGCCGGAGGATCGCTGGATCGGCATCGTCACGCAGGGCGGGGCGGCGTTCGGTCTGTCGCTCGATATGCCGGCCTTCGGCGAGGCAGCGACACCCGAGCAGGTCCGCGCCGTGGTGCGCTACGCGCGCTCCCTGTGCGGGGAGCCCGGCTGGCCCCCGGGCGAGCTCAACGTCCCCCGCGCCTTCCTCGCCGAGAAGGCGTACCCCGAGAACGAGATCGTGCTCACGACCCGAGGGCGCGACCAGGAGGCGATCTACGAGCGTCGCCTGGGCAAGCGGTGGCAGCTCGAGGGCGCGCTGCGCACGGTGCTGGATTCCCTCGACCGACCGTTCGGGGGGATCACCGCCGCCGCCAAGTACAACGCCTGGTACGACGCGGAGCGCCGTGCGCTCGCGAGCGTGGGCCTGGAAGCGACCCCGCCGCTGGGCCGGGCGGACCGCTGGGAGATCGAGCCGTTCTTCGCCTTCGGCTGGGCAGCGGGAGATGTGGTGGTGATACAGGGCCAGGTCGTCGCCTCGCTGGAAGAGGGCGCGGGCCTGAGCGCCTGGTCCTATCGGGTGGGCGCCGGGCGGCACATCGGGCGCGTGGTGCCGATGCTCGAGCTGGAGTGGGGGATCCCGGTCGGCGGCGATCGCACCCTGTCCTTCTATCCCCAGTGCTGGGTCCAGCTGTCGCGGCTCGGGCACGTCGCGGCCTCGCTCGGCGCGGAGCTGCCCGCGGTGGGCATCGAGCCGCGACACCCGCGGCTCATCGCCTTCGTGCTGTGGGATTACGGGGACGCACCGCTGTTCCGGGGGTGGTGATCCCTCTCAGGCCTTCCCGTTCACGTTAAACCGCTGAATCGTCTCGGTGAGCTTGGTCGCTGCGGCCGACAGCTGCTGCGAGGTCGTGGTGAGCTCGTCGAGCGAGGCGATCTGCTCTGCGGTCGCGGCCGACGTCTGCTCCGCTCCTTGGGCGGCGGAGTCGGCAATTCCTGCGGCCTGCTCCATGCGCCGCACGACCTCCCGGATACGCCGTGCCTGCCCTTCCGTCTCGCCGGCGAACGCGCTCGCGAACTGCACTGTGGCGTGGAGGTCCGCGAAGATGGCCTCGAGCGCCTCCCGCGCGGCCGCTGACACCGCGCCGACGCCCTCGGCCGTGCGGCGGCCCTGTTCCATCGCCTGGAGCACCTGACCGATCTCCTCCTGGGTGAGCTTGACCCGGGTGCGCACCTCGTCGGCCGAGCGCGTGCTCTGCTCCGACAGCTTGCGCACCTCGTCTGCGACGACGCGGAACCCGAGCCCGTGCGCCCCGGCGCGCGCCGCCTCGATGGCCGCATTGAGGGCGAGCAGGTCGGTCTGGCTCGCGATGCGGGTGATCGCGTCCACGAGCTTGCCGATCTCGCGCGAGCCCCGCTCCAGTGCGCCGGCCGCCCGGGAGACCTGGTCGAGATGGGCCACGAGCGTCACGAGCAGCTCGCCCGCGCGGGCGATCTCTTCGCCGTGGCGGCGCGCCTGCTGGGCGACGGCGTTGACCTGCCGCTCCGCCTCCTGAGCGCGGAGGTGCAGCTGCGACGCGACCCGCGCCGCCTCCTCCGAATCCTCACGCCCGTGGCCGATGAGCTGCCGCTGGCGCTCGGTGCCGGTGGAGAGCTGCTGGGCGGCCGCCGAGATCTGCTGCGCCGCGGCCTGCAGCTCCTGAGCCGACGCCGCGAGCTGCTGCGCCATGGCGGCGAGGTCGTGGGCCTGCCTCTGGACCTGACGCACCGTCGCCGCGATCGCCTCGGTCGTGCGGTTCACGCTCACGCCCAGGTAGCCCAGCTCGTCGGACTCCGGGTCCCGCAGCGCGACGGTGAGATCACCCCGCTCGATCTGCGCCAGCACCTCGCGCGTCGCTCGCAGGCGCCGCACGATTTTCGTCAGCATGGGCACGAGGGCGGCGCAGCAGAAGACGAGGACCAGCGACTCTTCCAGATAGAGCGTCCAGTTCCACCCGCCACCCCCCTGGCGCAGCGCGGTGAGCAGGGCGAAGCCGGCGAGGTTCAGGACGAGCGCCTGCCACGCTTCCTCGCGGCCGAGGTAGTAGGCGGCCTGGAGCGGCGCGATGAGGTAGGCGGCGTAGAGGAGGTGGCCCGTCTCCCCGACGGCGTAGGCCACGGCCGTGATGAGCGCCGTGCCGAGCGCCACGTTGAGGTGGGCGTACCAGACTCTGAAGCCCGCGTCGCGTGCCAGCCGACGCATCCCGTAGTTCGCCGCCGCGAACGCGGCGCCGAAGCCGGCGATGAAGCTCCAGGAGATCGGGATGACGCCCGCCACGCGCGCCCCGGCCAGGAGCGCCACGGCGATCCCCACGACGCTCCACCGGACGCGGGTGTTCGAGAGGACGTACTGGCGCTGCTTGGCTGTGTGCTCGTCGGCGAGCTGGCGTTGCAGCGCGGCGGGAGCGGTCATGGAGGCTAAAGCTAGTCAGCTATTCGTATCGCAATGCCACGATGGGATCGAGGCTCGCCGCCCGCTTCGCCGGCCAGATGCCGAAGAACAGGCCGACCGCCGCACTGAACACGAACGCCAGCAGAATGGCGAACGGGGAGATGAGCGTGTTCCAGTGCGCCAGCTTGGAGAGCACGACCGCGCCGATTGTGCCGACCACGACGCCGATCATCCCGCCCACCAGGCAGAGCACCAGCGCCTCGACCAGGAACTGGAACATGACGTTGAACCGCGTGGCGCCGAGCGCCTTGCGCACGCCGATCTCGCGCGTCCGCTCGGTGACCGACACCAGCATGATGTTCATGATCCCGATGCCGCCCACGAGCAGGCTCACGGCGGCGATGCCGGCCAGCAGATATTTGAAGGTCTCGGTCGTCTGCTGCAGCGTGGCCAGAATGTCCGTCTGGTTGCGGATTTGGAAGTCGTTGTCCTGGCCGGGCCGGATCTTGTGCTGCCGCCGCAGCACACGCTCGAGATCGATCATCGCGAGGTTCATCGAGCTCATGTCCTGAACCTTCACGGTGATCGACCGCAGGCGATCGGTCCCCATGATGCGGTAGCGGGCGGTCTGCAGCGGGATGAGGATCTGCTCGTCGGGGTTGGAGAACGAGCCCTGCGACCCCTTCTCCGACAAGATGCCGATGATCTCGAACGGGATGCCCCGGATCAGGAGCTCCTGCCCGATCATCGCCGCGGCGTTCGCGTTGAGCATATTCGGGACGGCGGAGCCCAGGACGGCGAAGCGCCGACGCGCGGCGTCGTCCCCCGCGGTGAACATGCGGCCCGCCGTGATGGTGTAGTTCTTCACGGGCACGTAGTTCGGCGTCGTGCCCACGACGTTCACGTTGATGTTCTGGGTGCCCTTCTGCACCTGCAGGTTGCGGGAGAGCTCGGGCACGACGTCCGTCACGTAACGGGCGTTGTTGGCGAGGGCGGTGTCGTCGTCGATGGTGAGGCTGACGCGGACGTCGCTCGCGACGCCGCGCATGAAGCTCTGGCCCGGATAGAGGCTCAGCAGCGTGGGCCCGAGCGCCTGAATGCGGTCCTGCACCGACTTCTGCGCGCCCGAGCCGAGGGCCACCATCGTGATCACCGCGCCCACGCCGATGATGATCCCCAGCATCGTGAGGAGCGAGCGGAGCTTGTTCGCCCGCAGCGCCTCGAGCGCGACCCGGATGATCTCGCCCAGGAGCATCGCTTACCTCGGCCTGGTGCCCTGCGACTGCTGCCGCAGCCCCGGCAGCCCGCCGCCCGTCACGTTCTGGAACCGCCGCCGCATGTCCTGTTGCGCCTGCAACAACGAGGCGCTCGGCAGGACGAGCACCGTGTCCTGCTCCTGTAGCCCGTCCACCACCTCGATGTAGTCCTGGTCGGTGAGTCCCGTGCGGATCGCCAGCGGCACCGGCTTGCCGGCGCGCAGCGCGAATACGATGTAGTTGCTTTCGAAAGCTCTCGACCGCACGGCGCCCCTCGCGCCTCCCCTGCCCCCCGCGCCCCCCCCGCCTCCCCCGCCCCCCCCGCCCCCCGCGCTGCCGGGCCGCTGGAACTGGGTGCGCAGCTGCGCGAGCAGCGCCTGCTCGGTGGGAGTCAGCTCCGCCCCGCTCATGCGCTTCTGGAATGCCGCCCGGACTTGTTCCGCGGTCACACCCTTGGGCAGCGTGATCGTGCGGCCGCTCGGCGTCGTGAAGGTGGCCCCGGAGTCCGTAGCTCCCGGCTTCGGTGCCTCGGCGGCGTGCAGCTTGGTGCCGTCGCCCGCGCGCGCCGTGGAGTCGCCCTGGCTAGGCGGTGCTCCGCCGCCCATCTGCGCCGCGGCGAGCTGCTGCTGGACCAGCTGCGGGTCGAGGCCGAGCACCTGAGCCGCCGAGGCCACGTCGCGCGACGTGCGCAGCGCGCCGTTCGGAATCGCGAGCACGCCCTGGCGCTCACCGATGTGGATCTCGACCTCGGTGTTCATCCCGGGCTTGAGGAGGTGCCCCGGGTTCAGGATGTTCACGAGCACCGGGAACATCGTGACGTTCTGGTTCACCTGCGCCTGCGGCTCGATCTTCAGCACCTGCCCCTCGAACGGGCGGTTGGGATAGGCGTCCACGGTGATGGTCACCGGGACGCCGGGCTGCACCTTGCCGACGTCCGTTTCGTCCACGAGCGCCGAGACCTGCACGGTGTCGAGGTTCGCCATCCGGAGGAGCACGGTGCCGCCGCCCACGTCTTTCGTGGGGCTCGAGATCACGGTGCCGAGCTCGACGTTCTTCTGAATGATGGTGCCCTTGAGGGGAGCGCGGACCTGAGTGTCTTCCATGGCGTCCTTGGCCGTCTGCAGGTTGGTCCGGGCATTCACGACTTGGGCGTTGGCCTGGGCGTAGGCGAGCTTCGCGCTCTCGTAATCGGTCTCGGTGATCGCCTGGGCCTTGAACAGCGTGTCGGAACGGGCGAGCTGGGCCTTGGCGTTGGCGAGCTGCGCGTCGGCGACCTCCAGGGCCGCCTGGGCCTGCTCGAGGTTCGCCTGCGGGATCCGCGGGTCGATTTTCGCGAGCAGTTGGCCGGGACGGACCTCGTCGCCAGTCGCGACCCGCATCTCGATGATCTCCCCGGATGCCTTGGACTTCACATCCACGGTGAGGATCGGCTGAATCGAGCCGGCGGCGGACGCCGACACGACGATGTCGCGCCGCTGCACGGCGATCTTCTCATAGAGGGGAGCCGGTTCGGCCTTCTTGCAGGCGGCGAAGGCGCCGGCCAGCGCCACGGTCAAGAGCACTCGGTTCACGGTCAGCGTTCCATCCTCTCGTCGCGCTCGATCTTGCCGTCGCGCAGGTGGATCTGGCGGTGGGCATGCGCCGCGATGTCGTGCTCGTGGGTGACCAGGAGGATCGTCTGGCCCTGGTCGTGCAGCTCCTCGAACAGCCGCATGATCTCCTCGCCCGTCGCCGAGTCGAGGTTCCCGGTGGGCTCGTCGGCGAGCAGGATGCTCGGCTCGTTCACGAGCGCCCGGGCGATCGCCACCCGCTGCCGCTGCCCCCCCGACAGCTCGTTCGGCTTGTGGGCCATGCGGTCGGCGAGCCCCACGCGCTCCAGCGCCCGCGCCGCCTGCTGGCGGCGTGCCTGCGCCGCCATGCCCGCATAGATCAGCGGCAGCTCCACGTTGTGGAGCGAGGTGGCGCGCGGCAGCAGGTTGAAGGTCTGGAAGACGAACCCGATTTCCTTGTTGCGGATGCGTGCCAGCTCGTCGTCGGAGAGGTCGCTCACCTTCTGGCCGTTGAGCCAGTACTCGCCCGCGGTGGGGGTGTCGAGGCAGCCGATGAGGTTCATGAGCGTCGACTTCCCCGACCCCGACGGCCCCATGATCGCGACGAACTCGTTGCGCCGGATCTGAATGTCGACGCCCCGCAGCGCGTGCACGACCTCGCCGCCCATGTCGTAGTCGCGGGCGAGCTTGTGCGTGAGGATCACGATATCCGGCAGCGGCGTGTCGCCGGTGCGGAAGGTCATTGGCTGCGCGGTGGTCATAGCGAGCGTCCCACGAGCGCCTCGAGCTGGGCCCGGGCGATGAGATAGTTGTAGCGCGACTGCACGAGGCTCACCTCGGCCTGCGTGAGGCTGGCTTCGGAGGTGAGCAGGTCGAGGATCGTCGCGACGCCCACGCGGTAGCGCTGCTGCTGTACCCGCAGATCCTCGGTCGCCGCGGCCACGTTCGCGCGGGAGATGTCCATCTGCGTGGCGGCGGTGGTGAGGGCGGCGAGCTGTTGCGTCAGCTGGGCGTTCGTCTGCCGCCGCAGGTCGGCCGCGTGCGCCTCGGCGACGTCTCGGGCCACCGACGCCGCCACCTGGTTCGCCTCGCGCGTGAAGCCGTTGAACAGCGTCCACGACAGGCCGAAGCGCCAGGAGAACGTCTCGGGGTAGCTCGAGAAGTTGTTGAACGGCGAGCCCGGCCCCTGGCGGTTGTCGCTGTAGGAGAGGCTGAGCGTGGGCCAGTACTGGGACCGGCTCGCCCAGATTTGCGCGCGCGTCGCCTTTGCCTGGGCGTCGGCCTGCTGCACCTGGGGGGCTCGGGCGAGCGCCTCGGCCCGTAATCCCGTCGTGTCGGGGAGCGGGGCGAGCACGCTATCCGGCACCGCCTGCACCTCGGCCTCGATGCCGATCTGGCGGCCCAGATCGGCCTGGGCGGTGGCCAGGTTCGCCTGCGCCTGCAGCAGCGAGAGCCGTGCGGTCCCCACGTCCACCACCGCGCGCAGCGAGTCGGAGCGCGTGGCGGAGCCGGCCCGGAGCTTGTCCGTCACCACCTGGAGCTGCTGCTGCGCCCGCTTGAGCTGCGCGTCGCTCACCCGCACGAGGTCCGCGTCGGCCAGCGCGTTGTAGAACAACTGCTGCGTCGCGACGATCGTCTGGTAGCGCTGGTTCACGAACCCCGCGTCCGCGGCGTCCGACGTGGCGGCCGCGGCGCGCTGGTTCGCCTCGCGCCGGAAGCCGTTGAAGAGGTCGAGGCTCGCGCTGAGGCCGACGGTGTAGGTGTACTCGG